>Ga0070741_10006338_pt1 | contig 25502 bp, 14 predicted proteins | sample Coa_R1_4_FD_66440 | JGI IMG/M metagenome (GOLD analysis project Ga0070741, IMG submission 66440) | Surface soil microbial communities from Centralia Pennsylvania, which are recovering from an underground coalmine fire - Coalmine... | ecosystem: Environmental > Terrestrial > Soil > Unclassified ... | reverse complement strand
CGTACGAGAGCTACGCGGCAGAAGCCGAGGCGGTGCTCGAGCGTCGCGCGCCGCGCGCGTTCCAGGTGGCGGTGGCGACCGACGAAGCGGACTTCGTCCACTTCATGCGCCGCCGCTTCGGCAGCCGCGTCATCTGCGTGGAGTCGTCTCCGCGCGCGAAGGCCGGCGGACCGGCGATCCACCTCGACGCGACGCTGCCGGTCTCGAACTACGAGAAAGGACGCTCGGCGGTGATCGATGCGCTGCTGCTGTCCGCGACTCACTACCTCGTGAAGGGGCGGTCGAACGTCTCGGATGCGTCGCTCGTCTTCAACCCGCGGTTGCCGTATTCGTTCTGCGTTCACTGATCGCGCGCAGCAGCCGCCGGCCGCCGAGATAGGCCAGCGCGCCGCCGCCCACCGCCGTCGTCAGGCCGTACGAAATGGCGCGCTCGACTACCGTAATCGCGACGGCCTGGCCGCCGGTGGCGCCGCACACCACGAGGCCGGCGACGAGGCCGGCGTCGATCGCGCCGACGCTGCCCACCGTCGGGACGAAGCCGCCGGCGATGCCCATGACGGTCACGGCCGCCGCCTGCTGGATGGTCAGCGGCAGCGCGAAGGCGGCGGCGATCACCATCTGCCGCGCAATCGTTTCGACCTGCGCCAGCGTCGCGAACACGATCGCGAGGCCGATCGGCCTCCAGCCGATGCGAACGGACGCGCTCCTTCGCCACGCCTCGATCAGCGCCTGCCGGATCGGTCCGCGCTTCGCCCACGCGAGCGCCATCGCGAGAACCGCGATCAGCGCGACCGCCGCGGCGACCGGGCGCGACCGCGACGCCACCGACAGCGCGACGGGCGTCGACAGCAACGCGATCGCGGCCAGGGCGGGCGCTTCGGCGAGCCGCACGTACGCGAAAGCGGCCGCCGCCTGCGCAAAGCCGACGCCGTCGGCGTTCAACAGCGCGATGCGGCTGGCGTCTCCGCCCAATCCGGTGGTCGGTGTCGTGTTCCGGACGAAGATGCCGGCGAGGTTGATCAGCGTCGCGCGCCACAGCGATACGCGTCCGCCGAGCGCGGCGATGACGACGCGCCAGCGTTCGCCGGTGACGAGGAGGCCGGTGAAGTGGAGCGCCAGCGCGACGCCGACGAGCGACAGGCGCGCGTGCGCGAGCGCGTCGACGAGGCCGTGCCAGAAGGACGCCACGAGCGGTCCGATCATACCGCGTTGATACAATGACGAGTCGTGCGCCGCGATCCCATCCTGATGCTGGCGCTGCCGCTGATCCTCTTTCGGCTGGCGGGTCTCGCCGCGCGCTACCTGCTCGCCGGCGACGCGCCGCTCGGCGCGCGGGTGATGCTCTTCGCGCCGGCCGCCGCCGCCCACGTCGGCACGCTGCTCGTGATCGTCGCGCTGTTCCTCGCGGCCGCGCGGCTCGTACCCGCCCGGCGCGGCACGATCGTCGTCGCGGCGAGCCTCGTCTTCGCCGTGCTGATGATCGCGGGGCAGGCGGACTTCACCGTGTCGTCCATCACCGGGGCGCCGTTGACGCCGACGGTGTTCCGCACCTATCGCGGCCTGCACGTCGTCAAGTCGAAGGAATTCCTCGAGCCGCTGCGCGCCAACCTCGCGACAACGGTCGGAGGCACGGCGGCGTTCGCCGGCCTCGTGGCGTGGATCGTCGCGATCGTCGGCCGCGCGCGCGCCGCGCGCACCGCGTCACCCGTCGCGCCGGCGGCGATCGGCGCCCTGCTGCTCGTCGCGGCGGCGATCGTGCCGTGGCCGACGCCTCCGCCGCCGATCGAGGTCGCGTTCGCGCGCGAATACCTGCATCTCGATCGCGTGACAATCCGCGGAAGCGAGGCCGATGCGATCGCGTCGCTGCGGGGGCTCGTCGGGCTGCCGCCGGGCGCCGTGTGGGTGGACGATGCGTATCCGCTCGTCTACCAGCCGCCCCACACCGCCGTGTCGGACCGACGCCGCGCCGATCTGCCCGACATCGTCGTCGTCATGATCGAGAGCCTGCGCGCCGAGGAACTGCCGGTCATCACCGGCACAGGCGCGTCGGTGACGCCGAACCTCGACGCGCTCGCCGCCCGCAGCGTGGTGTTCCCGACCTACATCTCCAACGCGTTTCCGAGCGCGCCGTCGGTGCTGTCGTTCCACTGCTCGGCGTGGCCGCATCGGCGCAAGGAGATCATGACCGACTTCTCCTCGCAGGACCTCGACTGCCTGCCGCCGCGGCTCGCGTCGCTCGGCTACGACACGCTGTACGTCGGCGCGGATCCGCATTTCGATCATCAGGACGTGTGGCTCGGCCGCTGGTATGCGAAGGCGGTCGATCTCGTCGCGGAAGGGACCGCCGGCACCGATCGCAACATCGTGTCGCGCGCGCTCGACGAGATCGCGCGGCACGACGCGGCCGATTCGGCGCGGCCGCTCTTCGCGTTCGTCTCGACTTACAGCACGCACTACCCGTTCACGCTGCCCGACGATGCGGGCGAAGCGCCGCTCTCGGCGGCCGAGCCGCTGCGCGCGCGATACCGCCAGACGCTGGGCTACACCGACCGACAGCTCGGACGATTGATGGCGCGGCTGCGCGAGCGCCCGCGCCGCACCGTCACCATCGTGCTCGGCGACCATGCGTTCTACGTCGACCTGAAGCGCATCTCCGGCGTGCCGGAAAACGACAACGTGTGGACGCCGGCCATCGTCAACGGCCCGGAAGATCTGGTCGGCGCGCCGCGGCGGGTCGTCACGCCCGCGAGTCACGTGGACATGCAGCCCAGCCTGCTGGCGATGGTCGGGGATGCGCGGCCGACGGCGTCGCTCGGACGCGATCTCTTCGGCGGGTCGCGCTCGCGCGAGCCGTTCGCGCTGGCGGTCCGTGCGGGAGGCATCAGGCTCGATCGCCGCGGCGAGTCGGTCGTGGTCGACGCGCGGATGCCGAATGTGGCGACGGTCCGCCTGCCGTTTCCGGCGCTGCTTCCAGCCGACGAGCGGCAGTCGGCGGCGGCGGGCGCCGACGTGCTCGTCGACTGGGTCAACGACTGGTCGTATCTGATCGAGCGGAACCGTGTGTGGGCTCCGAGGCTGATCCAGGGCACCGCGGGTGGTGCTGAACGATCGTCGCGTAGTTCTCGATGAGGTTCGCCGACTGCCGCTCCCACCGGCGTGGGATCGCCGCGAGGGTTCGCGTCACGTCGGGGTGAGCCGAGGACACGTCGTGCGCTTCGAGCGGATCGGTCGAGAGGTCGAAGAGCTCGTTCGCGCCCGTTTCGTCCCAGTGCACGAGCTTCCACCGGCCGGCGCGGACGCCGACCTGTGACAGCGGCGGCCGTGTCGCGAGGATGACCACGCGGCCCGACGCATCGCGCGTCAGATCGCGGCCCTTCATCGTGGCCGGCGGTTCCACGCCGACGAGGCCGAGCAGCGTCGGCGCGACATCGATGTGGCCGGTCGGCAGCGTCAGCGTGCCGGCCGCGTCGGCGAGCTGCGGCCCCGAGAAGACGAGCGGCACGCGCACCGATCCTTCGTAGATCGACGCGTCGCGGACGCGGCCCATCGGCGGGCGACCCGATCCGGGGCCGTGATCGGACACGACGGCGACGAGCGTCGAATCGAGCAGCCGCTGCTGGCGCAGCCCCTCGAAGACGTCACGGAGCCGATCGTCCACGAACCGCAGCGTCGCGCGTTCGGCGGCGGCTTCCTTGTCGCCGTTCAACCAGCGGCCGGACGGCGACCCCGGGAACTCGAACGGATGGTGGCCGGCAGCCATGTTGTAGGTCGCGAAGAACGGCCGGTCGGGATGCTCGCGCCGCTGGCGGGCGATCCAGTCGAGCGTCGCCCGCACGGTCACGCCCTCGTCGATTCCCCACGCGTTCTGCCACGCGCCGGCGCGTCCGGGCAGCGTGTTGCGGTCCACCATCACGTCGAGCTGCCGGTGCTTGAGGAACCGGATCTGTCGATCGAACGCGAAGTCGGCCGACGTGAACAGCGCCGTGTCGTAGCCGGCGCCCTTCAGCGCTTCCGACACGCTGACGCAGGGAATCGCCGGGTTCACTTCGGTGATCGGCGGATAATCCGGATCGGGCAGCTCGGAGCACCAGAGGCTGAAGTCCGCCTTCATCGTCTGCGGCCAGTGCGCGTAGTGCGCGGCGGCCGCGATCGTGCGCGGCGCCGACTCGAGCCCGGCGAGGAACGGCATCGGCGGCGCAGCGGCGTCGAGCCCGCGCGCCCCGATCGACTCCAGGATGACGAGCAGCACGTTGGTCCGCGCCGGCTTCGCCCGGATCAGCGGATCGTCACCGTCCACCGGATAGGGCGAGGCGAGGTCGAAGCAGTACTGGTCCGCCGGCAGCGCCTCCTGCGCGTGCAACGCACGCAGCGGTCGTTTGAGGTACGAGCCGACGAGGAGGGTCAGCGGGCTTCGTTCGAGGCCGAAGGTATGAACGGCGAAGATGCCGTTCGCCAGTCCCGGAACGGCGACGATCGTCAGCGCGGCGGCGAGGGCTAGCGCAGCGATGCTGCGGCGCCCGAGCCCGATGCCGCCGCGGTGTCGCGCGACCCAGCGCAACAGCAGGATCGGTCCGACGATCGCCGCCGCCGTTTCGACGAAGAACAGCGGCGTGAAATACGGCGCCACGGAATCGGCGAACAGCCGCTGCGTGCCGCCGGGCGACGGATCGGCGTAGAAGAACCAGAGGTCGATTGCCGCCTTGTCGAGCGGCGCGCCGACGATCACCGCGATGTGATAGCTGACGACGAGGAAGATGCCGTACGCCGCCTGCACGACGGCGGCAGCGACCAGCGACGCGCGCCGGTGTCTTTGCATCGGCGCCGCGACGGCGCGCGCGACGACGCCGACGATCAGCGCGGACACGACGTCCCACCCGAGGCACAGCGCGAGGCGCGGATACCACGCGATCGCAGACGTTTGTCCTTCGCCGCCGGCGGCGTAGACGAAGAGCGCCAGCTTGAACGCCAGCGTCGACGCCAGCGCGACGAGAAAGTTCGCCAGGAACATCAGCGGCTCAGCACATCGTAGTAGATCGCCTCGAGCCGGCGGGCGACGACCGGCCAGTCGTACGCCGACGCGAACGATCGCCCGCGCGCGCCGAGATCCCGCCGCAGGTCGCCGTCGCAGAGCAGCTGTGCCAGCGCGCCGGCCAGCGCGTCCGGATCGGCAGGCGGCACCAGCCGCGCGACTTCGCCTGCGAGGTCGCGATAGCCGTCGATGGAGGTGGCGACCACCGGCCGCCCCGCGGCCATGGCTTCGACGAGGACCAGTCCGAAGCTCTCGCCGCCGACCGCCGGCGAGCAGACGACGTCCGCGTGCTGGTAGTATGCCGGCAGCTCCTGGTCGCTGACGCGCCCCACGAACCGCGCGTCGACGCCCGCGCCGCGGACGCGCAACGCAAGCGCGTCCCGTCCGGGGCCGTCGCCGGCGACGACGAGCCGCGCACGAATGCCGCGCGCGCGGACGCGCTGCATCGCGTCGACGAGGTGCTCGACTCCTTTGCGCGGCTCGAGGCGCCCGACGTACAGCACATGCAGCTCGCCGGGTGTCAGGGCGTCGGGCCGCGCGGCTGCGGCCGAGAACCGCTGCCGATCGATCCCGTTCGGCACCACCACGTAATCGCCGGGAAACGTCGCGGCGATCGTCTGCCGAGCCGACTCGGACACGACCACGCGGGCCGCGAGCCGCCGCATGATCGGCGCGAGGAGCGGCTTCGCTCGCGGGTACAAGCGGTGGCCCTGTTCCCGGAACGCGTGGAACGTGCCGACGAGGGGCACCGTGGACCGCAGCACCGCGCACCACGGCACCAGCGGCATCAACGGCTCGTGGACGTGCAGGAGGTCGAAACCGCCGCGTGCGATCAGCCGTCCGGTGCGGAACCACGCGCGCGGATCGAGCCCGAGCGCCGTCTCCGTGCCGCCGACGACCAGCGTCACGCAGCCGCTGACGCCGATTTCGTGACCGCCCAGCGGCCGCGAGGCGGCGCCGAAGACCGAGACGGAATGGCCGAGATCGCGCAGCGCCCGCGCCTGGGCGCGGACGTGCGAGTTGACGCCGCCGTCGCGCGACAGATCGTACGGGGCGCAGATGCCGATGTTCACGTGTGGGGCTGCGTGCGCGACCGCGACCGGACGTCGCCGGCCCTTCGCGCCACCCCAACCTGGAGCGTCGCGCCGACGCGGCGATCGTAGCATGGTGTCGGTGAGCACATCGTCCTCGTCCCGCACGAACTTCCTCATCGTGGCCGCGCTCGGCGTCGTGTTCGGCGATATCGGCACCAGCCCGCTGTATGCGCTGCGCGAATGCTTCGCCGGCGAGCACGCGATCCCGGTGACGCCGGACAACGTCCTCGGCGTCCTGTCGCTGATCGTCTGGTCGCTGCTGGTCACGGTCTCGATCAAGTACATGGTGTTCGTGATGCGCGCCGACAACGCAGGCGAAGGCGGCATCCTGGCGCTCGTTGCACTGGTGCGGCACGGCGCGAACGCCGCGGCGCCGACGATGCTCGTGGCCGTCGGGCTCTTCGGCGCGGCGCTCCTGTACGGCGACGGGGTGATCACGCCGGCGATTTCGGTGTTGAGCGCCGTCGAAGGGCTGAGCATCGCGACGCGCGCGTTCGAGCCGGTCGTCGTGCCGCTGACCGCCGCCATCCTCGTCGGCCTCTTCATTGTCCAGCATCGCGGCACGAGCGGCATCGGCGCGGTGTTCGGGCCGATCATGATCGGCTGGTTCGTCGTGATCGCCGCCGTCGGCATGCCGGCGATCGCGCGCAAGCCGGTGATCCTCGAAGCGATCAACCCCGCGTACGGCGCGCGCTTCTTCGCGGCACACGGCCTGGGCGGGATCGTGACGCTCGGCGCCGTGGTGCTCGCGATCACCGGAGCCGAGGCGCTCTATGCCGACATGGGCCACTTCGGCAAGCGGCCGATCCGCGTCGCGTGGTTCGCGCTGGTGCTGCCGGCGCTGCTGGTGAACTACTTCGGCCAGGGGGCGCTGCTGCTGGCAGACGCCGACGCGCGGGCGAATCCGTTCTATCGCCTCGCGCCGTCGTGGGCGCTCTATCCGATGGTCGTCCTCGCGACCGTCGCCACGATCATCGCGTCGCAGGCGATCATTTCGGGCGCCTTCTCGCTCACCCAGCAGGCGATGCAACTCGGCTTCGCGCCGCGGTTCAACATCCGGCACACGTCGCAGGAACAGAAAGGGCAGGTGTACGTTCCCGAGATCAACTGGCTGCTGATGATCGCGACGGTCGGGCTCGTGTTCGGTTTCCGGTCGTCGACGAACCTCGCCGCCGCGTACGGCATGGCGGTGACGGCGACGATGGTGATCACGACGCTGCTGGCGTATGCGGTGGCGCGCCAGCGCTGGGGATGGAGCGTCGCCAAGGCGGCGACCGTGAGCGGCGCCTTCCTCGTCGTCGACGTCGCGTTCCTCGCCGCGAACCTGTTGAAGATCGCGCACGGCGGCTGGTTCCCGCTCCTCGTCGGCGCGGGCGTTTACACCGTGATGTCGACCTGGCACGTCGGCCGCCGGCTCGTCACGGCGCACCTGCACCGCGCCGAAGTGCCGATGAAGACCTTCTTCGATCGGCTGACGGCGCATCCGCCCGCCCGCGTCCCCGGCACCGCCGTGTTCATGACGGCGCACGACGACGGGGCGCCGCCGATCCTGGTGCACCATCTGAAGCACAACAAGGCGCTGCACGAGCGCGTGGTGCTGCTGACCGTGACGATCGCGGACGAGCCGCAGCTGCCGGACGCCGGCCGTCTCGACATCCACCCGCTCTCGGACGGCTTCGTGCGCGTGCGGGCCCGGTTCGGCTTCATGGAATCGCCCGACGTTCCGCGCGCGCTCGCGTCGGCGCGCTCGGCGACGTTCGAGTGGCGGGACGAGGAGACGACGTTCTACCTCGCGCACCTCACCCTGTTCGAAGACACGCGGATCGGCATGTCGTCGTGGCGCGACAAGCTCTTCATCATCCTGTCGCGCAACGCGCGCCGCGCGACGAACTACTTCTGCCTGCCGCCCGACCGCGTCATCGAGATCGGCATCCAGCTGCGCATCTAGCGCGACGGCTTGAACTCGACCTGCGTTTCGGACCCGTCCGCCGCGCGGATGCTGACGCGGTCGGCCGCGCCGTCGCGATCGATCGACACCGACACGGGATCGGCGATCTCGTGCGTCAGGTGATCGTCGGTCCGCTCGCCGGTGAAGACCGCGATGCGGCGGCTGTCGGGCGAATCGCACGCGACGCCGACGAGCGGCAGGTCGCGCGATTCGGTGCGCACGCCGCCGCTCGGGGTCGAGACGCGCACGTCGACGCGCCACCCCTGGTGCTCGCGGCTGAAGGCATCGAGTTCCTCACGCCATTGATCCTTCGGAATGGAACGGCTTGACATGCGAAACCACGGCTGCAACCGGTGTACCGGGAGTAGAATGGCCGCCTGTTCTCATTGGAGGTCGAGTGATGATGTCATGGCGGCGTTTCTGGCTGGCATGCGCGGCGGCCGCGGTTGCCCTCTCGGTGTCGACGTCGGCACAGCGGCCCGCGTCGGTCGAACTCGGCACGATCAACTTCCCGTCCTCGGCGAAGCCGGCGGCGCAGGCGCCGTTCCTGACCGGCGTCAAGGCGCTGTTCAACTTCGAATTCGACATCGCCGCCGACGCGTTCCAGCAGGCGCAGCAGGCCGACCCCGGCTTCGCGCTGGGCTACTGGGGCGAGGCGATGAGCTTCAACCATCCGCTCTGGGCGCAGCAGGATCTCGCGGCGGCGCGCAAGGTGATGGAGCGGCTGGGCCCATCGGCCGCGGCGCGCAGCGCCCGGGCGCCGGCCGGCAAGGAGCGGATGCTCGTCGAATCGCTCGAGGTGCTCTTCGGCGGCGCGCCCGACAAGCTGACGCGCGACATCGCCTACGCCGACGCCATGAAGCGCATCCACGAGGCGTACCCGCAGGACGATGAGGTCGCGACCTTCTACGCGCTGGCGCTGCTCGGCACGGCGCGGCCGGGCGACAAGAGCATCCGCAACGCGATGCAGGCGGCGGCGATCGCGCAGGGGATCTTCCAGCGCAACCCGAACCATCCGGGCGCCGCGCACTTCATCATCCATGCGTTCGACGATCCCGATCACGCGATCCTGGCGCTGCCCGCGGCGCGCGCGTATTCGAAGATCGCGCCGTCGGCGGCCCACGCGCTCCACATGCCGTCGCACATCTTCGTGCAGCTCGGCATGTGGGACGACGTCATCGCGTCGAACGTCGTCGCCTACAAGGCGGCCGACGAGCTCGCGACGAAGAAGAACCTGCCGCGCGGACGCGAGGACGGCCACACGATTTCGTGGCTGCAATACGCCTATCTGCAGGAAGGGAAGTTCGACGAGGCGGCAAAGACGCTGGCGACGTTCAAGGCCATTGCGGATCGCGATCCGGCGCCGGGCATCAAGGACGTGTACGCCGGCATGAAGGCGCGCCAGGTCGTCGAGACCGAGGCGTGGGAGAAGCTGCCGCTGGGCGGCGGCGCGGTGCGCGACGGCGGCGCGCCCGGGTACGACGGCAACGCGGCGTACGTCTTCGCCGCCGGGTTCAGCGCCGCCCACCTCAACGACCCCGAGACGGCCAACCGCGCGCTCGAGATCCTGACCGCGATGCAGAAGCAGGCGGAATCGGGTTCGAATGCCTATCGCGCCAAGCCGTTCGCCGTCATGGCGAAGGAAGTCGCGTCGGGCATCGCGCACATGAACAAGAACACCGCCGAGGCGGAGCGGCTGCTCAAGGAAGCGACGGCGATCGAGGCGACGATGGACGCGCCGTCCGGGCCGCCCGAGCCGATCAAGCCGTCGTTCGAGCTGTACGGCCAGTTCCTGAACGCAACGGGCCGCGCGAAGGATGCCGCCGCGCAGTTCCAGCAGGCGCTGCTCCGCATGCCGAATCGCCGGCTGTCGGTCCAGGGGCTGCAGCACACGGCGCAGTCCACGTCGACGGCAGGTGTGCGATGAAGCGCCTCGCCTGTGCGTTGACGATCGCCGTCGCCGCGGCGGCCGCGCTCGGCGCGCAGGAAACGCGCAGCGCGACCCGCCTGACGACCGAGCACTACCTCGATTGGGAGCGCGTCAACGACGTCCAGATCTCGCCCGACGGCGGGCGGCTGCTGTACACGCGGCAGCACGTCAACACGATCGAGGACCGCTGGGACTCCGAGGTCTGGATCCTGAACGCCGACGGCTCGCAGCATCGCTTCTTCGTCAAGGGATCGAACGCGCGCTGGTCCCCCGACGGAAAGCGCATCGTCTACCTCGCGGACGGCGAGCCGAAGGGATCGCAGATCTTCGTGCGCTGGGTCGACGTCGACGGGCCGGCGTCGCAGATCACGCACGTCACCGAGACGCCGCGCAACGTGCGGTGGTCGCCCGACGGACGGTCGATCGCGTTCGCGATGTTCGTGCCGCAGGCGGAGAAGTGGAACATCAGCATGCCCGAGGCGCCGAAGGGCGCGAAGTGGACGCCGGCGCCGCGCATCGTGGACACGCTGCACTACCGGCAGGATCGCGTCGGCTTCCTCGAGGACGGCTACACGCACCTGTTCGTCGTGCCGGCCGACGGCGGGACGCCGAAGGCGCTGACGAGCGGCCAGTGGAGCGTCGGCGCGGGCGAGCTGCGCTCGGGCGCGTCGTTCGACTGGACGCCGGACAGCAAGACGATCGTCTTCAACGGCAACCGCACCGAGAATGCCGATCTGAAGTACGAAACCTCGTCGCTCTACAGCGTCGACGTCGCGACGGGGACGATCCGCGATCTCGTGGTCGCGCCCGGCGAATGGGACGAACCGGCCGTGTCGCCCGACGGGAGGCACGTCGCGTTCGTCGGGCATCCGCCCACCGGCCACAGCTACACCGTGCCGAACCTGTACCTCGTGTCGATCGACGGCACGGGGATGAAGAAGATCAGCGGCGACTACGATCGGGCGCCGGCGGATCTCCGGTGGTCGCCGGACGGGAGCGGCCTCTACTTCGACGCCGAAGACCGCGGCACGCGCAACATCCAGTTCGCGAGCGCGACCGGCGGCGTCAAAGCGGTCACGACGGGGACGCACGTGCTGCGGTTCGACTCGATGTCGCGCGACCTCGTCGCGGCAGGCACCGTCGCCGATTTCGATCACCCGGAAGACGTCGTGCGCGTCAACCTGCGCGCGCCGTCGCAGACCGCGAAGCTGACGGACGTCAACGCCGACGTGCTCGCGGGCAAGGAGATCGCGAAGGTCGAGGAGATCACGTACCCGTCGAGCGGCAACGCGCACGTGCAGGCGTGGGTGGTGAAGCCGCCCGCGTTCGACGCGTCGAAGAAGTACCCGCTGATCCTCGAGATCCACGGCGGGCCCTTCTCGATGTACAACGTCGCGTTCAACTGGATGTTCCAGAACTTCGCGGCCAACGATTTCGTCGTCCTCTACGTCAACCCGCGCGGCAGCACCGGCTACGGCCAGGCGTTTGCCGACGGCATCGATCACAACTATCCCGGGCCCGACTACGACGATCTGATGGCGGGCGTCGACGCCGTGGTCGCCAAGGGCTACGTGGACCAGACGCGTCTGTACGTGTCGGGGTGCAGCGGCGGCGGCGTGCTTTCGAGCTGGGTGATCGGCCACACGGATCGATTTGCGGCGGCGGCGGTGCGCTGTCCGGTGATCGACTGGCTGAGCATGGCCGGCCACACCGACGTGCCGCTCTTCACCTACAGCTTCTTCAAGAAGCCGTTCTGGGAGGACCCGTCCGACTGGCTGTCGCATTCGTCGGTGATGTCGGTCGGCAAGGTGACGACGCCGACGCTGCTGATGACCGGCGTGCTCGATCGCCGCACGCCGATGCCGCAGACCGAGGAATACTACGCGGCGCTGAAGGTGAAGGGCGTCCCGACGAAGCTGCTGCAGTTCAACGACGAATACCACGGCACCGGATCCAAGCCGTCGAACTACATCCGCACGCAGCTCTACATGATGAGCTGGTTCAAGCAGTGGACGCGCGCCGCCGGGCGCGCGGTGACGACGACCACCTCGCAGCCGTAGGCGCAGCCGCACTCGTCTCCAGCCGAAGGGCGCCGATTTGGATCGCGCGCCCTTCCTTTCACATTTTCTTTCCAGCGACGCGATACCGCCGAGGATTCCGCGATAGCATGCCGCGGTTCCGTGCCTCATCCTTTGTCGATCGGCGTCTCGTGCGTCGTGTACGTCGTCTGGCTGGCGCTCGGACAGGCGGGCGGCGCCGAGAAGGATGCGCGAACGGCCGCGCAGCAGAAGATCGACTCGCAGCTGCTCTACGAGATCTACCGCGCCCGCGGTGAGGCGGCGCAGAAAGGCGTGCCGCCGGGCCCGACGGGCGTCGACCTCGACGCGCGCGGCCGCGCGCTCGTGGACGTGAGGGGCGCCGTCACGGCCGCGCTGCAGCGCCGCATCCGATCGCTCGGCGGCGTCGTGGCGTCGACTTCGCCGCGCGACGATTCCATCATCGCCCGTGTTCCCCTCCTGAAGCTCGAAACACTGGCCGCCGATCCGACCGTCCGCGCGATCGCACCGGCGCCGTCGGCGATCACGAACCGCCATCCGCACAGAGGTGTCCGATGAAGCATGTTCGAGTACCGGCGCTCGCGCTCACGCTCGCCACCGCGCTCGCTTCCGCTGGACCGCGCCTCCGCGCGCAGCAGCCTGCCGATCAGGCGGCGGCCGGCATCTCGCCGGACGCGCTCGCGCAGATCGACGCGCTCATCGCCGAGAAGCAGACGCGGTCGGCCGTCGACCGCAAGATCGATTCGCAGCTGCTGTACGAGAACCGGATGGAGAGCGGCGTGCCGATCGCCGCCGGCATATGGGAGCTCGCGACCGACGTGCCGTACGCCTCCGACGGACATGTGATCGTCGACGTCCACGCGCGCGCCGGGGCGGGGCTCGCCGACCGGTGGCGCACGGCGGGCGTCGAAGTGCTGTCGGCGTCCGCCGACGGCGCATCGCTGCGCGCCCACGTCGACGTCGCCGACGTGCAGGGGCTGGCCGCCGATCCCGACGTGCTGTTCATCCAGCCGCAGCAGGGCGCGATGGTCACCGGGCAGAACGCCGTCGGCAATCTCGTCGGGCCGACCGGCCAGGGCAGCCGCAGCTCGGAGGGCGACGTGACGCACCTCGCGTTCGCGGCGCGCGGCGCGTTCCACGTCGACGGCACCGGCGTGAAGATCGGCGTGTTGTCGGACGGCGTCACGAACCTCGCGGCGAGCCAGGCGCGCGGCGATCTCGGAGCGGTCACGGTGCTGCCGGGCCAGGCGGGGAGCGGCGACGAAGGGACCGCGATGCTCGAGATCATCCACGACCTCGCGCCGGGCGCGCAGCTGTACTTCGCGACGGCGTTCACCAGCCTCACCAGCTTCGCGCAGAACATCCGCGACCTCCGCGCCGCCGGCTGCGACATCATCGTGGACGACGTGTTCTATTTCGTCGAGACGCCGTTCCACGACGGGCAGCCGTTCCCGACGAATCGCAACGGCGCGGTCGTCATCGAGGCGGTGAACGACGTGACGGCGGACGGCGCGCTCTACTTCTCGTCGGCCGGCAACTCGGGCAATCTCGACGCCGGGACCTCCGGCACGTGGGAGGGCAACTTCGCCGACGGCGGCGGCACGTCCACGCCGCTCGCGACGGGCAATCGCGTCCACAGCTTCGGCGGCCAGGCGTGGGACGTGCTGACCGCCGTGTCGACCAATCCGATCAACCTGTACTGGTCCGACCCGATCGGCGGCTCGTCGAACGACTACGACCTGTTCCGCCTCAACGGCGCCGGCACCGCGGTGCTCGCGAGCTCGACCAACGTGCAGAACGGCACGCAGGATCCGTACGAACAGATCACCGCGACGGGCGCCGCGTCGGGCCAGCGCATCGTGATCGTCAAGCAGGCGGCGGCGGCGGCGCCGCGCTTCCTGCATCTCGGCACGAATCGCGGACGGCTGGCGATTGCGACGGCGGGCGAGACGCACGGCCATGCGGCGGCCGCGAACGCGTACGACGTCGCCGCGACGCCGGCGGTCGGCCCGTTTCCGCAGCCCTTCAGCGCGGCAAACCTGGTCGAGACGTTCAGCTCGGACGGACCGCGGCGCGTGTTCTACCGCGCCGACGGTACGCCGTATACGCCCGGCGACGTGTCGGCGGCCGGCGGACTGCTGCGCCAGAAACCGGACATCACGGCGGCCGACGGCGTGTCGGTGACCGGCGTGGGCGGGTTCGGCTCGCCGTTCTTCGGTACGTCCGCGGCCGCGCCGCACGCCGGCGCGATCGCGGCGCTGCTGAAATCGTCGAACTCGGCGCTGACGCCGGCGCAGATCCGCTCCATCCTGACGACGAGCGCGATCGACATCCAGGCGCCGGGCGTCGATCGTGATTCGGGCGCGGGCATCATCATGGCGCGGAGCGCGCTCGTCGCGAGCGGCGCGCAGGGCTCCGCCTTCCTCGCCGTCGACAGCGTGCAGGCCACGGACAATCCGGGCAACGGCAACGGGCTGCCGGAAGCGGGCGAGGGGGCGAAGCTGCTGGTGACGCTGAAGAACTACGGCGTCGCGCCGGCGGCGGCCATTTCCGGATCGCTCAGCTCGTCGTCGGTCGGCGTCACGATCGGGCTCCCGAACGTGGCGGCGTTTCCCGATCTGGCGCCGCTCGCGTCGGCGACGAGCGGGCCGCTGCTCTTCACGACGGCGGCCGACTTCGGGTGCCCCGGCGCGGCGAACTTCACGTTCGCCGCGACCTACGCGGGCGCGGCGACGCCGCTGTCGCAGCCGTTTTCAATTCCGATCGGCGTGACGAGCTACTCGATCACCAGACGCCTCGATGGCACCTCGCCGCCCTCGTCCCCCGGCGTCGCCGGCACCGCGGGGCTGCAGAACTTCCGGTTGAACCGGCAGGACACGGCGTCGGTCTGCGGCGCGTTGAAGCCGCCGCCGCCGATCTCCGCGGCGGGCGGGCCCGGTGCCCGCGCGTTCGACGCGTATGCGTTCACGACGTGCGGCAACAGCGTGCCGTCGTGCGTCTCCGTGACGTTCAGCGGCTCGAATTCGATCAACATGTTCAGCGCGGCGTACGCGCCGGCGTTCGACCCGACGAACATCACCGCCAACTACAAGGCCGACCCCGCCGTGTCGAGCGGCGGCCCGCTGACCTACTCGTTCGATCTGCCGGCGGGCAGCAGCCGGTTCGCGGTCGACGTGCACGACGTGCCGGTGCTGGCGGCGCCGTCGAACAGCCAGTACACGCTGACGGTGTCGAACGCGTGCCTCGGCGCGTGCGAGCCGCCGAACCACCCGCCGGTCGCGAGGGCGCACGACGTGACGGTCGCGGCGAACGATGCCTGCGTCGCCGACGCGTCCATCGACAACGGGTCGTTCGATCCCGACGGCGATCCGCTGACGCGCGCCCAGGCGCCGCCCTCGCCGTACGCGCTCGGCGTCACGCCCGTGCTGCTCACGGTGACCGATCCGAAGGGCGCCTTCGGGCAGGCCGGCGCGAACGTCACCGTCGTCGATCAGACCGGGCCGGCGGTGACCACCGTCACGCCGTCGCCCTCGTCGCTCTGGCCACCGAACCACAAGTTCGTCGACGTGACGGTGAGCTACGGCGCGACCGACAACTGCAGCGCCGCGTCGTGCGTCCTGACCGTGTCGAGCAACGCCAACCACGGCGACGACGATGATGATGACGACGGCCCGAGCTTCGTCGTGGTGGACGCGCATCACGTGAAGCTGCGCGCCGAGAAGAACGACGGCGGCGCGCGCATCTACACGCTGACCGTGACGTGCACCGACGCGGCCGGCAACACGTCCGTGAAGACGGCAACCGTCGTCGTGCCGCACGACCAGGGCAAGGGCAAGAACGACTAGCGGTCAGCGGCGGGTCACCCGATTCGACCGGGAGGGGCCGGGCGTCGCGCCGGCTCCTCGCGTCTTGCAAATCGGTGGCACCGCGGGTAGGGTCAGCGCCATGCTGACCCGACCGCTCATCCTGCTTGCGGCGCTCGCGATCGCAGCGCCGCTGCGTGCCCAGGCCCAACCCACGCCCGCGGCGGCGCCGTCGGTGACGGCGATTCGCGCGGCGCGCCTCCTGGATCCCGACGCGGGGCGCGTCCTCACGAACCAGACGATCCTCGTCGAGGGCAACAAGATCACCGCCGTCGGCGCGGCCGTCGCCGTGCCCGCGGGCGCGCAGGTGATCGACCTGCCGAACGTCACGGTGATGCCGGGCCTCGTCGACTCGCACAATCACCTCGCGCTCACCTACAAGCCGGAGCCGGAGAACAACGTCTACTACTACACGTACGTGCAGGACTCGACGGCGCTGCGCGCGATCCAAGCGGCGTCGAACGGCATCCAGATGCTGTCGGCGGGCTTCACCGTCGTCCGCGATCTCGGGAACAACGGCAACTACGCCGACAGCGCGCTGCGCCAGGCGATCGATCAGGGATGGCTGCCCGGGCCCACGCTGATCAACTCGGGGATCATCATCGGCGGCATGGGCGGACAGTTCTTTCCGACGCCCGAGATGGCGAAGCAGCACGGCATCGTCTATCCCGAGTACCTCGACGCCGATACGCCCGACGAAATCGTCAAGGCGGTGCGTCAGAACATCCTGTTCGGCGCGAAGGTCATCAAGATCTGCGTCGACTGCAAGCCGTACGGGTACACGGCGGACGAGATGCGCCTCTTCGTCACCGAGGCGGCGAAGGCGGGGCTGAAGGTCGCGGGGCACGTGCAGACGCCGCAGGGCGCGAAGAACGCGATCGACGCGGGCATCTGGTCGATCGAGCACAGCGGCGCGCTGAACGACGATCTCCACAAGCAGATGGCGGCGAAGGGCATCTGGCGCGCCGGCACCGAGACGCCGACCGGCCTGCAGGGGCATCCGGTCAGCGAGCAGGCCTACCAGCGCACGGTGGCGAACCTGAAGAACGCCTACGAGAACCACGTGAAGATCGTGTTCTCGACCGACGCCGACTATTTCGTGCAGGGCAAGACGCGCGGCGAGCTGGTGCAGGAGTTCATCCGGCCGTGGAAGGACGCGGGCATTCCGAACGCCGACATCATCCGCGCGATGACGACCAGCGGCTACCAGGTGTGCGACATCGACAAGACGCGCGGCCCGATCAAGCCGGGCATGTTCGCCGATCTGATCGCCGTCGCGGGCGACCCGCTCGTCGACATCGACGCGGTCAGGCGCGTCCAGTTCGTGATGAAGGACAGCGTCGTCTTCAAGAAAGACGGCGTGATGACGCCGGAGAAATTCTTCCACGCCGGTCCGGTCAACGGCTGGCGGGTCCGCTGACCGCGAATCGGCGCGCAGCCGCGTGCAGACCGGCGGACTCCGATTGCGGCGGTTCCGGTGTGCCCCGTACACTACGGGTGTCGATGATTCTGGCCGCGTGTGGACTCGTGCTGTCGATGCAAGCCGCGGCGCCTCCGCCGGCGCTCGCCGACGTCGCGAAGAAGATCGAAGAGCAGCGCGCGAAGCGCACCGCCGATCAGCGGACGGAGCCGGCCGACACGCGCGCGGATCCGGCGGCCGCCGGCGATCGGACGAGCGCCGATGCGGACAAAGAGACGGCGACGGATGCGACGACGAAGACCTCCTTCACGAACAGCGATCTGAAGAAGGAGCCCGTCGCCGCGGCCATCGTTCCCGACGGCACGCTGCAGCCGACGTGGCGCGCGCCGTCGTCGGCGGCGACGGCCGGCGACGTCGCCCAGGGCACGCTCGGGCGGATGCGGAGCGAGGCGCGCCAGCGCTACTGGAGCGCGCTGAACGGCATGCGGTCCCGGATCTCCGGCTACTACGCCCTGTCGGAAGCCTATTTCGTCCGGTGCCAGCGCGATTCGTTCAAGGACCTGGCGCCGTACGAGCTGCAGAGCCACAAGACCGCCTGTCGGCAGCAGCAGTCGGCGCTCAACGCCCAGAAGAAGGTCGTCGACGCGTTCGTCGAGTGGCTCCAGGCCGACGCGGCGAAGTACGGGATCTATCCCGGAGTGATCCGCGACCTCCTCACCGACGTCGGCTGGCGCCCGTAACTGGTTAGAATCCGCGCGGTGGCCCCCGAACAGTTGATCCAACTGCGCGGCGCGAGCGTCGTGCTCGGGCATCGGCGCGTCCTGGACGCGCTGGACCTGACGATCGCGGCGGGGGACCACACCGCGATTCTCGGTCCCAACGGCGCCGGCAAGTCGACGCTGATCAAGCTGCTCTCGCTGGAGATCTACCCCGTCGCGTCAGCGGATGCGGACCCGCCGATCCGGCTGTTGGGCCGAGACCGCTGGGATGTCGCCGAACTGCGCACGCAGATGGGGATCGTGTCGGCCGACCTGCACGACCGGTTCGTCCGCGGCAACTCGAACGGATCGATCACGGCCGCCGAGGCGGCGCTGTCGGGATTCTTCGCCACCCAGGGCGTCTTCGGCCATCAGCGCGTGACCGCCGCGATGCGCGACCGAGCGGCCGACGCCCTCGCGCGGATGGGCGTCGCGCACCTCGCGGACACGCCGCTCGACCGCGTCTCGACGGGCGAGGCGCGGCGCGTGCTGATCGCGCGCGCGCTCGTGCACCAGCCGCGGCTGCTCGTGCTCGACGAGCCGACGCGCGGCCTCGATCTCGTCGCTCGCCACGCGTTCATGGAACGCGTCCGCACGATCGCCGGGATCGGGACGACGCTGCTGCTCGTGACGCACTACGTCGAGGAGATCATCCCCGAGATCGATCGCGTCGTGCTGCTCGATCGCGGCCGCATCGCGGCCGACGGACCGAAAGGCGAGGTGCTGACCGCGAATGCGCTCGGCCGGCTGTTTCGCGCACGCATGGCGGTCGACGCCCACGACGGCTATGTCAGCGCGCGCGTGATCGGACCCGGGCCCGCGGAGTAGACGCCGCCGCCGACGGGCGCGCACCGTCCGGGTTCCCCGTGCTATGCTCCTCGCACCGGCGGCGTGGCGCTGCCGTGATCCGAGTGCCCGGCATGGCGTCCGGGGGAGTCATCGATGGTGCGACTGGTCACGTCTACCGCCGCCGCGGCCCGCCTCGACGTTGCGCGGCGCTTCGTCCTCGAAGTTCCCTCCGGAACCGAACTCCTGATCGTCTCGGCCTCGCGCGGCGCCGCCGATGATTTCGCGCGCGGCATCGCGGCCGCTCGCGGCGCGACCTTCGGCCTGTACCGCTTCAGCCTGACGCAACTCGCCGCCCGTCTTGCGGCACCGCGGCTCGCCGTGGCGCGCCTGTCGCCCACGACGGCGCTGGGCGTGCAGGCGGTTGCCGCGCGGGCCCTGTTCGACGCCGAGCGCGAGCGATCGCTGCGGTACTTCGCGCCCGTGGCGGCGACGCCCGGTTTTCCGCGGGCGCTCGCGCGGACGCTCGAGGAGCTGGCGCTGGCGCTCGTGACGCCGGCGGCGATCGGCGCGGCCGCCGACGTGGGGCGCGACCTCGCGGATCTGTTCGAGCGGTTCGATGCGCAGTTCGAGTCGGCGTCGGCGGTCGATCGCGCGCGTTTCCTGCGCGCGGCCACCGAGGCGGCATCCGATGCGGCGGCGGGCGCGCATCCGTACGCGGGGCGGCCGCTGCTGCTGCTCGACGTGGGAATTGCCGGCGCGGTCGAGCGCGCGTTCGTCGAGGCGCTCGTCCGTCGCGCGGGGCAGACGGTGATCACGGTGCCGGCCGGAGACGCGTCGACGATCGCCGCGCTCGCCGCGCTGGCGCCGGCGGAGTCGCTCGACGGCGGCGTCGAGTCGGGGCTCGCGCGGCTGCGCCGCCATCTGTTCGCGCCCACCGCGCCGCCGTCCTCCGATCCGCTCGACGAGGTGGAGCTGTTCTCGGCGCCGGGCGAAGGGCGCGAATCGGTGGAGATAGCGCGCCGCGTGCTCCGCGAAGCGCGCCGGGGCGTGCCGTTCGATCGCATCGCGATCGCCCTGCGCGCGCCGCAGCAGTATGCCGGCCTGCTCGAGCACGCGCTCGAACGCGCCGGCGTGCCGGTCTACTTCGATCGCGGCACGCGTCGGCCGCACCCGGCGGGCCGCGCGTTTCTTGCCCTGCTGGCGTGCGCGCTCGACAACCTGTCGGCGAGCCGCTTCGCGGAATATCTGTCGCTCGGCCAGGTGCCGCATGCGGAGGGGGAATCGGCGCCCTCCGTGCGACCGATGCCGGCATCGGAGGACGAAGTGTTCGGCGCGATCGGCGATCGCGCCGCGACGGCGCTGCTGGACGCGTCGGCGTCCGCCGACGCCGCCGATGCCGTCGACGACCGGCCCGACACGCCGGCGCGGCGTGCGTTCCGCGCGCCCTGGAAGTGGGAGCGGCTGCTCGCCGAATCGCGCGTCGTGGCGACGGCGGAGCGGTGGGACCGGCGGCTGAGCGGGCTCGTGCACGAATGCGAGCTGCAGCGGCGCGAGCTGGCGCGGACCGAACCGGAGTCGCCGCGCCTCGACTATCTTGGGCACAAAATCGCGGACCTCACCGAGCTGTCCGCGTTCGCGCTGCCGCTGATGCGGACGCTGGCCGCGTGGCCGTCTCAGGCGCCGTGGGCGGAGTGGCTCGATCGGTTCGAGCGGCTGGCGCCGCGCGTGCTCGTCCGCCCCGACCGCGTGCTGCGCGTCCTCGCCGATCTGCGGCCGATGGGCGCCATCGGGCCGGTGACGCTCGAGGAGGCGTCGCGCGTGCTGGCCGATCGGCTGGCGAGCATCGAAGCCGAGCCGCCGGCGCGCCGCTACGGACGCGTGTTCGTCGCGAGCCCCGCGCAGCTCCGCGGCCGCTCCTTCGACGTGGTCTTCGTCCCCTCGCTCGCCGAGCGCATGTTCCCGCAGAAGCCGCGCGAGGATCCGCTGCTGCTGGACGACGCGCGGGCCGTGCTCGGGGCCGGCCTCGCAAGTCAAGCCGATCGCGCGGAGCTCGAGAAGCTGCAGCTGCGGCTGGCGATCGGCGCGGCCGCGCGTCGTCTGTACGTGTCGTTTCCGACCGTGGAGATCGGCGAAGGCCGTCCGCGCGTCCCGTCGCTCTACGCGCTGGAAGTGTGGCGCGCGATGACGGGCCGCGTCCCGGGCGGCGACGAGCTGCAGCAGCTCGCGGCGCGCGTCTCGCGCGCCACGCTGGCGTGGCCGGCGCCGGCCGACCGCGGCGAAGCGATCGATGCGCTCGAGCACGATCTGGCGACGCTGCGCGCGCTCGTCGACGAGCCCGACCATCGCGCCCGCGGACGCGCGCACTACATCCTGCAGCTCAACGACTGTCTCCAGCGGTCGGTGCGCGAGCGCTTCATGCGCGCGCGGCGCACCTGGTCGCACTGGGACGGCATCACCGCCGCCACCGATCGGATCGCGCCGATCCTCGCGCGCGAGCGTCTGGGCGCGCGGCGGTATTCGCTGTCGGCGCTGCAGAAATACGCCGTCTGTCCGTATCAGTTCCTGCTCAGCGCCATCTACCGGCTGCGGCCGCCCGACGATCTCGATCCGCTGCAGCGGATGGATCCGCTGACGCGCGGCAGCCTGTTCCACGCGGTGCAGACGGCGTTCTACCGCCGGTTGAAGGCCGACGGCGCGCTGCCGGTCACCGACGGCAATCGCGACGCCGCGCTGCGGGTGCTCGACGAGTCGATGGAGCGGATCGCGCGCGACGAATACGAGCGGCTCGCGCCCGCGATCGACCGCGTCTGGCGCGACGAGATCGCGACCATCCGCCGCGACCTGCGGCTGTGGGTGGACGACATCGCGCGCGCCGGCGGCGAGTGGGTGCCGATCCATTTCGAATGGGCGTTCGGCATGAAGGACAGCCGCGAGCTCGCGGCCGACCGGGATCCCGACAGCCGCCCCGACCCGGTGGTCATCGACGCGCGCTTTCAGCTGCACGGATCGATCGACCTCATCGAAGAGCACACGGCGACCCGGGCGCTGCGCGTCACCGATCACAAGACGGGCAAGTACCGCGGCAAGGACCACATGATCGTCGGCGGCGGCGAGTCGCTGCAGCCCGTGCTCTATTCGCTCGCGCTGGAACAGGCGACGGGACGCCCCGTTGCCGAAGGCCGTCTGTACTACGCGACGACGGCGGGCGGGTATCGCGATGCGCGGATCCCGCTGTCGCCGACGGCCCGGCGCGTCGGCGTCGAAGTGCTCGAGATCATCGATCGGGCCATCGAGCGCGGGTTCCTCGCGCCGGCGCCGAAGGAGAAGGCGTGCACCTGGTGCGACTACCGCGCCGTCTGCGGCCCGACCGCGGAGCGGCGCATCGGCCGCTACAAGACGCAGGAGCCGCTCGCGGACCTGATCGAACTGCGGAGGAAGCCATGACCGCCGTGCGTCCGCTCGATCACGCGGATCGTCAGCGCATCCGCGAGCGGCTCGACGACACGATCGTCGTCGAAGCCGCCGCGGGCACCGGCAAGACGACAGAGCTCGTCGCGCGCATCCTGAACGTCCTCGCGCGCGGACGCGCGCGCATCGACCAGATCGTCGCCGTCACGTTCACGGAAAAGGCCGCGGGCGAGCTGAAGCTGCGCCTGCGCCAGGAGCTGGAGAGCCGCCGCCAGCGGACGACGGCGCGCGCGGAGCAGGCGAACCTCACCGACGCGATCCAGCGGCTCGAAGAGGCGCACGTCAGCACGATTCACGGGTTCTGCGCCGATCTGCTGCGCGAGCGGCCCGTCGAGGCCCGCGTCGATCCGCTGTTCGACGTGCTGACCGAGGCGCGGCAGCAGCAGATGTTCGACGCCGCGTTCCGCGCCTGGCTGCAGGTGCAGCTCGAGGATCCGCCCGAGGGCGTCCGCCGCGCGCTGCGCCGCAGCGTCTGGTCGCGCGACGGGCGCGACAGCGACGACGGACCGATCGATCGGCTGCGCCGCGCGGCGCGCGAGCTGGCCGAGTGGCGCGACTTCACCGCGCCGTGGCGGCGCGATCCGTTCGATCGCGATGGGGAGCTCGCGGCCGTCCTGGAGCGCGTCCACGAGGCGGCGGACCTGACCGCGCGCGCGGCGTCGAAGCGGGATCCGCTCTGCTACGACACGCTGCCGGTCCGCGAGCTGAGCCACGAGGTGCGGACGGCGGAGCGGTTCGGATCCGTCGACCGCGACGGGTGGGAAGCGCGCGTCGTCGATCTCGCACAGAACCGCGACTTCCGCCGCGCGCGACGCGGGCGCGAACGCCTGTTCGGGCCGGACCTGCCGCGCGACGTGGTCTGGGCCGCGTACGAGTCGCTCTGCGTGGCGCTCGACCGGTTTCAGCGCGCCGCGGACTGCGATCTCGCCGCGCTGCTGCACGACGAGCTGCGCCGCGTCGTGGCGGACTACGAAACGCTGAAGCGCCGGACGGGATCGCTCGACTTCGTCGATCTCCTGCTGCGCGCGCGCGACCTGCTCGTCACGCATCCGCGCGTGCGCCGCGCGTTCCAGGAGCGGTTCACGCACATCTTCGTCGACGAGTTCCAGGACACCGATCCGCTGCAGGCCGAGATCCTGCTGCTGCTCAGCGCCGACGATCCCGACGAGCGCGACTGGCGCCGCGTGCGGCCGACGCCCGGGAAGATCTTCATCGTCGGCGACCCGAAGCAGGCGATCTATCGGTTCCGGCGGGCCGACGTCGAGACGTATCGCGAAGTGTGCGAGCTGCTCGAGTCGCGCGGCGCGACGCGCGCGTACCTCCACACGAGCTTCCGATCGACGCCGACGATCCAACGGGCGGTGAACGCGGCGTTCGCGCCGCTGATGACCGGGGATCGCGTCACGCTGCAGGCCGACTACGTGGGCCTGTCGCCGCACCGCCCCGACCTGCCCGACCAGCCGTCGGTCGTCGCGCTGCCGGTCCCGGAACCGTACGGCACGCGCAAGGTCGCCGGCTACGCGATCGAACGATCGGTGCCCGATGCCGTCGGCGCGTTCGTCCACTGGCTGATCCATCACAGCGGCTGGACCGTCACCGAGCGCACGACGCGCGACGAGCTGCCGATGACGGTGCCGATCGAACCGCGCCACGTCTGCGTGCTGTTCCGCCGGTTCCTCCACTTCGGCGCGGACGTGACGCGCTCGTACGTGGAAGCCCTCGAGGCGCGCGGCGTCCCGCACCTGCTCGTCGGCGGCAAGTCGTTCCACGACCGCGAGGAGGTGGACACGATGCGCGCCGCGCTGGCGGCGATCGAATGGCCCGACGACGAGCTGTCGGTGTTTGCGACGCTCCGCGGCGCCCTGTTCGCGATCGACGATGCGACGCTGATGGAGTACCGCCACCTCCACCGAACGTTTCACCCGTTCCGCATTCCGGGCGCCGTCGGCGCCGACGTGCGGCCCGTCGCCGACGCGCTGCGCCTGCTGCGGCGACTGCACGCGCAGCGGAACTACCGCCCCCTCGCCGACACGATCACGCAGCTGCTGAACGCGACCCGCGCCCACGTGGCGTTCGTCCTGCGGCCGGCGGGAGAGCAGGCGCTCGCCAACGTGCTGCACGTCGCGGAGCTCGCCCGCCAGTACGAAGTGAACGGCGGCATGTCGTTCCGCGGCTTCGTCGAGGAGCTGCGGGCGCAGGCCGACGGCGGCCAGGCGGCCGAGGCGCCGATTCTCGAGGAGGGCAGCGACGGCGTCCGACTGATGACGGTTCACAAAGCCAAAGGACTCGAGTTTCCGGTCGTCGTCCTCGCCGACATCACCGCGAAGCTGAACACCGAGCACGCCGACCGGCTGATCGATCGGCCGCGGAACGCGTGCTACCTGCGTCTCGGCCGCTGGACGCCGATCGAGCTCGCGGAGGACGAAGCGCGCGAGGTGGCCCGCGACGAGGCCGAAGGCGTTCGCGTCGCGTATGTCGCCGCGACGCGCGCGCGCGACCTGCTCGTCGTCCCGGCGGTCGGCGACGTCGAGTACGACGGCGGGTGGACCGGTCCGCTGAACGGCGCGCTGTACCCGCCGGCCGGCGCGCGCCGCCGTCCGTCTCGCGGCGGCGGCTGCCCCGAGTTCCGGTCGACCGATTCGGTTGTCAGACGGCCGGACGAGGCGACGGCGACGCCGACGACGGTGTGTCCGGGCCGTCACGCGATGAGCGGGCCCGATGGTCCGTTCGACGTGATCTGGTGGGATCCGCACGCGCTGGAGCTCGGCGTCGAACCTGGGATGGGTCTGAAACGCGAGTCGTTGATCGCGAAGGACGTCCCCGAGCCGGTCATCGCCGAGGGCATCCGGGAGTACGACGCGTGGCGCTCGCATCGCGAGCAGGCGATCGCGCGCGGCGCCGCCGCGTCCATCGCCGTGCGTCGCGCCACGGAATGGGCGGCATCGTCCGACGTGCTGGACCCGATGTCGGGCCGGCTCGAACCGGCGGGCCAGCGCGGGTTGTTCGACGAGCCGATCTCCGTGCCCGACTCGGCGCCGCAGGACGACGTCGAGGTGGTCGACGCGCGCGGGCGCGAGGCGCTCGGCGGTCCGCGATTCGGCGAACTGGTCCACGCGCTGCTCGCGTCGACGCCGCTCAACGCCGAC
>Ga0070741_10006337_pt1 | contig 25505 bp, 18 predicted proteins | sample Coa_R1_4_FD_66440 | JGI IMG/M metagenome (GOLD analysis project Ga0070741, IMG submission 66440) | Surface soil microbial communities from Centralia Pennsylvania, which are recovering from an underground coalmine fire - Coalmine... | ecosystem: Environmental > Terrestrial > Soil > Unclassified ... | reverse complement strand
AGCGCAGGAGGAAAATCCTATTTTATTGAACCCCGCTTGACGACGTTCCATTCATGAGAGACAATCGAGCGCTGTTAGTGCCTTTGAGTCGCCGCGCGAATCAGTTTCATCCCCCCAAACGGCGTCTACATCGGCGAGCATGACGGTCGTGAGCCGTTTGCCGCTGCTTTCCCCGAAGCATTAATCGTCAGCGAAATCAAAATTGTGCCAGGAGGCGCGCCGTCATGAAGCCGAGGTCTGCCGCAAACGTTGGCGTTTTGCTTTGTGTCGCCATCATCGCTTTATTTTTCACTACGAGCGCATCCGCGCAGTTGAATTTCCAGGATTTTAGCAATGCCAGCGCGCTGAGCTTGAACGGTTCGGCAACCACCACCTCCAATGGCAATCAGACGGTGCTGCGCCTGACCAAGGATGGAGTGAACCACGTGTCTGGAACAGCGTGGTACAACGCCAGCCAGCAATCCGTGCAAAACGGGTTCACAACCGTTTTTCAATTTCAGATCACTCACACTACGAGCCAGGCGGACGGTCTCACATTTGTCATCCAAAATTCCAGTGGTGACGGTTTTGGACTTTCCGCGCTCGGCGGTTCCGGCGGCGCTATTGGATACGGCAATCCGGACCCAGGAGACACAGGTACCCCTATTCCAAATAGCCTGGCAATCGAATTCGATACGTACCAAAACGGTTGGGATCCAAACAACAACCACATAGCTGTTCAGAGCTGCGGAACCGACCCCAACACCCAACATCACGACGCGACCTGTCCGACGTCTGGACTCCCTTCTAATCTCGGCATCATCGCAAACCCGAACAACATAATTTTCTCCGACGGCGCTGTGCATACAGCCACCATCGACTACGATCCCCCGAGCGGCGATCAGCCAGGCACTCTGCGGGTTTTTCTGGACAACGCCGGCAGCCCGGTACTCGTGGTTAATACGGATTTAGGATCGCTTTTGAGTCTCAATGACGGAACTGCCTGGGTGGGATTTACCGCGTCGACTGGCGGAGAATTCGAGACTCATGACATCCTGAACTGGACTTTCACTCCGGCGACCGCACAAACTTCAATCACCCAGACACTTACTCCGGATGTTCAGGCGAGCACCAACTACGTTTTCGGTACCTACAATCACAAGGTCTCGTATTCCGGCGCGAACGCGGATACGGTTACAGTAACCGCCATCCCAATTGCTCAGAACGACTTCTTCACGCAGCGGCTGCAGGGCAGCACGTATCTGCAAAACCATCCCAACACGCAGTGCGCTATTTACGAAGGCACGGGCGGCGAGTGCGTGTACTTCAGCGTGAATTGTCAGGGCAGCAGTGATTGCACTCAGCTCAGCTACGACTTATTTAATAACTTCAATACCTCTCAGGCGATTAACGGCGCATGTCTGCTGAAAGCGCCCATTGGTACTAATAACTGGACGAACATCATCGAGACCTTTACGCAGACGCGAAATGATCCCGGCACGACGTCCAAGAGCAACGGGTTTTCCGATTTCTTTGTTGGCCAAAATTGCACGAATGCACCGACAATCAATATCAATACGCCTGCTAACGGAGGCGTTTATCCTCTTGGGCCATTGACCGTGAACTTCGGATGCACTCCGGATTCCGATGCTGCCAATGTCACCGTTACAAGTTGCACCGGGACTTTCAATGGCAACCCGGTTAACAACGGCGACACGATCCAGTTGACGACACTGGGTCCGGCGAGCTTCTCTGTCAATGCTGTGGACAGCGTTGGCAATTCACCCACCCAGGTCTCGTTGTTTAACGTGGGGCAGGCTCCCGCCATCACGAGTGGAGCGTCCACTACATTCCAGGTCGGGGTGTTTGGCTCGTTCACGGTTACGACCACGGGTTCGCCCTCGCCCGCACTCACGGAAACGGGTACGCTTCCTGCAGGCGTGTCGTTCACCGATAACGGTAATGGTACCGGTACACTGGCTGGAACTCCGGGAGCGAACACCGGCGGCACTTATAACCTGACGTTCAAGGCGGCAAACACGCTGGGAAACGCTTCCCAGAACTTCGTGCTCACCGTGAACCAGACGCCGGCATTTACCAGCGCCAGCAGCGCGACATTCACACTTGGTACAAGCAATTCGTTCAAAGTCCAGACAACAGGGTTCCCCACAGCGTCTATCACCAAATCGGGAAGCTTGCCTGCAGGCGTGACTTTCACTGACAACGGCAACGGGACGGCGACGCTAGCTGGAACACCAACTGCCACTGGTACATTCCCGCTGACGTTTACAGCCACGAACGCAGCAGGCACGGCGATGCAGAATTTCACGTTAACTGTCGCTGGTCCACAGGTAAGCCTGTCGCCATCTAGCGTCAATTTCGGAACCGTGAACCTGAACAGCTTGCTGTATGCCAACGTGACGGTGAAGAACACTGGTTCGTCGAACTTGCAGATTTCGAAGGTCTCGATTACGTATTCAGGATCGGACGCAGACGACTTTGGGTTCTTGAATTTTTGCCCGTCTTCGCTGGGAGCCGGTAAGAGCTGCATCATTACAATCTGGCTGTGGGCTGATGACCTTGGGACACGGGCCGGCACTCTCAAGCTCACGGACAATGCGCCCGGCAGCCCGCAGCAGGTGGCGTTGTCGGCGAACGTAGTTAAGAAGAAGTAAGCATTAGCTCTGGCCGATGCCGCGGGGTCCTTCGGACGCAGGCTGGGCCAGTTCGCATACCAGGGGGAGTACTCACAAGGCACTCCCCCAGGATTACCAAATAGTTGTGAGGGGTTCCCCGAAATCACCGCCCATACCGGGAGCTCTCGTTATATACTTATGCCACGTCGTGGCGAGTGCACCGCTAGAGTGCACGGGCAATCCTTCCCTCAAACTCCAGGTGTTGCATGGATGAGCCTAAATCCCGGCAGGGGCGGCGCGATCCTGCATCGGCGGGAACCTCTCCCGTGCGAGCGCCGGTTAAGGGCGAGAGCTCCTCTAGCGAGTTCCCGGCTCCCGATCCAGACGCCACGCTTGTAGACTTTGGCCTCGGCGCTGCTGATCCGGACGCAACCCTGGTCGATCACACCGTTGTCATACAGGCTAAAAAAGATCGCGGTTCGGCCGTAGGTTCGCGCGGGCGTTCAAACTTCTACGTCAGCGCTGCGGTGCTCGAACCCGGCGAGGTTCTGGGCGGTCGCTACGAAATTCTTGAACTCCTGGGCGAAGGTGGTATGGGCGCGGTCTACAAAGCTCGCGACCGCGAATTGGACCGTTTTATCGCCCTGAAGCTCATCCGGCCGGAACTGGCCTCCAATCCTGCGATCCTCGCGCGTTTCAAGCAGGAACTGCTGCTCGCGCATCAGGTCACACACAAGAATGTCATTCGCATTTATGACCTTACCGAAGCCGATGGCGTGCGCTTCATCACCATGGAGTTCATCGAGGGGGCGGACTTGCGCCACCTCCTGCTTGATCATGGGAAATTCTCGCCAGAGGATGCCGCCCAAATCATTCGCCAGGTTTGCTTCGCACTCTACGCCGCTCATTCCGTTGGCGTGATCCATCGCGACCTGAAGCCGCAAAACGTTATGCAGGATAAGCAGGGAAGGATCCTGGTAATGGATTTTGGGCTGGCGCGTTCGGTCGACTCCGATGGCATGACTCAGACGGGAGCGCTCGTAGGGACGATGGAATACATGTCGCCAGAGCAGGCGATGGGCAAGGATCTGGATCAACGTTCCGACATCTTTGCGTTGGGACTGATCTTCTTCGAACTGCTCACCGGCAAAACTCCCTACAAAGCCGATACAGCGGTAGCGAGTTTGCTCAAGCGCAGCCAGGAGCGGGCCGTTCCCGCAGTTGACCTTGATCCGACGATCCCGAGACCTGTGAGTGACATCGTAGCGCGATGCCTGGAACGCGATCTTAATCTCCGCTATCAGAACGTCCAGGAGATCCTGAATGACCTGGATGCCTGGCAGGGAAGACGCCCGATTTCCATCGCTCGCTCGTCGGTAATCGCGACTGCGCCCAGTCGGACTTGGAAACAGCTGCCATGGAAGTGGATCAGTACAGGGATCGCGGTGGCGGTTATCGCGGTGAGCAGCTGGATGCTCCGTGGCCGATTCACTTCAAACTCTACGACGAAAGCGACGCACGGCCCTGTCGCCTCATTGGCCATCGTTCCATTTCGCAATAACTCCGGGGATTCTAGTCTGGACTGGCTCGGCCCGAGCCTGGCCGAAATGCTTACTACCGATGTCGGACAATCGGCGAATTTGCGCACTGTTTCCGCGGATCGTCTCCACCAGATCATGAGAGATCTGCGGTTGAGTTCTGATAACCAACTCGATCCGCAAACTTTGCGCCGCCTGGGACAATACAGCAATGCTCAGACCCTGGTTTGGGGCCAGTACAGCAAGGTCGGGGACCAGATTGTCATTGACGCCACCCTGCAGGATTTAAAACAGCAACGCACGGTGGGATTGAAGGCCCAGGCGTCGTCAGATAAAGAACTGCTGCCCGCTGTCGATCAGATGGCGAAATCGATTCGTCAACAACTAACGCTTTCGCCCGAGATGGTGAAGCAGTTGGAGACCCAGGCGTTCCGGCCTTCATCGAACTCCTTAAGCTCGCTGCGTGACTATAACGAGGGCCTTGAATTCCTACGGCAGGGCAAGAACCTGGATGCGCAAAAGAAATTCGAAGCTGCTACCCAGGCAGACTCTCAATTCGCCCTCGCGTTTTCTGCCCTCGCGCAGTCGTATTCCCGTCTCGGTTATGACACCGAAGCCGAACAGTACTCGCGACGTGCGGTGGAACTCAGCCAGCAATTGCCAGCTGCCGAAAAGTACCTGATTGAAGCCAATCATGCGCGAATGCTGAACGATACGGAAAAGGCGATCCAGTCCTACGAAAACCTGGTCAAGGTCTCGCCGGACGATCCCGATATCCAGTTCACGCTCGCCGCCCTCTACGAATCAGACAACAACTTTGACAAGGCTCGGGAGCATTACGCCGCGGTTCGCGAGCAGGATCCGAATTACGTGGATGCATGGTTGTCGAGCGGCCGCGTCGAGATCAAGAGCGGCGATCCGCGCAAAGGGCTGGAGTACCTTAATCACGCGCACGATCTGTCTGTGCAGTTTGACAACCAGGAGGAAAAAGCTGCCATCCTGCACGCCATCGGTGTTGCCTACAAGCTCATGGATAAACCGCAGGACGCGCTGTTCAACTATGAGCAGTCGCTCAAACTCAAGCGGGAGCTTGGGGACAAGCGCGGCATTGCGGTGAGCCTGAACGAGCGTGCTCAAGCAGAAACCATGCTCGGCGATCCAGATTCCGCGGTCGCCAGCTACAACGAGGCGTTGCAGATCCGGCGCGAAATCGGCGACAAACGCGGCGTCGGCGACACCTTGATGGACTTGGGGACCCTGTATTCAGATCGCGGGCAGGCCGATCAAGCCCTGAAGCTCTACAAAGAGTCTCTGCAAATACAGCGCGATCTCGGGGATGACCTCAGCAAGTCCAAGTGCCTGAACAATATCGGTGAGGCCTATCTCGCTAAAGGTCAGTATGAAGACGCGCTAACTTATTTTCAGCAAGCATTGCAAATCCGCGAAACTTTGAAAGTTGCGGGCGACACTGCCGACACTCTCCATAACCTGGCCTTTACGGACACCAAGTTGGGGCAGTACGACCAGGCACTCTCGCAATACCTCAAGGCCATCGATCTACACCGCAGCAATGGAGACACCCGCGGTGCGGCGATGGACTCCTACGATATGGCCTCGGTCTTCCAATACCAGGGACGGCTCGGCGCCGCGCTCAAGGCCCGTGAGGACGCCCTTTCCAACCTGCGCGCTTTGAAAGATCGCAGCTCTTCCATGGCGGAAGTTCTCAGCGGGTACGGAGAGTCGCTAGCGCAGCTTGGACGCGAGGACGAGGCGCAACGCGCGATAAACGAGGCCTTGTCGCTGGCGCGGGAATTGAAGAACGAAGGTCTGATCGCCCAATCTGTGCGATACCAGGGCGACAATGCTTCATACCAGGGCGATTACCGCGCGGTAGGCCCTCTTTACGACCAATCTCTGCAAGCCGCGAAGCGGGCCAAGGATGACGAAAAGATACTACTGGCAAGGGTGTCAATGGCCAGGAATGATGTCCGGATGGGCCGGTCGGCCGCCGCGATTCCAGCCCTACGAACTCTGGTGCAAGAAGCCGATACGAAGGGCTTGAAACACGAATCTGTGCAGTCCTCGCTTGATCTTGGAGAGGCCCTCACCGAGACTAAAGCCTGGCCGCCGGGGCGCACGGAATTGGAAAGGGCCATCACACGGAGTGAAAAGCTTGGCTTGAAAACTTTTGAGGCTCGTGGAGAATACCTGCTCGCCACGAACTTGCGCCTCAGCGGGAACGCTACACTCGCGACAGAGCACTATCGCCAATTCCTGCGCCTCATGGACGACATCAAGAAGGAAGCGGGGGATGACCGCGTGATGAGACGCGCCGATTTTTCCGCCATGACGGAAGACGCGAACCGCTGGATATCTTCTTCAAAGCCTACCCACTGATAGCGCCTTTCTGATATCGATTGTCCTCGCGGCCAAAACATCGTCTACAATCAGGAACTCTTATGAGATGCCCAAACTATCCTGCTTTGCCCTTGATCGTTCTGCTGCTTTCGGTAATCACGATATGCACCCACGCCGAAGCGAAGACGAAAGCTGGTGTCAAGAAATCATCTTTCGGTGTCACGCAGGACGGAAAGGCGGCTGATCTGTATACGTTGACGAACGCCCACGGTGTCGAGGTGCGCGCGATCCAATTTGGCGGAATCATCGTCTCGGTGCGCGTTCCCGACAGAAACGGCAAGGTCGACGATGTCGCGCTGGGCTTTGACAATCTCGATGCATACCTCGATAACAAGCCTTACTTTGGCTCCATCGTTGGACGCTATGCCAACCGGATCGCCGGCGGAACGTTCACACTGGACGGCACGAAATATACGTTAGCCAGGAACAACGGAGAGAATTCGTTGCATGGCGGCCTGAAGGGTTTCAATAAGGTGATGTGGGACGCCGCGCCGTTCACCAGCAAGGAAGGGAACGGCCTTCACCTCAGCTATCTGAGCAAGGATGGCGAAGAAGGCTACCCCGGGAATCTTAAGGTCAAAGTCTCGTACACGCTAACGGACAAGAATGAACTGATCGTTGACTATGAAGCGACCACCGACAAGGCTACTCCCATTAATCTTACGCAACACAGCTATTTCAATCTCGCGGGTGAAGGCAACGGCGATGTTCTCGGGCACGAGATGCAAATCAATGCCGATCGCTTCACTCCGGTGGACAAAAATTTGATTCCGACAGGCGAACTGCGTCCCGTGAAAGGCACGCCGATGGATTTCACCAAGCCAACCACACTTGGCGCCAGGATCAATGACAACTACGAACAGCTCGTACTCGGCCGCGGGTACGACCACAATTACGTGATCAACCAGAAAGATGGGAATCTGACATTTACCGCTCGCGTGGTCGAGCCGAAAAGCGGACGCGTGCTGGAGGTCTATACGACTCAACCCGGCGTGCAGCTTTACACCGGCAACTTTCTGGACGGAGTAAAAGGAAAACACGGTCACGTTTACAATCAGCGGGATGCTTTCTGCCTGGAAACGCAGCACTTCCCGGACTCCCCGAATCATCCTGAGTTCCCATCGACGATTTTGCGGCCTGGCCAGACGTTTCGTTCGAGAACGATTTATAAGTTCTCGACCCAGTAATGGCCGGGAGTGCTGCGGCAGCATGCAATCATCGTGCACCTGACGAACTTGTAAATGCAGACCGGTTGTTCCGACCAGTCCGGTTTGTGGGTAGTGACATTGCAACGAGGTCATCATGCGGTTTCAGAGTTTGCGTGAGGAGGTACTGCAAGCGAACCTGGAACTGGTACGCCGCGGGCTCGTGCTGTACACGTTCGGGAATGTAAGCGGCATCTCGCGGCATGACGCTATGATCGCGATCAAGCCCAGCGGAGTGCCGTATGAAAGCATGCGCGCTGAAGATATTGTGCTCACCGACCTTGCAGGGAACGTCATCGAAGGGAAACTCCGGCCGTCATCGGATCTGGCCACCCACGTCGAACTCTACAAACACTTTCCGCAGATCGGCGGAGTTGCTCATACGCACTCCGAGTTCGCCACAGCATGGGCGCAGGCATGTCAACCGATTCCATGCTTTGGCACTACCCACGCGGATTATTTTCACGGGCCCGTACCCGTGACCCCCTGTATGGGCGCGCGCGAGATCGAGTCTGATTATGAACTGAATACCGGAACAGCCATTTGTCGCCTGTTCAAGGAGCTTGACCCGCAAGAGATTCCGGCGGTCCTCGTGGCTGGTCACGGCCCCTTCTGCTGGGGATCCAGTGCGGCGGATGCGGCGCATCATGCCGTTATCCTCGAAGCCGTCGCGCGCCTGGCTTATTACACCATCGGTATCGCGGCCGATGCTGCCCCCATTTCGCGCGACTTGCATGAGAAACACTTTCGCCGCAAGCACGGCAAAACTGCGTACTACGGACAACGTTTAGACAAATGATCGCGACTTTTGTCCTTGTCTCCCCGGCGCGGATCGTGCAGTTGTCCTGGGTAGACCTCGTCATTGTTGGTTTCTATTTCGTCCTGGTGTTGGCGATCGGGATCTACCTTAAGCGGCAGGTGAGCACGGGCGAAGATTTCTTCCTTGCCGGGCGCGAAATGACGGCCTGGATTGCCGGCCTGAGCTTTCTCTCGGCCAACCTTGGAGCACTCGAACTGATGGGCTGGGCCGCAGCCGCCTACCAATATGGGATCATGGCCACCCACTGGTACTGGTTTGGCGCTATCCCTGCCATGTTGTTTCTCGGCATCGGGATGATGCCGTTCTACTACATTTCCAAGACGCACTCCGTTCCTGGTTATCTCAAGCTGCGCTTTGGTGAACCGAGCCGCGCACTGGCGGCCATTTCTTTTGCCGCGATGACCGTGCTCATGAGCGGTATCAACATGTATTCCATGGCGCTGGTGATGAAAGTTGTCCTGGGGTGGGACATTCATTTCAGCATATGGGTGTCCTCTCTCACGGTCGCGGTCTATGTAGCGTTGGGGGGATTGCGGTCGGCGATTTTCAATGAGGTTTTGCAGTTTGTCCTCATCTGGGCGGGCGCCTTGCTTATTCCGATTCTTGGGCTGGTCGAAACCGGGGGGTGGTCGGGACTACGCGCCCGGGTGACTGTTAATGCCTCTCCCGCTTATCTGCATCTCTGGGGAACCCTGGGACACTTCAACTCCAATCCCATGGGCATCCACTGGACAGGCATTGTCTTTGGCCTGGGTGCAGTGCTGTCCTTCGGGTATTGGACGACCGATTTTCTCGTCGTGCAACGCGTACTTGCTGCCCATGATCTGAGAGCGGCGAAGCTTGCTCCCGTGATTGGAGCAGGGTTCAAGATGTTTGTTCCTTTCATTGTGATACTTCCCGGCCTATTGGCTTTGGCGGTTCTGCCCATGAAATTGACCGGCGAAGCCGCCGCGATCGCAACTGGCGGGCACAGCTACAACGAAGTCCTGCCTCTCATGCTCGCTCGTTACTGCGGGCCCGGCCTTATAGGCCTAGGGATCACCGCGCTGATCGCGGGTTTCATGTCCGGGATGGCTGGCAACGTCAGCGCTTTCGCCACCGTGTGGACTTACGACATTTATGGCGCGCTGATCCATAGAAATGCGACTGACCAGCAATACGTGCTCATGGGACGATTGTGCACGCTTGTGGGTGTACTGATCAGTATCGGCACGGCCTACCTCGTCATGCAGTTCCTCAGCATCATGGACTATGTCCAGGCGCTGTTCAGTTTCTTCATAGCGCCTCTTTTTGGCACTGTGCTGCTGGGAATGTTGTGGAAGCGCGCCACGCCCGCCGGGGGATTCTGGGGCCTGTTGACGGGAACTGTGGCATCGGTCGGCATGTGGCTCTGGGTGAAGCTCGATCCCCCCGCCCTGAAATATGTTGCCCTTTCCAGCAACGCTCAAATGATGGCCGAAAACATGTATCGCGCTTTGTGGTCGTGGATTCTTTGCGTGCTGGTGACCGTGATTGTCAGCCTGGCGACGGTGCCGAAGCCGGTGAGTGAACTGACCGGGCTCGTCTACGGAGTAACAGAAATCCCTACTGAGGCGGACGTGCCCCTGTGGCATCGTCCCATTTTCTGGGCGGCGATAGTGGCGGTTGTGTTTGTAATCTTGAATATCATCTTTTGGTAGGCGCTCACTTATATGAAAGCAGGCGGGTCGCTCTCAATCTGGTTCTTTATCGGCCTATCGCTTGCTGTCAATGGTGCTCTCATTCTGGGCGTGGGCGTCTATCAACTCGTATACCCACCGCAGGCCCCGGTTGTGCTTTTCAATCTGCACGCAGCCCTGTGGTGGGGCGCCGTTTTGTTCTTCGTAGGAGTTCTGAGTTGTTATCGCTGCTCACCGTCTCGAAATCTATGACTTCATAGTTGGTTTCAGCAGTTCCGGACAACTGAGCACTCATTTCTGACCTCTATCAGCATAAGCCAGGTTGGGCGGCGTCACAGATGCAGGGAAGTGTGAAAGAATTTGCACTCCGGCCGAGGCTGGCAACGGAAAGAAAAACGTTTTACTGCTCAACTCAAACGGGCCGATTCGGGCTATGCTTGTTAGGTTTCGGGGGTTCCATTCTAGACGGGGCGCCTGGGCGCCTTGAAGCCTCGGCAGTCATGCTGTGGCAAGGCTCCGAACTGTTCCCGCCGAAACGAACGCAGGCCAGCGAAATGGCCTGGCTAGTGGGGGGCTAAGTTCCTGTCGCGGGGTAGCGGCGGGACTTGCGTGATGCGTGTGGATCTGTCCCTCAAGCGGGTTAGCTACTGCAACACCTGCAGCACACTAGAATTAGATAACTTCAAGTCACGCCGATTGAAAGAGGATCGCCTCTATGAAATTTCCTCTTCGCTCTTTGGCTTCCATCCTGGCAGTATCTCTCTGCATTCTTCCTTGTTCTTTGTCTGGCGCTGAACTTCTGGAACCGGCATCGGGCTCCGACACTACCTCGACGCGAACCGCCGAAGTCGCCGACTCTCCTGTGATGGTCACGGTCCCAGGCCCACTGCGCTCCTTCCTGCGAATGGCAGGGATAAGTCAGAAGGTGCGCGCAGATCAGGTGTTGCCGTACACAGCCCGAAACGCCTACGCACAAGGATATGAAGGAACTGCGGGCTCGTATCGGCCAACCGAGTTTCTTATTCTTCTCCGGCGTTACATACAGCAAGCTCGAGAGCTAAGCGAACTGGCCGGTCCTGAACGCACCATTCGCGTTCCCAACTGCGGCGGCGCCGGACATCTTTTGAGCATTCTCGGGTACCGCCTGCGGCAGGAGTGTGGCAGTGCGGGCATGTCGTTGATAACCGCCGATCCGGAACGAGCATTTGTCACAGTGGATTCAGGGTTCCCGTTGCCGCAGCTCGAGGAAGCTCTGCAGGCGAACAAACCTTTCGCATACCCGTTTCCGGAATCCCGAGTACCTTTGTTGTTTGATGAAAGCGAGTGGACCTCAGCCAGCAAAGAAAAAGAGAGCAGTACCGCTCTGGATGCCCTCCTATATGATCCCGCGGTGGCCCGTCTCTACTGGGCTTTCTCCCGCCTCGACAATGATACGGCGAAGTCTCTGAAGCAATCCCCGGGACTCAAGCGATTGCTTCCCTTGAGTGCGGTTCTTGACTTTTACGGGACTCGCATCTGCATTCGTTCGGGCAGCGTACTTGTCCCGGGTGGAGCTTCCGCCGAAGGCGCCTGGAAAGATCTGGTCGGGGCAAGTCCCGATGTACCACCGGAGTTCATACCGAAGTTGCTGGCGAAAGACCGGGGATGGCTGGCGGCCTACTTCGACGCGCTGTCGCGAGTTCCTGAGGCGCAACAAGCCCACTTCACCCAGCCGGATAAGTTGAGGCACTACTACCAGGCATTGCGTGGGCCGGAGATGCCCCCCGATGCGGCGCGATCGGTGTTTCGTTCCGATCCGGAACTTCTGCTGCTGCTGACGCGGCTGCGCTGGGAGGCCGATGGACAGCCGCATATACCCGGTGATTTGGAGATTTGGAAGGAAATTTTTCATCGGGATACCGATTCCAAACTCGCCCGCTCCCTCAGCAAACGTTCCCCCCATTGGAATAATTCTGAGCATCTGCTTGAGGCCCTGTTTGCTATTTCCAGAGCGCCGTTGAATTCAGCTCCGCTTGATGCCTATCTCGCCTTGAGCAACCTGGATGCACAGCGGCCCCCGGAGCGGCAACTGGCGCCCAAAACCGCGCTTCTGCTGGCCAGCAAGTATGAGCAGTTCAGCGATCAATACAGAACGTTTTTGGAGTTTCCCGAGCTTACCGACGATTCGATTGTCGAGTTTTTGAAAACAGCCGAAGCCATCGACAAGATTTCAAATCGCCCGTTACGCGGCAATGCGATGGGAATGCTGCAAGCCAACGTAGGACTTTGGCAGATTCTCGCGCGACAGGGGCAGATCTCCCCCGCGGATCTGAACGCCTCCTGGCAAAAAGTTGTGCAGCCGTTCTCGAATGTTTCTTCGTCTGCTCGACTTTTTGATGCCGGCCGCCAATCGCTGGAGCACTTATTGACAGCAGCCACGGGCTCCGCGAGCGCTTCGCAGGACGAAGTTATTGATTTGCTCGCCGGGCCCCGCCAATCGGATGCTGATGCCGAAAAGATTCGGCAGCAGGTTGCCGAGAACATGCGCGCAGTTCTGGATGGGCAAAGGCTCGTGTCCCTGGATACGCTGCTAGCGCTGGGCGATGGCCTGAACGAAATGGCGCAAGGCAAAGTCAGTGGCGACAGTTTGCTTCCCCTGGCAAGAGAACTCGGCGAATTTGAAATGCCACGTCCGATGTTCACCGGTACTGAGAGAACCATGTGGTCGTACGGGACCTACAACAATCGCCATACGGAATTGCAGATGCGCACTGATTTGACCAAGGTCATTAAAGGGCCTACCTCGCCCGCCAAGCTTGAAATGGCCCGCGGCGAACTGGTGCCCTTCCTGCGCGACACCCTGGTCGGTTTGAATTATGCCTACTACGAGCCGCCCGGGGCACAGATCCTGCACAATAACCCGCTGTTTGTCCGTTCACACGATTTCGCAGGCGATACCGTTTCCGGTGTGGAGCACGTATGGCAAGCGCCTTTGCTGTTTGGGCAGGGCTCTGCTGCTGGCGGAGGCGCACACCTGGTCGGCTCGCTGGCAGAATTACCTTACGTCCTTGCCACCGCCGAAGAGGATTTTGTTGCACCCGAGAACGTGCAGGCGTTGATCTGGAGGGAACTGGTCCCCGGCCTGCTGACCAGCGGGACTCTGCCACGCTGGTGGAATGTCAGCCGCAATGAGCTTCACGCCGTCGCCCTGTATCAGCAGACAGGAGAAGAGCTTCTGGTCGCGTCTTCCCGCGATGAAGCGCTGCATAAGACGGTTATCAGCATTCTCGCCGATCGAATGTCCCCGCGAAGGTTGCTGGAGTTAGACAATGCGATCAGCGCCAACCGGGTGAGCGAAGTGTTGCCTCGGCTTTTGCCCGCAGACACTTTTTATCTCGCCTCGGAGTACCGACAGAAATTTCCCGGTCGCGAGGAGTCATGGGGAGCCCACCGGCAGGAACTGGAGAAGCTTTGCCAGTCCCATCCGGACGAGACCAATTGGCAGCGCTTGTCTCATGATTTTGGCGTGCCGCACCCGGTGCTTACTCAAAGCTACGCGCGCGAACTTCTCAATCTCGAGCCGTTTCCTTCATTTGAAGGCTACTCGAGCCGGCTTTTGGCGGAAACTTGGGATTCCAACAACCTATATTTCGCACGTATCGCGGACGAGATGGGCTACTCGCCGGTCGCTCTGAACCGCCTCTTACCGGTATTGACTCGCCGCATGGTAGAAAAAATTTTTGCCAGCAACTTCGAAGATTGGCCTGCTCTTCTCCTCGCTTTGCGAGAGGCAGGCGACGAGTTCCGACAAGGCAAAATCACGCTTGCGCCCGAGAGGGAGAGCTTGACCCGTCTTGCACCGCAGCGCTAGTGCAAAGGGAGCCTGGAGAGTTTGTGAAACTGTGTTAAACGAGGGCAAGCAATGAGACGCGTCCTATTATTTTGGCTGGCCGCGGGCCTGCTGTTACATCCTGGAAGTGGGGCGGGAGCGCAGGAGCGTGACCCCAACATCCATGTGGTTGTCAACATGGTGCAGTTGAATGTTGCCGTGACCGATCGGAAGGGTAACTACGTCACCGGTCTCCGTCCGCAGGATTTTTTGGTAATCGAGGATGGCATCCAGGAGAAACTGGCCACCTTTGCCGAGGGCAATGCGCCGGCACGACGGGCCAGTGAAGTCGCCGCTGACAATACTCAACCGGTGCCCGGCTCGGATCAGCAGTTTCGTTCGCCAAATCAGGCAGGTCCCGAACCGGACGCGCCGCAAACGTTAGGCTCGATGATCGCGGGGGCGAATGTCTTCATTCTTTTCGATACCAGCAACTACATGTATCGCGGATTTGTGTTCGCGCAGGATGCGATTGCCGAGTTTGTCCGTTCCCTTGAAACGGCCGACAAAATCGCGTTCTATTCGTATAGCCGCGACCTGCTCCGCGCTGCCTCGCTCACTCCGGACCGGTCCCAGGTGCTCCGTGGCGTGCGCACAACCGTAGCCGGAGACGATGCCGCGCTTTATAACTGTCTTTTGCTGACGGTGAAGGATGCCGCCCACTACACCGGACGCAAAGTCATCGTGGTATTTTCAAACGGACCCGACAACTCCAGCATGGTCCCCCCCGAAGATGTGGCCGAACTGGCGCAGTCCACAGGCATCCCGATTTACCTCATAAGCACCCGCGAAGCTAAGTTGGATCCGATCTCCACTGCCGTTTTTGGCCGCATGGCAGCCGCTACAGGTGGAAAGGCCTATTTCGCCAAAACCTGGAGAGACGAACGAAAAGCCTTCGCTTCCATCAAGGATGACTTGGGCCATCTCTATTCGCTTAGCTATTATCCTCAACCCAACCCGAATCGAGGCTGGCGTGCCATCACGGTGAAGTTGGTAGGCGAGCACATGAAGAAGTACAACATTCGTACGCGGAGCGGCTACCGCCCACAGCCAACCCGGTTTGCGGAAGCCAGCGCTCCTGCCTCCGTGTCACAATCGGTTCCCGAATAGTATCTTGCTCAATGAGAGGATTGCATGGCTCTGAGGAGAGTCGTTTGTGTTTTTGCGGCGGCTTGCGCGCTTGGGGGCGTCGCCACGGGTCAGAACACGATTACGTACCATGCCACCATCGAGGACGTGAAATATGTTTACGCCACCATGGCTCCGGTTGCTCATCTCAAGCCGGGCGATATCCTTGACACTGATACTCTCGACTGCTTCGGCAACGCGCTGAAGAAGGCGGGCGATACTTTGAACATGGTGAAGGGGGACAACCCGCTCACCGGGCCCTTTTTCATCGACGGTGCGGAGCTCGGCGACACGCTAGTGGTCAAAGTGCTAGACCTTCAGATTGACGGTGATCAGGGCATAGGAGCCTTCGCTCCCGGATTTGGCGCGCTCAACGAAACCAATTACACGCCCATGCTGCACTCGCCTTTGCCGGAGAAAGTCTGGTTTTATCGCATTAATCACGCGGAGAATACGGCGACTTTCAAGGCGCTCGCCTCAGACTTCTCCGTGAACATCCCATTGCACCCGTTTTTTGGCTGCATAGGAGTCGCGCCCGCGAACGGTGAATCGCGCCGCTCGATAGTTCCCGCCGAATTCGGCGGCAATATGGACTCCCCCCAGGCAAGCGCGGGTAATACGATTTATTTACCCGTCAACGTGGCGGGCGGCCTGCTTTTCATGGGCGACGGTCACGCCGCCATGGGCGATGGCGAGGTTGCGGGTACCGCTATCGAAGTTCCTTTGCATGCGCGCGTGCAGGTAAACCTGATCAAGGGACAAAAAATCAATTGGCCGCGTTTCGAAAACGCGCAAGCGATCATGACGGTTGGCGCTTATCGACCACTCGACGATTGCGTTCGCATTGCGTTCAGGGAACTGGTCTCGTGGATGCACACAGATTACGGGCTTTCCGATCTGGATGCCTACGAACTTCTGTCGCAAGTCGCGAAGATTCACCTCTCTGAAATGGTGGATCCCAACTACGTCGTCGGTCGCGTCCATCGAGAAAAAGTTCTTGCCGGCGAAAAAGAAGCGCTAGCGTACGAGGCCGCCTGACGGACACTCGGGACATCTCGCTTGGTCAAGCAACCTTGACGGACTCATCTGCATTAGCGACGGCTATTTTGTCTTTAATTGTTTCATACACCTCTTCCGGCACGATCATGCGCGAGACCAGGTCCAGCTTGTTCCGATAAGGGCGGTTCTCGATGACGCGATCGATGTTTTCGTCTCCCAATCCAAGTTGCCGAAGCTCCGCGACGCCGGCCGAATTCAGGTCTGTGAGCCGATCGGGCGAAAACGTCCGAGGCGAAACCGAGGAGGAAACAGGTTCGCGCCTGGCACGCGGGGGCGTTCGCGGTGCTTGCGGGCGCAAAAGTGAGCGGACCAGCGCCGCAAGACCCGCTCCGAATGCAAATCCAACCAGCAATTTTGTCGCACGTGATCTCATCTGTGACTGCCTCCCCGGTGAAACTCTACCTTGCGACCTGTTCGATGGCAAAGGATGGAGTTTCCGATGCCAGCGGACTGCGCGTTTCGAGAGCACACGGATGAAACCATTGATCACCGCTGAGGCTTCAAATATCGATTTAGAACTAAGGGCAGCGTACTGGGCTCAGTTCAGTGCTGCCCAAACCGAATAGCTCAAAGCCGAATGCCACCTTCGACCAGCAATTCCTCGCGTGTAATCCAGCCGGAATCTTCGGATGCCAGGAACAGAGCAGCTTTCGCGATGTCTTCCGCCGTACCCAGGCGTCCCAGTGGGGTGCGGGCAACCGCCATCTCCTCGAAACCATTCTTGAATTCCGGGAGTGCACGTACGCCCTCGGTCTCCGTGGCGCCTGGGGAGAGCGAATTTACGCGGATTTTGCGAGGCGCCAGTTCCACCGCGAGAGCACGCGACATGACGTCGACTGCTCCCTTGGTGGCGCTGTACACGGAACTGTTTATCACCGGGGTCTTGGCGGCAATGGAGCTCACATTGATAACGCTGCCGCCTTGGCCATTCATGCGCGCCGCCGCTTCTTTCGTCGTCAACAGCAAACCCAGGACGTTCAAGTCAAAGATCTTGCGATAGTGCGCCTCATCGATTGACTCGAGCGGCTTGAATTCATACACACCGGCATTGTTCACCAGAATGTCCACATTGCCAAAGGCTCGCGCCGTTTCAATAAACAGGTTTTTAACGTCTTTTGCTTGCGAAACGTCTGCCTGCATGGCAATGGCGTCACCGCCTGCTTGCTTGATCGCGTTGGCTACTCTCTCTGCACCTGTCCTGTCGTGGGCGTAGTTCACGACCACCTTGGCTCCTTCCGAGCCCAGCTTTTCCGCGATAGCCGCCCCGATACCTTTTGATGCGCCCGTCACCACTGCTACTTTGTCTTTTAGTTTTCCCTTATGCCATCCTCTCGAAATATCCGTAGATTTCTATATTTCGATAATCATCTAAATAGAGATATTCGGACGGCAAAAAGATTCAGGATTCTACCGAAGTCTACAGTTTACCCAGCGTAGAGACGTATTCTCGCCAGACTTTGCGCCGCAGCTTCAAATGGGCGAATTGCCCTTCGCGGCGTATGTCAATAGTCCGGCGTTGGCCAGTTCCTTCAGATGATGAGAAAGGGTGGCGGCGCTTATAGGGATTTCGCAGCGAAGATCGCTGCAAGCCAGCTCGCCGGTCTTGGCGACTCGTGACAAGAGTTCGTATCGCCGCGGATCGGCCAGCGCCTTGCTGATCCGGTGCATCTGTTGCTTGGTCATCGTCGATCAATCTCGCACTTGCCACTCGTGTGCATGTAACTACGAAGAGGTTACACCCGCGGCAGGGGCTTGCGGTGCACGGCATTGGCAGTAGCAAGTATCGCCGAAACCAAAGCATAAAAATACCCGCCCTACCCAGCGGGTGCAGGCGGGTCAGTGGCCCATTCTGCCTACTCAGCGGTCGGGAGTACGGGGGAAGGACTTTACCCTAGGACCCCAGAGTAGTGAAGCGGGCACACCGTCCGCAATTAGACTACGCACTCCACAAACATTCCAGAGCCGTATGTCTGGGAGAGTATAGTCCTAAAACCAATGTTTGGCTTGGCGCAAATTGGCGCTTTGCTACCTTCTCGATGATTGAACTTTGGACCTCCTGTGCGGGTACATTCCTTAACCAGCGGGTGCAAATCGCGGAGGTTGTTTGCGTCGTCACTATCTATCGTGCCTCAAACTCCGCCACGAGTGGTAAATGATCGGACGCAATGAGTGCCTTCCGGCTTCTGTGCAAGCGAAAACTCCTCAACGAAAGCTGCTTGTCGTAGTAGAAATGATCGAGATGAAGGAGCGGAATTACTCCGGGATAGGTGCGCGCGTAACGTAGGAAGGCCTGTGGGTTGACCTTGTCAAAGGCCTCTCCCATCAGCTGCGAGGCCAGGCCGCGGGTCCACTCATTGAAATCTCCCACAACTATCCGGGGACCCCGGCACTCGGTCCGGTTCAGCACCTCGGCACTTAATAGTTTTCGGGCTTGATGGCGGCGTTCGATAAAGCTTGTTCCCAGATGGACGTTAAAGACGTGCAGCACGGCGTTGTTGCCGAGGACTAGGTCGGTGCGCAGGCAGCCGCGTCGTTCGTGATGACGCCATGTCACGTCATAATTCTGGCAAACTTTTATCGGCAAGCGGGTAAGAGTCATGTTTCCATAGGGTCCGCCGAAGAGTTTGCGGTTTTCTCCAAAACACCAGGCGTACCCTTTGAGTTCGGTATTGATGAGCCGGGCCTGATTGAACTCTGCACGCCCGGTTTGTACGTCGAGAACTTCCTGTAGAGCTACTACGTCCGCGTCAAGTTCTCTGATGACTGCTGCGATACGCTCCGGGCTGGTACGGCGGTCGAGGCCTCGGCATTTGTGAATGTTGTAAGTGGCGACACGAATGCCAATGGTCATTGTTGACGTTCTAGGACCCAGCCCACCAATTCCAGCCCGCGCTCCCACAGGGAACGTTTCTGCCATTGTTGCAGCGTCACCGTTCTCGAACGAGATGCATCATCCTCGAAATCTTGGGTTAGCTTCGCAGCAACTTGCGCATCCATCACCGCGAGGTTGATCTCGTCGTTGATACCGAAGGAGCGGTTGTCGAGATTGGTGGAACCGACCACGCTCCATATGCCATCGACGACCGTGATCTTGGCATGAATCATGGAAGGTTCATATTCATAGATATCCGCTCCGGCTTTGAGCAGGTCGCCGTAAGCGCTTCTACCCGAGCTGCGCGTCAGGGCGTGATCGTCATGCTTTCCGGGAACAATGATTTTAATCGCGACTCCGCGCTTTTTCGCGCGCACCAACTCTTCGCGCATGCTGCGGTCCGGAAGGAAATAGGGCGTCGTGATGTAGATTGATTTGCGTGCGGCTGCTATCAGCGTCTGAAACAACACCCGTGAGCGGGTAGATCCGCCCGTCGAGGGAGTGCTGGGAACTACTAATGCGGTGGAACTACCCGGATCAGGACCAGTCGCGGCAAAGTAGTCGGGGCCGTCCAGGATCTCTCCCGAAGCTTCCAGCCAATTCTCCACAAAGGCGCCCTGCAGTCCCCGTACAGCATCGCCTTGCACGCGCACCATAGTGTCACGCCAGCGTGGCTCTTGTTTTCCTGCAAAGCGCCACCAGTCTGCATATCCGGCTCCCCCAACGAATGCGGTGGCGCCGTCCACAATCGTAATCTCCCGGTGCGTGCGATTGTTCGTGATAAACCAGTTGTGCAAGCGCAAACGGTGATACCACTCCACGTGACCGCCCGCCTTTTTCAGGGAAGTAAAATACCGCTTGCGCGTGGAGAAACTTCCCAGCGAGTCCATGACCAGGTTGACTCGCACACCCGCCCTTGCCCGATCGCTAAGCACGTTGAGCACCTGGTCGGTGAGTTTCCCCTTGTGAAAGATGTATGCTTCGATGTTGATACTGCGGCGGGCCTGGCGCATGGCTTCCAGTTCCGCCTGATAAAAGTTTTCGCCGTTCTCGATTACTTCGATGTGATTGTTGCGTGTGATCTTCGAGCTGACCAGAGGTTCCAGCTCATGCAAGAACGCCGGCTCATCAACGGCAACGGCGGGAGTTGGGACAAGAGAGTAGTCCAAGCCGGGCGCGAATAGTCCAGCCAGGATCAAGATCACTATGGCTGAAATTGAAACAACGGCGATAACGCGCAGGCTTCTGTGGCGCTCGAATTCTTCAGCTAGCAAGCCCTCGCGGTCGACTTTTTTGTGGCTTCGCGCACTTTTCGTCTGAGTCGGCAAGAGTGCCCCTCTCTCGTCCACAACTCTGATGCACAGGGATTCCTGCGGGATGGCGTGAGGCCGGGAGGGTGCCGGTTTCGCGTGAACTTTCAAGCACTTATAACCGGGGATCAAGGTCTCGGCCCGCCCTGCGCCATGCCAGAGCGAAGCCGATAATTCCCGTTACCGCAGCCATCGCGAGAAGCGAGGCAAGCCAGTGTTTTGCGAGCATCATGGAGGTGAGTGCCACAACCTGTGGACCAAAGCGGAGTACCAACATCGATAAAACAAGAAACCGCACCATGCGGCCAGCGAAAATGGCGAGTAGAAAGTGCCAGAAATTCATCTCGAAAATCGCCGCAGCGAGCACAAAAACCTTAAAGGGGAAGGGTGGAGGAACCATCGAAGGAAACATCAGTGCCCAGAACTCGTGCCGCTCGAACGAACTGCGGATTTTATCGAATTTTTCGCGGGAGATTCGCTTTTCCAGCAGAACTTCGCCGCTGAGGTAGCCGATCACGTAAAGGATGATGCAGCCTGCAGCCGACCCTGCTGACGCCATCACGACGTAGAGAAGGAAATGTCGACGGTCCTGGTAAACGTAACCGGCGACCACTGGATCAAGAGGGAATCCAAAAAAAGCGGAATCGATGGCTGCAATGGCAAATACTGCCCATGAGCCTAGAGGCTTCAAGATGGCCCACACGAACCCGGTGTAGCGTGTGAGGATATGCTTTACGGTATCCAAACAAGGATTCTATCGTGGCTGAATCTGGCCCGATCTGGCGAGATCCGGTCCGGGAACGGTCATCTGCAACGAGAGCTCGCCGATGGGCGACTTGGGCGTTGCCAACCAAGCGCCAGCGCTCAAGGTCTTCGAAGCCCAACTAGATTGCGTCGAAATGACGCTGGATACGATTTGCACAATGTCTGGTGACTACAAGCTGTGATGTCGAATATTCAAAAAGAGAAAATAAGGCTGGAGGCGCGGGTCGGAATCGAACCGACGCATAAAGGTTTTGCAGACCTCTCCCTTACCACTTGGGTACCGCGCCCCAATGCTGAAGCGTGCAAGCAAATTATCGCATATCGCAAAAAGGTCCAGCTCGCGAAATCGGCCTGCAATGTTAGCCCGCACGACTGGCAGACAAAAGAAAAAGCCCGCTGCTCATGGGCTTTTTGCTGCAGTGGTCTGGAGCGGGAGACGGGATTTGAACCCGCGACTTCGACCTTGGCAAGGTCGCACTCTACCACTGAGTTACTCCCGCTCGGTAGAGACGATTATAAATAAAGCACTGGTTCGCGACAATGGCAGCTCCGGCTACACTTCGGCACGCGCTCGAAAGATGAAACCCAGAAAGCGAATTGGAGAGCCAACCTCGCCCGCGTCAAAATCGATATCGGAACTCCAGATACGCCATGCCTGCCTTGCGACCTTTGGAAGCCGCCGTCATAGTCGCTTTCCCCGACAGGGCGCCCATGTATCCAGTCATGCCGAAGTTTGCGGAGGGTTGGTAATCGACGCTGCCGTCGACAAAGTCGGCGAGGCCGCCTCGCGCCTCGGCAGGCAATCCGGTAAATCCGAACGTGGCGTTGTCGTACGCGCCGCTACCCTGGTACCAGAGATCGTTGTGCCCATGCAGCTTCACCTTGTGCACTTCGCTTCGGATCCATAACTTCTGAGTGGGCCGAAGAATCAGTTGTCCGGTGTAGTCCTCGACATTCTGCAGCGTGTAAAAGGGAAGTCGCGCATATTGCCGGTCCGTCGGGAGCATTTGAAAAAAAGTAGCGTGCTTGCCGTCGTCGGGGTTACCGTCGGCGCTCGTACTCAATGCTCCGGCTCGAAGCCAGGGTCGCAAGCGCTTGAGCAGCCAGAACGTGGGCGGCTGCCAACCTGCTTCGGCGGTGGCGATCCAGGCGCGGTGCTCGAGCATCCCCCAGCTTCCCGTCTGGTATGCAGACCAATGGAGAAAATCCCACCGCCCCAATTTGGCGACGGGAAACACAAGCGCGTAGTGCATCCCGTATGTACCGATTCGCACACTGCGGGCGTCAGCTTCGCGAGCTGCGAGGGGCCGGTTATCCACCTTCAAGACGTTGCGGTTATCGAAGTAGCCGGCGCTGAAAAGACGGAATTCGGAGGCAGTCCTGCGCGTTGGCAAGTCTCTAGTATATGAAGCGTACAGCAGATTAACGTCCAGTTCGCCGTTCCCGTTCAAACGGTAGACGCCCTGAGTGGGACGGGCCGCCAGGAAAGTCACATTGCTTCGAGGCCCCAGGTTATCAGAGAAATGGATGCCGTCGAAACTACGGCTTGCCGGTGTCCAATTGGCGTCCCCCACCAGGCGCTGTGCGACGCGCTCGTGGATGAGCCACAACAACGTGGCATCCTTGGCTTGACCTTCTGATCCCTCGCCGAAGGTAAAGCGCCCGAGCTGCAGCGTATCGCCGTTGTGCAGCAAGCCCCGGAAGCGAACGTAGCCTTGCTTCACATACAAGCTTGCAGTGTTTTGACCAGACCCATTCGCGAGGAAATAGGTGCCGCCGAGGCCTAAGGGAACATCTGTGCCGCGGTAAGAGGCATCCCTGGGCAGCCCGATCAGGGTCGGTTGTGCCAGCTCGATATTCCAGTCGAAGTTGCGGCGATGCTGCCTCAGGTCGAGCCGCAGCATGCTTTCGCCGAATCCGTACCGAACGCGTTGATTCTGGTAAAACCAGTTCCAGGCGTCAGCCCGGACGCGCAAATCCCCGCTTACCTCAACGCTGCCAATGTGCAATGTGGGGGCTGGGGCCGCAGCGGACCCGTCATCCAGCAATTGGGCGCGTGCGCTCGCGCAGAGGGCAAAAACTACCCCCGCAAGGCACAGCGCGCGGATAAACCGGCTCTCAACCATACAGCGCAATTAAACCTGCGATGCTTAGATGAAAGGGTATTCACCGGGTTGCAAGTTGTTGAAGTGAGTTAATTTCAGTATCGGGAGGGCGTGCCGTTGCGTTGCATGGCTTCGTTTGCCCGGGCAGTGATGCCGTTCCGCACGTTCCAAAGATCCTTGTAGAAGAGGTGCTCCATGCGCTGATGGAGCACTTCGACCGGTGTCCCCATGGTTCCGACCACCCCTCCGCCAATGATTCTCTGCGCCAGCTTCAGGTGGTGAAAGCGAAACAGGTGGACGCGTTCGTCGAAATCCAGTAGTCGTTCGGCCACGTCATGCAGGCCGAAGAATTCCTCGTGCCGGCGATAGACGTCGTCGACGCTCAGCCCGGCTTGTTCCAAGCGCGCATGGAATGCTGTTCCCAGCCGCGGTCCGATATGCAACAACGAGAGGAACCCTGGCGAGTCCAGCCCGCTCCCGTGACCCAGCCCTGCGCGGATGATGTGGTAGTCGTAGGGCGTAATTGTCTCCAGCACGTGCAGCATGGAAATGGGATAGTCCAGCATCTGATTGGCTCGGCGGATAAGCCGGGCGGCATTGCTGTAGTCTCCGTGCTCGATCAGGTCGTGAGCGCGCTCCAGTTCGAATGCCACGCCCTTGAGCAGCAGTTCTGAGCTCTGGTGCACAACCTGGAACGTCAACTCGTCCGGATGGGAGAGTTGCGCCGCCGGCTTCTGCAATGCCAGTAAATCGTCAGTTTGTAGATAACGTTCGTAGTCGGACGCGCCCTTGCCCGGCAGAATCGGTTTCTTAAGGTCATCCATCGTGCGTTAACACCCTTGAAGATGCTAGCTGAGATTCACTACCAGGTCACGGCTTCCGATCGGTATTCACGTTCAAGTCGCCTTCCATTGCGGATCCTGCTCCGGGGGAACGATCTGGCCATCCCGCATATGGATGATTGTATCGCCGTAGCGGGCAGCCTCGGGATTGTGCGTAATCATCAACACCGTCTGCCCAAGGTCCTTGTTGGTTTGCCTCAGCATGCCCAGCACAACATCGGAGTTCTTGGAATCAAGATTGCCGGTTGGCTCATCGGCCAGCACGATCGCCGGTTGATTAATGAGCGCGCGCGCCAGCGCTACTCGCTGCTGCTCTCCTCCAGAAAGCTCGGATGGCCGGTGATCCATGCGCTTGCTGAGCCCGAGCAATCCTGTGATCTTGTCAAAATACGAGGCATCACCGTTTTTCCCGGAAATGTCCTGGGCGATTTCGATATTGGCCCGCGCGCTCAGAGTCGGTAGAAGGTTGAACTTCTGGAAAACAAATCCAATTTTGCGCTTGCGCATGCGGGTGCGTTCTGCGTCTGACATGTGGGCAAAATTCTCGCCATCCACGATCACACTGCCGGAGTCGGCCCGGGTAAGCCCGCCGAGCAGGTAGAAAAGCGTAGATTTCCCGCTACCCGAGGGGCCCACCACGCTCACAAACTCTCCGCGCGCCACGGAAAACGAAATTCCGCGAAGCGCCGGAACGTCCACCTTTCCGACGCGGTACGTCTTTTGCAAATCGACTGCCGCGATAAAATCAGCCATCCAGATCAGACAATAACATACACGACTGAAAGACGGGTCTGGAGTCCCGGGGAGAGAGCTGGCTCATGCCACGCTGCTTCGCGCTGGCGGATGGGTCTTGTGATAAGAGCGTTTGGGACCGCGCTTGCGTACCAGCAGGAGACGAATGCGTTCCAGGAGCTCTACCGGCGCGTAGGCCCCCTTGGGAAGGAATACGTCTGCTTGGGTATCACGATCGTACATCTTAACTTTTCCGGAAAGAAGAATGGTGGGTGTCTGCGGCGAAATGGCCTTGATTTCCTGGACCAGCTTGCTTCCATCCAGGCCAGGCATGACCAGGTCGGTTAAGACCAGGTCGATCCCTCCGCGGCGAAAATGCTGTAGCGCTTCCTCGCCCGTAGTGCAGGCGACTACCCGGTAACCCCGGGTTTCAAGCATGACTTTTCGAATTGAGAGGGACTGTTCGTGGTCATCGACGCAAAGAATCGTTCTTTTCGGCTTCATGGCAACCTGGGGGACGGAGCGGAGACCAATCGCCGTCCTGCATGAATTATTTTTGTTTGTTTTTTT
>Ga0070741_10006336_pt1 | contig 25509 bp, 23 predicted proteins | sample Coa_R1_4_FD_66440 | JGI IMG/M metagenome (GOLD analysis project Ga0070741, IMG submission 66440) | Surface soil microbial communities from Centralia Pennsylvania, which are recovering from an underground coalmine fire - Coalmine... | ecosystem: Environmental > Terrestrial > Soil > Unclassified ... | reverse complement strand
CGGATCTTGAACGAGCCGGTGCGCTGCAGGTTCTCGGCCTTCAGCCAGACCTTGCGCCCGCACAGGCGCGACAGCGTCTCCGAGCCGTGCACCGGCGTGACGCGCGCGTGCGCCGCCACGCGCCCGCGCGCGGTCTCGATGTCAGCGAGTGTCGGTGCGGCCGTCGTCGCCAAGATGAAACACCTTCTCCAGGATCTCACGGACCGCCGAGAGCGGGTCGAGGCGACGCTCCTGCACGTCGGCGAGGAGCCGCGCCAGCTCGGGATCCTCCCGCACTGCGTCCTCGACCGCGCGCCGCGCGCGCGCCGCCGCGACGCCGAACACCTCGCTCGCGAGGTTCCGCCGCCGCCGCGCCTCGAGCTCGCCCTCGGACTCGAGCCACGCACGGTGCTCGAGCACCTTCTCCCACAGCTCCGCCGCCCCCTCGTCGCGCGTCGCCTCGGTGAGCACGATCGGCGGCACCCAGCCGTCCTTCGGCCCCAGCGACAGCACCTGCCGCACCTCGTGGAGCGCGGCACGCGCCAGCGGGTGGTCGCGCTTGTTGATCGCGATCACGTCCGGGATCTCCATGATCCCCGCCTTCAGCGCCTGCACCGCGTCGCCCGACCCCGGCTGCAGGACGAGGACGACGGTGTCGGCGATCGTGATCACCCCCACGTCGCTCTGACCGGTGCCGACCGTCTCCAGGAAGACGACGTCCTTGCCGGCCGCGTCGAGCACGAGCACCGCCTGCAGCGTCGCCTCCGCGAGGCCGCCGAGGTGGCCCCGCGTGCCCATCGAGCGGATGAACACCCCCGGGTCGAGGAAGTGCTCGGTGAGGCGGATGCGGTCGCCGAGCAGCGCGCCCTTCGTGAACGGGCTCGACGGGTCGACCGACACGACGCCGACGGTGTCGCCGCGGCCGCGCACGACGCGGATCAGCGAGCCGACGAGGCTCGACTTGCCGACGCCCGGCGATCCGGTGAGCCCGACGGTGTAGGCGCCGCCGGTGGACGGATAGAGGTCGCCGACGAGCTCGTAGGCGAGCGGGTCGCCGTTCTCGACGAGCGTGATCGCGCGGGCGAGCGCGCGGCGGTCGCCGTCGTGCAGCGCCTGCACGAGCGCCTCGCGCGTCCACTCGCGGCGCCGCGCCATCTACGCGCGCTGGAGTGCGTGCGAGAGCGCGCCCGCGAGGACGTCGAGCTCCTCCGGCGTTCCGACCGAGACGCGGATCGCGGTCGGCGAGCCGAAGCCGGCGAGCGGCCGGACGATCACACCCGACCGCAGGAGCCGGTCGAAGAGCTCGTGGGCGTCGCCGCCCGTGTCCGCGTAGAGGAAGTTGCCGACCGACGGGACCGGGTCGAGGCCGTGCTCGCGCAGCACGCTCTCGAGCCGCCCGAGCCCGGCGCGGTTCACCTCGCGGCGCCGTGCGAGCTCGGCGTCCTCGCCGATCGACGCGACCGCAGCGACCTGGGCGGGCGTCGTGATGTCGAACGGCCGCCTGACCTTCGCCATCGCCGCGCAGACGTCCGCCGGGCCGACGGCGTAGCCGACGCGCAGGCCGGCCAGACCGTAGATCTTCGAGAACGTGCGTAGGACGAGCACGCGCCGCCCCGCCCGCACGTAGCGCGCGATCGCGTCCGGGTAGTCGGGACGGTCGATGTACTCGAAGTAGGCCTGGTCGACCACGGTCAGGACGTGCGGCGGGACGCGGTCGAGGAACGCGTCCAGCTCGTCGACGGTGTTCATCGTCCCCGTCGGGTTGTTCGGATGGCAGACGTAGACGAGCTTCGTCCGCTCGTCGACGGCCTCGGCGAGCGCCTCCAGGTCGTAGCGGTGGTCGGCGAGCGGCACCGTGCGGACGTCGGCCCCCTGCTTGCGCCCGTAGATCACGTAGCTCGGGAACGACGGCCAGCCGCAGACGGCGCCGTCGCCCGCGTCGAGCGTCGCCTGGCTCACCATGTCGATGCAGCCGTCGGCGCCGGAGCCGACGCACACCTGCTCGAACGGCACGCCGTGGTGGTCGGCAAGCGCCGCGGTCAGGCGGTAGCAGCCGCCGTCCGGGTAGCGGTTCAGCTCGTGCGCCGCCCGCTCCAGCGCCGCGAGCGCGGCCGGGAACGGCCCGAACGGGCCTTCGTTCGAGGCGAGCTTGACGACGCGCTCGAGCCCGAGCTCGCGCTGCACGTCCTCGACCGGCTTGCCGGGCTGGTACGGCTGCAGCGCCTCGACGCTCGGGCGGAAGAAGGCGGGCACGTGAGGACCCTAGCTGGTCAGCGGTGCAGACCCGCCGCGGCACGTTTGGCGGCGGCGGCAGCGAGCGTCTGCAGGTCGGCGCGCGAGATCGTCATCGTCGGCAGGTCGACGATCGCGAGCATCTCCATCGTCGGGCCGACGCGGACGACGGCGATCGACTCGAGCACCGTCTGGCCGGTCGGGAGGCGCGCGAGCGCCGTCACGGCGGCGGCCTCGTCGCCGGCGTGGACCGGCACCGTCTTCAGGTCGGTGAAGGTCAGTCCGCCGCCGTAGGCGGCGAAGAGCGCCGGGCTGCGGATCCCGGACGCGAACGTGGCGAAGGTGAAGCTCGCCTCGGTGGCGCTGTGGAAGAGCGCGACCTCTTCCTGCAGGGTCAGGAAGACGCCCGCGGGGCTGTAGAAGCGCTTGTACGCGGAGAGCGGCGAGAGGTTCCGGTCGAGCGTGTACCCCTGCGTCTTGACGACGGTCACCTGGCCGAGGTCGGCGGGGGTCAGCGCGAGCGCCGCGAGGTCCGGCCCGTTCGGCGGCGGCCCCGCCTTCAGCTTTCCGGGCAGCGGTACCGGCGCGCCCCCGATCCGCCCGGCGAGCACGCCGGCGATGCGGGCGGCCAGCTTCACCGCGAGCCCGTCGGCGTACGCGCGCCGGCTGGCCGCGTCGGCGGCCGCGACCGACACCTTCCCGACGAGGTCGCCCTGCACGAAGTCGACGTCCACGCCGTAGATGGGCGGCTTGCCGCTCACGGTCGCGCTGCCGCTCATCCCGAAGCTCGGCCCGCGCAGGCCGGCCGGCGTGAAGAACCGCTCGGAGGCCTTCACGCCCGAGGCGCGCAGAAGCGTCAGGTCGGCCTCGTCGCGGCGCCAGAACGCGAGCGCCTTGCGCGCAGCTGCCGCGCTCCGGTAGCGCTCGACGCCCGTCTGCACCCGGAGCAGGCCGCGGCCCGCCACGAGCGCCTTCCCGGCCGAATCGCTGTAGTCGAGCGCGTAGCCCGTGACGCGGCCGAGGGCGGTCAGCTGCGCCGCCGTCACCTTGCCGTTCGCGTCGCGCGCGGCGTCGGCGCTCGACTGGACGCCGGAGTCGGGGTCGAGCGGCAGGGCGATCGCGTCGGGCCCCAGGTCGCTCTTCGCGAGCGGCATCAGCGCCAGCCGGGCGCTCCCTGACGCGCCGCTGCCCGGCGCCGGGACGGCGACCGCGGCGACGACGACGAGAAGGAACGCTGCCCGCCTCATCGCCTGAGCCTAGGCGACGGCTCAGGCGGGGGCAATTACCCCGTGAGGAGGGAGGCGTGCCGCCGTCCGTTCGGCGACGGCACGCCCGCCGAGGCGGTGAGGCGAGCCACGGCTGGACCGCCGATGTCGGTCCGGCCGCGGCGCGCCTCACCGGCCGCGTGCGTGTCCTCACGTGACGTACGGGCGCTGCCGAGGCCGCCAAAGGCGACCCCGACAGCGCTGCCGTGCGTTGGTTCCTTCATGTTGTTGTCCAGGTGATTCACCTTCCGTAACCCTCCGGGAGAAGGAGGGCCGACACGACCCGAGGATCCCTTGGGTTGATCCCCGCCGTCGCGCCGTGGCTTGGAGTGCACCCGTCCGCTCGTCAGCGGCCGGGCCTCGCCAACGGAAGGAGCGTCCGCAGCCTGCGGCCGGCCGGCCGTGCCCTTGGGCGGCACGGTGACCGGTGCTGCGCTGCTTCTGCTCGATCCGTTGGCGGTCATGCCTCTTCGTTTCCTTCGTGACGATCGTGGTTACGCCACGGCCTTGTTCCGCAGGTCGCCCAGGTGCTGGACGATCGGCTGGAACGTGGCCGACTGGTTGCCCTGCCAGACGGCGACGGTCGCGGGGCCACCCGCGCCGCCTGCGCCGCCCGCTGCACCCGCTGCGCCGTTGGCACCCGACGCGGTGTTGCCACCGTTGGTCGACTGCGCGGAGCCGCCGATGCCCGACGTGCCGCCCTGCGAGAGGCTGCCGCCCGCCGCAGAGGTGCCGCCGGTGGACGAGCCGCCGTTGGCGGTGCTGCCGGCGACGGCCGGCGCGCTCGCGCCACCGTTGCCGGTCGTGTTGCCGCCGGTGAAGTTGCCGGCGGTGTTGTCACCGGTGCTGCTGGTTGCGGACGCGTCGCCGCTCGTCGCAGCGCCCGAGGTGTTCGTGTTCGTGTTGTCACCACTGGTTGCATCGCCGGTGCTGCTGTCCGTGCCACCGGTCGTCGCGTCGGCGGTGTTGCCGCCGGTCGACTGGTCGCCGGCCTTGGCGTTGCCGCCCGAGGTGTTGTTCGCACCGCTCTCCGGGTTGCTCGTGGCGTCACCGGTGTAGTTCTTGGCCGGATCGGCCGAGCCGCCCGCGCCACCCGACGCGCCGCCGCTCAGGTTGCAGGAGACGACGATGCACTCGCCCTCGCCGCCGTTGCCGCCGGTCGAGTTGGCATCGTTGCCGCCCGTGCCCTGGATGTCGCCGGCAGGGCCGGTCGCCGAGGTGCCGGCGCCGCCCGTGGCGTCCGCGCTGTTGGAGCCCGAGTCGGTCGAGCCGCCGCTGGCGCTGCCGCCGCTCGTGTCGTTGTTGCCCGTGTCAGCCTTGCTCTTCTGGCTGCTCAGGTCAACCGCGACCGAGTTGGCGTCACCCGTCGTCGGGTTCGTGTCGTTCGCGCCGCTGTTCTGGAAGTTGGCGTTGCCACCGGTCTTGTTGTCACCGGAGCTGCCGCCCTTCGAGACAGCGATCGCCGCCGAGTCGCCACCGTCCGCGGACGAGTTGGCGTTGCCCGACGTGTTGTCGTTCGACGTCGAAGCACCGCCGTCCGCGGACGAGCTGCAGTAGGCGATGACGTTGCACGTCGGCGCGCTGGCGTTGGAGGACTGGTCGATCGTCCCACCGTTGCCACCGTCGCCGCCGCTACCGCCCTTGCCACCCTCGGACGAGGCGCTGTTGTCGCTGGACTCGTTGCTCTGCGACGTCGACGCGGTGTTGGTCGCGACCTGAGCCGCGATCTGCGCCGCGACGGGAACCGTCGTGTTGCCGTTGTTGTTGTTCGAGTCCTTGGTCGACGTGATCGTCGGGTTGCAGCTTCCGAAGAAGCAGCTCGAGCCGCCGTGGTTGTCCGCAAACGCTGCGGGCACCACGAACAGCGCCGAGATGACGACGATCAAGCCGACGAGCCACTTGATCTTGGGTTTCAACGTTCTCGATTCCTTTCGAGCTTGTAGGTACATGGGTTTTGCTCCGCCGAGGTCCCAAGCCCCCGGCGCACGTCAACTGCGTTGAGGCCCAGAGGGCCGAGCTACCCAGGTCGCTCGAAGGGATCCAGGAAGGCCGCCGGCGGCCCAAGTGCCGGCGCTGGCGTCCGCGGCCCGATGTGAGCGGGGGCCGCAAGCTTGGTGGAGCGGGTCAGTGACCCGACCGGACCGCCGCCCGAGGAGGGCGCGGACCCGGATGAACCGGCGCCCGCAACGCCGAGCGGCGTGCCGTTGCCGCCGGGCTGGAGGGGGGCCCCGCCGCGGCTGACGCGGCGCGGCGCTGCGGGCGCCGAGTGGCGGTGCCGGCGCGACGGAGCCTGAAGCCCTGTCGCAGCGAGCACGGTGAGCCCTGCCAGATGCCCACGGGAGACGAGGGCCCTCCGGGCGGGCACCGCCGGGACGAGAGATGCGGTGCGGATGCGTGCGCGGCGCGTGCCCTGCGTCGCCCGGTGCTGCGGGGCTGCGCGGTAGCGGCCGCCGTGGAGGGCGCCCGCGTCGGCGGCGGGCGGCGCCGGCGGCACGAGCGACGCGGCGAGCTGCAGCGGGGCCTGGACGCTCGGCGGGCTCGGGGCCGGCTCGACGGCGATCCAGCCCGCCCGGTTGACGAGGTCGAGCTGCGACGCCGTCACGTCCTCGTTGTTCGACTGGACGGTCGTCGACTGGTTGCCCGCCTGCGACAGCTCGTACTGGTTGGCGCCGTTCTGCGTCTGGCTGATCCACTGCTGGGTCTGGTCGACGTTGATCGAGCTCGTCGTCGCCGAGTCGACGTTGCTCTGGGCGAGCGACGGGTTCGACGCGCGGCTGCCGGCCGGGACGTCGAGGACGCTCAGGTTGAGCGCCTGGAGCTGGGCGGCGACCGCGAGGGAGAAGGAGGTCTGCACGTCGACCAGGAGGTTGACGGCGACCATCTGCTGGGCGACGGCGGTGCCGGCGCTCTGGAACTGCTGGATCCACTGGAGGGTGCCGGCCCAGTTGACCGACGTCGCGGTGCTCGACGCGCCGTTCCATTGGGCGACGTCGCCGACGGCGGCCCTGTTGCCGGCGGGCGCCCAGGCGAGCTCGACGTTGACGGCGCCGGCCTGGTCTGCGACGGCGGCCGCGCCGGCCGTCTGCTGGACGCCCGTCCAGTTCGCCGCCGCCGCCGACTGGTTGGTGCCGTCGGCCGCGCTGCCCTGCTGGATCGTGACCTGCGTGGCGTCGAGATGGTCGAACGCGAGGGCGTCGGCCTCGACGGTGTTCGCCTGCTGCAAGGTGCCGGTCGCGACCCCGAAGCCGAGGTTGGCGTTCTGCGGATCCGACTGGGTGACGCTCGCGTCGGCGACCGCCGACTGCTCGCTCAGGACGACCTGGCTGATCTCGCCGTCGACGCCGGTCTGCTGGTCGACGAGCTGCCCGACGAGGAGCTCGACGCCCGCGGCGGCGTTTGCCGCCGCCGAGTTCTGCTGGGTCACGTTGCCGGTGTCGTAGGTCGCGGCGGGAGCCGGCGGCGCCGGCTGCCCGGTCGTCGTCGACGGCGCGTCGGTGGGCGTCGAGGCCGGTGCGCCTGCCGTCCAGTCCCAGGTCCACGTCCACGTCCAGTTGCAGTTGCACGGCTGGACGACGGTGCGGGTCACGACGGTGCCGTCCGGCAGCGTCCACTTCCAGATCCACGTGAACGTGCCCGTGTTGTCGCCGGACGAAGCGCTGCCGGACGCCGTGTCGCCGGCGCTGCTCGTCCCCGACTGGTCGGCGGCCTGCCCGGCGGTGCCGGTCCAGTCCCAGGTCCAGGTGTTTCCGTCGGTCGGCGCGTCGGTCGGGGGCGTCGTGCTCGAGTCCCAGTTCCACGTCCAGCTCCAGTCGCTGCCCGGGGCGGCGGTTCCGTCGCCCGGGACGACGACGTGCACGTCGATGTTCGTGCCGCCGTCGGTGCTGCCGACCGAGAGGCCCGGCGTGCTGCCGGTCGCGGTGGCCGTGTTCGTCTGCGTCGCCGTTCCGTCGCTGCCGGCGCTGCCGACGCGAACCGAGACGTTCACGTTCGTCGCGCCCGTCTGCGTCGCGGTCGCCGTGCCGGTGCCCGTCGGATCGCTCGAGCCGGAGCCGAGCGTCGGATTCTCGCCGACGGTCGGCGCCGAGCCGTCCTGCTCCTGCACGATCGACTGGTCGGTGGTCGAGCCGTTCTGCGCCTGGACGTCGCCGGTCGTCGGCACCGACTGCTCGGTGGTGCCGCTGCCGGCGCTGCCGCCGGCCGTGACGGGCGCCGGGGCGTCCGACCCCGCCGTTGCGGTGGCGGAGTTCTGCTGGCTCACCGGGCCGTTGTCGCCGGGGCTGCCGACGCGGACGATGACGTTGACGTTGGTCGGCGAGGTCTGCGTCGTCTGCGCGTTCGCCTCGCCGGAGGGATTCCCGGAGGCGCCTGCGCTCGACTGCGCGTCGTTCGACTGGCTGACCGCACCTTCGTTGCCCGGGCTGTTCACCCGGACGACGACGTTCGAGTTGCCCGGCGACGTCTGCGTCGCCGTGGCGTCGGCTGTCGAGCTCGTGTCGCCGGCGGCCGGAGCCGTACCTCCCGACGTGCCGCTCGCTGCCGTCGCTGCATCGCTGTTGCCCTGCGTCACGGACCCACCGTCGCCGCCCTGGCCCGACCGGACCGTGGTGCTCGAGTTGTCCGCCCCCGTCTGCGTCGCCGACGCGGAGGCGTCCGACGCCTGCGTCGAGCCGCCGGTGGACGTCGGCGCCTCCGGCTGGGAGGCGCCCGTCGAGGAGCTCGCATCAGTCGAGCCGCTCGAGGCGTTGTCCGCGGACGGGGTGACGCTCGCGCCGTCCGTGGCCGTCGACGGCGCCGACTGGTCCTGGCTCGGGGCCGGCGTCCCGGTCCCGGCTGCGTCCGGCGTCCCGGACGTCTGGCCCTGGTCGGTGGTCGTCGTGTCGGTCGCGGCGGGCGGGGTGTCCGACGCTCCGGAGTCGGCCCACGCGGGAGCCGTCACCGCCAGCGCGAGGGTCGCGGCCGCGAGGGCGACCGAGACGCGTGCGCAGCGTGCGAGCCCGCTCGAGGGGGACGATCCGGCAACTGCGATTCGAGTCCGGTCATCGTGCAGCTGCACGCTCGACCACGACTCAGACGCCGCCACACCGATGCGGATGTCGACAGTCGCAAGACGAGCCCGGTCATCGTGCTCTCGCACGCTCGACCATGACTCCGCGATCCGCCGGTCGGTGGCAACGCGGGTTACGAAGCGGGTCCGGTCCTCGCGCGTTGGCGCGCTCGACCACGACTCCATCGGGCTTCGTGAGGATGCAACGGTGCTCTGCGCCGGCGTGAAGGCGAGGCTTCGGTCGACGGGAAGGAGGTTCTTCCCAGACCACTGCTCGAGCGTTTCTGCCAGCAGGAGAGCGATGTGCACAGGCGCATGCTGGGCAGCGCCTCTAGGGGTCTCTACACGAGTTGAGCGGGAAAACGCGGCCGGTTTGTAAAGCCTCGTTTTCGTTGTACTGCGCACACGGGTGTACAAGGAAAACGACCTGTACAACGAAAACCGCAAACCCGCATGGCGCCTGCGGATGCAGCGCATCGGCGCGCACGCCGCGACCGGCGCGTGGTACATCGCTCGGACGGCGTTCCGCTACTTGCAGAGGGGCTTCGGGCGCGGCACGGCGGGCGGCGGCGCGACCGGCAGCGAGGGTGTGACGGCGAGCGGGAGGATCGACTTTCGGATCGTGAGGCGGGTCGCTCCCGTCACGCTGACCGTCACCGTGAACGGCGCGGGGGCGGCGCCCGTGAAGGTGTCGGTCTCGGCCGCGTGGGCTCCCGGCGACCACCGGTAGGCGAGCGCCGTCGTGGTCGACCGCCCGTGCCGGACGAGGGGCCCGAAGACCGCGCCGCCGTCGTTGAAGACGTAGCGCTCGCCGGTCCCGAACGGCGAGCCCGACGCGGTCGACCGCCGCCAGCAGCGGGTGGTCGAGGTGAACACCGAGCTGCCCGCCATGAGGATGCGGACGGCCCGCGTCTTCGGCGCGCGCAGCACCGCGAGGTACGCCTCGATGCGGCCGTCGAGCAGCATCGCGTCGACCGTCGCGGTGGCGGCGCGGTACCCCCCGCTCGGCGGCCGCCCCCACGCGTAGCTGACGCGCGTCCCGCCGTCGGCGCGGACGGTGAAGAACCCCGTCTCGACGAGGTGGACGCCCGGCAGCGACGCGTACGCGTCGGCCTGGCGGGTGTAGTACTCGATCGCCCGCCGGTTGCCCTTCGGCGGCGTCAGCGCGACGGCGCCGGCGAACGCGACCGCGAGGGCGGCGGCGATTCCGGCAGGCGGTCCCATCGCCTCAGCGCCGGAAGAGCGCGTGCGCCTCTTCGAGCAGCTGCCGCTGGCGCTCGCACTCGTCGCGCAGGCGCGCGATCTCGTCGCGCAGCTGGTCGGCCTCCTGCAGCGACATGAGCGCGGCGATGAGACCTTTCTGCTGCGAGCCGTAGCGGGCGACCGCCGCGAGCAGCAGCTCCTCTTCCTGCGGGTCGACGTGGAAGTGCACCTGACGCCGGACCGCGCGCCCCTTCGGCCTCCCCCGCCTCCGCTTCACGGGCTGCGCGCCGTCGTCCTCCTCCGTCGCCGGCACGAGCCCCGGCCGCACGGTGCGCGGGGCGGAGCTCGACAACCCGAGACCGTTCGCGCGGCGCGACTCGATCTTCCGCACCGGCTCGCGCGCCGGCTCCTCGACGAGCTCGAGCTCCGGCTCGTCGACCGGGTCCTCGTCGGGCTCCGGAGCCCACGACAGGATGCGCCTGCCCGGGTTGGGCGTCGCCCCGCTTCGTCCCCCGTGCCGTCTGCTCACCCTGCACCCCCCTCGAGAGTTGCCGTGCTTCCCCTCACTCGATTCTAGGGGGGTGACACCGATCCGCAAGGCGAGGGATGGCCGACGACCCGAATCGGTGTACAGGATCGTGGGGAAATGCCGATGGACCCGTCCGGATGAGCGACTACCCTCTCGGTGTGCTGCAGATCCCGATCGCGTCGCTCGTCGTCGTGCTCGTGCTCGGCTCGATGCTCCTCGCGATCTGGACGGTGACCCGCTTCGAGCGGCTCGGCCCGCGCACGCTCGGCGGGACGCTGCTCGCCGCGGGGACCGCGCTCGCGCTGCTCACCGGGCTCGGCGACTTCGCGCAGGCGGTTGCCGCCGCCGGCGTTCCCGCGACGCGGCTCGTGGTCGCGATCGGCCTCGTCGTCCCGGTGCTCACCTACTGCTTCGTCGCATCGGTCTGGGTGATGCGCGCGGCGCGCGACCTGCTCGACGGGCTGCTCTGACGGTGTTCGTCGCGACGCTCGCCGTGGGCATCGCCGCGGTCGTCGCGATCGGCGCCGCGCCGCTCTACCTCGGGCGGCTGCCGCTTCGGCGCGAGCCGGGGCTCGGGTCGGCGCTCGTGCTCGGCGCCGTCGGGCTCGCGTGCGTCGCGACCGGCACGCACGACCGCCTCGTGGCGAGCGCCGTGCTCGCGCTCGGCGCATTCCCGCTCCTGCTCGCCGGCGCGCTGCTTCTGCTCGCGCCCGAGGGCGGCGACGGCCGCGGCGGCGGCGCGGACGGCGACCCACCCTGGTGGCCGGAGTTCGAGGCGGAGCTGCGGCGCTACAGCCGGCACGCGCCGGTCACGGGCCGCTCGTAGAACAGACGGACCGCGATCGAAGTCCATCCGGAGGTCGGGCGGCTTCCCACCCAAACGGCCGGTTACACGGACCCGTTGCCGGTATCTGATCGGACCAGGGTCACTCTCACTACGGCCATTGTGGAGGGGATGATGGTGCAGCTGGTGAACGTTGCGCTCCTGCGGAGCGCGTTGGCAGTCCAGGCACGGGTGTCGGAGGTGCTCGAACGGGGGGCGGAGCGTCTGCGCAGCGAGCGCGGTCAGGCGTTCGTCGAATACGCGCTCGTGCTCACGCTCGTGGCCGTCGCGGTTGCGCTGCTTGCGCAGTGGTCGGCGTTCACGAACGCGATCTCGGGCAGCCTCGGCAGGGTCATCGACGTCCTGAAGTCGAACAGCGGCTCGGGCGGTACGACGACGACGCCGTAGGCACGGCGCCCGCCCGGGGGAAGGGGCGGCATTCGACGATGACTGGGGGATGGAGAGCCGGGCGCGAACGCGCGCCTCGTCGGCGTGCCTCGCGCACGTGGACAGTCGCGGCGCTTCGGCGCGACGAGGGGCAGGCGATGGTCGAGTTCGCGCTCGTCCTCCCGGTCCTCGTCACGATCGTCTTCGTGCTCGTCCAGATCGGCCTCACCTTCAACAGCTACCTGCGCGTCACAGATGCCGCGCGGGTCGCGGCGAGGGCCGCCGCCGTCGCACGATTCAATGGCCAGGATCCGTGCGACGCCGCCCAGGCGGCGGTCCCCGCCGAGTTTCGAGCGTCGCTGCAGTGCTCGTTCCCGAACTCGTCCGAGCAGCCGGGCAACCCGGTGGAGGTCACGATCACGCAGGGCTGGAACATCGACCTGCCGCTGCTGCCGCTCTCGAAGAGCGGCACGCTCTCGAGCTCGTCCACGGAGCGGCTCGAATGAGAGGCGTCCGCCGCGAGGACGGCCAGTCGCTCGTGTTCGTGATCGTCGCGATGACGAGCTTCGTCCTGCTGATGGCGCTCGTCGTCGACGTCGGCCTCTGGCTGCAGACGCAGCGGAAGGTGCAGAGCGTCGCCGACGCCGCGGCGCTCGCCGGCGTCCAGTCGCTGCCGTTCAACCAGCCCCAGGCGGATGCCGACGCGCGCGCCTACGCGCAGCTCAACTCGCGCGACGCCGCGATCGACAGCGTCGACTTCCCGAGCGGCGACACGATCTCGGTGCAGGCCTCGGAGCGCGTCACGGGCTTCTTCTCGAGCCTCGCCGGGATCACGAGCGTGACGGCGAAGGCGCATGCCGCAGCGCGCACCGGCCCGGCGGAGCTGCTCTCGAACGCCGACCTCCAGAAGGCGGGGTCGACCGTGATCACGCCGCTCGTCGTGAACGAGTCCGCGGCCGACTGCCTGCCGGGCTGCCTCGGCATCGACGTGACGCTGCGCTTCGACGACGCCGACCATCGCGGCAGCGAGCTCGGAGTGATGTGCCCCGGCGGCTGCGGCTCCACCGGCGCGAGCCGCAACCGGCTGCGCGGCTGGATCAACTGCTCGCCGTGCCTGCCAGGCAGCTTCGGCCCGGCCGGCGGGACGGTCGACGTCGCGGCGGCCCCCGCCGGCGCGACGAACGGCGGCCAGGTGCGGGGTGCGCTGCAGAGACGCGTGGGCACGACGGTGATCCTGCCCGTCTTCGACGACGCCAACTCGGCGTCGTATCACCTCGCGGCGTTTGCGGCATTCGTGCTCGACGATGTCTCGTGGCGCAACGACAGCCCTTCCTGCCGGCCCGACTGCAAGGTCGTCACCGGCCGCTTCATCACCTACCGGGCGCCGGGAGCGCTCGCATCGACCGACACCGGGGCGCCCGACTACGGCGTCAGCGTCGTCGGGCTCACCACCTAGAGACAGGGAGAAAGAGAGACACGCATGCAACGGATGCTCGCGAACTACCGGCTGCGGAACACGCTGGTGGCGGGCGGCCTCGCCGCCGTCGGCGCGCTGCTCGTATTCGTCTACGTCTCCACGTACCGAAAGCACGTGCAGAGCGGCGCCGACCTCGTCAGCGTGTACGTCGCGTCACGCGACATCGCGGCCGGGACCGACGCGAGCACCGCCGCCGGCATGTTCAAGAAGGAGACGGTGCTGAAGCGGAACGTGGTTCCCGGAGCGATCTCGGCCGTCACGCAGGTCGGCGGCCTGGTCGTCTCGCGGACGATCCTTCAGGGCGAGCAGGTCACCGTGCGTCAGTTCTCCCCGCTCTCGCAGCAGGGCGTGCTGGGGACGATCGCCGGCAACGTCCGCGCGATCGAGCTCCCCGGCGACCCGAACCAGCTTCTGTACGGGATCGTCCACGACGGCGACCACGTCGACGTGATCGCGAACATCGGCTACTCCCTGCGGACGTCCAACGGCTCCGTGAACCTCGTCGCGACGCGAGTCGTGCTGCGCAACCTGCTCGTGCTGCACGCGCCGCAGTCGAGCGGCAGCCGCGGCATCGGCGACGTCCAGACGAGCGGCACGTCGATCACGCTGGCCGTCACCGACAGCCAGGCGCAGAAGCTCCTGTTCGCGGCGAAGAACGGCAGCTGGTGGCTCGTCCTGCGGCCGCTCTCGAAGCCGACCGATCTCCCGGACAGCGTCGAGACGATGCAGTCGATCCTCGGCGACGGCCTCGGCGCCGCGCAGATCGACCAGCTCACGAACGGGCGCGGAAGGGGGGCGATCGGCGGTGGCCAGTAGAGACGAGACCCAGGGCAGGCCGCGCGTCCGCATCGTCGTCCTCCTCTCCGGCGCCTCGGCCGAGGACCTGCCGCCGACGCTGATCTCCCGGCGCGACATGGTGTTCCGGGAGTACGCGACCGACGGGCGGACGCCGATCGAGAGCGCCGACGTCGTCCTCCACGTCACCCGTTCGCACGCGCCGATCGCGACCGAGGTCGCGGCGCTGCAGCGGCAGACGGAGGCGCCGATCGTCCTCGGCCTGGTCGGCCCGCGCGAAGGGCTCGTCGACGAGGCGCTCGAGGCGGCGCTCGCCGACGTCCTCATCCTTCCGCAGCCTCCGGACGTGATCGCGTTCGCGCTCCACAAGGCGGTGCGCAGCCGCTCGAGCGCCCAGGCGCAGTCGTGCCGCGTGATCACCGTGTCGTCGACGAAGGGCGGCACCGGCAAGACGTCGATCGCGGTGAACGTCGCCGTCGAGCTCGCGAGCCGCGGCGTGCGGACGCTGCTCGTCGACCTCGACGTGCAGTTCGGCGACGTCGGCATCGTGCTCGGGCTCGACCGGCCGGAGAAGACGCTGCACGACCTGGCCGTCGGCAGCGCGCTCGAGCTCGACGCGGAGAAGCTGCGCGGGTTCGTGATCAGGCACTCGCAGACGCTGCACATCCTCCCGGCGCCGCTCCGGCCGGAGGAGGCGGACGACATCGAGGCGTCGCAGATCGCGACGGTGCTCCAGATCGCACGGTCCCTCTACGACGCGATCGTCGTCGACACCGCCCCGCTCTTCGACGGGCCGATGCTCGCCGCTCTCGACCGCAGCCAGGAGCTGCTGCTCGTCTCCACCCCCGACGTGCCGGCGATGAAGAACATCCGGCTCGCCCTCCAGACGCTGAACATGCTGGGCTTCCCGGTCGACCGCGTGTCGCTTGTCGCGAACCGTGCGGGGATGGCGGGCGGCGCCTCGCTCGACGAGATCTCCCACACGCTCGGCCGCGAAATCCGCTTCGTGCTGCCCGACGACCCGCTCGTGCCGACGAGCATCAACGCCGGCCAGCCGCTCGTGCAGCTCGATCCGCGCAGCCGGTTCGCCAAGGGCGTGCACGAGATCGTCGAGACCCTGACGATGAACGGCCACGGCCCGCAGGCGAAGGCCTCCGGCAAGAAGTTCCGGCTGCTCGGAGCGGGCCGGTGAACCTCAACGAACGTCTCGCCCGCAGCAGCGACCCGGCGGCGACCGCGGCCCTCGGGGCGCTCAGCGGCCGGATCGACGACACGCTGCTCGACGGCGTCCGGTCTCGCCGCGGCGACCGCGCGCCCGATCCGCACGCCGAGCTGAAGGCGCGCATCCATCGCAACTGCATCGACCGGCTCGGGAGCGACCTCTACACGATCGAGTCGGGCGACGAGCTCGCCTCGCTCGTCCGCCGGACGGTCGCCGAGGAGCTCGTGCTCGACCGCACGCCGCTCACCCGCGAGGAGCGCATCAGGGTCGAGCGTGAGCTGACGGACGACATCCTCGGCTACGGCCCGCTCGAGCCGTACCTCCGGGACGACTCGATCTCGGAGATCATGGTCAACGGCGCGTACGACATCTACATCGAGCGCGCCGGCAAGATCGAGGAGCTCGACATCACGTTCGTCGACGACGCGCACGTCCTGCGCATCATCGACCGGATCGTGTCGCAGGTCGGGCGGCGCATCGACGAGTCCTCGCCGATGGTCGACGCGCGCCTTCCCGACGGAAGCCGTGTCAACGCGATCATCCCGCCGCTCTCGTTGCGGGGGCCGATCCTCACCATCCGCAAGTTCGCGCAGGACCCGTACTCGCTCACCGACCTCGCGACGTTCGGCACCCTGACGCCCGCCGCCGGCGAGTTCCTGGCGCACTGCGTCCGCGGCAAGGCGAACATGCTCATCTCCGGCGGCGCCGGCTCCGGCAAGACGACGCTGCTGAACGCGTTGTCGGCGTACGTCCCCGCGAACGAGCGCATCGTGACGATCGAGGACGCCGCCGAGCTGCAGCTGCAGCAGCGGCACGTGGTCGCGCTCGAGTCGCGTCCCGCGAACATCGAGGGTCAGGGCGAGGTTCGCATCCGCGAGCTCGTGCGCAACGCGCTGCGCATGCGCCCCGACCGGATCATCGTCGGCGAGGTTCGCGGCGCCGAGACGCTCGACATGCTGCAGGCGATGAACACCGGCCACGAGGGGTCGCTGACGACGATCCACGCGAACAACCCGCGTGACGGGCTTCACCGTCTGGAGATGCTGACGCTGATGGCGGGCGTCGAGCTGCCGCTGCGCGCGATCCGCGAGCAGATCGCGTCGGCGTTCGACGTCGTCGTGCACCTCGTCCGCCTCGTCGACGGCAGCCGCCGCATCAGCCGCATCACCGAGGTGGCGGGGATGGAGGGCGACATCGTGACGACGCAGGACATCTTCCTGGCGCGCGCCGAAGGCGACGACGGCTTCGGCCGCGGCAGCCGCTACTCGCTGCTCGGGCCGCTGCGCCCGACCGGCATCATGCCGGGGTTCCTGCAGAAGCTCGCGACGCAGGGCGTGGACGTCCCCGGACGGCTGTTCGAGGTCGGCGAGGAGTGACGCGGCGCGCCGTGACGCTGCTGGTCGCGCTCGCCGCCCTGGCGGGCGCCGGCTCCGCCGCCGCGGGCGGCTACACGGTGCGGCACGTCGACGCGAGCTCGTTCCCGACCATCCGGGTGGTCGTCGAGGGCAGGGGTGCGTCCGCGCCCACGCTCCGCGAGAACGGCGGTCCGGTCCAGCTCGCGAGCCGCGAGAACCTCGGCGCGAGCAAGGCGCTCGTCGTCGCCATCGACCGCTCGCAGTCGATGCGTGTCCGCCCGCTCGCCGACGCCGTCGCGGCGGCCGGCGAGCTGCTCGCGCGCAAGCGGCCCGCCGACGAGCTCGCCGTCGTCAGCTTCGCCTCGCACGCGGAGGCGGACACGGGGTTCAGCCAGGCGACGATCGACGGCGAGACGGCGCTCCGCGCGCTCTCGACCGACCCGGTTCCCGGCACCGCGCTCTACGACGCGGTCGTCCTCGCCTGCCGCGAGCTCGCGCGCCAGCCCCTTCCCGGCCGTGTGCTCGTGCTGCTCACCGACGGGGTCGACGTCGGCAGCACGGCGACGCTCGCCGACGCGGTCGCGGCGGCGCACCGGGCGGGCGTCGTCGTCCAGACGATCGGCGTCGGCGACGCTGACCGGGCGGCGCTCCGCCGCCTCGCCTCGCAGACGGCGGGCACCTTCTATGCGAGCCCGACCACCGCGTCGCTCCGGTCGATCTACCGCCGGATCGCCGGCGAGCTGGACAACACGTGGGCGCTGTCGTACGTGACCGCCTCGCGTCCGGGCGCGAACGTTGCGATCGCCGTGGACGGCGGCCGCGCGCTCGCCGTGCGCCTGCCCGGAACGTCCGCCTCGCCGGCGGCGGGCGGGCCGCACCTCTTCACCACGCTCGGCGGCGCCGTGCTCGTCAGCGCCCTCGCCGGGCTCGCGCTCTTCGGCGTGCTGCTGCTCGTGCAGTGGACGCCCCGTGCCGCGCGGATGCGGCAGCGCGTGTGGGAGCACACGGAGCTCAAGGAGCCGCCGCGCCGTAAGCGGCCGCTGCGGCGGCGGCTGCCGACGCTCCACACGCTGCTCGGCGCGCTGGACACGCGCCTGCGGAACCTGCCGTGGTGGACGGGCATGTCGGCGCTCGTCGAGCGCGCCGGCCTGCCGGTGCCGCCCGCCGCGGCCGTGGTCGCCTCCGGCGCGCTGGCGCTGCTGCTCTTCTTCGTCGGCCTCGCATCCGACGGCGCCGTGCTCGGCCTGCTGATGCTGGTGCTCGGGCTGATGCTCCCGTTCGTGGGGCTCCGCCTCCTCGCGGCGCGGCGGGTGCGCGCGTTCGACAACCAGCTGCCCGACCTGCTCGCCACGATTGCGAGCACGCTCCGCGCCGGGCACGGCCTGCGCGCGGCGCTCCAGTCGGTCGCCGACGACGGCGCTCCGCCCGCCAGCGTCGAGCTGCGGCGGGTGCTCGCGGAGGCGCGGCTCGGCCGGCCGCTCGACGAGGCGCTGGTGTCGATGTGCGAGCGCCTCGGCTGGGACGACCTGCTCTACGTCGCAACCGCGGTGCAGGTGCAGAGCCAGGTCGGCGGCTCGCTCGCCGGCGTCTTCACGACGGTCGCGGACACGGTGCGGCGGCGGCAGCAGCATCGCCGGCGGATCAGGGCGCTGACGGCGACCGGCCGCTCCGCGGCGACGATCCTCACCGTCCTGCCGTTCGTCTTCGCCGGGCTGATCACGCTGATCAACCCGAACTACATGCTCCCGTTCCTGCGCAGCCACCACGGCCACGTGCTGCTCGTGCTGTGCCTGATCTCGATCTCGATCGGCGCGGTCGCGCTGAACCGGATCGTCAACGTGAAGGCGTAAGCGATGCTGCTCGTGCTCGGCGTTCTCTTCATCGGCGCGGCGGGCGTGCTCGTGCTGCAGACGCTCTTCCGGCCGCGCATCGTCCGGCAGGCGGCGCTGAACCGTGCGAAGGAATATGCGCTCGCGCCGAGCGAGGTGCGCATGCCGTCGCGGGACTCGGAGCGCCGCCCGCTCGTGGAGGCGCTCGTTCCGGTCCTGAGCCGCGTCGCGCTCCGCTTCACGCCGCGGGCGCAGAGCGAGGAGCTCGCCGCCCGCCTGACGGCGGCCGGGCTCGGCGCGCGGCTGACGCCGCAGCAGTTCCTCGCCCTGAAGACGGTGCTGGCGTTCGTCGGGCTCGTGCTCGGCATCTCGGTCGCCGGCGCCGGGCCGAGCGGCGTCACGCTCTCGCTGCTGCTCGCCGCCGGCAGCCTCGTGTTGCCGGACTTTCTGCTCCGCCGGCGGGCGCTCGCCCGCGCCGAGCGGCTGACCGCCGACCTGCCGGAGGCGATCGACCAGATCGTCGTGTCGCTCGAGGCGGGCGTCAGCTTCGACGCGGCCGTGGCGTTCTACTCGCGGCGCGGGAAGTCGGCGCTCGCGCGGGAGCTGCAGCTGATGCTCGCGGAGCTCCGGATGGGCGAGACGCGCAGCGAGGCGCTGCGCCGGCTCGCCGACCGTGTGCCGTCCGCCGACATGCGGAACTTCGTGCAGGCGCTGCTGCAGTCGGAGAGCGTCGGTATGTCGCGCGCGACCCTGCTCGCAGCGCAGGCGGAGGATCTCCGGCACCGGCGGCAGTCGGAGGCGGAAGAGCTCGCGCAGAAGGCGCCCGTGAAGATGCTCTTCCCGATGATCGTCTTCATCATGCCGGTGATGCTCGTGATCATCCTCGGGCCCGCGCTCCAGCAGATGGGTCGGCTCCTCGGCCCGTAGTGGGCGCGTACAGTCCGGGGATGGACGCGCTCGGGCTGTTCCCGTTGCCGCTCGTGCTCGTGCCGACCGAGCGGCTGCCGCTGCACATCTTCGAGCCGCGCTACCGGGAGCTGATCGGCGAGTGCATCGACACGGGCGGCGAGTTCGGGCTCGTGCTCGCGACCGGCGACGGCGCGGTGCACGAGGTCGGCACGCGCGCGGCGGTCACCGACGTGATCGAGAAGCTCGAGGACGGACGGCTGAATGTCGTCGTCGAGGGACGCGAGCGCTTCCGGCTGCTCGAGCTGACGAGCGGCCGCGCTTTCGCGACCGCGCTCGTCGAGCCCGTCGAGGACGACGAGAGCGACCCGGCCGACCCCGACGACGTCGAGCGTGCGCTCCGCATCTTCCACGAGCTCGCCGAGACGGCGGGTGCGGAGATCGAGCTCTCCGGCGCGTCGCCTCAGCTCGCGTGGCAGCTCGCGGCGCACGTCGACCTCGGCGCCGACCCGAAGCAGGAGCTCCTCGCGCTGACCTCGCCGCGCGTGCGCATGAAGCGTCTCTGCGAGCTGCTCGCGCTCGCGCTGGAGGCGCTGCGCGCCGGCGCCGCGATCCGCGAGCGGGCGTCGGGCAACGGCAAGGTCGAGCCGCCCGGCTCCGTCTAAGAAGTGGCCCCTAAGTGAGAGGCGTTCGCCTCCTGAAGCAGACGAGGCAGCAGGCGAGAGCGAGGATTGCTTCGTGCATCTCGTGGCGGCGGTCGTAGCGGACGGGAAGCCGCTTGTGGTGGTGCAGCCGCGCGAAGGTTCGCTCGACGACCCAGCGCACGCGGCCGAGCCCGGAGCCGTGTTCGGTCTGGCAGCGGGCGATCTGGCTCTATCAACCGGGCTCGGGCCGGTCGCGGAGGCCCCTTTTTCGCCTGTACATGGCTGGAGTCCACGACCGCTCGCGACCAGTCGATCTCGCCCGAAGCGTGTAACTCCGCGAGCAACACCTCGTGCAGTCGCTCCCAGACGCCCGCCCGCTGCCACTCATGCATCCGCCGGTGACGGGTCGAGCCGCCACCGAAGCCGAGCTCGGCCGGCAGATGGCGCCACGCGATCCCCGTGTAGAGCACGAACAAGATCCCCTGCCGCGCCTGCCGATCCCGGCAGCCGCTTGCGGCCCGGGTCACGGAAGCGCCGCTCCACCTTCGGCAGAAGCGGCTCGATCCGAGACCACAACTCGTCCGACACGACCCACGGCGCGACAGCCATCGCCACCCCTCCAAGCTTGAACGGGTCCCTTCATTTCGGTGCGAGTTCTACGAGCCGACGACCAGTCCGGCGCCGCCGCGGCGGGCATCGCCGGCGGCGGCGAGCGAGCCGTCGGCGCGCACCTCGACCGCGTTCGTGCCGCCGAAGTACAGGTTGCGGCGGCGCCAGCGCACGACGTCGAAGCCGAGCTCCTCGAGCCGGTCGAGCTCCGCCGCCGCGATGCCGCCTTCGCAGTGCAGGTGCGCGCCCTCGGCGTGCACGCGCGGACGGTCGATCGCCTCGGCGACGCCGAGGCCGTGCGCGACCACGTTCGCGATCACCTGCGTGATCGCCCCGCGCAGCCTGATCGAGCCCGCGCTGCCGACGACGAGCCGCGGCCGCCCCTCCCGGGTGACGACGGTGGGCGCCATCATGCTCGTCAGCCGCACCCCGGGCGCCGACCGGCCCGCCGCCAGGTCGTACTCGCCGAGCATGTTGTTGAGCTGGATGCCGGTGCCGGGGACGAGCACGCCCGACCCGGACCCCGTCGACGAGGTCAGCGACGCGGCGTTCCCGTCGCCGTCGACCACCGACACGTGCGTCGTCCCGCCGGGCGGCGCCGGCTCGAGAACGGGCTCGGCGCGGAGCGCGGCGAGGCCGGTGCGGATCCCTTCCGGCGAGAGCAGCCGCCGGGCGAGGCCGCCGCGCTGGAGCGCCGACGTGAACGACGCGTCGCGCACCCGGGCCTGCTCGCGGAGCACGAGCGCGAGCGCCGAGATCGCGGCCGCGCTCCCCGGCGGGCCCTGCGGCATGCGCTCGAGCAGCGACAGGCCGTAGGCGATCAGGATCCCGCCCGACGACGGCGGCGGATTCGAGATCACCTCGTGGCCCAGGTACGGGACGCGCACCGGCCGCCGCCAGACGACGCGGTAGCGGTCGAGGTCGTCGAGCGTCAGGTGGCCGCCGCCGCCGCGCACGGTCTCGACGATCGCGCGCGCGACGTCGCCGCGGTAGATCGCCGCGGCGCCGTCGGCGGCGAGCGCGTCGAGCGTCGCGGCGAGGTCGGGCATGCGCAGCGTGTCGCCCGGCTGCAGGCGGAGCCCGTCCGGCCCGCTGTAGAGGCGTGCGCCCTCCGGCTGGTGGCGGAGGATCAGGTCGAGGATCGCGTGCAGGTGCGCCTGCTCGCGCGTCAGCTCGACACCCGTGCGCGCCAGCTCGGCGGCGGGCGCGAGCAGCTCCCGCCAGGGCAGCCGGCCGTAGGCCCGGTGCACCGCCTCGAGCCCGGCGGCGGCGCCCGGGACGGCGCAGGAGGGCTCGCCGATCCGGAAGACCTGCGTCGTCTCGCTGTCGCCGAAGCCCACGTCGACCGCGTGCATCTCGGCCCGCCGGCCCGCCGGCAGGCCGAGCCCGGGGACGGCCACGAAGAAGTCGGCGAGCCTGGCGCTCCGCCCGTCCGCCGGCAGGACGAGCGCGAAGCCGCCCGCGCCGGGCCCGGTGAGCGGGCTTTCGGCGACCCAGGCGGCGAACGCGGCGGCCACGCAGGCGTCGACCGCGTTGCCGCCCTCGGCGAGGACGCGCGCCCCGGCGGCGGCGGTCAGCGGGTGCCCGGCGGCGACGGCGCCCTTCATCCCCCTGTCACTTCTGCCGACAACTCTCCTGGGTAGCAGTGGGCCATCGCAGAATCTTCACCGTTCGTGAACACTCCAGCGTCGAGGATCGGCGTCTCAAGTGATGAACGCCGCCTCATGACGACGCGCACCAGCACCTATCTCGCCTCCGCCCTCGGCGTCGCGACGCTCGCCGTCCTGGCCGCGTTCCCGCAGCTTCTGCGCGGCCCGGTCGGCTCGGCGCTCGCCGCACTCGCCGGCGCGGAGCGCTTCTGGCTGCTCGGCGCCGCCGCGGGCTTCGTGGCCGCGTTCGCCTGCACGGTCGGCGCGTGGCGGGCGGCGCTCGCCGCCGCCGGCGGCCGGATCGGCTCCCGGCAGGCGGCGGCGCGGCTCGGCATCGGCGCCATGGTCAACTCGTTCGCGCCGGCGAAGCTCGGCGAGGCGGTGAAGCTCGCCCTCTGCGCCCGAGCCGTCGAATCGGAGTCGCGGCTGCGCACGCTCGGCGGCGGGTACGCCGCGCTCACCGCCGCCCGGTCGCTCGCGCTCGTCGGGCTCGTCGTCGTCGCCTCGCTCGCGGGCGCGCTGCCGATCTGGCCCGTGTTCGGGCTGCTCGGGATCGTCGCCGCGCTCGCCGCGCTGATCCGCTTCTCCGCGCGGGCCCGCTCGAACGGCCGCGTCGCCCAGCTCCTGCAGGGGCTCGCCGAGCTGGGGCGGGAGCCGCGCCGGCTCGCCGCCGTCGTCGGCTGGACGCTCGCGATGGCGTGCGCGCAGCTCGCCGCAACCGTCTGCGTCGCCGCCGCGCTCGGCCTGCCGCATCCCGTCGCGGCGGCGCTCGTGATCCTCCCCGCGCTCGAGCTCGCCTCCGCGTTCCCGGTCACGCCGGGCAGCATCGGCATCGGCAGCGGCGCGGTCGCCGTCGCGCTCGCAAGCCGCGGCATCGGGATGGCCGACGCGCTCGGAGTCGGCTTCGCGATGCAGGGCCTGCAGACGCTCGTCAGCCTGACCGCCGGGTCGCTCGGCGCGCTCTACCTTGTCCGCCCCGGTCCCGTCGTCCGGCGCTGGGTCGTCCGCGCCGCGACCGCGGGCGCGTCGGCCGCGCTGGCCGCGCTCGTGGGCATGCTCGTCGTGAACGCCGTCTAGGGCTCGTCGAGCCGCAGGAACGACGGCGCCTCGAGCAGGTCGCCGGAGCCGGCGGTCGTGATGCCGCCGCGCCGCGGCTGCCGGCCGCCGATCCCGGTGGCGACGACGGTGATCCACATCTGGCCGTGCAGCCGGTCGTCGATCGTCGCGCCGAAGATGATGTTCGTGTCGTCGGTGGCGGCTTCGCGTACCGCCTGGGCGGCCTCGTTCACCTCGTACAGCGTCAGGTCGTCGCCGCCCGCGATCGAGAGCAGGATGCCGCGGGCGCCCGTGATCTCGGCGTCGATCAGCGGGCTGCGCAGCGCACGCTCCGCAGCCTCCTTCGCGCGGTTCTCGCCGGTGGCGAAGCCGATGCCCATCAGCGCGGAGCCGGAGTCGGCCATGATCGTGCGCACGTCGGCGAAGTCGAGGTTGATCAGCCCCGGGTTCGTGATCAGGTCGCAGATGCCCTGGACGCCGTGGCGCAGCACGTCGTCGGCGATCCGGAACGCGTCGAGCATCGACGTGCCCTTGTCGAGCACCTCGAGCAGCTTGTCGTTCGGGACGACGATCAGCGTGTCGCACGCTTCGCGGAGCGCCTGCAGCCCTTCGTCCGCCTGCTTGCGGCGGCGCGTCCCTTCGAACTTGAACGGCATTGTCACGATCCCGACGGTGAGCGCGCCGAGCTCGCGCGCGATCCGGGCGACGATCGGCGCGGCGCCCGAGCCGGTGCCGCCGCCCTCGCCGGCGGTGACGAACACCATGTCGGAGCCGCGCAGCGCGCGCTTCAGCGTGTCGTAGCCGTCCTCGGCCGCGCGCCGCCCGATTGCGGCGTCGGAGCCGGAGCCGAGCCCCTCGGTGAGCTCGCTGCCGATGTGGATCTTCGTCGGCGCGTCGCTCATCTGGAGCTGCTGGATGTCGGTGTTGACGGCGACGAAGTCGACCTGCGTGATGCCGGCGTCGATCATCCGGTCGACCGCGTTCAGGCCGGCGCCGCCGACGCCGACGACGCGGATCACCGCGAGGTACGAGGCGCTGTCGCGGCTGCGCTCGAGGCGGGCGGGCTGGTCGGGCAGCGGCTCGAGCCAGCGGGCGATCGGCCGCGGCTCCTCGCGCGCCGCGGGCGCGGGCTCGGGTGCGGGCGCGACCGGCCGGATCGGGGTCGCCTCCGGCTCGGGCTCCTCGGCGCGCGGCTCGGTCTCGAGCTGCTGCTGGTGCGGGTCGGGCACGACCCCGGCCTTCTGGGCGGCCTCGGTGGCGCGGAACAGCTCTGCGAGCGGTCCCTCACGCATGCTGGCGCGATTTCTTGCCACCGAGCACCTCCTTTGCGAGGTCGCGGTACATGTGCGCCGCCTCGCCGTCCGGCTCGTAGGCGAGCACGGAGCTGCCCTTCACGGGCGCCTCGGCGAAGCGAACGGTCTTGCGGATGCGCGTGTGGTAGACGAGGTCGCCGAAGTTCTCGCGGAGGATCTCGTCGGCCTCGCGCGAGTGCGTGAGGCGCTTGTCGTACATGGTCGGCACGATGCCGACGATCTCGACGCGCGGGTTCAGGTTCTCGCGCACCATCGCCAGCGTGTTCTCGAGCTGCACGAGCCCGCGCAGCGAGAGGTACTCGGTCTGCACCGGGACGATCACGCCGTCGGCGACGACGAACGCGTTGATCGTGAGCAGACCGAGCGACGGCGGCGTGTCGATGAGGATGTAGTCGTAGCGGCCCTTGATCGGGGCGAGCGCCTTCTCGAGCGCGCGCTCGCGGCCGATCTGGCTCGACAGCGCCATGTCGGCGCCGGCGAGGTCGATCGACGAGACCGCGACATCCACCTCGCGCGTCTCGATCACCTGCTCGATCGGCAGGCGGTGGACGAGCACGTCGAACATCGACTTGTCGATCGTGTCGGGGTTCAGGCCCTGCGACATCGTCAGGTTCCCCTGCGGGTCGAGGTCGATCAGCAGCACCTTGTGGCCGCGCTCGGCGAACGCGACGCCGAGGTTCAGCGTCGTCGTCGTCTTCGCCACGCCGCCCTTCTGGTTCGCGAGCGCGAGCACCTGCGTGTCGGCGGTCCCGGCCGCATGGGCAGGCCGAACGTTGGGACGCGGAAGCAGGCGTGCGAGACCCATGTCGCTCGCCAGTTCGGGTTGGCTCACCGCATTCCTTCACAGGGCCGGGGCATGAGGACACGGTAGCCCGACTGCCGGACGCGGCAGACTGGAGCGATCCGCCGGAGAACCGTCATCGGCCTGGTCGCGGCCGCCGTCTTCGTCGCGGTCGGCGCCGTCGACCTGGCGAGGCACCTCCACCGGCACGCCCACACCGTGCTCGGCTCGACGACGACCGAGTTCGTCCCCACCGCGCCGCCGCAGGCGAAGCCGCCCGCGCCCGGGCTCGCGTGGCCGACGTACGGGTTCGACGGCGCGCGCACGCGCACCGCGTCGTTCGCGCTGCGGCCGCCGTTCCGGAGGCTCTGGGTCTTCCACGGACAGGCGCTGCTCGAGTTCCCGCCCGCG
>Ga0070741_10006335_pt1 | contig 25513 bp, 23 predicted proteins | sample Coa_R1_4_FD_66440 | JGI IMG/M metagenome (GOLD analysis project Ga0070741, IMG submission 66440) | Surface soil microbial communities from Centralia Pennsylvania, which are recovering from an underground coalmine fire - Coalmine... | ecosystem: Environmental > Terrestrial > Soil > Unclassified ... | reverse complement strand
CTGGTCAGTTTGACCGCCGTGATCTGGGTCACGCAGGCTTTGCGCGACATCGACATTATGACCAGCCAGGGACAGACCATCCTGGTCTTTATCGGGATCACGGGCCTGATCATACCGCTTCTGGTCCTCGTGATAGCCCCGATCGCATTGTTGATTGCCGTCGCGCACGTGCTCAACAAGATGTCCAATGACTCGGAAATCATCGTCATGAACGCGGCCGGCATGTCGCCGTGGGTTCTGTTTCGCGCGTTTATGGCTGCGGCTCTTGTAGTCTCGCTGCTCGTTGGCGTGGTCAGCGCCTATTTTGCACCAAAAGGCCTTCGTATGCTGCGTGATTGGCTGACCGAAGTTCGCGCAAATGTCGTGAGCAGCATTGTTCAGCCTGGCCGGTTCACCACGATCGAAAATGGCGTCACCATTCACATCCGTGAGCGGCGGCCAAATGGGCAGCTTGCGGGCATATTTCTCGACGATCGTCGAAATCCAAGCGAGCGCATTACTGTCCTCTCGGAAGTCGGCGAATTGCTGGACAACGAGAGCGGAACGTACCTGATACTTCAGAAAGGCTTCGTCCAGCGTCAAGAAGCGGGCCAGCGTGATCCGGCGATGGTCGTTTTCGATCGTTACGCTTTTGACCTGTCGCAATTCGCCGGCGGTCCACAGGCCGTCCGGTATTCAATCCGAGAGCGATTTCTCTGGCAGTTGTTGTTTCCCGACCCAAAAGACCCGTTTTACGTGGAGCAGCCGGGACAATTCCGGGCTGAGTTGCACGACAGGCTGATGGCGCCCCTCTACCCGCTCGCGTTCGTAGTCATCGCATATGCTTACCTTGGCGCCCCCCGGACGACGCGCCAGAGCCGCACACTGTCGATGCTCGGTGCGATAGGAGGTGTCGCCCTTCTACGTTTGATCGGATTTGCATCTATTGTCTTCGGTGCCGCCATACCGTGGTTGCTTTCGTTGCAATACGTGGCAATGGCAGTTGCATTCGGGACCGGGCTGTATGTCATACGCCGCGGCCTGATTATCGAACCACCTGCCTTCGTTACCGACTGGGTCGCCGCCCTGACCGAGCGCATGGGCCGGCGCTTTGCGACATCATGATGTGACCGCCATGCCGATCGTCACAGGAACACTCGCGCGATATTTCGGATTGCGGTTCATCAACGCAGTGTTCGTGGTTTTTCTGGGAATTTTCGTCCTCGTCGCTCTGATTGACTACATCGAGATGATGCGTCGCGCGGGCGACGTTCCGAACGTGTCGACTGTGTTGGTCGCCAAGACCTCGTTCTATCGCGTACCGCAAGTCGTCGAACGGATTTTGCCGTTCTGCGTGCTGATCGGTGCGATGTCCTGCTACCTCAATCTGTCACGGCGGCTCGAGCTTGTTGTGGCGAGATCTGCCGGCATGTCCGCATGGCAGTTCGTAACACCGGCAGTGGTCGTGGCCTTCGTTTTCGGCATCGTTGCGACAACCATTTACAATCCTGTATCTGCCGTGTTGCAGGAACGATCGAAACGCTTCGAGGCTGAGCTCTTCGGACAAACAGCAAGCGGGCTCACCCGGAGCAGCGGAACATTCTGGGTCAGTCAACGCACCGATGATGCCCAGGCCATCATCAACGCCGCCGCCAGTCGAGATCAGGGCGTCAATCTCAACGGTGTCTCGGTTTTCATTTTCGACAATGACGGCCGATTCAAGCAGCGTATCGAAGCCCGTGCCGCCACGCTGATCCCTGGCGCCTGGGTCTTGCGTGACGTGCGCGTGTTCAGCCCCGGCGTCGTGCCCGGTGCCGAGGCCGAATATCGCCTCAAGACCAGCCTTACTCCGGAACAGGTCCGGGAAAGTTTCGCGACCCCCGAAACCGTGCCGTTCTGGGAATTGCCCGTGTATATCCAAATAGCCGAGCACGCTGGTCTCGTGGCCTCAGGGTACAGACTACAGTTCCAGAAGCTTCTGGCGCGCCCGTTTCTGCTCGCAGCAATGGTTCTTCTGGCGGCCGCCGTAAGTTTACGCTTCTTCCGCTTCGGCGGAATCCAGAAAATGGTTTTAAGTGGCATTGCAGCCGGGTTTTTGCTTTACGTTTTGTCCAAAGTGACTGAAGATTTAAGCAAGGCCGAGCTGATGAGCCCGGTGGCAGCGGCGTGGCTTCCAGTGCTCGTCGGCGGCCTCACGGGCTTCACGGCGCTGTTGTATCAGGAGGACGGGTGATGGCGAGGCGTCCCAGCGCTCGTCCATCAGCGCCGCGCACGTATTCCCGCGGCGCAGCGATATTTGCGGCCGTCCTTGCCACCTTGGCGTTTGACGGGCTGGTTGCGCTTGCCCCGGTGCTTGCGCAGGAATTGCAGTTCCCGCAGCGTCCCCCACCGCCGAAAAAATCCAAAATCGCTCTGGAGCGGGAAAAGTCCGGCCAGAAGCAAATGCTCGTTCAGGCGAACGAGATCGACTACGACTACACCAATAACCGCGTTGCCGCAGTGGGCAACGTGCAGATCTACTATGGTGGATCGACGCTCGAAGCAAACCGCGTCGTCTATGACCAGAAGACCAAACGCCTGCACGCCGAGGGCAACGTCCGGCTGACTGAAGAAGACGGTAAGGTCACCTACGGCGAGGTCATGGATCTGTCGGACGACTATCGAGACGGCTTTGTCGATTCGCTCCGTCTCGACGCCCCGGACCAGACGCGCATGGCAGCGGCGCGCGCCGAACGTTCCAGCGGCAACTTCACGGTCTTTCACAACGGTGTCTATACCGCTTGTGCCCCGTGCAAGGACGATCCGCGGAAGCCGCCATTGTGGCAGGTCAAGGCGGCACGCATCATTCACGACCAAACTGAAAAGATGATCTATTTCGAGGACGCGCGTCTCGAATTTTTTGGCAAACCGCTCGCATGGCTACCCTACTTCTCGGCACCGGATCCCACAGTGAAGCGCAAGACCGGCTTCCTGATGCCGTCAATCGCGTCGAGCTCGGTCTACGGCGGGGCAGTTGAAGTACCCTACTACTGGGCACTGGCACCCGACTATGACGCCACCTTCGCGCCTATGATCACCACGAAGCAAGGGCCGATGCTGCAGGGCGAGTTTCGTCAACGCTTGACGAACGGAGCTTATTCCGTTCGCGCGGCGGGCATTTACCAGCTCGACAAGGATTACTTCGTCCGCAGCGATGGCACGGCGACACCTGGTTTCCGTAACTGGCGCGGCAGTCTGGAAAGCACGGGCTTGTTTGCCCTCAATAACAAGTGGGTATGGGGTTGGGATGCGGCGATGCTTTCAGATCGCACATTCCTCCAAGATTACAACCCGCACCTGTCGAGATATCGGACAAACGATCCTTTCCAGAACCCGGCCAGCGAAGCAACGTCACAGGCTTTTCTGACTGGAAAGGGGAATCGCAGCTACTTTGACGCAAGATCGATTTATTATCTCGGCTTCTCGGAAGCCGACGCCCAAAGTCAAATTCCCGTCATTCATCCAGTGATTGACTATAATTATATTTTCGATCGTCCCATCCTGGGCGGCGAGCTTGGTTATCGCATCAACTTCACGAGTCTGTCCCGACAGCAGGCCAATTTCGACGCGATCACTCAAAGTGCGCTTCTTAACGGTACTTGTACGCAAACGGCCGATCCGGCAATCAAGACTTCGGCAAGCTGCCTGCTGCGCGGCGTGCCCGGCACATACAGCCGTTTTTCCGCAGAAACCCAATGGCGTCGCAGCATTACTGATCAGTTCGGTCAGATCTTCACGCCATTCGCGTCCGTAAGAGTCGATGCGGCGGCGATGCAGATCAAAAACGATCCGGGCGTCGCCAACTATATTGACACCGGCGACAACAACCTCGTGCGTGCGATGCCCACCGTCGGCCTGGAGTATCGCTATCCGTTCATCAACGTGCAGTCGTGGGGCACGCAGACAGTCGAGCCGATTGCACAGATAATCGTTCGACCAGACGAGCGGCAGATCGGCCGCTGGCCGAACGAGGACGCGCAAAGTCTTATCTTTGATGACAGTAACCTGTTCAGAGTTGACAAATTCTCCGGCTGGGACCGTGTCGAGGGTGGCGGCCGAGCAAACTATGGCGTGCAGTACACGGCGCAAGTCAATCAGGCCGGGTTTGTCAACGCCCTCTTCGGACAGTCCTACAGTCTGTTTGGCCAGAACTCTTTCGCATTCGGGGGCACTTCCAATACCGGACTGGACAGCGGCCTGGACACGACGCGGTCGGATTATGTGGCGCGGGTGTCCTACCAGCCCAACAGCACCTACACGTTTACGTCGCGATTTCGCTTCGACAATGACACGTTCAAGGTCCAGCGGACCGAACTTGAGGCCCGTGTAAATTTCGACCGATGGTCCGGAACGTTGCTTTATGGCGATTACGCGGCACAACCAGACCTTGGATTTCTGGATCGCCGGCAGGGCATATTGGGCACGGGGTTGTTCAAGCTTGATGCCAACTGGGTCCTGTTAGGGTCGGCGCGGTACGACATCAACGCCGGGAAATTCGACCAGACACGCGTGGGGCTTGGCTATGTCGACGATTGTCTGATACTGGGCTTGAATTACATTACAAATTACACGTACAGCGGTAACGTTCACGCTAATCACACCGTCATGCTGCAGCTAAGCCTGCGTACGTTGGGCGGCACTTCGGTGGGGCAGTCGGTCGGTCGTCCGACATCGAACTGAATGCCCTGCGTTTAAGGCCCGGAGTATAAGAGTCATTTTGATGCTGGGAATGCTGATTAGACAATGTCAGCGGGTTGCAGGCGCGATACTGATCGTCGTGGCCGCCTTCCCGGCTACGGTGTCCGCACAGGTGGTGGTCATCGCGAATGGCTCTCCGATAACCGAGTACGACATCCAGCAACGAATGAAGCTGGAGGCGAGCGCTTCACATAAAAATGCGAGCCGCCAGCAGATTATCAATGATCTGATCGATGACCGCCTCAAGATATCAAAGGCGAAAACATACGGGCTGGAAGTCGGCGACGCCGACGTAAACAGTGCCTTCGAAAATATGGCTACCCGGCAGCACATAACGGTCCAGCAGTTCAGCCAAGTTCTGGAGCGGGCCGGTATCTCGCCAAACACGGTCAAGGCGCGCATCCGCGCCGAGTTGACCTGGCAACAGTTGATCCGCGGCAAGTTCGGTGCAAGCCTGCAGGTCGGCGACAGCGACATCGCCAACGCTTTGAAAAATACAAATGAAACCGACACTTCTTCGGTCGGCTACATCTACACCCTTTACCCCATCGTTATCGTCGTGCCGCGCGGGGCTGACGAAACGTCGGCATCGGCAAAGCGCAGCATGGCGGACAACCTGCGCAACCGCTTTGCGTCGTGCAATGAGGGGTTGGCAATGGCACGGGCGCTGCGGGATGTCGCCGTGCGGGAGCCGGTTACGCGCAACTCTGCGGATTTAAGTCCGCAGCTGCGTGAGCTTCTCGGAAGCATCGAGGTCGGACATCTGACACCTCCGGAAGTGACTACTCAGGGACTGCAAATGTTCGCCGTCTGCAGCAAAAAGGAAACGACATCGGAGTCGCCGTTGCGGCGGGAAACACGGGAAAAAATTTTTTTGAGCCGGTTCGAGGCAGAGTCGAAGAAATTTCTTGAGGAGATTCGCAAGTCCGCAATGATCGAGTACAAGACAAAGAAATGAGCAAGCCGGATACCTTCCCGCTTGCACTGACGCTGGGCGAGCCGGCAGGGATCGGACCTGATTTGGTGATTGAGATCTGGCAGCAACGTAAACAATTCAGGCTGCCGCCGTTCTATCTGGTCGGAGATCCCGGGTTTATCCGAACTCGCGCCCGCCTGCTTGGGCACGAAATCAACGTGAGGACGGTGACCCCGGCGGAGGCAATCGAAACATTTCAGCGCGCTTTGCCGATTGTACCCCTTGACATCAAAGTTACGGCCGCGCCCGGAAAGCCTGATGCTTCAAGCGCCCCCGCAGCTATCGCTTCGATTCATCGGGCGGTCGCGGATGTGCTCGCCGGCCATGCTGCCGGGATCGTGACCAATCCGGTCGCAAAGAATGTCCTCTATCGTTCAGGCTTCGCCGAACCTGGACATACGGAATTTCTCGCAACGCTGACCCAGGAGGCAACCGGCAGATCTCTCAGACCGGTGATGATGCTTTGGTCGCCGGAACTCGTGGTCGTGCCAGTGACCATTCATTTGCCACTCAAAGACGTGGCCTCCCGGCTTACGTGCAATTTGATAGTGGAGACCGGTCGTATCACCGCCCATGATCTCATTAAGCGTTTCGGCATAGCCCGGCCACGACTCGCGATTGCCGGACTCAACCCACATGCGGGCGAAGACGGCGCGCTTGGTGAGGAAGATGAAGCGATCGTCGCGCCAGCCGTCGACCAGTTGCGTGCTGAAGGCATCGATGCAGTTGGCCCCTTGCCTGCCGACACGCTTTTCCACGAGCGGGCGCGGTCAGCCTATGATGTGGCGCTGTGTATGTATCACGATCAGGCGCTCATCCCGATCAAGACACTGGCCTTTGATCATGCGGTGAATGTCACGCTCGGCCTGCCTTTTGTCCGCACATCGCCCGATCATGGCACGGCATTCGACATCGCAGGCAAAGGTACCGCCAACCCTTCAAGCCTGGTAGCGGCGCTTTCACTTGCAGCCAGGCTCTCCGCTACCGCACCTGCGCTGGTGCCTGCAAAGTGATGGCGCAACTTGACGACCTCCCGCCGCTGCGCGAGGTAGTTCGCCGGTATGGGCTGAGACCGAGAAAATCACTCGGCCAGAACTTCGTGTTCGACCTCAACCTCACCGCACGGATCGCGCGCGCAGCTGAGCCGATTGAAAATACCACTATAGTCGAAATCGGCCCAGGTCCGGGCGGATTAACGCGTGCCCTTCTGGCTCTCGGAGCGCACCGCGTGGTCGCAATCGAGCGCGACTCGCGCGCACTTGGCGCTCTTGCAGAGATCGCCGATCGATATCCGGGGCGCCTTACCGTCATCTCCGGCGATGCGCTCGCCTTTGACCCGCGCGAGCACCTTGGATCGGGGCGAGCGCGCGTGGTGGCAAATCTCCCCTACAACATCGCCACGCCGCTTCTCGCCGGCTGGCTCACCGTTGAGCGTTGGCCGCCCTGGTATGATTCGCTGGTTTTAATGTTCCAGCGGGAGGTTGCGGAGCGAATTGTCGCCTCACCAGGGAGCAAGACCTACGGGCGTCTTTCTGTACTTGCCGGATGGCGCACGGACGCAAAGATCCTTTTCGACGTGCCCCGGTCGGCATTTGTACCACCACCAAAAGTCACCTCGTCGGTTGTGCGCCTGCTGCCTCGCACCGAACCCCTGGCATGCGATGTGGCTGCATTGCAGCGGGTTACCGAGGCGGCCTTCGGCCAACGGCGAAAAATGTTGCGGCAAAGCCTGAAAAGTCTCGGTCGGGACGCAAATGCCTTGTTGTCGCGCGCCGGTATTGAACCGACAGCGAGAGCCGAGGAAATTCCGGTCGATGGCTTCGTCGCCTTGGCGAATATTTTCGCTGAGCAGACGGAAGCTCCCGTGTAAAGTCCGCGTATGCAAATGCGCCGCCAATCGCTGAATGCTTATGGCGCACCTTTGTGCGAGACCATCGTTGAGACGCCGCAGCCGCAGGGCACACAAGTCCTCGTGCGGGTCGAACGCTGTGGCGTCTGCCATTCAGATTTGCACATGCAGGACGGCTTTTTTCTGCTTGGCGAGGGCAAGAAACTCGATGTGCGTGCGGGACGTACCTTGCCGTTTACCCTTGGGCATGAGATCGCCGGTGTAGTTGAAAGCAGCGGGCCGGACGCCGATGTAAAACCGGGAGCAAAAGTTGCTGTCTATCCCTGGATCGGCTGCGGAAACTGTGCTGCGTGCAGCGTGGGCGACGAAAACATTTGCGCTACCCCGCGTCATCTCGGAATTACAGTTGACGGCGGCTTTGCAACGCACGTGCTCGTACCGCACCACCGCTATTTGATCGACTACGCACCGCTCTCGCCCGGTTATGCCGGCGCCTTGATGTGCTCCGGACTCACCGCCTATGCCGCGCTCAAGCGGCTTGCCGACAGGGCATCACGTGCCCCGCTCTTGCTGGTGGGACTCGGCGGCGTTGGCCTGATGGGGCTTGCGCTCGCACGCGCGATGTATGGCGCCGCTCCCTTTGTCGCGGATCCCGATGGCAGGAAACGCGATGCCGCACTTGCCGGTGGCGCGGCGGAGGCTTTTGATCCATCCGACCCCAACGCGCGCAAGACGCTGCTGAGGGCGAGCGGCGGCATCTACGGCGTGTGCGATTTTGCCGGGTCGGATTCGTCATTGAATTTCGCGACTGGCGTGCTGGCCAAAGGTGGCAAGGTCGTCATTACCGGCCTCATCGGTGGTGGCTATTCGACCGCCGTTGCAATGTTTCCACTCAAGGCGATGACGATCGAAGGCACAACGACCGGAACGCTTTCAGAAGCCAGAGAATTGATCGATATTGTACGCGCCCGGAAAATCAAGCCGCCCCCTATTATTGAACGGCCGTTGGAGCAGGCCTCGACGACACTCGACGATTTGCGTGCGGGTAAAATCGTCGGCCGGGTCGTGCTGACGACCTAAATTTTTGCCTGCAAGTTCCGCACGAAATCCGACAGTCCCGTTTGCCGTTCCCGCTTGAGGCGCTCAGCAGCAAGGATCGAGGTTACCTCGGCAAAAGCCTGCTTAAGATCGTGATTGATGACAACATAGTCATACTCGGCCCAATGGCTCATTTCGTCAGCCGCCTTGGCCATTCTACGATGGATCGTCTCGTAATCGTCCTGTGCGCGCGCGTGCAGGCGCCGCTCAAGTTCCGGGATGGATGGCGGAAGCACGAATACGCTGACTAAGTCGGCTCGCGCTTTCTCCCGGAGCTGTTGCGTACCCTGCCAGTCGATGTCGAACAAGACGTCGCGGCCGGCGGCAAGAGCATCCATGACCGGCTTTGTCGGCGTGCCGTAATAATTGTCGAAGACTTCCGCCCACTCGAGCAGTTCGTTATTTGCGACGAGGGCGTCAAAGCGCCGACGATCGATGAAATGATAATCGAGTCCGTCTTTTTCGCCAGGACGCATCTTGCGCGTCGTCACCGATATCGACAGCATCACATTTGGATCTTCGTCGAGCAATTTACGCGACAACGTCGTCTTGCCGGCCCCCGACGGCGACGACAACACAAGCATAAGCCCCCGCCGGGTTACACTGGCCTGTTGCGACTGGCGCGCCATTGCGTCACTCCAGATTCTGCACTTGCTCGCGAAACTGCTCAACGACACTTTTCAGCTCAAGCCCGATATTGGTGAGCTCCACGTCATTGGCCTTGGCCGTCAGCGTATTTGATTCGCGGTGAAGTTCCTGCGCCAGAAAGTCGAGCTTACGGCCGATGGCGCCACCGCCGGCAAGAAGCTTTCTTGCCTGTGCGACGTGAGAAACCAGTCGGTCGAGTTCCTCGCGAATATCCGCCTTGGTGGCAAGAAGGACGGCCTCCTGGTAGAGCCGGTCCGAATCGAATCTCTCGGCTGTCGCGAGCAGTGATCCCACCTGCTCGGCAAGGCGCGCCTTGATCGCTTCCGGCTTACGGCCGGGTGCCTTCTCGGCTCGTGCCGTCAGCGATGCAATTTCATCGAGACGCGCCGACAGAAGCCGTGCCAGAGTGGAACCCTCGGCCTGGCGCATGTTGATCAACGCCGCCAATGCCTGCTCGAAACCCGCGACAATTGCCGCTTCGGCGGCACGGTGATCCTCTTCGCTCTCATCCTGCTCCACGACTTCGATCACGCCCTTGAGCGACAATATTCCATCGAGCGTCGGCGGGGCCGCCTCCACTTTTCCGGAAAGACTCCTGAGTGCCGACAACACCGCACCGAGGACGGGCTCGTTCACCTTCACCGTGGGCAGCACGCCTTTGCGCTCAACAGTGAGATTCGCATAGACCGTTCCACGCGATAGTTTCTCCGTTCCACGCATGCGTGACGGCACTTCAACAGCATCCCATCCCGGTGGCAGGCGGAAGCGGAGGTCCAGGCCCTTGGCATTGACCGACTTGATTTCCCAGGCCCACACGTAGGCGCCGGCAACGCCGTGGCTTCGAGCAAATCCGGTCATGCTCGATAGAGCCATGGCCTAAAGGTCTCACGTCGATACTATACAGAAGCGTGGCGACCTTAGCCGCCAGAACAAGCCGTCACAAGAGCGATCGACTAGGGCTTCCCGCCGTTTGAATGCTCAATCCCACGCAACCGCGCTACGTTTTTCTGGTGATCGGCATAGTTGTCGGAAAACAAATGCCCCCCACTGCCATCGGCGACGAAATAAATCTCTTTCGTTCGCGCAGGATTGGCCGCGGCCTCAAGTGATGCTCGTCCCGGATTGGCGATTGGTCCTGGCGGCAGGCCGTCGATAACGTAGGTGTTGTATGGCGTCGGCTGGTCGATCTCGCTTTTCAAAATCGGACGACCGAGCGAGCCCTTCCCGCCTGTCAGGCCGTAGATAATGGTCGGGTCTGACTGCAACCGCATTCTTGCCTTGAGCCGGTTCACGAACACCGCGGCCACGCGCGTGCGTTCGTCGGGCCGGCCGGTTTCTTTCTCGATGATCGAAGCAAGCGTAACCAACTGCTCCGGCGTTTTGACCGGCAAATCCGCCATCCGGTGCTCCCACACTTCCTGCAACACGCGGCGATGCGCCTGCTGCATGCGCTGGATAAGCTGCTCACGCGTCATTCCTCGCGTAAACCGATAGGTTTCCGGCAACAGCGTTCCCTCACGCGGAATTTCCCTGATCTGTCCTGTAAGCGTCGTGTTCTCGAGAAGTCTTGCCACGATTTGTTCGGACGTGAGTCCTTCAGGCACCGTGAAGGCATGCTGCACAACCTTGCCCTCGATAAGTGTGTCGACGACCTCTGCGATGCTCGCGTGCTTACCGAACTGATATTCACCGTATTTGAGGTCGCCACGTGCCTTGAGAATGATGACGCCACTTATGAAGATGTAAGGCTGGTCGATCACGCCTTCGCGCTGCAACACATCGGCGATATCCCTGGTGCCGAGTCCCTTGGGAATATTGACCACTTTGTCCTCAGCCAGCGGCCCAGGCGCGTCAAACCGTTTCTTGCCGAAGAAAAGCGCGGCCCCGACGGCAACCGAAATGACAATCAGGATTGTGAAGATCGCATTCCCGACCACAACGACCGGATGACGGGCCCGACTGGAACGCCGGCCCGGTATCGGCACACGTTCAGGCTCGAGAGCGGCGCGTGGACTGCGCGGTACTGGCGGCTTGGCGCTCGGCAGCCTGTTGCCGTTATCACCGGGCGGTAGATTGGAATTCACCAAGCCCACTCCACCTTTCGCCACGATCACTCTGTACCGGTATCGTCAGCGAAACGATACGCGGAAAATGCCAACGGATGTCGCACGTTAGAAAAAATTATGGCGAAAGCTAGGGGGGCCTGTCGACGGCTTTTTAGCTGACATAACGGCGGAAAATCAGCGAGGCATTTGTTCCGCCGAAGCCAAATGAATTTGAAAGCGCCGTGTCCACTTCGCGCTTGCGCATCTGATGCGGGACCAAATCAATCGGAGTTTCGACCGAGGGATTATCGAGATTAATTGTCGGCGGGATAACCTGGTCGCGGATCGCAAGAATCGAGAATATTGCCTCAACGGCACCCGCTGCACCAAGCAAATGTCCTACGCAGGATTTGGTCGAGGACATCGATATGCGGCCAGCCGCATTGCCAACCAGCTTTTGCACAGCACCAAGCTCGATCTCATCACCAAGAGGCGTCGACGTCCCGTGAGCGTTGATGTAGTCGATATCGCCTGCCGAAATCCCGGCGCGACGGATCGCCGCACTCATGCAGCGTAACGCACCATCGCCATCCGGTGCCGGCGCAGTAATGTGATAGGCATCTCCGGATAAACCGTAACCGATCAGCTCAGCGTAAATCCTGGCGCCGCGCGCCTTGGCATGTTCGAGCGATTCCAGAACCACAATGCCGGCCCCTTCGCCCATCACAAATCCGTCGCGATCCCTGTCATAGGGGCGCGACGCGCGGGTCGGGTCATCATTGAAGTTGGTCGAGAGAGCACGCAAGGCAGAAAATCCGGCAAGCGAGATGCGGTTGACCGGCGATTCCGCCCCACCAGCGACCATGACTTCAGCATCGCCGAGTGCAACGAGCCTGGCGGCATCGCCGATGGCGTGCGCGCCGGTCGAACATGCGGTGACGACCGCGTGGTTCGGCCCCTTCAGACCATATGCAATCGACACGAAGCCGGACGCAAGATTGATGATTCGACCGGGAATAAAGAACGGTGATACCCGCCGCGGTCCTCTTTCGTGCAACGCCACGGCAGTGCTGGCGATCCCTTCAATGCCACCGATACCGGAACCGATCAGCACGCCCGTTTCGGCTTGCTCGTCGTAGGTCTTCGGATGCCAACCAGCATCGTCGAGCGCCTGTCGTGCCGCACACATCGCAAAGACGATGAACTCGTCGACCTTGCGCTGTTCTTTCGGCTCCATCCATTGATCGGGATTGTAACTGGCGCCGGTCCCGTCGCCGCGAGGGACGACACAGGCGATCTTGCAGGCAATGTCGGACACGTCGAAAGTGTCGATCTTCTTCGCCCCGCTTTCGCCCTTGAGCAGCCGCGACCATGTAGCTTCGACGCCGCAACCGAGCGGTGTAAGCATCCCCATCCCAGTGACGACGACACGTCTCATGGCCGGCTCCGAACGAATCTATTGCCGTCGCTGCACTGCGTACAGCCCATCAAGCCAATGACGAACGGAGCAATCGAGCAGCTGCCTGGCGCGCGCTCAACTCTTGGCGTTCTTTTCCAGAAATTTGACGGCGTCGCCAACGGTAAGAATGGTCTCGGCAGCATCATCGGGAATCTCGCACCCGAATTCCTCTTCGAAGGCCATCACGAGCTCGACGGTGTCGAGACTGTCGGCGCCAAGATCATCGATAAAGCTGGCTTGATCATTCACCTTGTCGGGCTCTACGCCCAGATGCTCCACGACGATCTTTTTCACCCGCTCGCCAATGTCACTCATCGTTCCAACCTCGTGCTTATTAGATTGGGTTGCGAGCCAGGCCTAGTTCGCAACCATCATGGTCCGACCTCGTCGTGGTCGACGGTGATGAGACGATCCCCAATTGCGGAATATTACTCCGCTGCTAGCCGCCCCAGCCGGGCCGAAAGTCGGTTACCATACTTCAAATCCATTGACTAGCGCGTGACGGCGAAGCGAGCAACCCCTCTAAACCGTGCGTTCCGCCGCCGCCATGCTTCAGGCGCTCCCCGGGACGCGCCCCGGGTCATTTTTCACGACACGCTAAATCATGGCCATGCCACCATTGACGTGAATGGTCTGCCCGTTGACATACGCCGCCTCGTTCGAAGCAAGGAAGACCGCGGCGGCCGCTACGTCTTCGGGCGTGCCAAGCTTGGAGGCCGGGATGCGGGCAAGAATTGCCTCACGCTGCTTTTCATTGAGCCGGTCGGTCATGGCCGACGCAATCAGCCCGGGCGCAATGCAGTTGGCCGTGATATTGCGCTTGGCATATTCGGCAGCCACCGACTTGATCATGCCAACCATACCGGCCTTCGATGCCGTATAATTGCCTTGCCCCGGATTGCCGGTGAACCCGACCACCGAGGATATGCCAATCACGCGTCCCCACCGCCGGCGCATCATGCGTGAGACTGCGGCGCGTGCAAGCCGGAACGTGGCGGTCAGATTGACGGCGATCACCGTGTCCCAGTCCTCGTCTCGCAGCTGGACGAATAGATTGTCTCGGTTGAAGCCCGCATTGGCGACCAGAATGTCGAGCTTTTCCATTTTCTCTTCAGCACCGGGCACGAGCGCCTCAACGGCTTCCTTGTCCGCAAGATCGCAAGGGAGCACAAACACTCGGCTGCCCAACGCAGCTGCCAGGCTGTCAAGCGCGGCCTTGCGTGTCCCGGAAATTGCAACGGTTGCACCTTGCGCATGCAGCGCGCGCGCGATCGCTCCACCAATCGCGCCGCTGGCACCTGTCACCAGTGCGGTTTTGCCGCCTAAGTCGAACATCATGGATTCCTCCCCGCCTTGTAGGCGGCGACATCCTCAGGATTTCCGATCGCGGTCGCCGTTGCACCGTCTGCAATCCGTTTGATTAATCCGCTCAGCACTTTCCCGGCGCCAATTTCGTAAAAGTTGGAAACGCCGGCATCCGCCATGAACATGACGGATTCACGCCAGCGAACCGTCCCCGTAACCTGCGCGACAAGAGCATTCACGATTTCACCCGGCTCGCCAATTGGCTTTGCGAGCACGTTGGCAACCACAGGAACAACTGGCGGCCTGATCGCGGTTTTCGCAAGCGCTTCGGCCATCACTTCGGCGGCCGGCTGCATCAATGCGCAATGGAAGGGTGCGGATACGGGCAACAGCATTGCACGCTTTGCACCCCTTGTTTTTGCAATCTCCACAGCGCGCTCGACAGCAGCCCTGTTGCCTGAAACCACAATTTGGCCGGCACCGTTGTCATTGGCGGCCTGGCACACTTCGCCTTGTGCAGCTTCGGCAGCAACCGCAGCGGCGGCATCGAATTCCAGTCCGATCAGGGCCGCCATGGCGCCGGCACCAACGGGAACTGCCTTTTGCATGGCCTGTCCGCGCGTCCGCAGAAGGCGCGCCGTGTCTCCGACCGTGAAAGCACCTGCGGCAGCCAGCGCGGAATACTCGCCGAGCGAATGGCCGGCAACAAATTTCGCATCACGTGCGATATCGAGCCCTGCCTCCGCTTCGAGTACCCGCACAACGGCCAGCGATACCGCCATGAGTGCAGGCTGGGCGTTCTCCGTCAAGGTAAGGGTGTCTGCCGGCCCCTCGAAGATGATGCGACTGAGGCTGTCGCCAAGCGCGCTATCGACCTCCTCGAAGATCTGCCGCGCGGAAGCGAAGTTTGCTGCAAGGGCCTTGCCCATCCCCACGGCCTGACTGCCCTGCCCCGGAAATACAAACGCGATCGCCATGCCTAATTCCATTAACCAACGCTTCCGCGCGGAAATCGCGCCGAAAGACACCGCATGGGATGCTGTGTCAAGTCAAACAAACCGGCCAAGTGATCAAGAGATGCGTAATTTTGCGTTGAGCAAAACCCCGATGCTTTTAGGCCGGGGTTTGTGACGCTCCTGACTTCGCACGCAGATGCAGTCTAGTGAAAGCGATAATTGAACCCAACGCGCGCAATGTGGTCGGTAACGTGAGTACTCCAGCTGTACGTACCGAGAACAGTGTCTGAGCCGGCGACACCCAAGTGTCCAAAATCGATATAAAGATATTCGACCTTCCAAGTCCAATCGGGCGTGTTCGGAATTGCGCCTTCGACTCCGGCACCGGCTGTCCAACCGAATTTGGTTTTCGTCGCATCGACTATGGATGAAACACTTGTGCCAAGAGACGTCGACAAGGTCTGAGTGGAGGTTGCTTCAATCCTGCCGTAGGCGAACCCGCCTGTTCCGTACAGGAGGACGGTCGGCGTCACGAGATAACCGAACCGGCCACGTACGGTGCCAAACCATTTGATCTTGGTTTCAAGCGTCTGGTTAAGAGCAAAGGTGACTGTGGTTTCCCCGAGGTCTACGCCGAAACTCAAAGGAGCTCTCGGATCGCTGTCCTTTTCCCCCGAGCCCTGGAAATCAGCCTCAAGTCCGAAGACCCACTGATTATTATATTGCCAATCGTAACCGATCTGGCCACCGCCGATCACACCATCGACATGCTGCGTTCCCGAAAACCCGCTTATTCCAAATGGCACAAGGTTCGAAGCCGCAAAGTCGGTGTCCGCGCGGCCCCAGCTGTAGCCGATGTTCGCGCCAGCGTAGAACCCCGTCCAGCTGTAGGGTAGCGCAACGGGCACTTTGGGCGCCTTGATCGGCATGTCGGCAGCCATCGCAGGAGCAGCCACCGAGAGTGCACCCACTGCGGCACCCAATAACAGACTGCGTTTCATCAGCGCCCCCTGACAAGCTACGACCGGCAAACCGGTGCCGGACCCCAAACATTAAGCCAGATTATTAATTCCACGAATAGCCCTAGGTACCTATGGCAATTTTGTTACACTGCACAAAAATCGGTACGCGGATTAGTAAGGTGTCAGACCACCGTTCTCTCCCGGTACGAGAACAGAATCAAATATTTAGTAGCTTATAGGACCTCACTAAAGTAGCCGAGCCGCTTGCCGCTATTACCCCAGTCTATTGCGGCAACCGCCACGACCTCGACGGCAAACTCATCTCCAGCGTGCTGCCTGATCAGTCTGACCAAGGCAGACCTTTCATCATCGGTCAGAGTATCTCTGCCACCAAGTTCGAGCACAATCTTGTTCAAGTCCGTTTGTCGGATGCGAAATTCATCGAACTTGGCAATTGCAGCCAGTTCTTTGCCTCTGGGAAAGAAAATCGAAATCCGTCCATCGCTGTGTTTGAGCAGGGCTTTCGTCCGTCCGTAGACGTTCGCGAGTACTGGGCCATCGTGGCCGCAAGAACAGAACTTGCGAAGCGTGCCAACATCACCCAGATCGTAGCGGATAAAAGGCGTCGCGTAGGAATGCAAATGAGTCACCAAAATGCGGCCGGCATCCGGGTTAAGGGATGCAATTGCTGTGTCCGCGATAACTTCAACGAAAACGTTACTTGTTGCCACATGATACGCAGCTGGATTCTCCGCACACTCAAAGCCGATCAAACCGACCTCTTCGGAAGAATACGTCCCACGTACTGGAATCCCCGCCGAAACAAAGGCGTGACGCAACAATGGATCCATTGCGCCGGCCACGGGAACCAACATTGCAGTTCCGGCGCGCTTGAAAAATTCAATCTCAATGGACTGCAACATCGTGTCTAGAAGGTGGGGGTGCACAATCAAATAGCCTATCGAATCTTTTTCAAGCTCTTCACACAAAGCACTTATGTCTGGATGGAAATATTCGATGAATTTCTGCTTTCCACCTTGCATGAAACGGGCAAGGCTACCGAGCGCGTCGTTTTTGATCTGAACCGTGAATCCGTGTTTGCCTTTGCCCGCTTTCGGCTCGGGACGAAGTCGCGTGCTGTTCAGAGTTAGGTCGCGTCCTTCTATAAAGAACTGTGCGGCGGACCTGACGTCTATATATTCCATGTTCATCTGAGAGATGAAAAACTCAATAGGCGTTCCCGACGATCCGGAGGTCGAATGCCTGATCGTCTTGATTCGTTCGCCGGCGAGCAGCGATCCTTCCATTTCGACCTGCCTGCGCACGTCTGCGCGGGTTAAAATAGGAAGTTTGTCCAAATTAGCGGCGCGCAAGCTGCTCGTGGCAAAGCGTTGTCGCCAGAATGCGGATTTTCTTCCGGCGTAGCTCAATAAATTGTCAATCTGAGTCTGTTGCCAATGTTCACGCGCAGTGCGATTTCCTGTCTCGATAGCTATGACGTCCATCATAGCGGCCAAAAAATTCTTCGGCTCCTGATCGATGAATGTCATCGGCCTACCGCTAAAAGCGGTATCTTTCAGAGGCAGATCAGAGAAGTCCCAGCGCATTGATTACCTTTGCCATCATTATGCGCGGGAGTTCCGTGCCGAAACAGGTGAATCGCCTGACCGCATCGTGCGCCCAATATTTACAGCCTAACTGGCCCTGGTCAGTATCGTCGGCATCGCTTTGATAGCCGTTTGCCTTGCATTTTGATAGAAACCCCCTATAACCCACGCGCTCCGTCGATCCTGGTTGGGAGCTGAACGGACGGCTTGTTGGTCACGTACGATCGACAGGTAGGGCCACTTGGCTCGGCGTCCCGTGCTTCCGCCTTCAGAGCATTCGAGCCTTTCCCCGAAGGGCTCGAGGGGCTTGGCGCCGGGATCGAGGACATACGGGACTAACAAGGGAAAGGCATTCATGCCGTTGTACGAACACGTCTACCTCGCGCGCCAGGACCTGAGTGCGCAGCAGGTTGAGGATTTGACCACGCAGCTCTCCGGCGTCATCGGCCAGATGGGCGGCAAGGTCACCAAGACCGAATATTGGGGCCTGAAGTCGCTCACTTACCGAATCCGCAAGAACCGCAAAGCGCATATGACGCTGCTCAACGTCGACGCGCCCGCGACGGCGCTCAACGAGATCGAGCGTCAGGAGCGGCTCAACGAAGATGTACTTCGTTATCTCACCATTCGCGTGGAGGCACACGAGGATGGCCCTTCAGCAATGATGCGCAAATCCGATCGGGACCGCGACGAGCGCGGCGGTCGCGGTGAACGCCGGCGCCGCGAAGACGGCGACGAGATCGAGGCGCCGGACATCAATGGCGGAGAGGAATAGGCCATGGCATTCGCACCACAGGGCGGCGCGCGGCGTCCCTTCTTCCGGCGTCGCAAGACATGTCCCTTCTCAGGCGCCAACGCTCCGAAGATCGATTACAAGGACGTGAAGCTGCTGCAACGGTATGTCTCCGAACGAGGCAAGATCGTTCCGAGCCGCATCACCGCAGTCTCGGCAAAGAAGCAACGCGAGCTGGCCCAGGCAATCAAGCGGGCGCGATTTCTCGGCTTGCTGCCTTATGTGATACAGTGAACCTAAAACGAGGGATCCGGGGACACCCGGGTGCCGATGGTTGGGGCGAAGCCGTTCTTCGTCTCTAACCGCTCAGTGAGGAGCGGGACAGCTCGTGACAATGCTTTTTGCGCTCATAGGGATCAGTGCCGGCATCGCCGCAGCTCTGCTGTTCGCGTCGGTGACGTCCGGAGTGTGGCTGTCGATTCCGCTCTTTTATCTTGCACCGCTGCCGATCATGATCGCCGGGCTCGGCTGGAGTCACTGGGCGGCCGCGACCGCTGCGCTTTCAGGAGCGCTGGGTCTTGGCTTCGTGTTCGGCTCCGTCTTCCTGCTTGCTTTTGCGGCGAGTGCAGGTTTACCCGCCTGGTGGCTTGGATATCTTGCTTTGCTCTCCCGCCCGGTCGCGGCCGCCGCCGGCGACCCGCAAAACGGCGTCTCTATCGAGTGGTATCCACCCGGAAGACTGGTTTTGTGGGCGGCGGCAGTCGGTGCCATGATCGTAATCGCCGCCATTCCGAATTTCGGACTTGATGCCGATACTTTCCGTGCCGGACTGCGTGACGCGCTGAGCACCGTTCTTCGTGTCAGAAGCGAGCCATCACCCGGAGCATCGGCCGGTACCGACAGGCTGATTGAAATTCTGGTCAACACAATCCCGCCCGCGGCCGCGGTGCTTGCGACTCTGACCAATTTGCTCAATCTCTGGCTCGCGGCCCGTGTCGTGAAATTCTCCGGCCGCCTGATGCGCCCCTGGCCGCAGCTTTCGTCGATGACCTTCCCGCCGCTGATAACCGCAGTGCTCGCGGCAGCCATCGCACTGAGCTTTCTCGACGGCATGCTCGGCATCATCGGCGGTATTGTCTCGGCGAGCCTGCTTTTGGCGTATGGCGTGCTCGGATTCGCCGTGCTGCACGCGATCACCCAGGGAACAAGCGCGCGCGTGTTCCTGCTCGGCCTCACTTACGCGGGCGTGATCCTGCTCGGCTGGCCCATGCTCGTCCTCTGCCTTCTCGGGCTCGTTGACACAGCAATCGGGCTGCGCAGCCGTGTGTTGGCGAAGCGTGGCCCACCTACCTTTTCCTGAACATGAGACACCAGTCGGACATCTGAGGAGAAAAACAATGGAAGTAATCCTGCTCGAGCGCGTCGGCAAACTTGGCCAAATGGGCGATGTCGTCCGCGTCAAAGATGGTTTCGCCCGCAATTTCCTGTTGCCTCGCGGCAAAGCACTTCGTGCGACCGCTGACAACAAAAAGCGCTTCGAGGATATGAAGGCCGAATTGCAGGCCAAGAACCTCGAGCTCAAAGGAGAGGCCGGCAAGCTTGCCGGAAAGCTTGACGGCAAGACCTACGTTGTCCTGCGCCAGGCAAGCGAGGCCGGCCAACTGTTCGGCTCGGTCTCGACGCGCGACATTGCCGGCCTGCTCAAGGCGGACGGTGCGGAGGTCGGCCGCTCGCAGATCGTGCTCAATGCGCCGATCAAGACGATCGGCCAGTACAAGGTACCGCTGGCGCTGCACCCGGAGGTCGAGATTTCAATCACCGTCACGGTTGCACGCAGTGCGGACGAAGCCGAACGTATTGCACGTGGCGAGGACGTGACAGTACGGCGCACTCAGGCCGAGGAGGATGCGGCGGCAGCGGCTGCGGTCGCAGAAGCGATGTTCGAGCCGGAGGCAGTGAAGGCGCGGCAGGATCGCGACCAAACTGATGCGGAGTCTGACCCAGCGGAAGCCAAGACCGCTGAAGCGGCAAAACCGGCCAGGGGAAAGAAGAAAAGCGAGGACCAAGCCTGAGTATGAAGTTCCGCTAGTCGGATTTCTTGCCATCCCCGGCGGGCTTTGGCTCCCCGGCGGCGGCCGCGCCTGTCTTGGCATCGCCTGATTTCTTTTCCGGCGCCAATATACCGGCAGGTGGCCTCGGTTCTTCGCCGGCCGCATCCGGTTTCTTTTCGCTGGCCTTGTCGCCGCCCTTGGCTTCGTCCGCCTTTGCGGCCGGTTTTTTCTTCGCCTCGGACTTCGCCCTGTCGTCGCCTTTGGCTGAACGCTTTGCTGCTCGCCCCGAACCCGACGGTCCGCTGTCCATCGATTTGAGATAGTTTGCGATAGCCGTCGCCGTCTCGCGACTGGCCGTGTAGTGCTCGCGCAGGAAGCTGTCGAGCCCAAAGAGGCCACCCGATTTAGCCAGCCCCTGTGGTGATTTATGGCAAGGAGAGCAGTCGGACGCGAACAATTGGGCGGGCGACTTGCCCTTGTCGAGGCTTTCCTGGGCAACTGCCGGATTTGCCAACCCCATGCCGGCCAGAGCCGCCACAGCGCAACGCACCATATTCCAGGACATCACACCTCCACCCATACGCGCAGTCCAAGCCCTTAATACCGCATTCCCCCGCCATTGTGACCTGCGCCGAAACGGGAGCGGCAATGCGGACGCAGGATTGCTGCGGCGGCGGAACTTTGATTAATTATCGCGGTCCGAACGTTTGTGCACCCGCCGCGTTGGCCTTTTTGAGGCAAATCTCGGAACAACACGGCGGATTTGGGTGATGGAGGCGGCCGATGGACCGGTTGCTTCAGGTTCTGCTCAGTCGATTTATCCGGCGGGGGACATTCAGGCTGACCACCTCGCGGGGCAGGACGTTTACATGCGGCGATGGCACAGGAACGCCCGTAGCCGTTCGTTTTACGACCCGAGCCGCCGAACTCGGCATTCTGCTCGACCCCGAGCTCAAGTTTGGCGAAGCGTACATGGACGGCACGCTGGTCGTAGAGCAAGGCACTATAGCGGACGTACTCGCGATTGCTCTTGGACAGCAAACGGAGTTGCCGAACTGGGCACGGCCACAATGGCTGTTGCGCTATGTGGGCAGGCGTCTCGCGCAATTTAATCCTCGCAGGCGCGCACGCCGCAACGTCGCACATCATTACGATCTTGATGGCCGGCTCTATTCGCTTTTCCTCGACGCCGACCGGCAATACAGCTGCGCCTACTTCGAAACGCCGGACACCTCGCTTGACGATGCCCAGCTCGCCAAAAAGCGCCATCTTGCAGCCAAACTGGGATTGACCGGAAGGCAGCGCGTCCTGGACATCGGCTGTGGCTGGGGCGGTCTCGGCTTGTACCTTGCGGAATTCGGCAACGCCGAGGTCACCGGCATTACTCTCTCGCAAGAACAACACGCGATCGCAAATGAACGGGCCGCGGAGAGAAACCTGGGCGAGCGCGCGCGTTTTCTGCTGCAGGACTACCGGGATGTCCAGGGGCCATTCGATCGTATCGTGTCGGTGGGGATGTTCGAGCACGTCGGAGTCGGCCACTACGATACTTTCTTCAGAAAATGCGCAGCGCTGCTCGCCGATGACGGCATCATGGTCCTTCATTCCATCGGCCGATCCGAAGGCCCAGGCATCACCAATCCCTGGATCGCCAAATACATCTTCCCGGGCGGGTATATTCCGGCACTATCGGAGGTCCTTCCGGAAATCGAGCGAGCTGGCCTGCTCGTGACCGATATTGAAATCCTGCGGCTGCATTATGCGGAAACGTTGAAGGCGTGGCGCGAGCGTTTTCTGGCTCACCGGGACGACGTTGAGCGCATCTATGACCCCCGCTTCGTTCGCATGTGGGAATTTTACCTCGCGGCGTCAGAGATGACCTTCCGCGAGCAAAATATGATGGTGATGCAGATTCAGCTGACCAAGCGGCAGGGCGTCGTCCCGATCACGCGGGACTACATTGCCAGCGAAGAACGGCGCCTTGCTGCCGCCGAAAGCAGCCGACGACCGCCGCTGCGCCTTGCCGGCGAATAGTCTGCGGGCCGTGTGCCGACGCTGTCTCGACGGTCAAGAAAAAACGGGCATTTCCCACCGTTGATTGCAGCTTGTGAATTGCGGGACATCCGCGGAAGCGGCGCCTTGCAGCCATAAAGCGCGTGCTATGCCACATTTTCCGGGTAAGCACCGCTATCCATGGCACTCGCTGATTCGACAGCCCGCAAGCAGGTCGACGAACCTGCCCTGCCCTACCGTTCCGCTCCGCACAACATCGAGGCGGAGCAGGCATTGCTTGGCGCTATCCTCGTCAATAACGAGGCGTTCTACCGGGTTTCGGATTTTCTTGAACCGGCGCATTTTTTCGAGCCAATTCACCAGAAGATCTACCAGATCGCCCGTGACCTGATCCGTGCCGGAAAGCTCGCGACCCCGGTCACGCTCAAGACATTCCTGGACGCTGATATCGATATCGGTGGTCTCACCGTGAGCCAGTACCTGGCCCGCCTCGCAGCCGAAGCCACGACGATCATCAACGCGGAGGATTACGGCCGCACGGTCTACGACCTGTCGATCCGGCGCGCGCTGATCCATGTCGGCGAGGATATGGTGAATGTCGCCTACGACGCGCCGGTCGATTATTCCCCGCGCAGCCAGATCGAGGATGCCGAAAGGCGGTTGTATGAGCTGGCAGAGACCGGCCGGTATGATGGCGGTTTCCAGCGTTTTGCTCAGGCCCTTACGACAGCCATCGACATGGCTGCCCACGCATTCCAGCGCGATGGAAAGTTGTCGGGACTGGCCACCGGGCTAGACGATCTCGACCGCATGATGGGCGGCCTGCAGCCGTCCGATCTGGTTATCCTGGCCGGCCGTCCCGGCATGGGCAAAACCGCGCTTGCGACGAATATCGGCTACAACATCGCCAAGGCTTGGCGTGGCGAGGTCAAACCCGACGGTCACACCATAACGGTCAACGGCGGCATCGTGGGCTTTTTCTCGCTGGAAATGTCGGCGGAACAGCTCGCCACCCGCATCATCGCCGAGCAGACGGGAATTCCGTCGAACCAGATCAGGCGCGGGGGCATCAGCGAAAGCGACTTCGAAAAGATCAAGGATTATTCGATCGAGCTTCAGAACATTCCGCTTTATGTCGACGAGACCGGCGGTCTCTCGGTCGCCCAGCTCGCCGCCCGCGCACGCAGGCTCAAGCGGCAGCGCGGCCTGGACCTGCTGGTGATCGACTACCTCCAGCTGCTGCAAGGTTCGACCCGACGCTCGGCAGAAAACCGCGTGCAGGAAATCACCGAAATCACAACCAAGCTCAAGGCCTTGGCGAAGGAACTGAATGTGCCGATTTTGGCGCTTTCGCAGCTGTCGCGTCAGGTTGAAAGCCGTGACGACAAGCGCCCGCAGCTTTCGGACCTGCGCGAATCCGGCTCGATCGAGCAGGACGCCGACGTGGTGCTGTTCGTATATCGCGAGGAGTACTATCACCAGATGCGCAAGCCTCTGGAATCCAACCGCGACAAGTTCGCCGAATGGCTGGCCGAGGCCGACAAAGTGCACGGCAAGGCCGAGGTCATCATCGGCAAACAGCGTCACGGGCCGACCGGCACGGTCGAATTGCAGTTCGACGCCGCGGTGACGCGTTTTTCCTCGCTTGCGCGCGAAACCCACTTGCCCGAGCGCATGTAAAGCCGGCCGCCGCCCGGCATGGACTGCCGGCATCCTGACGGCTAAACGGAAGCGCCATGACCGAAACCGCCCTGCAGCCTGGTCTGCCTGCCGAGGCCGCCTCGCGGCAGTTCGCCGAACCCGGCCTGGCGGCGGACGCCGGAGGGATCCTGACCATCGACCTCTCGGCCATTGCAGCGAACTGGGAACAGCTCGGCCGCCAAGCCATGCCGGCCGAGTGCGCCGCCGTCATCAAGGCCGACGGCTATGGCTGCGGTATCGAGCCGGTCGCACGGGCCCTCCGCCATGCCGGCTGCAAGACGTTCTTCGTTGCCGACCTCTCTGAAGCGCGGCGCGTCCGCGCCGTTGCCCCAGATGCCGCGCTTTACGTGCTCAACGGGCTGTTGCCGGGGACGGCGCCAGCGTTCGCGGAGACGCTGGCGCAGCCGGTGATCGGCAGCATGGTCGAACTCGCGGAATGGGACGCGTTCTGCTCCGCCAGTCAGTGGCACGGCGGCGCGGCATTGCACGTCGACACCGGAATGAATCGCCTGGGAATTTCGGCGGAGGAGGCGGCGGCGCTGGCGCCGCGCATCCGTACGGAAAATCACGGCATCACGCTGCTCATGAGCCATCTCGCGTGTGCCGAGCAGCCCGAACATCCGCTTAACGACCGCCAGATCGCGCTATTCCGCGATATCCGTCTTCTGTATCGCGGTATCCCCTCTTCCCTCGCAAACTCGTCCGGAATCTTTCTCGGCACCAGCGCGCATTGCGACATGGTCCGCCCGGGCGCGGCGCTGTTCGGCGTCAATCCCACACCCGGTCGTCGAAATCCGATGCAGCCGGTCGTCCAGTTGCAAGCGCGCGTCGTTCAGGTGCGTAATGTCCCGAAAGGCGAAACGATCGGCTACAACGCGACCTGGACGGCCAAGCACGCAACGCGCATTGCGGTGGTCGCGGTCGGCTATGCCGACGGCTATCCCCGCGCCGCCAGCGCTTCCGATACGACGCCGGGCGCCGACGCCATCGTCGCAGGCACGCGTTGCCCGCTGGCCGGACGGGTGTCGATGGATCTCCTGGCGCTCGATGTCACCGCGCTGCCGGAAAACGCCGTGCGGCGGGGCGACCTGGTGACTCTCATTGGCGATACGATCGGGGTGGATGATCTTGCGGCTGCGGCGGGCACGATCGGCTACGAGATCCTCGTGAACCTCGGCAGGCGGTACCACCGGATCTATCGGTAAGCGCGCCCCGAGCGCTCTTACTGCGGTCCTTGGCGAAAGACCTGCGGCCGAAACACCTGGCCCTGCTTAAATCCATAAAAAATAACGGATTCTTTAAAAATGTTCTTGTATTGTTCTCATCGTCGATTTAAAGTCCGGAGCAACCGTCGAGCGGCGATTCTGCATGGTCAAACGCACCCTCACCTTTGT
>Ga0070741_10006334_pt1 | contig 25513 bp, 27 predicted proteins | sample Coa_R1_4_FD_66440 | JGI IMG/M metagenome (GOLD analysis project Ga0070741, IMG submission 66440) | Surface soil microbial communities from Centralia Pennsylvania, which are recovering from an underground coalmine fire - Coalmine... | ecosystem: Environmental > Terrestrial > Soil > Unclassified ... | reverse complement strand
GCTGGAAAGGCGCGGTGGCGGCGTTCCTGTTGTTTCGCGTCGCCGACATCGTCAAACCGTTTCCTGCCAACCGCCTCGAGAGACTGCCCGGCGGGATTGGCGTCATGGCCGATGACGGCATGGCTGCGGTCTACGCGAACCTGGTGCTTCGCGGCGCGTTATTGTTGATGGGATGAAGGCCTGCATCCTGGCCGTTGGCAGCGAGATGCTGACGCCGTTTCGCGTCGACACCAATTCCCTCACCGTCACCGATCGGTTGAACGCCATCGGCTACGACGTGCGCCTGAAGGCTGTCGTCGCCGACGATGTCGAGGAGCTCGCGACCGTCGTCGAGAGCGCGCTCGAGTGGGCCGATGTGATCGTGATCACCGGCGGCCTTGGTCCAACCGAAGACGACATCACACGCGATGCCGTCGCGCGCGTCTTGAACGTGCCGCTGGACGTGGACGAGCAGATCGTGTCGAACCTCCGGGAGCGGTTCGCGCGCCGCGGGATCGCGATGCCGGACAACAATCGGCGTCAGGCGATGGTGCCGCGCGGCGCGACGGTTCTCGAGAACAAGTTCGGATCGGCGCCGGGCTTGTGGCTCGAACACGGCTCGACGGCGATCGTGCTCTTGCCGGGACCGCCACGTGAGATGACGCCGATGCTCGAGTCGGTCGTGCGCGATCGGCTGGCGCCGCGGACGAATGGTGCCGGCCTCTTTCGGCGCGTGCTGAAGCTGACCGGCCGCACCGAATCGGATGTCGACGCGCAGGCGCAGACCATCTACACGAAGTGGACGAAGCAGGAGATTCCGATCGCGACGACGATCCTGGCCGTCAGCGGCCAGATCGAATTGCATCTGACGGCGGCGGCAGCGAACCGGGACGCCGCGCACGCCGCACTCGACGCGGCGGTCAAAGAACTGCAGGATTCGCTCGGCGACATCGTCTACAGCACCGAAGGCCGTCTGCTCGAAGCGGTCGTGGGCGACCTGTTGCGCGAGCGCCACATGACGATCGCGATCGCCGAGTCCTGCAGCGGCGGGTTGCTGGCCTCGCGGATCACCGACATCCCCGGAAGCTCGGAGTATCTCGATCGCGGCGTGGTCGCGTACAGCAACGAGGCGAAGACGGATCTGCTCGGCGTGCCGGCGGACCTGATCGCGGAACACGGTGCCGTCAGCGAACCCGTTGCGCGCGCGATGGCGACCGGCATCCGCGATCGTGCGCACACGACGGTTGGCATCGGGATCACCGGGGTCGCGGGACCCGGCGGCGGGACGCCAACCAAACCGGTCGGCATGGTGTGCGTCGCGGTCGTCGTCGACGACGAGAGCTGGGTTCGCACGTTTCAGCTGTTCGGTGGCCGAGACCTCGTCAAGTATCAATCGGCGACGGCAGCGCTCAACATGTTGCGGTTGATGTTGTTGACACGTGCGCCTGTTCCTCGCAATTGATCTCGACGATGCGGCGCGCGCGGCGATCGTCGCAGAGCAAACGCGGATCGCCGGCGCCTTGCCGCGTCCCGCGAGGCCTCGGTTCGTCACGCCGGAACAACTGCACCTGACGCTGGTCTTCCTCGGCGACGTCGACGAAGCGCTGGCCGCGCGCGTCGACGCGGTGCTCGCGCCGGCGCTGCCCCGGACCGCGTTCGACGCGGTGTTCGACGGTATCGGGATGTTTCCGCCGCGCGGGGCGCCGCGGGTCCTGTGGATCGGCGTGACCGATGGCGCGCGGGAGCTGATCGCCGTGCAGCAGGACGTCGCGCATCGCATGACGCATCTCGGGATCGCGCTCGAGGCCCGATCGTTTTCGCCGCACCTGACGATCGCACGCTGGCGGGACGCACGGACGAGCGACCGCGCCGCCGTGGATGCGCTGCCGCAGGCACGCCTCGGCGTTCGTGTCCGGATCGATCACGTCACGTTGTATCGAAGCACGCTGTCGTCGGCGGGCGCGACCTACAGGCCGCTGGCGCGTGCTAACCTTTTGTCGTGACTGCCGCGATCATCGCTGGTTATCTGATCGGATCAATTCCGTTCGCGCTGTTGCTCGCGCGCCGGTGGGGGACCGCCGATCTGCGCGCGATCGGGAGCGGCAATCTCGGCGCAGCGAACGTGATGCGCACATCCGGTCTGACGGCCGGGATCCTCGTCGCTGTGCTGGATCTGGCAAAGGGCGCGGTCAGCGTCGCACTCGCGCAGCGGTTCAGTCCTGATGATGCCGCGGCGCCGGCGATCGCGGGCTTCGCGGCGATCATCGGTCACATCTACCCGATCTGGCTGCGATTCAAAGGCGGCAAGGGCGTCGCGACCGCGTGCGGCGTATTCTCCGTGCTGACGCCGGCCGTCGTCCCGCCGGTCCTTGCGATCTTTCTTGCCGCCGTCGCGCTGACGAAGTACATCTCGCTCGGTTCGCTGCTGGCGACGCTGGCGTTGCCACCGATCGCGTATCTGGTCGGCAGCGCGCCGGCCGCAGTCATCGCCGCGATCGCCGCCTCCGGCATCATTGTCTTTCGCCATCGATCGAACCTGGCGCGACTGCGCATGGGCACCGAGCGCCGAATCGGAGCGCGCGCGTGATGCGTCGCGTCACCGTTGTCGGCGCGGGCAGCTGGGGAACGGCGCTTGCCGTCCACCTCGGTCGCGTCGGTCATCACGTGCATCTCTGGGCGCGCGATCGCGCGCTCGTCGACGACATGATGGCGCGGCGCGCGAACGCGGTGTACTTGCCGGATGTCACGCTGCCAGACTCGGTGCACGTCACGCACGCGATCGATGTCGCGCTCGCGCAGACCGAGCTTGTCGTCGCCGCGGTGCCGTCGCACGGATTCCGGACGGTGATCCGTGCCGTCGCGCCGCACCTGACGCCTGGCACCATCCTCGTCAGCGCGACGAAGGGGCTCGAGGCCGAGACGCTGCTTCGCATGTCGGAAGTCGCCGCGCACGAAATCGGGTCGCGTCATCCAGTCGTCGTGCTGTCAGGACCGAGTTTCGCGTCTGAAGTCGCCCAGGAATTGCCGACCGCGATTCTCGCCGCCTCATCGAGTCCTGACGCCGCGGAGTTGGTGCAGGCCGAATTTCGCGGAGCGACGTTCCGCTTGTATGCGAGCGACGACGTGGTGGGTGTCGAGATCGGCGGCGCGCTCAAGAACATCATCGCGATCGCGGCTGGCGTCGTCGAGGGTCTTGGCCTCGGCCACAACGCGCTCGCGGCGTTGATCACGCGGGGCCTCGCCGAGGTGTCGCGTCTCGCAACCGCCGCCGGTGGACGACGGGAGACGCTGGCCGGACTGAGCGGGCTCGGCGATCTCGTGCTGACCTGTACTGGTGGCCTCAGCCGGAATCGACATGTCGGCATCGAACTCGCGCGCGGCCGATCGCTGCACGACATCCTCGCGGCGATGAAGATGGTCGCCGAAGGCGTGCGGACGACAGGCGCCGCGCTCGCGCTCGGGCAGAAGTATGGCGTCGAGTTGCCCATCACCGCGCAAATGGCGGAAGTCCTAGCTGGCCGGAGCGACGTGCGCACCGCGATTGGCGCGCTGATGCTGCGGCCGCAGCGGGCCGAAGCGGAGAGCGGGTAAGATCAATTGGATGGGTTTTTTCGGGAAGATCAAGGATAGTCTCGCCAGAACGAAGCAGCAGATCGTCGAACGGTTCGATGAGATCGTTCGAACGGCTGACGAACCCGAACGCCGCTCCCGCCCTGTTGACGTCGATACCGTCGAAGCGCTCGAAGAACTCTTGATCTCGGCCGACATTGGCGTCGCCGCGACGGACCGGATCATCGCGAGCGTCAAGAGCCAGACGCGCAATGGTGGCAGCCTGCGGGATCTCGTCAAGCAGGAGATCAAGCGCATCTTTGCGGCAGTCGATCGACCGCTCGCGGTGGCGAATCACCCACAGGTCACGTTGATCGTCGGCGTCAACGGCACGGGAAAGACGACGACCGTGGGCAAGCTCGCCAATCTCCTGAAGAGCGAAGGGAAGTCGCCGTTGATCTGCGCCGCCGATACGTTTCGCGCGGCCGCGGTCGAGCAGCTGGAGATCTGGGCGAAGCGCGCCAGCGTCGATATCGTGCGCGCCCGCGACGGATCCGATCCTGCGGCGGTCGTGTTCGACGCGATCTCGTCTGGCAAAGCGAAAGGGCGCGATCCGATCCTCGTCGACACGGCGGGCCGGCTGCACACACGCGTGAACCTGATGAACGAGCTGGAGAAGATCCGCCGCGTCGCCGCTCGTGAAGTCGCCGGCGCGCCGCAGGAAGTGCTGCTGGTGCTCGATGCCACGGTCGGCCAGAACGGTGTCACGCAGGCGCGCGAGTTCATGGCGGCGTCGGGCGTGAACGGCATCGTGCTGACGAAGCTGGATGGGACGGCCAAGGGCGGCGTCGCGGTCGCGATCGCGAACGACTTGAAGCTGCCGATTCGCTACGTCGGCGTCGGCGAAGGCATCGACGATCTGGTGCCGTTCGACGCCAACGAGTACGTCGACGGCCTCTTCGAACAAAAGTGGTAACGGACACAGCCTCGGATGTAGCGCAGGCCTTCAGGCCTGCCGACGCGCGGTTTATGGACCGCGCGTTGTTTCATGCCGCGCGCGGGCGCGGGCGCACGAGTCCGAACCCGCTCGTCGGCGCCGTCGTCGTGTCCCCGGACGGCGTCGTCGTCGGCCAGGGCTATCACGAGCGTGCCGGCGAAGCGCACGCCGAGGTACATGCGCTCGACGATGCGGGCGAGCGGGCGCGCGGCGCCACGCTGTATTGCACGCTCGAGCCATGCGCGCATCATGGACGTACCGGCCCGTGTGCCGAGCGTGTCGTCCAGGCCGGCATCGCGCGCGTCGTCGCCGCGACGGAAGATCCGAATCCGGTCGTGAACGGACGCGGTTTTCAGTACTTGCGCGACCACGGTGTCCAGGTGGAGGTTGGCCTCGCCGCCGACCGCGCGCGTGCGTTGAACCGGCCTTTCTTCACGTTCATGCGCGAGCATCGACCGTTCGTGCTGTTGAAAGCAGCGACGAGTCTCGACGGGTGCATCGCCGAAGCGCCGGGACGCCGGACGCAGTTGACGTCGGCGGCTGCGGATCGCCACGCGCACATGGTGCGCGCCGAGGTCGACGCAATCGGCGTCGGCATCAACACGCTGCTCGTTGACGATCCGCTGCTGACGCCGCGCGGACCGTATCGCGAGCGTCCGCTGACGCGCGTCATCTTCGATCGGCGGCTGAGAATGCCCGTGAGCGCCAAAGTGCTCTCGACACGAGACGCCGGCCCTGTCATCATCGTGAGTACGGCTGATGCGGCGGCGCGTGCAGATGTGCGCAAGCCGCTCGAAGACGCCGGCGCCGACGTCGTGGTCGCGGCCGACGGAAGCTTCGGTGCCGCGCTCCGCGAACTCGCCCGACGCGAAATCGAATCGTTGTTGCTCGAGGGAGGCGCCGAGGTCATCGCCTCCGCGTGGGACGAAGGCCTCGTCGACTGCGTCAGCTTGTACGTGACGCCGCGCGTCCTCGGACGTGAAGGCGTCGCGCTGTTACCCGGTCGTGAAAGCGTGTCGGCGGCGTTGTACGACCGGCACGTCGAGCCGCTCGGACCGGATGTCCTGATCGAAGGTTATGTTCACCGGACTCGTTGAAGCCGTAGGAGAACTGGCGGAACGCAAGCCGACGAGCGGAGGATTTCGCCTTCGCATCGCGACGGCCCTTGCGCCGGAACTGGCGCCGGGCGACAGCATCGCCGTCAACGGCGTCTGCCTCACGGTGATCCTTGCCGAGCGCGCAGCGTTCCACGCGGACGTCGGACCTGAAACGGTGCGCGTTACCACGCTCGGCTGGCTGCCGATCTCGAGTCGCGTAAACCTCGAGCGGCCGCTGCGCGCCGACAGCCGGCTCGGCGGCCACTTCGTGCAAGGCCACGTGGATTCGATCGGTCACGTCGAAGAATTGCGCGCAGATCGCGACTTCCACTGGTTGACCGTCAGTTTCCCGACATCGTTGTCGCCGTTCATCGTCCACAAAGGATCAATCGCGGTCGACGGGATCAGCTTGACCGTCGCCGGCCTGGGGAAGGATCGATTCGACATCCAGGTTGTCCCGTTCACGATGGAGCACACGAACCTCGCGAAGGCGCAGATTCGGGACCGCGTGAACCTCGAGTGCGATATGGTCGGAAAGTACGTTGTCCGCGCGGCGGAATTGGCCGGCCTGACCCTGCAGCAGGTCAAACCCGGCGAGGTCACTCACTAATGGAAATAGCCAAAGGCGCTCGCAAGAAGAGTTCGCCGTTCGCGCGGATCGAAGACGCCGTCGAGGCGATCCGCAACGGCCGCATGGTCATCGTGGTCGACGACGAGGATCGCGAGAACGAAGGCGATCTGACGATCGCGGCAGAGAAGATCACGCCGGATACGATCAACTTCATGGCGCGTCACGGCCGCGGGCTGATCTGCTTGTCGATGACGCCCGAGCGCCTCGACGAACTCGAGATCCCGCTGATGGTGTCGCAGAACAGCTCGCGGTTCAACACGGCGTTCTGTGTCTCGATCGAAGCGCGCGGCCGCACGACGACCGGCATCTCGGCCGCGGATCGCGCGGCGACCGTCCTTGCGGCGATCGACCCCGCGACGAAGCCGTCGGATCTGATCCGCCCCGGTCACATGTTCCCGCTGCGCGCGCGGACGGGCGGCGTGCTCGTGCGCACCGGCCAGACGGAAGCGGCCGTCGATCTCGCGCGGATCGCGGGCCTGTATCCCGCCGGCGTCATCTGCGAAATCATGAACGAGGACGGGACGATGGCGCGCGTTCCGGAACTGACGAAGTTCGCGCGGAAACACAACCTGCTGATGATCACGGTGGCCGATTTAATCAAGTACCGAACCCGAACCGAATCGCTGGTCAAGCGCATGGCGACGGCAAAGTTGCCGACCGAGCACGGGGAATTCGTGGTGCACGTCTTCGAAGACCAGATCACAAAAATGGAGCACACCGCACTCGTGTGCGGGAATATCAACGATGGTCGCGACGTCCTTGTACGCGTGCACTCGTCGTGCTTGACCGGTGACGTGTTTCACTCGGCGCGCTGTGATTGTGGGGATCAGCTGCATGCGGCGCTTCATAAGATTGCGGCCGAGGGGCGTGGGGTCCTGCTGTATCTCAATCAGGAGGGACGCGGCATCGGGCTCGCCAACAAGATTCGGGCGTACGAACTGCAGGACGAGGGGTTCGACACCGTCGAAGCGAACGAGCGTCTCGGGTTCAAAGCCGACCAGCGTGATTACGGTGTCGGCGTCCAGATCCTGAAGGAGCTGGGGATCCGCTCGATGCGGCTCCTGAGCAATAACCCGCGTAAACTGGTGGGAATCGAAGGGTACGGTTTGTCGGTCAGCGAGTGGTTACCGCTCGAGATTCCCGCATCGGATCACACGCGACGGTACTTGAAGACGAAAAAAGAAAAGCTCGGTCACAAGCTGTCCGGGGTATAAACAGAACTGAGAACAGAGAACTGATGAGCGTCAAAGGTCAACTCCGCGCCTGCACCGATTTCCTGATGGTCGCCATGAAGGCGGCGGAGCGCAGCGATTCGCCCGGCGCCATTAAACTCGTTCGCGCCTGTATGGATCACGTCGAACTGCTCGTCCGGCAATCCGAAAACGTCAAATCGTACGAAGTCGAATCGACGATTCCGCTGTTGAACAAGGCCGCCGCGGAGCTGTACTCCGAAGACGCCGATCCGAGCGTGATCGGCGCCATCCGGAGCGCGATCGAGCGGCTGCAAGCGTTGCGCGAAGAGCTCGGCCCCCCCAAGTCCGCCCCCACGCGTTGACACGCGGCTAGCCCGTCCGCTACGATAAGCGTTTGCGGTAGAGCGGGTTAGCGGTCATGCTGGAGTCCCTAAGCACACGCCTGCAAGACGTCTTCGCGACGCTTCGCGGCGAGTCGAAGCTGACGCCGGAGAACATCGAGTCCGCGCTCCGCGAAATTCGGCTGGCGCTGCTCGAAGCGGACGTCAACTTCAAAGTCGTCAAGGCGTTCATCGATCGCGTGCGCGATCGCGCGCGGGATGCGATCTCGGACGACGGCGGCGTCCTCCGCGGCGGCCTGGATCCCTCGCAGCAGGTCGTCCGCATCGTGCGCGACGAAATGGTCGCGCTGTTCGGCGATACGCCGGGCGGACTGCAGTCGTCGACGAAACGGCCGCGCGTCGTGTTGATGCTCGGCCTGCAGGGCGCGGGCAAGACGACGACGTCGGGCAAGCTGGCGGCGTGGCTGAAGAAGCAGGGGAAACATCCGCTGCTGGTGTCGACGGACGTGAAGCGTCCCGCCGCCATCCAGCAGTTGAACGTCGTCGCGGAGAAAGCGGGCGTTCGCGTTCACGATCCGGCCGGGCAGATGGATCCGGTCGCGCGCGCGAAGGGCGCGGTCGCCGAGGCGACCAACCTCGGGTTCGACACGGTCATCGTCGACACGGCGGGCCGCCTGCACATCGACGACGAGTTGATGCACGAGCTCGTCGCGATCCAGAGCGTGACGGACCCGAGCGACAGGCTGTTTGTCGCCGACGCGATGACCGGTCAGGACGCGATCAAGAGCGCGGGTGAATTCAACGCGCGGGTCGGCGTCACCGGTGTCGTGCTGACCAAGTTGGACGGCGACGCGCGCGGCGGCGCGGCGCTGTCGGTGGTCTCGGTCGTCGGCGTGCCGATCGCGTTTGTCGGCAGCGGCGAGCGGCTGGAAGATCTCGAAGCGTTCCACGCGGACCGCTTCGTGTCGCGCGTGCTCGGGATGGGCGATGTGCTGTCGCTCATCGAGCGGGCCGAGGCGGCGATCGATCAGGAAGACGCGGAGAAGCTCGAAGAGAAGATCCGCGCGAACGAATTTACGCTGGAAGACTTTCGCGATCAGCTGAAGACGATCCGGAAGATGGGCCCGCTCGAGCAGATCATCGGGATGCTCCCCGGCATGGGGAACCTGAAGGCGCTCGCGGACAACAAGCCCGACGAGAAGCAGATCACGCGGGTCGAGGCGATCATCAGCTCGATGACGCCCGAAGAGCGGCGGAAGCAGCACATCATCAACGGCAGCCGCCGCAAGCGGATTGCCAAGGGCAGCGGAACGTCGGTCGAGGAAGTGAATCGTCTGCTGAAGCAGTTCGTGCAGATGCAGAAGATGTTGAAACAGCTCGGCGGGATGGCCGGGCTCGCCGGCGGCGGTAAGCAGGCCCGTCGCCAGGCGATGCAGATGCTGCGCAACCGCAATTGAGCGGTGCTCAGAGGCGCCGGGTCCCAAAGGACCCGGCCTACATACGTAGGGCGGGTCTTTTGAGACCCGCCGCAGCGCAGCGAAACAGGCGAGCGATCAGAGCGCGCGAGCCGTTGAGGAGCGTCAGATGGTAGCGATTCGTTTGCGTCGGGCCGGTTCGAAGAAGCGGCCGTTCTTCCGCGTCGTGGTGACTGATTCGCGCGCCGCGCGCGACAGCTCGTTCGTCGAAATCCTTGGACATTACAACCCGCGCACCAAGCCGGCCATCGTGCAGGTCGACAAGGACCGCGTCGCCTACTGGATCTCGAAAGGCGCGCAGCCGTCGGATTCGGTGCGGACGTTGATCGCGCGTCACTTGACGCCGGCGCCGGTCCCCGCGGAAGCGGCGACGAAGCCGGCGGCGACCGCCGAGGCGCAGTAACGTGCCGGGCGTTCGCGACGCCGTCGAGGTCCTGGCCAAGGCGCTGACCGATCGTCCGAACGACGTGCGGGTGACCGAGTCACAGCACCAGCACATGACGTTGATCGAACTGTTCGTTGCGCCCACGGATATCGGCAAGGTGATCGGCAAGCAGGGACGCACGGCAGCCGCGCTGCGGACGCTGGCGTCGACGGCCGGCGAGAAAGAGGGTAAGCAAGTCACCCTGGAGATTCGCGAGGGTCGGTGAACTGGTCCGACATGGCCGTCGTCGGGCGGATCGCTCGGGCGCACGGCATTCGCGGACAGGTGATCGTCAACCTCGAAACGGATTTCCCGGACGAGCGCTTTCAACCGGGCGCCGAGCTGTTCATCGAGCGGAACGGCCGCATCGAAACGCTGACGTTGACCGCGGTCAGGTTTCAGAATCAGCGGCCGGTGATCGCGATCGACGGCGTCGACACGATGAACGACGCCGAAGCGCTGGCGGGATACGAACTGCGGATTCCGGTGGAGCGGTTGGCCGCGCTGCCGGCGCACACGTTTTACCGTCACGACCTGATCGGATGTCGGGTGGTGACGACGGATGGCCGTGACGTCGGCGAAGTCAGCAACGTCGAAGGCGAGCTGACCGGCAGCCGGCTGGTGATCGAGGGCGCGAACGGCGAAATTCTGATTCCGCTCGTGTCGAACATTTGCACGACGATCGACCCGGCGGGGAAACGGATCGTCATCTCGCCGCCCGAGGGATTGTTGGATCTGAACGCGTGACCTTCGACATCGTCACGATCTTTCCGGCGATGGTCGAGGAACCGCTGAAGGCCGGCATCCTGGGACGGGCGATCGAGCGCGGCACGATCGACGTGAAGATTCGCGACCTGCGCGACTTCACGACAGACCGTCACCGCGTCGTGGATGATGTGCCGTATGGCGGCGGACCGGGCATGGTGCTGAAGCCCGATCCGATCTTCCGCGCGCTCGACGCGATCGAAGCGGAACGCGGCGCGCCGCTCAGCGTGATCCTGACGTCCCCGCAAGGGACGCCGTTCACGCAGGCCGTCGCCGGTCGATTGCGCACGCAGCCGCACGTGGTGCTGTTGTGCGGCCGGTACGAAGGGTTTGACGATCGCGTGCGCGAGCGCGTGACCGAGGAAATTTCGATCGGCGACTACGTCTTGAGCGGAGGCGAACTGGCGGCGCTCGTGATCGTCGATGCGGTCGCGCGGTTGGTGCCGGGGGTCGTCGGCGACGAACAATCGGTGGCGGAAGAGTCGTTCAACCGCGGGTTGCTCGATTTTCCGCAGTTCACGCGGCCGCCGGAGATTGCCAGTCTTCGCGTGCCGGACGTGCTGTTATCGGGCAATCATGCGGAGATTCGCCGCTGGCGAAAGCGGCAAGCGCTGGAACGGACCTTGGAACGACGGCCGGATCTATTGAGTACGGCCGATTTGGACGATGAAGAGAAAGAGATTCTGAAGGAGTTGCGACATGGGCGCGATTGAGCTGGTCGAGAAATCGCAGTTGGCAGAGCGGCCGGCGATGAAGTCGGGAGACACCGTCCGGGTGCACGTGAAGGTGCGCGAGGGCGACAAGGAGCGCATCCAGATCTTCGAGGGTGTCGTGATTGGCGTTCACCGCGGCGGCACGCGCGCGTCGTTCACGGTCCGGAAAGTGTCGTTCGGCCAGGGCGTCGAGCGCATCTTCCCGCTGCACTCGCCGACGATTCAGAAGGTCGAAGTGACGAAGTCGGCGAAGGTCCGCCGGGCGAAGCTGTATTACCTGCGGGATCTCAAAGGTAAAGCGGCTCGCATGCGAGACACTGCGAAGGCGTAACCGGGCGGGAAGGGCAGGTTAGGCGGGTCGGGCAGGCAGGGCAGGTAAGAACGTTTTTGCTTTTCCCACCGTCCCCACCCGCCCCACCCGCCCTACCTGCCTCACCAGCCCTGTATGGCCCGTGTCCCGGCGATGCGCACGCTCGAGAACGCGCTGCGGCGCGTCGGGTTCATGCACGTCGCGGGCGTGGACGAAGTGGGCCGCGGCTGCCTCGCCGGACCGGTGATGGCGGCCGCCGTCGTTCTGCATCCCGACAAGCACGTCCCGGGCGTGTGCGATTCGAAGCTCGTGCCGGCAGCCGAGCGCGAGCGCCTCTACGATCGCATCCTGAAATGCGCGGTGGCCTGGTCGGTCGCCGCGGCCGATCCCGCCGAAATCGATCGCATCAACATCCATCAGGCGTCGCTGCGCGCCATGCAGCGCGCCATCCTCGCGCTCAATCCGCTGCCCGACATCGTGCTCGTCGACGCGTTTCGCGTGCCCGAGATTCCCATGGCGCAGCGCGGCGTGCTGCACGGCGACCGCCGGTGTTCGGCGATTGCCGCGGCCTCGATCGTCGCGAAAGTGACTCGCGACCGCGCGATGCTCGAACTCCACGGCCAGGACCCTCGCTACGGGTTCGATCGGCACAAGGGCTACGCGACCGCGGATCATCTCGACGCCCTCGCACGGTTCGGTTACTCACAAGTGCATCGCCGCTCGTTCCGGCCGCCAACCCTGTTTGATACGATTGATTGAACCCCGCCGTGGCTATTGATCGCGCACAGACTCTGCGGAATGCAGAAAAGCTGATCCGGCAAGGCAAGATCGACGCCGGCATCGCTGAGTACGTGCAGCTGGTCGAAGATGCGCCCGGCGACTGGAACGCGAAGAACGTCCTCGGCGACCTGTACGTCCGCGCGGGACAGATCGACAAAGCGGTCGGCCAGTTCGTCGAAATCGCTGAGCACTTGAGCGAAGAAGGTGCGGCGGCGAAGGCGGCCGCGATCTTCAAGAAGATCATCAAGCTGAAGCCGGATCACGAGCACGCACTGCTGCAGCTGTCCGAGATCCTGGCCGGTCAGCGCCTCTACGCCGACGCCCGCGCCCACCTGAACACGCTCATCGTCCTGCGTCAGAACAAGGGCGACAAACGCGGTGCGCTGCAGGCCAAGGTGCGCCTCGGATCGCTCGATCCCGAGGACTACGAGGGCCGCCTCGCCGCGGCGAGCGCGCGCATCGAGATGGGCGACGTCGGCGGTGCGCTCAGCGACCTGAAGGAGATCGCGGGCGAGCTCAGCGACAAAGGGCGCCACGACGAAGCGATCGAGGTGCTTCGCGAAGGGGCGAAGCTCAATCCGGACGACGAGGAGATCCGCGAGACGCTGTTCGACGTGTTCACGGCCGCGGGCGACTACGGGCGCGCACGCGAGTGCGCGACCAGCGTCGAGCAGTTCCGGATGATCGCGGCGGCGCTCGAGTCGCAGGGGCAGGCGGACGAAGCGCTCGAGACGCTGCGTCAGGCGGCGGTCGCGAACCCCGTCGACACCGAGCTCAAGGCCGAACTCGCGAAGAAGTACGTCACACGCGGCGATCTGGCGACGGCGGCCGAGTTCCTGACCGTCGAAACCGCTGGCGACGATCCCGCGCTGCTGATGACGGTTGCCGATATCCAGCTGCGCGGCGACAAGGCCGACGAAGGCTTTGCGCTCGTCAAGCGCCTGCTCGACGAAGACGCCTCGCGGCGCGAGGGGGTGGCGGCGCTCGGATGGGCCGTCGCCGAGCAGAACCCCGAATCCGGCTTCCGTGTCGTCGAGCTCGTGGCCGATGTCGCGATTGCGGCAACCGATTGGGCCGGCGCCGCCGCCGTGTTGCAGGAATTCGTGACGCGCGTCCCGAACCATATTCCCGCGCTGATGCGGCTCGTCGAGATCTGCGTCGACGGTGGTCTCGAAGCGACGATGTACAGCGCACAGGCGCAGCTCGCCGACGCCTACATCGCCGCAGGGATGGCGACCGAAGCGCGCTTCATCGCCGAGGACCTGGTCGCGCGCGAACCGTGGGAGCGCGCGAACGTCGAGCGCTTCCGCCGCGCGCTCGAGTTGATGGGAGAGCCCGACCCCGATGGCGTCATCGCGCAGCGATTGAGCGGCGAGTCGCCGTTCACGAGCACCGATCTCTTCGCATCGATGGACCTCGGCTCCGACGAACCAGAGGCACCGCTCCTGACCGAAGAAGAAGTCGAGCAGTCGGTCGATCCAGACATCCTGCTCGTCGAGCAGCTCGAAAACGAATTGCTGGCATCGCCGAAGGCCGCCGCGCCGGCGCGCGTCGAAGAAAAGAAGCAGTTCGAGATCAGCGCGCACGCGATCGATATGGAAAGCATCTTCGGCGAAATCGAGGAGCCGGCCGCGCCGCCGAAAGCGCCAGCGGTGGCCGAAGATGTCGAAGTCGATCTCAACAATGTATTGGACGACGTGAAGCCCGCGCCGGCGAAAGCGGCGCCGGCGCAGGACCTCGATTCGATCTTCGGCAGCATGCGCGATCAGTCAGCGAAGAAGTCGGGCTACGAAGACGCGGAGAAGGAATACAAGCGCGGGCTGCAACTGCGTTCGAAGGGCGATATCGAAGGCTGCATCAAAGCGCTCGAGAACGCGTCGCGATCGCCGAAGCTGCGGTTTTCGACTTCGTGGATCATCGCGCGCCTGTACCGCGACCGCAACAACATGGAGAAAGCGCTCGAGTGGCTCGAGCGCGCCGCGCAGGCGCCGGCGCCGACTGCCGACGATGGGCATCAACTGCTGTTCGAACTGGCGGAAGGCCTCGAAAAGGTGGGCGAGACGGCCCGCGCGTTGGCCGTGCTCCTCGAGCTGCAGGCTGACGCAGGCGCCTATCGCGATATCGACGAACGGATCAGTCGCCTGACGAAGGTCCAGGCCTGAGGACACGATCCTGATCCGCCGGCTGGTCTACGTCGCGTTCTTCCTCGAAGTCGGCCTCCTGCTGCTCGTGCTGCCGTGGTCGGCGTTCTGGGAACGCAACTACTTCGCCGACGTCTGGCCGCCGCTTCGTGGCTTCCTCATGAACAACTTCGTCCGCGGCGCCGTCACGGGACTCGGTCTCGTGAACCTCTTCGCCGGCTTCGCCGATCTCGCGCTCGTGTTCATTGCCAGGGATGATCATCTGCCTAGTCACGGATCGTCGCCGCGCTGATCCGGTCGCGCAGGCGCGACACGCCGTGCGCGCCGGCATCGATGTGCTGCAGATTCGCGAGCGCGACCTCGAGGCTGCCGCGTTGGCCGCGATCGTGCGCGACGTGCTCGCCGTCACGCGCGGATCGGCGACGCGGGTCCTGGTCAACGATCGCGTCGACGTGACGCTGGCCGCGTCGGCGGACGGCACGCATCTGCGCAGCGACTCGCTGCCGACCGCCGCTGCACGTCAATTGCTGCCGTCGCCGCGGCTCGTGTCGCGATCGGTGCATTCGGCGGAGGAACTGGAGCACGCCGAAGGTTGCGATTTCGTGCTCGCCGGCACTGTGTTTCCGACATCCTCGAAGCCGGGTGTCGACACCTGGCTCGATGAACACGGTCTCCGCGCGATTGTCGAGGCGGCGGCGATGCCGGTCGTGGCGATTGGCGGGGTGACGGTCGACAATGTGGCCGGGATTGCACGTGTTGGCGCAGCGGGCATCGCCGCGATCGGTCTATTTGCGCACGACCGGGGCTTCGACGAAACGGTGCGCGCGCTGCGATCGCGGTTTGACAGCGCGAAAATCGGTCCCTAACATTAACGACGGTCGCTTGTCCCCCATGGCCGCAGAACGTACGCCTGTCGATTTCGGGCGCAAATTGCGCGACGCGCGTGAGCGCAAGGGCGTATCGCTGCGCCAGATCGCCAGCGCGACGAAAATCTCGGTCGCCGTCCTCGATGCGCTCGAGCGCAACGACATCTCTCGATTGCCCGGCGGCATCTTCGGCCGTGCCTTCGTCAGGTCGTACGCGATCGAAGTTGGCCTCGATCCCGAAGAGACCATCCAGGATTTCATCGCGCAGTTCCCGCACGATTCCGTGACGGCGGGGCATCCGACCTCCGAGCAGGTCGACGACCACGAAGCGGTCGAAAGCGATCGTCGCATGGCATCGACATTTCTCGTGTTGATCCTGATCAGCATTCCGATCGCAGGCGGCGTCGTGTACTTGAGCACGTCGGGCAGCCGGTTCATCCACCGCACCGCGCCCGCGCCGGCTGCGCAAGTCGCGGATCCACCGAAACCAGCGCCCGCGCCGGAACCTGCGGCACCTTCCCCTGCATCTGCATCTGCATCGACATCGGCAGCGCCACCCGCGCCTGCCCCCGAATCGGTCGCCGAAGATCGATTGACCGTCGGCTTGTCCGTCAAGCGTCCATGCTGGGTGTCGGCGACGGTCGACGGGCAGAAGACGATCGAGCGCCTGCTGCAGGCGGGCGAAACGCAAACAATCGACGTCAAGCGCGAGATGGTGTTGACGGCCGGCGACGCATCGGCGATCGCCATGACGCTGAACGGCGCCGACGCGAAACCGCTCGGCAAAACAGGCGAAGTGGTGACGCGCCGCGTCAACCTGACGAACTTCAAAGACTTCCTGCAGACCGCACGGTGATCGCTCCCACTCCGCTCCTGGATTTCTTCAAGCGCGGCGAAGTGGATCGCGAAACGCGGATGCTGGCGGCCGAAGGCGCGCTGGCGCCGCGCGCGATGGAGCAGCTGTCGATCCTCGTCCTGCTGCTCGAGGACTCGGACGCCGAGATCCGCCGGACCGCCGAAGAGACGCTCGGCCGCATCCCGGAAGAATCGCTGAAGGCGTTTCTCGGCCGTTCGGACGTCCCGCTGGGGCTCCGCGAGTTCTTCGGCGATCGCGGGATCTTCCCGGACGAGATCCCGCAGATCGAGCTCGAGGCGGACATCGTCGACGAACCGCTGGTCGACCTGGGCGGAGACGATCTGGATCTCGGCGACGAGAACGAGACGAAAGAGAGCGCGACACAGCGGATCGCGAAGATGGGATTCTCGGAGCGCCTGAAGGCAGCGGTCAAAGGATCGCGCGAGATGCGGGGGCTGCTCGTCCGCGATCCGAACAAGATGATTTCGGCGGCCGTCTTGAGCAGCCCGAAGCTGACCGAATCGGAAGTCGAAGCGTTCGCACGGATGGCAAGCCTGAGCGAAGACGTGCTGCGCATCATCGGCAACAACCGCGCCTGGACGAAGAGCTACAAAGTCGTCCTGGGGCTGACGAGGAATCCGAAGACGCCGCTCGCGCTGTCGATGAATTTGATGGGACGCTTGAACAGCAAGGACATGTCGCAGCTGTCGGTCGATCGCAACGTTCCTGAAGCACTCCGGATCGCCGCCCGCAAGAAAGTCATCGCGAATCTCAGCGGCAAAGGCTAAGCCTTCGTACTTCGTGCTTTCGGCTTCTTGTTCTTCTTCTTCCAGTCCTTGCACATCTCCGCGAGACCTTCCATGTAGACGGTCGCGCGCTCGCGTTCGTCTTCGCTCGCCATCGACTTCAGGAGGTCGAGCGCTTTGGGCAGGTCCTGCTCGATGCGATCTCGCGAGGTCGAAAAGTACAGACGCCGGATCTCCGCGAGCTTGTCATCGTCGGACAGCATCGGCAGCTTCATCGGCGGCTCCGGCGCAGCGACGCGCGAAACTCGTCGAACGGCTGCGTATTCAGGATGTCGTCCGGCGTCAGCCAGGCGCGACGGGCGATGAGCACACCCCATCGTAGCCGACCGAATGCCGTCCGTGCGTGCGCGTCCGTCGAAATCACAATCTTGACTCCACGGTCGCGTGCCAGTTTCGCATAGGCGTCGTTCAGATCGAGCCGGTCCACTTGACAGTTGATCTCCATCGCCACCCCATGACGGGCGGCGGCGTCAATGACGGTCTCCACGTCCACCTGATACGGCTCGCGCGCCAGGATCCGTCGTCCCGTCGGATGGCCGACGATGTCGACGTGCGGATTCGCAATCGCGCGGACGATGCGGTCGGTCATCTGCTGACGGTCCTGATTGAACGCGGAGTGGACCGAGACGATCACGATGTCGAGCGCCGCAAGGCACTCGTCGGCGAGATCGAGCGAGCCGTCAGGACGGATATCGCACTCGATGCCGGCGAGGACGCGGATGCCAAGCGCCTCGCGGTCGATGGCGCGCACGCGTTCGGCGTGTTCGAGGGCACGGCGTTCGTCGAGGCCGTTCGCCATCGCCAGCGCCTGGCTGTGATCGGTGATCGCGATGTACTCGAGGCCTGCATCCCGCGCCGCCAGCGCCATCGCCCGGATATCATCTTTGCCGTCGGTCTGCGTCGTGTGCATGTGGAGGTCGCCGCGCAGGTCGGCGCGATCGACGAGGCGTGGCAGGGTGTGCGCGAGCGCCGCGTCGATTTCCCCGCGCATCTCCCGAAGTTCGGGCGGCACGAAATCGAGACCGAGCGCGGCATAGACGTCCTGCTCGGTGGCGCCGGCGATCTTTGCGTCATCGGCGACTCGAAACACGCCGTATTCGTTCAGCTTCAGCCCGATGCCGATGGCGCGGTCCCGCAGGGCGATGTTGTGGGCCTTCGATCCGGTGAAGTACTGCATGGCGGCGCCGCGGCTGTCGGGCTCGACGAGGCGCAGGTCAGCCTGGAAGCCGCCCGTCAGCAACACGCTCGATTTCGTGTCGCCGTGACCGAGGATGCGTTCGACGTGCGGGTACTCGATGAACGCGTCCATGAGTGACGGCGGTGCGCCCGATGCGAGCACGTCGATGTCGCCGCACGTGTCGCACCCCCGGCGCAGGCTGCCGACCGGGTCGATCGTCGCCGCCGGCGCGCGCTCGCGCAGGTACGCGACCAGCGCGGCAGCGGTGTCGTGCGCATCCGGCAGCAGATGCCGGCCGGCAAACTTCTTCCGCTCGTCGAGTGCTTTCAGGATCAGGGCTTCCTTCTTGACGCCCATGCCCTTGAGGCCGCGGACGCGCCCGTCCTTGGCCGCCGCTTCGAGATCCTCGAGCGTGCGGATTCCCAGCTCGCGATACAACGTCGCGACCGTCTTCGGCCCGACGCCCTGCAGGTGGAGGAGATCGAGAATCGTCGGCGGGAACTCGGCGATGAGCTCGCGATGGAACTCGGCGTCGCCGGTGTCGGCGATCTCGTGAATGCGCGACGCGAGATCCTTGCCGATGCCGGGGATTTCGCGCAGTTCGTTCTCGCTCAGCCGGGCGAGATCGTGCGGATGATTCGAGGCGATGTCGGCGCCGTTGCGATACGCGCGGATTTTGAACGGGTTGTCGTTCTTGATTTCGAGCAGATCCGCGATCTCGCGAAGGATTCGCGCGATGGCGTTGTTATCCAAACGTGAGCCCCTCGCGCTCGATGCGGTACTCGAGCAGACGCGCACCGGCGGTGGCGAGCGCCGAGCGAATCGCCTCACGCTTCCCGGGCGGACCGTAGCAGAACAAGCAGCCGCCTCCGCCGGCGCCGCAGACCTTTGCGGCCGTCGCGCCAGCCGCCTTCGCGCGTGCGATGAGATCCTCGATCGTGTCGGTCGTGACGCCAGGCGCCAGCCGCTTGCGATTCTCCCACTCGATCGCGATCTGCCGTCCGACCTCGTCCCAGTCGCCCGCGACGAGCGCCTCGCGCATCGCCACGGCGGTGTCGCGAATCCGCTCGAAGCAGTCGAAGATGTGCCGATCGCCGTCGATGTGGCGCTTGGTGATGTCCCAGTTGTTGGTGCCGGAGTTTCTCGGCGCGCCAGTGTAGGCGAGGACGAGGCGACGTTCGAGTTCGGCAGCGTCGACGTCGAGTCCGACACGTCCGATCCCGTCAACGCGAAGTTCGACGGCCGCGATCCCGCCATACAACGCCGGGCGGTAGTCCTGCACGCCCGTTGGCACGCGAATCGTCTGGCATTCGACGTTCATCGCGACTTGCAGAAGGTGATCCGGTTCGATCGAATCGCCACTCCACTTCGCCATCGCGCCGCACAACGCGATGGTCAGCGCCGACGATCCCGCGATGCCGGCGCCAGCGGGTGACTCGCCGCGGGTGGTCACCGTCACGTTCTCGAGCCTGTAGTGGCGCGCCAGCAGCGCGAGCAGTGACAGATCGCCGCTGCCGTCGAGTTCCTGCCAGCGCGCGGCCGTCACCGTGCGATCGGTGTCGATGGACCTCAGCTCGATGCGACCGTCGGTCCGCGACGCGATCTCGACGTGCGCGCGCAGATTGATCGCCGCGTTGAGTGTCGTCGCGCCGTCGTGAAACAGATACAGAGGCCAGATGTCGATGGTGCCGCCGGCGAGATCGATGCGGGTCGGCGCAGAAGAGACGATACGCACGCGTCGATTATAGGCGGAGGACCTCCATCGGTTCGACCGTCGCGGCTCGACGCGCAGGGATCAACGCCGTCGTCAACGCCACAGCGGCGAGCACGAGCGGGACGAGGATGAACGTGATCGGATCGCGCGTGGAAATATCGAACACCAGTGACGACATGAAACGTGTGGCGATCGCTGCCGCCGCCAGCCCGGCGACGACGCCGACGCCGGCGACCGCTGCGGCGTGACCGACGATCGACGTCACAATCCTGGTCGGCTGGGCGCCGAGCGCGAGTCTGACGGCGATCTCGCGACGTCGGCCTGCGACGACCTGCGACAGCACACCGTACAGGCCCATTGCGGCGAGCGACAGGGCCATCACGGCGAAAGCGACGAGCAAGTAGGTATTGATCCGTTGCTGAGACGTCGAGTCGGCGATCAACTCGTCCAGTGAGCGCACGGCGAAGACCGCACGCGCCGGCTCGATCTCGTGCAGCGCCGCTCGAATCTCGTTCATCGTCGCCGGATGTGAGGCGCTCGTGCGGACGAGGAAGTACGGGTCCGGCCAATAGCCGTTGAAACCGCAGTAATAAATCAGCGGCTCCGCGTCGTGGAGAACGCCGTTTTCGCGCACGTCGCCAACGACGCCGACGATGCGTTGCGCGGTCGGGAGACCTTGCGGCGTGATCGTGTGGCCGATTGGATTCTCGCCCGGAAAGAATCGATTGCCGAAAGCGCGCGTCACGAGGACCGTTGGTTTCGACGCGCTTGGATCGCTGCTGCAGGTCTCGCCCTGCAGCAGCGGAATGTGAAGCGTCCGGAAGTATCCAGCGCTGACCGAGCGACCGGTCGCGAACGTGCGCTCCGCGGGGTCGCGTCCGTCGATGTGAAACTCTCCCGGCGGAATCTCCAGGCCGGCCGGCGGCTGTTGGCTGAACGCGGCAGACTCGACGCCGGGAATGCCGTTCAGGCGGTTGACGGTCCGCGCCTCTCGCTGGACGACCGCATCGAGGCGTTCGCTCCAGGACGCACTCATGCGGAAGGTCAGGACGTTGTCCGCATCGAAGCCGGGTGACGTGTGCTGCAGATGGACGAAACTGCGCACGAGCAAGCCGGCGCCGACGAGCAGCACGATCGCGAGCGCGACCTGGGATGCGACGAGCACGTGCTGCAACACGTGTCGACCGCCGACGAACGCCCGCCCTCCTCTGGACAACGCATCCGCGGGATCGCGACGCGTCGCCTGCACCGCCGGCGCGAGCGCAAACACGAGCGTCGTCGCAACGCCGGCCACAAGCGTGAGGAGGACAAGCCGAGTGTCGATCGCGATCGCGTTGGCGTGCGGCAGTTCGGTAGCGGCGACGCGCAGCGCCGCGACACCCCACGCCGCCAACGCCAGACCGGCGCACGCGCCGCCGATGGCCAGCAACGCGCCTTCGACGAGCAGCTGCGCGATCACGCGACGGCGATCCGCCCCGAGCGCGAAGCGAACAGCGATTTCGTGTTCGCGCCGCGCGCTGTCCGCGAGCATCAGGCAGGCGACATTTCCGCACGCCGTCAGCAGCACGAGCGCGACCGCTCCGAGCAGGAACCACAGCGAGCGCCGCACACCGCCGACTTCTTCTTCCTTCATCGGGACGAGCGACGCGCCCCAGCCACGGTCCGTTTGCGGATATTGCTCGCCGAGCTGCGCCTCCACCCGATCGAGATCCGCAACGGCCTGGTCGAGCGTGACGCCGGGCTTCAGCCGACCGAATGCCGTGTAGAGCCGTGCCGATCGAGCCGCGAGAAAGAGTTGCGGTGCCTGCGTCGGCCGCCACACTTCGGTGCTGGCGGTTGGATAGGTAAACCGCGGCGGCATCACGCCGACGATCGTCGACTGACCGCCGCCAAGGACGAGGCGCCGACCCAGCACCTGGGGATCGCGATTGAACCGCTTCTCCCAGAACGCATCGCTGATGACGACGACCGCGGGGCCGCCAAAGCGCTCTTCGTCCGGCGTCGGCGTGCGGCCGAGCGCAGGCGTGACGCCAATGACGGCGAAGAATCGCGGCGAGGTCCGCCGAACCTCAACGCGCTCGGGTTCCGCGCCGCTCGTATCGGTCATGTTCTCGAAGTAGCTCGCCGCGAGGCCATCGAATGTGCGGCTGCGCGCGTTCCATTCCTCGAGACGTCCCGGCGCGACGAGTTGCGTCGCCGATCGTCCCGTGCCGCGCAGGTTGAGCTCGTACACGTTGACCAGGCGCTCCGAGTGCGGGTAGGGCAGCGGACGCAGCAGGACGGCGTCGACGACCGAGAAGATGGCGCTGTTCGCGCCGATGCCGAGCGCAAGCGTCACGATGACGGTCAGCGCAAGGCCGGGACGATGGCGGAGCGATCGTGCGGCGGCGCGAAGCTGGTCTCGCATACCGGCGTTGGACGGCCGAGCCGCCACGGCGGTTAGCGGTACAATCTCGGTGTGTCGCCTGCCACCTTGCGCAAGCAGATCGGTCAGCTGCTGATTGCCGGCTTCAACGGCCACCAGATATCGCCGGAACTCAAATCGCTGCAGAAGGATTTCGGCCTCGGCGGCGTGATCCTGTTTGCCCGCAACGTGGCGGATCCGGAACAGGTGGCAGAGCTGTCGTTCGAAGCGTCGCGGCTGAATCCGGATCTGCCGCTGTGGGTATCGATCGATCAGGAAGGCGGCCGCGTCGCGCGCTTGAAAGCACCGTTCACCGAGTGGCCGCCGATGATGACGCTCGGCCGGAGCGGCGATGTGAGGCTGGCGGAGCGATTTGCGCGCGCGCTTGCATCCGAATTGAGAGCGGTCGGCGTGACACTCGATTACGCGCCCGTCCTCGACGTCCACACCAATCCCAGGAATCCGGTCATCGGCGACCGTGCCTTGGCGGAGAACGCACAAACGGTCGCCGAACTCGGAAGCGCGATCATCCGAACGCTGCAGTCGAACGGTATCGCCGCATGCGGCAAACACTTCCCCGGTCACGGGGATACGAGCACCGACTCGCACCACGAGCTACCGCTCGTCGAGCATCCGCCCGAGCGTCTGCGCGAGACCGAGTTCGTCCCGTTTCGCGCGGCGATCGAAGCCGGTGTCGCGACGATCATGACGGCGCATGTGTTCGTGCCGTCGCTCGACGAGAAGTTGCCGGCCACGCTGTCGCCGCGCGTCGTCCAGAAGATCCTGCGCGAGGAGCTGAAGTACGACGGCGTCATCCTCAGCGACGACCTCGAGATGAAGGCGATTGCGAGCCACTACGAAGTGCCGACGGCTGCCGTCATGGCAATGCAAGCCGGTTGCGACGGCATGTTGGTTTGCAGCGGCGATCACCACACGCAAGCGGCCGCGCTCGAGGCATTGATCCATGCCGTCGAAGAGGAGCGGCTTCCGCTGCGGACGATCGAAGCGGCGCTGCAACGACACCAGCGCGCGAAAGAGCGGTTCCTTGCGGCGGCCGTCACCACGCGACCGCTGACGGGACGCCAACTGCGCGAGGCGATCGGGCGCGACGATCACGCGGCGATCGCGCAGGAGATGTCCCGCTACCTGTGATGCAGACCCCACGCCGGCTGCAGTCCGGTGACCGCATCGCGCTCGTTGCCCCCGCCAGCCCGTTCAGCCGTGAGGAATTCGACCGCGGCGTTGCGGAGGTTCGACGGTTGGGTTTCGAACCGGTCTACGACGAGCGCGTGTTTGCGCGCGACCGCTACGTCGCCGGCAGCGCCGACGTGCGCGCGAAGGCGTTTCGCGATGCCTGGTCGGACCGATCGATTGCCGCCGTCGTCGGCGTCCGCGGTGGCTACGGCAGCGCGCAGATCTTGCCGCTGCTCGATCGTGACGAATTGCAGGTCGCGATCAAGGCGTTCATCGGCTATAGCGACCTGACGGCGCTCTTGACGTATCTCACGACCGGTTGCGGCATCGTCGCGTTCCACGGACCGATGATCGATCGTCGCCTGTCGCACGGTGCTGACGGGTACGATCGCGCGTCGTTCGAGAGGGCGTTGTGCGTGGCCGAGCCGATGGGCGAGCTCGCGCCGCCCGGCCTCGAATGCGTGCGCGCCGGGGAAGCGACCGGGCCGCTCCTCGGAGGCACGATGACGCAGCTCGTTGCGTCGCTCGGGACGCAGTACGCATTCGATCCGCCGAGCCGGTACGTCTTGTTCCTCGACGAAGTGGGCGAGCGCCCCTATCGTCTCGACCGGATGGTCACGCAATTGCGGCAGAGCGGGCTGCTCGCGCAGGCGACCGCGGTGGTGATCGGCGAACTCCCGCGCTGTGATGAACCGAACGGCGAGCTGACGGGCCGTGCTGTAATGGCCGATCTCCTTCGCGATTTTTCAGGGCCTGTCGTCATCGGGTTTCCGTCAGGCCATACCATCGGCCCCACGTTTACGCTGCCGTTTGGCGTCGGCTGTCGCGTCATTGCCGGCGCTGCGAATCGCCTCGTCATCGAAGAGGCGGCCGTGCGATGACGAAGATCCATTTCATCGGCGTCTGCGGCACGGCGATGGCGACGCTGGCGGCGATGTTGAAACGCAAGGGCTACGACGTCCGCGGATCGGATCAGGACGTATACCCGCCGATGAGCGACTTTCTCGCCGCCGAAAGCATTCCGGTGATGACCGGCTACCACGCCGACCACATCACCGCCGACCTCGACATCGTCGTCGTCGGCAACGCGATCTCCCGCGGCAACGCGGAACTGGAAGAAGTGCTCGATCGCAAGATCCGCTACTGCTCGCTGCCCGAAGCGATCCGTGAGTATTTCCTGTGGGGTGCGCGGTCGATCGTCATCGCGGGGACCCATGGGAAGACGACCACCACCGCGCTGACCGGGTGGCTGCTCACGCACGGCGATCTCGATCCGACGATTCTGATCGGCGGGATCGCGCGCAACCTCGGCGACGGCGGTTCGAGTTACCGTATCGGCGAGGGCCGCGACTTCGTCATCGAAGGCGACGAGTACGACAGCGCGTTCTTCGACAAGACGGCGAAGTTCCTGAAGTACCTGCCCGACATCGCTGTCATCAACAACGTCGAGTTCGATCATGCCGACATCTACGCCGACTTCGACGCCGTGAAGCTGGCGTTCCGGCGGCTCGTCAATCTCGTGCCGCGAAAAGGACTGCTGCTGGTCGGCGCCGACAGCCCGGCGGCGCGGGACCTCGCCCAGCACGCTGTATCGCCAGTGCAAACATTCGGCACGTGCGAGGGCGTCGATTGGCACGCGGACAGCATCGTGGCGGTGGACGGCCGAACACGGTTCGACGTGCATTTGCGCGGCGCGCCGTTTGGCGCATTCGAGATGATGCTCGTCGGCGCCCACAACGTCCGCAACGCGCTCGTCGCGATCGCGATCGCCCATCACCTCGGCATCAGCGTCGAGCGCATCGCCGACGGACTGCGGCGGTTCGCCGGCGTGAAACGGCGGCTCGAGGTCGTCGGAGAGGCGGACGGCGTCACCGTGTTCGACGATTTCGCGCACCATCCGACCGCCGTCGCCGAAACCCTCGCAGGTGTGCGCGCGTCGCATCCGGACGCGCGCATCTGGGCGGTGTTCGAGCCGCGATCGGCTTCGTCGTGTCGCCGAGTGTTCCAGGACGACTTTGCGCGGGCGTTTGCGATGGCCGACGAGGTCGTCCTGGCGCCGGTCTTTCGATCGAAGCTGCCGGAATCGGAGCGCCTCTCGGTA
>Ga0070741_10006333_pt1 | contig 25514 bp, 22 predicted proteins | sample Coa_R1_4_FD_66440 | JGI IMG/M metagenome (GOLD analysis project Ga0070741, IMG submission 66440) | Surface soil microbial communities from Centralia Pennsylvania, which are recovering from an underground coalmine fire - Coalmine... | ecosystem: Environmental > Terrestrial > Soil > Unclassified ... | reverse complement strand
AGCTCAATGATGCGAGCGACCGCGGTTTCCGGATCCTCGGCCTGCACGAAGTAGAAGTCGCTCTCGTTCTCGGGCGGATTGAGATCGGGCATCGCGCCCTGGTTGATGCGGTGGGCGCTGGTGATGATCCGGCTATGGCTGGCCTGCCGGAACACTTCTGTCAGCCGCACCACCGGCACAGCGCCGGAGGAGATGATGTCCGCCAGCACTTGCCCGGAGCCAACCGATGGCAGTTGGTCGATGTCGCCCACGACCAGGAGGGCGGCTCTGTCAGGGAGCGCCTTCAAGACGGCTTGCATCAGCGGCACGTCTACCATGGACGCCTCGTCGACCACCAGCAGGTCGCACTCGAGCGGATTATCCTCGCCGCGTTTGAACCCGCCGGTTTTTGGATCGACCTCAAGTAACCGGTGGATGGTCTTCGCCTCAAACCCGGTCGCCTCGGTCATCCGCTTGGCGGCGCGGCCAGTCGGGGCGCAAAGCAGAAGCTCAGTCCCCTTGGCCGCGAGAACTCGCAAAATGGCTCTGATTATGGTTGTTTTGCCGACGCCAGGCCCGCCCGTCATCACCACAACCTTGGACTTGAGCGCAAGGCGGATAGCGGTGACCTGGCTCTCCGCAAGGGTAAGCTCAATTTGCTTTTCGACCCAGGGCAGCGCCTTGTCCGGATCGATCCAGGGCCACGGGAGCGGGCCGTTTGCCAGTCGCATGAGCCGTCCGGCGATGACGCGTTCCGCGTGATAAAGACCCGCCAGGAATATACAGGGCGCCTCGCCAACCCGATCGGCGATCACGTTACCTTCACCCAGCTCGAGATCCAGTGCGGTGCGGATGAGTTCCTGGGGCACCTCGAGGAGCTTCTCGGCGAGCGGTACCAGCTCGTCGGTTGGCAGCCCACAGTGCCCCTCGTCCATCGCCTCGGTAAGCGCGTAGGAAATTCCAGCTCTCACGCGCACCATCGCCGTCTTCTCGATGCCGAGCTTCATGGCAATGGCGTCCGCCGTCTTGAATCCAATACCGCGGATGTCGCGCGCGAGCCGGTAGGGATTCTCGGTCATGACCTGGATCGCGTCAGAACCATAGGTCTTGAAGATGCGCACCGCCCGCGCTGTACCCACACCATGGCTGTGCAGAAACACCATGATCTCGCGGACAGCCTTTTGCTCGGCCCATGCTGCGAGTATGCGGGCCGCACGGACGGGCCCGATACCGTCCACCTCCTGCAGGCGGTTCGGAGTTTCTTCGATGATCTCGAAGACCTTCTCGCCGAAAGCCCGCACCAGGTTCTTCGCGTAGACCGGCCCCACGCCTCGTATCATGCCGGATGCAAGGTATTTCTCGATCCCGTCGGCCGAAGTCGGTGCTGATGTGCGCAGGAATCTCGCCTTGAACTGCTGGCCGTGGGTGCGGTCATTGACCCATTCACCAGATGCCGTGATCCACTCGCCGGCGGCAATGGTTGCCGCATGCCCAACGACCGTCACGACATCACGGTGCCCACGCGCCTTGGCGCGCAGAACGCAGAAGCCATTCTCGACATTGTGGTAAGTGACGCGCTCGACGATGCCGGCCAGAACTTCCGGGCCTGATGACTCCCGCTGAGTTGGCATTCGAATCGTCATTTGTATCGCACGAAGCCCGCAAGGCGATCAGGCTTTGGCCAGAAAGGCGACGTTGGCGTCGCTCAACGAACCTCTGGAGAGAAGTAGGCCGGGCCTGGGACTGGGGCCGAACTTGCACCTCGATTACGCAGCGCGTCGTACCATCTCTATCAATGCTGCCCGCCCATCAACAGTCAGCGAATACGGCGCATTTAAGTCACTGCCGGTCTTTGCGATCAGCCGCTTGCGCTTGAGATATTGGAACAGCGCGTTCAGTGATTGATGCGGGATCCCCAGCCGCTCCGTCGCATCTCTGATCCGCAGAGATCCACAATCTCGAATAGTGGATAGCACGACGCGAACACGATCCGACTCAACAGGCAGGCGCGGTGCTCTTGCACGGTTCCTGTCAGGTATCTGCTGCGGATGTTCCTGGCCGGCCGAGGTGATCCGATAAGTTGGCGAGCCATCCAATCCCTGGAGTGCATTAGCAAGTGATTTATCAATAAGTTCTTGAAGGATGCCCTTCACTTTGCTCGCAGACATGCGCGCGGCAACGCTGATCTTCTTGACATCGGTCGCATAGCCGTCTGGAAGGATCGACAATACACGTTCCGCATCGCGCGACAGAAAGGGCGTCTTGTCACCCGTCCTCATGACAAGCCACGAGGGGCGAGCCGGATCCGCGAAACGCAAGCGGCCCAATGCATGGAGCTTGATTATCAGTTGATGAGCTCTCTGCTGACTGATCCCTAGTTTTTCCGCAATCAGGCTCTGCCGCATCGGCCTGTCGAGCATATCGAGCAGACGCTTGGCTCCGGGACCAAGCACGGTGCCGTTCTGGCGCGGTCGATTGGGAACGATCTCAAATCGGCACGTCTTGCCGCGCGCCGTGACGTGCCACTTCAGATCTTGGTTCTTTTCTGCGAGCCCGAGATGGGCCAGCCGATCGAGCTCGCGTGCACTTTTCAGGAGGCTGAGCTTTATTTCAATAGCGATCTCGCTCTTGAGGAGTTCGCGACGTTTAAGCGCACCCAGGCAAGCGGCTTGAGTACGGGTGAGGACAAGGCGTTTTCGTGCGGGAGCCATATTGATCTCGAGTCGATTCGTTTCGGCAAAGTATGCCGGATCTGTTTCGGATCAAACTGCAGATATCCACAGGATTGACGAGGAAGTTCGTGACAATCGCCCCAAGCGGCGACCTTTGGCCTGTGGTCCTAACAAACACAGGGCGCCCGCAGCGGCTGCATTTCATCACGGCCCGCTGCGCCATGCCATATCGACGGCTTCATCCAGGGCTTGACTGAGAACCCTGCAGCACTATGTGTCGCTTACGGTTTTTTAGAGCCGCAGTGACCTCTCCCCACATGGACGAGCGTTGCTCATCACGACACCTCACATCATAAACCCGCCTGTCCTGGGGCAGGCTGAGAACTCAACCTGTCTGTCTCTACGGGCGGGTTAGCTATGTTGAGGTAAATTCATGTACAAGGTTTCAGTGAACGCGGCTCGCCTCCGCTTTAGACGCCACTGCGCCCGCAAGAATATCTACCGCTATATTTGCAGGTTGAAGCGGCGCGAGAGTGCCCGTTATTATGACGGCGCAAGGTTTGTCCTAATGGATGGCAATATCGTTCGCGATTGGGGCAACTTAGAAGCTCTTGAGCGCTGGTGCCGACAGTCTGGCGTGTTGGACCAGACTGAGTATCTTGAAGGCTAAAGACGAAGGGCCGCGCGGGCTGTTAGCTCGTGCGGCCGAGGCGAGCGGTGCGAACGTATCCGCGAACCTGCTCTTTGAAGCCGCGGCCATTGAAGTCGCGTAGACGAATTGGGCTCCAATCGAGTTCGGCCATCACCCGCGACAGACGCCGAAACTCGCCGGAGGTTCGCTGGCGCTGCGGCACCTCTAGGATGTCCATCAACGTCTGCGTTGAGATGCGCTCTAATCCATCGAAGCCTGTCGCCCCGCGCACACGCTCGAGCCGCAGCCGCCACGGGTCCACGGGCTGCGCGGCTTCGACTTGGGCGGCTTTCATACGCTCTAGGAATGACACCTTGCTATCCCCCTGTTTACGCTACGCAGCTCGTTTTGATCGGTGCAGCGTCACGGGCGGCTCCCAGAATGCGCCATCCGTCATACCGACAAGTGCACGTGGCGGATACATCTTGACAACCATCGGGTCTTCGCCAGCTCTCGATCTGATGGTGGCGAAGACCATCAACCCGCATGCGAAGTCTTCAAACGACGGATGATTGTGCACCTTCCAATCCAGGAGGCTTAGTGAGCGGGCATAGAAGCCAACAAGGGTTAGTAGACCACTTGTGCCCCCGTATCTCATTTCATCCCAGTCCGAAGGGACCAATGGAAGAGGAGGGGCGTTTCGAGGTCCATGCACGGCAAACCATTCCCGTGCCAGCAGTGCTTTCTCTGCGGCATGCTTTTGGTATGGAATGCTGTCTTCACCGGTCTCACCTTTCAAGAACGACCCGCCGGTTACCGGGTTCTTGCATTGTCCATTAGGTCGTAACAGCACTTGCCGAAATAGCGCGTCGACCTTGTCTTTGATGAGTGTCATGTGGAGCCCCCTCTGGTTCGTTGCGCTGCCGCGTGTCGAAAAGGAGTACGACCAAACGCGACTTTCCTTGTCGATGTTTTGGGGGAAAACATCCGTCTTGTGTGGCTTACGAGCGAACATCTTAAGCAAATGCAACTATTGCCGGGCGGAATGTGACCTTTGGCGACGTGCTCGACGCTCCGAACGATCACAAATGCGCGAGGATATGGGAGCGGCAGGGGGAGTTTAATCTCGCCGCCTCTTCGCAGTTTGGTCCTGACAAATTTCTGTGGGATTGCGAGCTATTCACGATCCGAATTTCTGACGTTTCTGACACTAGAGCGTCACGAACGTCAGAGAAATTCGTTCGGAATGCAGCCAACTTTCCCACGATCGGGTATTGTGCAACCGATTTTCCTCCGCCGGACCAGTCGAGGCGCTGCCAAAACGGCGCTGTTGCTTGACGCACGGCAGTTTTCTGACAAATCTCCTTGCGCGTGCGAGACATAGATTTTTTTGTTCTTTCTATTCTGACGAGTGATCCGGCTCTGCCGAAAGCCGAAGGTATGCCAGCCGCAGCTACGGTAGGTTTGTCAGAGTGGCTACCTGCTGCCGCGAGTTCCACCCGCTTTGAGTATCTTGTGAGCCTCTGCGCGTGCCGCCTGAGCTTGCTCGCGGCGTTTGGCAAAGTGCTCGCGTAGCCCCGGCGCGACGTGCCACGCCTTGACGGGCACGCCCGGCTTGCTCTCTCCGGCGACAAGCCAATCCATTGCGCAAAGACGCCCGATCCATTCCCTAAGCCGATTATCCGCCTCTCCCCGGAGGAACCTGACGCCTGCCGTGAAGTCCGATGGCCGAAGGCGGTCCTCGTCAGTCGAGAGGACAAAATCTGCAAGACGTCGAAGCCGTTCTCTTTCCTTACCGCCGTTGACGACTACGTCGTAGAACCCAAAAAGGTGGGGCAGCAAGAATTGCCGGATCAGTTTGTCGGCCTGCTCGGCGGTATCGCGTGTAATTGATTCAGACCAGTTGGTCCCTGCAGACAGAGAGTTGTCCGGTGCCAATCCCATCAAGTTACGAAGCTGCTCAGCATCATTAGGTGTAAAGGTGGACGGGTCCGCCGCTCCATGGCCGGTTGGATCGTGGATCTTCGTCATGTGGAGCACCAAACAGAGCCGCCCGAAATACCCCTTCAGCTTGCCAATGGCAGCGAGCAGCCCGGCCGGAAAGCCATCGATCCTCTCGAGATCGTGAAGATAGCGCAGCAAATCGTCGCGCACCTCGCATGCGCCGTCCTCAAGTCTAAATTGCTGCGGTGGTACATCATTGACAGACCGGATCAGGCGTTCGTAGTCGCCTTCTGCGGCGGCAACAGGTGTACGGGTGTCAGGCAAACTGGCGGGCTTCATCAGCACGACTAAGAATCGTTGCAGAAGTCCGTCGTCGGTTAGGTCTCCGAGCTTTGCGACCTTATCGGGTTGAATGCCACCCAAGATGCTGAGAGCGAGATTGTCGATGCATATTTCTGCTCCAAGGTCTTCGTTCCCCTTGCCTACGCGGTCCTTGTTAAAGGGGCCGCCATTCCAGGTCTGCAAGTAGAATGATCGCGATCCTGAATTATATCTATCAAAATTTTCTATCCAGCCAGCGATCTCGTCCTGAACCAATAGTGAGCCGCAGGCGGCTCGCGAAAGTATTTCGGCGGCCTTCTCCGGTGTGATGTCGTTGATCACGCAGCGTGGAGGCGCTTCCGGGGCGGGCACGGTTTTCTTGTTCGGAAGCCATTGTAGACGTTGCTGCTTGTAGATTTTGCCTCTTTCGTGGTCGATCTTACCGAGAGGGCATGTGGTCTTTTTTATTATTGGTGATTTCAACGAGGATGGAGCGCCAACCAGGAGCGTCCAAATGATCGGTTCTTCCGGCCAGCCGTCAGCAAGGCGCACGGTTGTTTCGGCGTTCATAGCGCCGGAAATACCAGTCAGCGCCGCCATCGCCGTAGCCGAAGGGTCTGCACCCATCGCTTGAGAAACAGTGTCCACGAATATGCGCAGGGTGGGGCTGAGAATTTCAAACGGGAATGGGGGCGCGACGAATTCGTCATAAGGATTTACAAAATCGACCTCTGGCGTCGTGCTAACTGGAGGCCGGATGTTGAGCGGTGACTTCCCTTTTGGGAAGTGCGGGCACGTCTGGCAGTGCTTGCAGCCAGCGCCTGCAATGGCGGCGCAGCTTGGGTATCCAATTCCGCGGTCAGCTCGGTCAGCCACCTTGCGATCGTAGAGCGCCTGTGTGTCAGCCGGGGTGTAGGTCGCATGCCCTTTGGAAATCTCGTGTGCGATGACATTCCCGTTCTCCATGAACGCGGTGCAGAGCACCGACAAATTCCACTGCGGGTTATCGTAGTCGCGGCCTCCTGTACGGAATGCTTCGCGCAAGAACGCGCAGCCGTCCTTGCCGAAGATCGGCCTGGGGTCGACGAGAAACGGACCGGACTGCTCGATACCAGCCTGCAGCGCGTTGTCAGGCGAGAGCGCGGCGAACGCTGCATCAGGCGCATCGAAAACCGCACCGGGCTCGATTACTTCGCGCTGTTCACTCTGTTGCGCAACTAATTGCGTTTGATGTTGCGCTGCGGAGTTGAAGTCCTTAAGGAACGATATATCTCGTGCGAAGTTGTACGGCGTACCGAAGTGAAGCAGTTCTACCGGACGCGGCGGAGTGTACTTGTGATTGAGCGTCCCCGGCACCCGGAGAATACGAGCAGCATCGGTGGTCAGCCCGGCGTCGCACTTGATGCCCTCGCGCAGGAGAAGTGCTTTGAGGCCGTCTGCGTAGGCGCGCCAATCACTCACCGACAGGGGCGTGTCAGATACCCAGTGAAGGTGGAAGCCGCCGCCAGTGTGCACGGTCGCGGTTGGAAGCGGCAGTCCTACCTTGTTATGGAACGCCTCCAGCGCGTCTAACGCCTCCGTGAAGGTGTGGTAGTGCTTCGCATCCCCTGGTTTGACATCGCAGTCGATCCAGATCGACTTAAGCTGCGTCGCGTTCACAGCCTTGCGGACGGCTTTAAGTTTGTCGTTGGACTTCTTGGTGCATTCGCTCTGCTGAGACATGCAGACCCACACGTTGTAGAACGCGGGGGCCATCGAGTCGACCCAGCTGATGCAGTTGAGCACGTCGTCGATAGTCTTAAAGGGCCAGCCCACAACCCATGGCTTGCCGCCGTTCTTCGCCGGATCATCGTTCTTGGCGTTGACATGCACGTTGATCCAGCCGGTCGGACTGTTAATGTCCGCCGGCCAGACCAGCACGTTCTCCAAGAACTTGCGGCGTTGATCTGCGATCGACGTGAAGGGCGGCAGCGCAACCTGCGGCGGGTTGGGATTTGTTACCGTAGCGGTAACGCGGTCAGTCGGGACTGACCGCGGAAGCTTGTTACCGTCCACGGTAAATGTACCCGAGATGCCTGCTTCACCTGTCGATACGGAGTCGGGCGAGACAAAAGCATGTTGGGTCATGCTATGTTCCCGTTCGCAGCCGCCTGGTCTGTTTCCGCAACTGGTGATGAAGCGGGTGTGCAACTAGGCGCTGGGAACGCCCCGACGCGAGTGACAGTGCGAGCCGAAAGCCAAGCTTCAATAGCGGACTTTCGATAGCCGATGCGCCGCGCGCTCAATTGAACGAATGCCGGACCGGAGCCATTTGAGCGCATTCGTTGCAGGCTCGGGGGCGATATGCCAAGCCAACTAGAAACCTGCTTCTCCGTAAAAAGCGCCTCAAGCGCTTCGTGAGCTGGACTGAGTATCATTGGCGCCTCCTGCAAATCTTGGAGGTCTACAGAAATCTAACGCCCCCTTAAGGGATCGTATATTGAGTTAGCGGGGCCGCTACTGGGGGTATCCAACGGCAGGGTCAGCCAGCTTTGCTGCGGCTCGCTCAGAGGTGGTGAGCGAGAGCGCTCGCCGCGGGCTTGCATTTACCGTGGCGGTAATTGGGCTGTGAGTTGAAGCAGTGAGAAGAGAACATCGTATCTGGCTTGTTGTTTGGGCATTCCGAGAGCGCGCCAGTGTCGGCCTGTTCGCTCGGTGGCGACATCAGTGCCACTTACTCGCCTGAAGACAGCAGTATTGCAGCGATAATTTCGTGCCAGCGAAGTAATGCAGACTTCTTTGCGTCACGAAACGAGGCTCGATTATACACGGCAGCAACACCCTGCTGTTTGTGAGCGAGCAAAGCCTCGATCACGATCGGATCAATGCCGGCATCGTGCAATCGGGTGGAAAAAGTCCGCCGCAGGTCGTGTAGCCGCCAGGGGGGCAAATTGAAGCCGGACTTCGACAGCGTGGCGTCCAGCCTCGCTTTGCTCTTACTGAAGCCCGAGAAGCCGGTGCCCTGTTTGCCGAAGACGCAACCATCTGCATTATCCGGGCGTGGCGGTAACGCGGCCTCAATCGTTGGAGTAACAGGAATTTCGTGGGGGAGCCCGCCTTTCATGCGCTCGGCGCCGATCGCGATCCTGCCACTCATGACCTCGCCCCAGCGGAGACCAGCAATCTCCTCGCGGCGGCATCCGGTAAGAAGGCACAACCTCACAATGCGAGCGTAGTCTTCGCCAGTGCCCGTCGCGTCCCAGATGGCGCGAATTTCCGCATCGTTGAGCGTGCGTTCGCGGGCTCGCTCTGGGTGTTGAACAGTGAACGCTACCGGGTTTGCGTCCCCGCCGATGCGCCCTGTCCTGAGCCCCCAGCTCCAGAGCGCGCTGAGCGCCGCCCTCACGCGGTTGGCCGTTGTCTTACCCGAGTTTTCCGCAACGCGCTCCAATACTTCCGAAACATCACGGCGGTGCACCGTCTCTATCCGTTCGTGATGGAGGCTCGCCGCGTGCTTGCGGAGGTTTCGTTCTGTTTCTCTGTATGAACGAGGTCGAAGCCGTCCCTTTGCCTGCGGCAAGTACGCGTCGATCAGCTGCAGCACCGTGCCAGCGTTCCGCTTAGCCCTCCGCTCGGCAGAAGGGTTTGCGCCATGCGTGATGCTGGCAGCCTTTCGCCGCGCTTCTTCGCGGGCGTCGTCCAGGCCCACCACAGAGACATCACCGAGCACAATTCGGCGCGTTCGTCCGTGCTCATCTCTGTATTGGAAAACCCAGGACCGTCGTCCTGACCTCAGGGCTCGTATACCCAAACCATTGCAGCCCGCGTCCCAGAAGAACTTTTCGGCCTGCCCTGCCGGGCAGCACATTTTGCGAATAGTTGCCTTTGTGAAGGCATTTTGATCCACTGCGCGGAGTCTCTTCGCTGAGGGTGCCGAAAGTACTTCCAGGCGCGGAAGCAATGTGGAAGCGGAAAGCGCGTGAGAAGCTAATGGGTCGTGACGGCTCATGAATGTTCTCGGGGCTACGTGCTGAAGGTCTACCGCAAGAACGTGGTGTGGCGCAGGCAGTTAGCAAGCGTTTTGGTGGCTCTTGATTCCAACTGAGTTAATGTGAGTGGTGAGAGGAAATGCTGGAGCGCTAACTACGAATCTGAGGGTCGGACGTTCGAATCGTTCCGGGCGCGCCACTCGGCTCCAGCAGAGGCCTTGCTGGCATGTGCGGCTTCAGGCCGGAGTCTCAGTAGCCATCCCGCGTCGCTTCGGCTCCCAATCAAAAATATCGAAAACAACCCCAAGCAAAGTAGGTAGCGGGTAGACGGATGAAGCGCGGCGAAATCCGGGGCAAGTCTGTCGGCCGGAGGAGTCCCGCATTGAGCTTCGCTTCATGCGGGCTACGCTTGCTATGTTTTGATGTCCGACAGAAATCGACCGGGTGTCCGATGAGAAACGGCAGGCATCTATTTCAGGAATCAGGCAGCGTAATAGCGTTGCCATTGATCGCTCGCCGACGGCACCCGACACGGGCGCCACGGACGCGGAAAATCGGGCTGCGCTTGAGGAGCAAAGGAGGCTCTTTTTTGTCGGACTGACGCGGGTGAAGGCCAATCCAGCTGAGAACCGGCCCGGCGTGCTGGTGCTCACATCGAGCCGTACGATGTCTCTCGCGGACGCGATGCAATCCGGAATTCGGCCTGCGCGCGTTCAATATGGAATCGCGCACGTTCATGCCAGCCGATTTATCCAGGAGCTTGGGCCAACGGCTCCCGCGACACGGCGAGCATGAGACTACGCCAGTCGGAATCTGGTGATCAAATATATAGAACCGGTAAGACGCCTTCGGCGTTGCGTCTCGCGTTGACGTACCGTTACTGCAGTTTCGCGTCAAAAGAGGCAGGCAGCCGCGCCAGTGTTCAGCTTGTCGCGCTGGAACAGCATCAGCTCAAAGCCGTTCACCTGTTGAAGGGTCGCACGTTGGGCTATCATTTCGGCATGGATTGCAGAATTACTGACGAGCTCATCGCCATGGCAGAGCACGACCGAAAGGTCAGTGACGAGCTGGCGGCGTCGGGAGCGCTGTACGAGGGCTATGATCCACGTATGGCCGCCGTTCACGAGAAGAATGCGCTGCGGCTCAAAGCGATCATGGCACAGATCGGATGGCCGACTGAGCGCCTGGTCGGCAAACGAGCCGCGGACGCCGCCTGGCTGATCGCCCAGCACGCCATCGCGCACCCGGAATTTCAGCGCTCGTGCCTTAAGCTTCTTGCTGCGGCCGCGCACGAGCACTTGGTCCCAGCTTGGCAGCCGGCCATGCTGGAGGACAGGATCCGTGTGTTCGAAGGTAGGCCGCAGCTCTACGGCACCCAGCTTGAGCCCGACGCGCACGGCAACATGCGGCCCCGCACGATCGAGGATCCGGACGGAGTGGACGAACGACGTCGCGCGGTAGGTCTCGAACCGCTCGCTGAAAGACTTGTTCGTGCTAAACCGCAACCGCTGCCAGCCGACCGTGAACGGTTCGAGCACGACTATCAGGAGTGGCTCATTGCAGTCGGTTGGCGCAAACGCCCCCAGTCGTCGAGTAAGGCGCCAGCGTGAGGCTGCAGCTGAACGGTATGTTGCCCGCCCCAGACGGTCGCTAATGGCGCATCACGTCGATCCCGGGATTGATCGGTGCAGCCGCTATCGAAGGGTAAGTGGACCACGCTGCGATGTCGGGACGACAGCCAGGCGTGGAGCCAAATCGAAAGCCGTCGCAGTTCTATCGATTGGGGCGTGTTCCGGGCCATGCGATCATAGCGCCACGGCGAAACAATAGTGCCCATCTTCGTCGGCCGTGGCGCGCCATTCTACGCCAGAGCACGCTGCGGCAGCCCAGGGGCGCCGTTCGTGTCGTCGTCCAGGCCGCCACGCAACTATCAGCCGGCGGTGCTGTGATTGGATGGTCCGGGTGCTGAGGTGCCGACAAACATTCGCGTCCATTCGCTCGGAGTGACCCCGAGCACGCGCCGGAAGATCGTCGTCATGTGAGCGTGGCTTGAGAATCCGCAAGCGGCTGCAATCGTCGCGAGGCTTGGGCGGGTGCCGCGGCGTGAGGTCGCTTCGATCAACGAACGTGCTCGTGCAATCCTCCGCTCCACCAACGCGGCGTGCAGTGTTATGCCAGTCGTCGCCCGGAACGTGCGGGCGAGATAGCATTCCGAGAGGCCCGTGTCGCTTGCAAGGTCGGCGAGGCGAATGTCTTCGGCGAGTCGCGCCTCAAAATAATCGAGAATCCGCTTCAAGCGTCGAGAAGTCAAACGGCATTCGGCACGCGCTTTCTGAGTACCGGGATTGAGCAATGCTGAGACCCGTTCGGCAGCAGCGGCTACGACGGTCTCCATCGCCAAGGATGGTGCCGCTGCACCAAGCATGGCGATCCGCCGCAGGCCAGTCGCCAGCGGAGTGAACAGGGGGTCGGCCGCATTGCTAAACCGCTTTAGCTGGCCGGTCTCAATCCCTGATGCAAGTCGAGCGAATATCTCCGGGGCCAAGCTCAACACCAGGTACTCCCCGCCCTTGTCCGAGGCCGAAAAGACGTCGCAGCCTGCCGGCGTGAAGGCGAGCCGCCAAGGCTCCGCATCAAAGGGGCGCCGCCGTGCACCACCGAAGGCGTCGACGCCTCGCTGCCTCTCGAACGTGAACCCAATCACGTGGCGATCGGGCACGTAGCTCACCTGGTAGGGCGCGGCCGGCAGCACCGTTACCGCAAAGCCCGGGCCCTCGCAGTGAAGAGCCGAGCGATGCGCAGCAGTCACCGTGTCTGGTTCCTGTCCCGACATGAAACCTCGCCGTAGCCCGAAGCGTTTGCCGCCGCAACAACTGAAAGATGACGTTGCGACCCACGCGCCATTATAGGTCAAGCACGTGAAAGCGCGTCGAAACCAGCCGAGGTAACATCCTGACAGCCTTGCCCGGAGGTTTTCGATGGCTGTATCCGACCCGCTCTTTGCTCTCGGCGAACTGGAAGCTGCGGCTCAGCTCGTGCATCGTACGGTACCGCCGACCCCGCAATATGCCTGGCCGCTTCTCGCCAGGCGCACCGGTTGCGAGGTCTGGGTAAAGCACGAGAATCACACGCCGACTTCCGCCTTCAAAGTACGCGGCGGCATCGTCTACATGGACAATCTGAAGCGCTCACTGACAAAAGTGACAGGGGTGATTTCGGCCACGCGCGGCAATCATGGCCAATCCATCGCATTCTCGGCCTCTCAGGCGGGCATTTCGGCGACAATCTACGTGCCGCGGGGCAACTCAACGGACCAGAATGCCGCCATGCGCGCCTTTGGTGCCACCGTCGTCGAATTCGGCAGGGATTTTGACGAGGCGCTTGCCGAATGTCATCGGGTCGCGCGGGAGCAGAGCCTGCATTTCATCGCACCGTTCAATCGAGAGCAGGTCAAGGGCGTCGCGACGTACGCGCTCGAGCTGTTTCGCGCCGTCGCCGACCTTGATACGGTCTATGTCCCGATCGGAATGGGCTCCGGCATCTGTGGGCTGATCACAGCCCGCGACCTGCTCGGCCTCAAGACTGAAATCGTTGGCGTCGTAGCCCGTAACGCCCCGGCGATGGCCCTGTCGTTCGCGGCCGGGAAGCCGGTTTCCACGGACTCGGCGCTAACCTTTGCCGACGGCGTGGCAACACGCGACCCGCGTCAGGAGGCCGTGGCCATCATCAAGCGGGGCGCAGCCCGAATCCTGCAGCTTGGCGAGGACGACATCGCCGAAGCGGTACGTTGCTATTTTCAGGACACGCACAACGTTGCGGAAGGTGCGGGCGCCGCTCCGCTTGCCGGGCTCATGCAGGAGCGCGCCCGCATGGCCGGAAAGAAGGTTGCTGTGATTCTGTCCGGCGGCAATATCGATGCGTCGGTCTACCGGCGGATCCTGGCTGGTGAGACGCCAAAGGTCGGCTAAATGCGCCAGCACTTCATCGGCCGTGGCGCGCCAATCATTCTGCGACCAGGCCGGGCTGGCCGGTCAATCGCAGATGATCGCCATGGCTTCAATCTCGACCCGTGCCGAGGCAGAGGCCAGTGCAGCCTTGGCCTGCACATATCGCAAAGCTGCGGCGAACCGTGACGACAGCCGCACCCTCGAGCGCAATAGCGCATCGCTTCATAGCACGGCGGGCCCGCTGCTTAAGGCGGCCGTCGCGCCAGGTTCAAGTTCTTCGCCTTGTCCAGATTGCGGGCCTTTTCCAGCGCGGCTGCGCCCGGCAAGAGAGTAGACGCAAGATCGGTCTCGGTGAAATCGGCACCTGCGAGGTCGGCGTTGGACAGGTTTGCTCCCGAAAGATCGGCGCGGCTGAGATCGCAGTTCGCCAGATTGGCGTTCTCAAGCTTCGCGAATTCGAGATCGGCCCGCGCGAGATTGGCGCCGCTCAAGTCCGCATTGCTGAGATCGGCGGATTTGAGCACGCCACGCATCATGCCCATCGATTGGTTGCGCATGTCGGCGCTCAGATCGGCGCCCGCAAGCTTGGCTCCGATCAGGCTGGCGCCGGAAAGATCCGCGGTGATGCGCGCGCCGTTCAAATCGGCGCCGCCAAGCCTGGCGCGCTGCATCTGCGTGCCGAGCAGCGAGGCCTTGACGAGCGACGCCGCGGTCAGATCCGCGTCGATCAGCCAGGCCTGGTTCAGGTTGGCGTGGTCGAAGCGTGCGCCGTTCAGCTTTGCCCGGTTGAGCTTTGCGAGGCGGAGATTGCTGCCGGAGAAGTCGAGCCCCGAGAGATCAAGGTGCGAGAGCCGCTTTCCCTGCAGATTCGCACGGCGCTGGCCTGCGGCATCTTGAGGCGCTGAGGCGAGAAGCGCTTCGACCTCGGCCCGCGTCATCTCCGATGTCGACATGTCAGGACTGTCGAGGTCGACATTGCGCAGCATGTCCTGAGACAGGGCGGCAGTGGGACCGGCCAGCAGCGCCGTTATCGACGCAAGCGCAAATGCGACACGAAACAGCATCGCCGTCTCTCCGCCTTCCAGCAGCCGGTCATCTTCTCTAGCATTCTTGGTCTCGCAGTTTGCGCGCGATTGCACGCGAGCTTACGGGTCGAGGTGCTCGTCTGCCTACGCGGCAGTATGAAACCGGATCACGGTCCTGGCAATGGCCGTCACCGCACCATCGGGCGCGAGAGCTGCAGGCGGAGGCTCGCCGCCAGCCATCAGCGCCTCTTGCCGAGCGCGGCCAACGCCCGAGAGTCTCGAAAGACGGCGCTAAGGTTGCACATCGTGTCGGAGACCCAAGGAAAACGCCAAAGGGCACGCCGCTTCCGCTCGCAATCAGCCCAGGCATCGCCGCCCGTCTGTTGCGTGCTGGTCACAGTTCGCCCCAATCGTCGAAGAGATATCGCTGATGACAATTCGACTGTCATCCAGTCCAAGTCCGACGGGGCAGCCGCGGCTATATTGGGCCGCAACTGGCTCGGTTGGAGAATTCGAAGTTGATACGGCGTCCCATAGCTATAATCGTATCGATCATCGCATTTGCGTTCGCTTCGACCAATCTGGCACAGGCAATAGAGCTAAAGGTCCCGCAGCTTTCGGGAACGTTGACCGAAAGCACCTATCCTGAGTTTGAGAAGTTCATCGACGATCACGTCAACAAGGTCATCGCACTCAAGATCACGGTTCAGCGCTCGAGCTCCGACGCCGCCCCGCTTCAGGCAAGTGCCGAAAACGGGAGACTGGTCGTCTACCTGAACTCGACACCGGACGAACCGAGCGAGTCCGAGATCGTCGCGGGCAACGGCTTCTCTTACCAGAATGGCTCCTATGCTCTTGACGGGCTTTTCACGGTCAACAACGGCGGAATGCATCAGGGCGTGATCTCGTACAGTCTCAAAAAAGCCGACGGGTCGGCGGCCAAGCTTGATCCGTCGACAAAGCTTGAACAGGTCGAACTCGGACAGCAGAGCCAATGAGTCCTCATCGCGATCGCTGCTGCGGGTTGTGGCGGCTGTTGAGCTTCATGATCATGCTTGTCGTGCCGACGCTGGCGTCAGCGCAGCCTGCCTTGCTGTCCGGAACCGTCGGCAAAGCGCCGGTGCTGCTGACCCTCACCAATGACAACGGCAGGCTATACGGCTGGTATGTCTACTTGCGCGTCGGCAAGGGGATCCGACTTGAGGGAACGTTGAATGCCGCAGGCAGCTTCACGCTGGACGAGTTTCCGCTTGATGATCCCAGGAAAAAGACCGGGGTCTTTGCCGGGACCGTTGCGCAAGGACGCTGGACCGGGATGTGGCGGAAGCCGGAGGGCGGATCTGACTTGGCTGTCGACCTCAATGAGAACCATGCAACGCTCGCCGATTCGAATATCAATCTGCAATGCGCGGCGACCAGGACGGATAAGCAGTTCGGCAACATTTCCAAATATGCGCTCACGCTCGGCGTGACCAACGGAGCCATCCGCAAGCTCTCGCTCGCGCAGAACACAACGTCCAAATCCGGTGGCGACCAGGGCTGCATGATCGGGCTCGACGACCTCAAGCCCGTCAAATCGGATGTGGGGCTATTGCTGCAGACCGACGACCTCGCCGAGGACAAGACGCCACGATGCACAATCCGCTTCATCGACGTCGGCGATTATCTGTATGTCCAGATCGGAGACGCGACAGCAGGACACAATGATTGTCGTGGCGGTGAAGAGGTCGCCTATTGCAGCCCGCGCCAATTCTGGGCCGACATGATCGTCGACCGAAAATCCTCGACCTGTCGCCCGGTGGAATGATGCTCCGCAGCTCCTTTCAAGTCTGAGTGCGGGCGCCGCTCGGCAGCGTCTGGGTCCGGCTATCCGGCAGCATCATCGCCTGCGCCGTCAGCAGCCACGGCATCCACATCAATCGTGCAGCCTGCATCCAAAGCGCAAATGGATCGGCTGTCTCAAAAAGGCGCCCGGCAGCTTCGAAGGATGGCGTTGCTCGCAGGTTGATCGAAATCTGCTCCCAATCGCTGTTCGGCGACTGGCTGTGAATGATCTCGATGTCGAGACCGGGCAGATGTGCGGTTGCCCTGATGGTATCGACTTCATTTTCCCGGTCGTAGGTCCGCTCAGGCATGGGCCTCTCCAAGCAACAATTTTCGCGCCGCATGGCCCGAACGTCAGCTCAAATTGCGGGCATTGTCAGGCCAACCCGCATGTCCCTGGCAACATAGACGCATTTGTCATCGGCAAGCACACGGCCATTGGCAATCCCGAGCACCAGTCTGCCGCGCCTTACCTGGCGCATGGCGATCTCATAGCGCACGCGTTGGATGTCCGGCGTGATCTGCCCTCGCAGCTCCACCTCGCCAACGCCGATGGCGCGGCCTTTGCCCGGCGAGCCCGACCAGCCGAGCCAATAACCGATCATCTGCCACATCGCGTCCAGGCCGAGGCACCCCGGCATCACAGGATCACCGGGAAAGGTGGAATCGAAGAACCAGAGCCGTGGCGTAATGTCCAACTCGCCGATGATATGGCCCTTGCCGAATTCGCCGCCGTCGAGGCTGATCTCCGTGATGCGGTCGATCATCAGCATCGGCGGCGCGGGCAGCTGCGCGTTGCCCGGGCCGAAATAGCCGCCTTCGCTCGATTTGAGCAGGTCGTCCTTGCTGTAGGACGATTGCGGCGTGTGAAAATCGTGTGGGTTGGGCAAGACAATGAAGCCTTTGGTGCGATTGCCGCCGCATCATCCGCCAAGCGTGTGTCGCTGTCCACCCACACGCCACCCACTACTTCCCCATGCGCAGTCCCTTTGTCGTGAAGCGCTGCGTCTTGCCGCCGTCGTGGATGGGCCGTCGCGTGCCGGCGGCCTTGCCGGTGCCCGGAGGCTGGTGGGCGGGAACGAGCTGGTCGGGGCGAGAGCCGATCAGGTCGCTGCGGCCCATCTGCTTCAGCGCGTCGCGCAGGAGCGGCCAGTTGTCGGGATCGTGATAGCGCAGGAACGCCTTGTGCAGCCGGCGCTGCCGCAGGCCCTTGATCGCCTCGACCTTGTCGCTGCCGCCGTGGCGCACGCCGCGCAGCGGATTGATGCCGGTGTGGTACATCGCGGTCGCGGTCGCCATCGGCGAGGGCAGGAAGGTCTGCACCTGGTCGGCGCGGTAGCGGTTCTTCTTGAGCCACAGCGCGAGGTTCATCATGTCCTCGTCGGTCGTGCCCGGATGCGCCGCGATGAAATACGGGATCAGGTAATATTTCTTGCCGGCCTCCTTTGCGGCCGCATCGAACATCTGCTTGAAGCGGTCGTAGGCGCCGATGCCCGGCTTCATCATCTTGTCCAGCGGGCCGCGCTCGGTATGCTCCGGCGCGATCTTGAGATAGCCGCCGACGTGATGGGTGACGAGCTCCTTGACATATTCCGGGCTCTTCACCGCGAGATCGTAGCGCACGCCGGAGGCGACCATCACCCGCTTGACGCCCTTGACCTCGCGCACCTTGCGATAGAGCCGGATCAGATCGTCATGCGAGGTGTTGAGGTTCTCGCAGATGTCGGGGAAGACACAGGACGGACGCCGGCACAGCGCCTCGACCTTCGGGTCCTTGCACGCCATCCGGTACATGTTGGCGGTGGGGCCGCCGATGTCGGAGATCACGCCGGTGAAGCCCGGCGTCTTGTCGCGAATGCGCTCGATCTCGCGCAGGATCGAGCCTTCCGAGCGACTCTGGATGATGCGGCCCTCGTGCTCGGTGATGGAGCAGAAGGTGCAGCCGCCGAAGCAGCCGCGCATGATCGTCACCGAGAACTTGATCATCTCCCACGCCGGGATCTTCGCATCGCCATAGGAGGGATGCGGCGCGCGGGCGTAAGGAAGATCGTAGACCGAGTCCATTTCGTCCGACGTCAGCGGGATCGGCGGCGGGTTCAGCCACAAATCGCGATCGCCATGGCGCTGCACCATTGGCCGCGCATTGCCCGGATTGCTCTCCCGATGCAGCACGCGCGAGGCTCTTGCATAGGCCTCGCGGTCCTGTTCGACCTGCTCGCAGGCCGGCAGCCGTATCACGACGTCGCCGCTCTTGCGGCCCGCGCCCTCATCGGCGGAGTCGAGATCGTCCGCATGCAGCTCGGTGTAATTCTCCGGCACGCGGCGAAACAGCGCGACGCCCCTGATATCGGCGAGCTCGCGCGGCGCCTCGCCCGCGGCAAGGCGATGCGCCACCTCGACGACGGCGCGCTCGGCATTGCCATAGATCAGCAGGTCCGCCTTGGCGTCGGCCAGGATCGAGCGGCGCACCTTGTCGGACCAGTAGTCGTAATGCGCGATCCGGCGCAGCGACGCCTCGATGCCGCCGAGCACGACCGGGGTATCCTTGAAGGCCTCGCGGCAGCGCTGGGCGTAGACGATGGTGCAGCGGTCCGGCCGCTTGCCGCCTTCGCCGCCCGCCGTATAGGCGTCATCATGGCGCAGCCGGCGATCCGCCGTGTAGCGGTTGACCATGGAATCCATGTTGCCGCCGGTGACGCCGAAGAACAGGCGCGGCTTGCCGAGCGCCTTGAACGGCTCGGCCGATTGCCAGTCGGGCTGTGCGATGATGCCGACCCGGAAACCCTGGGCCTCCAAGAGCCGGCCGATGATCGCCATGCCGAAGCTTGGATGGTCGACATAGGCATCGCCCGTCACCAGCACGATGTCGCAGGCGTCCCAGCCGAGCGCGCTCATCTCGGCGCGGCTCATTGGCAGGAACGGTGCCGGCTTGTCCGGCCGGTGGCGGGGCCAGGAGGTCAGCGGCTTTGCGGCAAGGACGGGGATGTTCATGGTCTGATGGCATAGGCCTGGAGCGGCGCAAATACAACCGGCGGCACGCCGCGTCGCGGCCGGCGGCCAATGCGGACCGTTAAGCTGCGGCCGTATCGATCGAGCGGCGGATCAGCCGCAGCACGTCGTCATTGGTCAGGAACAAATCGTGGTTGATGATGCCCCAGCCGGCGTCGGAGGCGTCGACGACGCGCACGCCGAGCTGCTGGATGGCGGCCTTCTCGGCGGCCCCGACGCGGGTCATTCCGCCGGCGATTTCGCCCGACAGCGCCAGCGCGCGATCGTTGGTCGCCGTGATGACGGTGATCTTGCCGGCGAGCGGACCGATGCTCTTGATCGAGGACGAGAACACGTCCATGTCGATATCGGGCGAGGCGAACACCACCGCGCCGATCCTGTTCAACACCGTATCGCCATATCGCGCATAGAGTTGACGCAGGCTCTCGAGCGTCAGCATGGTTCCCATGCTGTGCGCGATAATGTGGACGCGGCCGCTACCCGGCGTCTCCACGATGGAGCGGAGCACGCCCTCGAACGCGTCGCGCGACCACATCGCGCTGTCGCGGTCATAGGCGTAGTCGAACAATCCGTCCCGCGACGGCCAGGAAAACACCATGGTCCGGCCGTGGAACTTGATGCCATCCGACAGGCGCGCAGCGTCAAGCGCTGAGGTCTCGAAGGTCTGTCTGAAGCCGTGCACATAGATCAGCACATCCGGCCCGCCGTCGGTCTGCGCGAGCAGGCTGCCGATATCGCCCGGCACGACGTCGATCTTGTTGATGTGCCAACCGCCCAGTCCGACCGAGGCCAACGACAGGCGGCCGTCGTCCGGCGGCACGAGTCTCGCGCGTGCAACCGTCATCGCCTGCGCCCGCTCCGGTCCGAACCACGGCTTGGCGCGCGCACCGCTGGCAGGCTTCCGCGTCGTGGCAACAAGCAGCGTGGGATCCACCGAAAGCGACGACGCGTCGAAGCGCGCGCCGGTTTCGGCCATGCCGGAGCAGCCGCCAAGCGCAAGCGCACCAGCCAATGACGAAAGGCCGCCGAGCAGCGCGCGGCGGGACAAGCGAGCGTCATGTCGCAGCAGATCTGGGACGATCAAAGGGAACCCTTAGGGAACAATGCCAGCCTGTGAACCCGCCCCCGTGAGGCGTCTGTGAATGGCAATGGCGGCGAGAAAGGGGCACGGCCACGAATATGTCCGGTCGCAGGCTCAGGCACCGAGAGGTTACGGCTATCTATGGCCCAGGCAGCCGCGCCGCATGGCCAAGGCGATTCCTAATCCAGATCCTCAGGTAGAATATCGCGCGCACCATGCAACACCCGGACGATCTCGGCCCCATGCGGGACGGCTTCGTAGAAGATGATGTAATTCCCGACTGCGAAGCTGCGGATGCTCATACCAAGTTCAGGACGTTGTCGTCCGGCTCCGGGATTTTCGGCAAGCATCTCGAAGACACGGCCAATTCGATCGAGCAGACGATCCGCTGCGGCGATGTTATCCGCTGCGATGAAGAGCCAGATTTCCTCAAGATCAATTTCAGCCTGGGGACGCCGGGAGAGATTACTCGCCATGCTCGGCTTTCAGCCGTTGGCGTCCTCGCGCCTTGATCCGCTCAACCAACTCGCCGGGTTGAATCGGATCGGCCGGCCCACTGTCGCGTCCCTCCTGGATGGCGGCACGCAATGCTTCAAGCTTTGCCTTGCGGCGTTCCTCGCGCTCTTCGACCAGGCGCAGACCTTCACGCATGACTTCGCTAGCGGTGGCATAGCGGCCGCTATCGACCAGATCCTTGATGAATTTCTCGTAGTGTTTGCCGACCGTGTAGCTCGTGGCCATGGGCACACCTCCGGCTCATAATATATTACTTTATGCTATATTCGGCAATGCAGGTTCGGTTCCGCGCTGGAATGGGAGAGTGCTTGGTCCGGGCTTAAACCTCCAGCCACTCCTTCCGGACGGCGTCGTTGGCTTTCAACTCCTCCGGCGTGCCTTCGAACACGATGCGGCCGTGGCCCATGACGTAGACGCGGTGGGAGATGCGCAGCGCGATCGAGAGCTTCTGCTCGACCAGCAGGATGGCGACGCCGGCCTGCGCTATTCTCGCGATGAGGTCGCCGACTTGTTGGACGATCAGCGGCGCCAGGCCCTCGGTGGGCTCGTCGATCATGATGAGCTCGGGATCGCCCATCAGCGTACGGCAGATGGTCAGCATCTGCTTCTCGCCGCCGGAGAGCACGCCCGCCGGCGTGTCGGCGCGGGCGGCGAGATTGGGAAACATCTCCAGCATGCCTTCGAGCCGCCATTTGCCGGGTCGGCGGACGTCCTTGATGCCGAGCAGCAGATTTTGCCGCACCGTGAGGCCGGGGAAGATGTCGCGATGCTCAGGTACATAGCCGAGGCCGCAGCGCGCGATCCTATAGCTCGGCAGCCCCGCGATATCCTGCCCCTTGAAGCGTATCGTGCCGTGCGGCGGCACCTCGCCCATGATCGCCTTCACGGTGGTGGAGCGGCCGACGCCATTGCGGCCGAGCAGGCTCACGACCTCGCCGGCGGCGATGTCGAGATCGACGCCCTGCAGGATGTGGCTCTTGCCGTAATAGGCGTGCAGATCCCTCACCTGAAGCATCAGTGAGCCTCCTCGCCGAGATAGGCTTCCCTGACCTTGAGGTTGCCGCGGATCTCCTCCGGCGTGCCCGAGGCGATGATGTGGCCATAGACCAGCACCGAGATGCGGTCGGCGAGGCCGAACACCACGCTCATATCGTGCTCGACGATCACGAGCGTGCGTCCTTCGGTGAGGCGGCGGATCAGCGCCACTGCGCGCTCGGTCTCGGCATGGCTCATGCCCGCGGTCGGCTCGTCCAGCATGATGACATTGGCGCCCCCGGCAATGGTGATGCCGATCTCGAGCTCGCGCTGCTCGGCATAGGTCAAGAGCCCCGCCGGCACATCGCGGCGATGGCTGAGATGGATGTCCTCGAGAATCTGCGCGGTGCGCTGCCGCACCTCCGGCAAATGATCGACATTCTTCCAGAAAGCGTAGCGATGGCCGCTCGCCCACAGCACCGCGCAGCGGACGTTTTCCCACACCGACATCTTCGCGAAGACGTTGGTGACCTGGAACGAGCGCGACAGGCCGCGGCGGTTGATCTCGAACGGCCTTAAGCCCGAGATGGCTTCGCCGTTCAGCCGGATCTCGCCCTCGCTCGGCTTGATGTAGCCGCTGATCAGGTTGAAGGTCGTGGACTTGCCGGCGCCGTTGGGGCCGATGATGGCATGACGCTCGCCCTGCGCGACGCTCAGATTGAGGTCGCGGATGATGCTGACATTGCCGAAGCGCTTCTCGACGGATTTGATTTCGATGGCTGCGGTCACACGAGATACCCCCGGTCACGGGCGACTGTCGCGGCGCGGTCCCAGGCTTCGGCAACGCGCCGCCAGGTGATGCGGGCGATCAGGAAGCCGCCGACGACCAGCACGGCTGCGACCGCCCAGGTCGCAGGCTTGGTTGCATCGAAGGCAATGCCGACGAGGTTGATGACATTGCCCTCGCCCTGGCTTGCGGTGTAGCGCGCGACCGTTTCGATTGAGAGGATGACGCCGAGCGCCAGCGCCAGCGTCGGCAGCGCCGCGACCAGGTAGGACGGGATCACCATCGCGAGCGAGCGCGCGCGGATCAGCGGACGGTGCATCATCAGGAGCCCTGCGATGCCGCCCGGCGCGAACATCACGATGCCGATGAAGATGATGCCGAAATAGAGCTGCCAGACCGTGGTGATGTTGGTCAGGCCGAGCTGCAGGTAGGTGACGAGAATGGCGCCCAGGATCGGGCCGAAGAAATAGGCGATGCCGCCGATGAAGGCCGCGAACAGCACGAGGCCCGATTGCGTCGCGCCGAGATAGGCGGAGTTGGCGATCTCGAAATTGATGGCGGCGAGGCCGCCGGCGATGCCGGCGAAGAAGCCGGCAAAGCCGTAGGCGAGATAGCGCACGACGTGGGGATCGTAGCCGATGAACTCGACCCGTTCCGGATTGTCGCGCACCGCGTTGCAGATGCGCCCGAGCGGCGTACGGGTCAGCGCATACATGGCAATCGCCGAGATCATCACCCAGAATGCGATCAGATAGTAGACTTGGATCTGCGGCCCGAAGCTCCAGCCGAACATGTGCGGCAGCGCGGTGCGGTCGGTGGTGATGCCGGATTCGCCGCCGAACACGCTGCGCAGGATCAGCGAGGACGAGGCGACCAGCTCCCCGATGCCGAGCGAGATCATCGCAAACACGGTGCCGGCCCGCTTGGTCATCACCCAGCCGACCAGGATGGCAAAGGCCAGGCCGCCGATGCCGCCGACCAGCGGAATGAAGGGCAGCGGGATCGGGAGATCGTGGGCGGCGACCGCATTCATGGCATGGACCGCGAGGAACCCGCCGAGGCCGTAATGCACCGCATGGCCGAACGACAATAGCCCGGTCTGGCCGAGCAGGATGTTGTAGGACAGTGCGAAGATGATGGCGATGCCGATCAGGCTGAACGAGGTCAGCGAGCCGCCCGAGGAGAACACCAGCGGCAGCACGATCAGCGCGAGCGCGGCGATCAGCCAGATGCCATAGAAGCGCAAGACCCCTCGCTGCTCCTTCAGCACCTCGGGCGCGTTGGTCGCGGCGGTGTTCATGTCTCGCGTGTCCCGAGCAGGCCGACGGGGCGAACGATGAGGATCAGGACCAGGAGCACATAGGGCAGGATCGGCGCGATCTGGGCGATGCTGACATTCCAGATGTCGGTCAGCATCGACGGGCCGAGGCTCGGATCGAGCGGCCCGAACGCGCTCGCAAGCGAGCCGTTCAGCGCGACCGCAAAGGTCTGCACCAGCCCGATCACGAGCGAGGCGACAAAGGCGCCGGGCAGCGAGCCGAGCCCGCCGAACACGATGACGACGAACAGGATCGGGCCGAGAAAGGCGGCCATGTCGGACTGCGTCACCAGCGCGGGCCCGGCGATGACACCGGCGAGCCCTGCGAGCGCGCTGCCGACGCCGAACACCAGCATGAAGATGCGTCCGACATTGTGGCCGAGATGGCCGACCATGCTCGGATGGGTCAGCGCGGCCTGCACGATGAGGCCGACCCGCGTTTTCTTCAGCACGATCAGGAGCGCCACAAAGATCGACACCGACACCGCCAGCATGAAGATCTTGTAGGCGGGATAGTTGGTGGAGAACACGGTGAAGGCCGGAAAATCGAGCGCGGCCGGAACCCGGTAATCCACCGGGCTCTTGCCCCAGATCATCGAGACGATTTCCTCGATCGCATACGCCAGGCCAAAGGTCAGCAGCAGCTCGGCGACGTGTCCATGCTTGTGGGTGTTGCGCAAGCCGTAACGCTCGACCGCCATGCCGACCGCGCCGACCAGGAGCGGCGCCAGCACCAGCGCCGGCCAGAAGCCGATCCAGCGGGTGAGCTGGTAGCCGAAGAATGCCCCGAGCATGTAGAAGCTCGCATGCGCAAAGTTGAGCACGCCCATCATGCTGAAGATGACGGTGAGCCCGCTGGACAACAGGAACAGCAGCATCCCGAACAGAACGCCGTTGAGTGTTGAAATGACGATCAACTCAAGCACGGCGGACTCGCTGGCTGGCTCGACAGATCAATGGAAGCAGAGTTTGCGAAAAATGCAATCCGGCCTGTGCAGCCGGACAAGGGCGCCGCCCCGGTGCGCGGTTCGCGCCGGGGCGGATCAGGCGATCAATCAGGGCCGCTTCATGTTGCAGGTGGTCGGCAGCACGGTCTGCGGCGTGTCGATCCGCGACTCCAGATGCCAGGCCCAGCCGGTGCCTTCCTCGTCGAACGGGTCCTTGGCCTTGTCGGTGATGCTGCCGAAGGACGAGAGGTACATTGGCTGGAAGAACTGATGATCTTCCTTGCGCATGAAACCTTCACCGCCGTCGAGCACGTTGAACTTCATGTCCTCGAGCGCGGCCGCGACCTTCACCGGCTCGATCGAATTGGCCTTCTCGGCGGCCAGCTTGAACATCCGCATCTCGTTGACGGCGCGCGGATACCACACCGTCATGTTCTCCTTGGCGCGGAAGTCCTTCTCGAAGTCCATCGCCGCCTCGTTGCCGGAGTTCGGGATGCCTTCGCTGATCTGGAACACCGTATGATCGAGGCCGGTCTGCTTGATCGCGGTCGGCCCGCCGGCGCCGCCGGC
>Ga0070741_10006332_pt1 | contig 25517 bp, 33 predicted proteins | sample Coa_R1_4_FD_66440 | JGI IMG/M metagenome (GOLD analysis project Ga0070741, IMG submission 66440) | Surface soil microbial communities from Centralia Pennsylvania, which are recovering from an underground coalmine fire - Coalmine... | ecosystem: Environmental > Terrestrial > Soil > Unclassified ... | reverse complement strand
TGCGCGACGGTCAACTCGCCGCGCGGCAGCGGCCTGCCTCGCGTGCGGGTCATGACCGCGTCGACTTTCTGCTCCACCAGGCAGTTCACGGCGGCGGCGGCGCCCGCGACGAGCCAGATGCCCGCGGTGGCCGAGACGAGCAGCCCCGGGGCCACCATGCCCGGGGCCGCGAGCAGCATGCCGATCACCGCGCAGAAGACGATGAGCGAGACGACTCGCGGCTTGGTCAGCTCGACGAAGCGGCGCAGCCGGAGACCTGTACGGGGAAGCGAGAGCTGCATGCTGCTCGGACCGGGAAGGATTTTCATTTTACCAATTATCCGATCCGCGAGGCGCGCAGCAGCCTCGACAGATCGCGCTTCATGCCGTCGGGATCGAGGGACCGGCTCCAGCGCAGCATGACGTTTCCAAGCGGGTCCACGACGTAGATGTAATCCTTCGGATGGCCGGCGGCCGGGAATTCCCGCGCCAGGGCGCCCGCGGCGGCGCGCACGATCACCGTACCCGGGAATTCGCCCGCAAGCGCCGGGGCCACGGGCGCGGCGTCGGTCACGAGCCAGACGCGCTCCACGCGGTCCATGTCCTTGCCCTGGGTCAGGCGCAGCTGGCGCATGTAGAGGAGCTTCCCGCGGCACGCCGCGTCGCACGCCCCGCCGTCGAGCTGCACGAGCAGCCACTTGCCGCGCAACGACGACAGGCGGAAGGCGCCGCCGCCGAGCCGCTCGAGCGGCGGGTCGGACAGCGGATGCGCCTCGACCAGCTCGCCGTGGTTCGTCCGCGACGCGGGCGGCCAGACGAAATAAGCGAGCCAGGCCGCGACGACCGGGGCGGCGCACAGCGCGAGAATGAGCAGAACGGGCCAAGCCCTCGGCCCGCGCCCCTGCTCAGGGCTTGATGCGCCGGGTGCAGACGAGGACATAGAAAATGACCGTCAACGCGGCGAACGAGTACCACTGGAGCGCGTAGCTGCGATGCCGCGCGACGTTCGTGTCCGGGCGCGCCCAGTCGCGGACGAGGCCGTCGTCCGCCGGGCTCGTCTGCAGGATCACGAAGGGCTGCAGCGCGAGGCCGAGCCGCTCGCGCTCGCGATCGATCACGAGGTTCTCGCGCAACGGCCCCGCGCCGCTTTCCGGGCCGAGCTCCAATATGCGCTTCGGCGGCAAGGCGCCGAGGCCTTCGACGAGCATCGGGCCGTCCGGCGTGCGCACGGAGGGCAGCTCGCGCCGGTCTCCCGCCGGAGTCCAGCCCCGGTCGACCAGCACGTACGCCTCCGAGCGTTCCAGGCGCAGCGGCGTCAGCACGTCGTATCCGGCGACGCCGGCGTGGATCCTGTTGTCGAGTAAGATCGTCGCCGGGGCGACGTAGGTGCCGCGTGCCGCGAGGCGCCGGTGCTCGAACGTCTCTCCGGGGACGAGCGCGGCCGGCACGGTCATCATCGGCCCGCGCGCGGCTTCGTCGAGGCGTTTCGACAGCTCGAGCTTCTCGGCGGCGCGGCGCGTCTGCCAGTTTCCGAGCGACACCGTGGCGAACACCAGCGTCGCCGCGATCAGTCCGGGAACCAGCGCCGGCCGGAAACGCCAGCGCCCGATGTCGAGCCTCCAGCGCATGTCGTCAGGACGATGCGGTAGACTTGGCTGCGGAGGGTCGCCCTCCGCTTCCGGTCTGAACCGCGGTAGGAATCGCAGTGAAAATCGTCGTCATACTGCTCCTGGTCGCCATCGTCGCCAGCCTCGGATCGGCGCTGTTTTTCCTCGTCACCGATCAGGGCCGCTCGAAGCGCACGGTGAGGGCGCTGACGGTGCGCATCGGCCTTTCGCTCGCCCTGTTCCTGCTGCTCATGGCCGGCTACTACTTCGGATTCATCCCCGGCAAGGTCTCGTAGCCGCCCAAAAAAAACGCCGCACGTTCGCGTGCGGCGTTCCGGACCGATCGAGCGTGGAGGGTTGCGGCGCCTGCCCGCTCACAACCAGTACACGAAGACGAACAAACCGAGCCACACGACGTCCACGAAGTGCCAATACCACGCGACCGCCTCGAACGCGAAGTGGTGATCGGGCTTGAAGTGTCCCCTCAGGCACCGGAACAGGATGGTGGTCAGCATGATCGCCCCCATCGTCACGTGGAAGCCGTGAAAGCCCGTGAGCATGAAGAACGTCGTTCCGTAGATTCCCGTCGTCAGCTTGAGGTTCAGCTCGGAGTACGCGTGCCCGTATTCGAAGACCTGCAGCGCGAGGAACGTGAACCCGAGCGCGATGGTGAAGAACAGGAAAAGCGCGAGCTGCCCCCTCTTGTTCTCCTTCAGCGCCCAGTGCGCGACCGTCACGGTCACGCCGGAGGAGAGAAGCAGCAGTGTGTTGATCGCCGGGATGCCCCAGGCGGCCATCGGCGAGAACGGGTCCTTGAACCCGGGACCCGCGCTCGGCCATTGCGCCTGGAAGTCGGGCCACAGGATCTTGCTGTCGATGTCGCCGAGGTCGGGGATCGAGAACAGGCGGGCGTAGAACAGCGCGCCGAAGAACGCGCCGAAGAACATCACCTCCGAGAAGATGAACCAGCTCATCCCCCAGCGGAAGGAGACGTCCTCCCAGCGCCCGTAGCGGCCGGCCTCGGACTCGCGGATGACGTCGCCGAACCAGCGCACCATCATGAAGACGAGCACGAGCAGCCCCGCGAGCACGAGGTAGCGCCCGGGCTGCCAGCCGTTGAACCAGGACGCCGCGCCGCTCGCCATGAGCAGCAGCGCGCCGGAGCCGAAGATCATCCAGTGAGACGGCTGTGGAACGTAATAGTGTTGAGCGTGATCGCTCATTGTTCTCTCCTTTCTAGCCTGCCCTGCTGACGACGAAGCGCACGATCAATATCAACACGGTCACGAAGATGACCGCGCCGACGATGCCCGCCACGATCACCTGCGCCGGCTTCAGCCGCGCGATGTCCGCCTCGTGCTCCGCCCGCTTGCGGATCCCGAGAAACGACCAGAACACCGCCTTCGCCACCTCGAGCGGCGAGGCGTCCCTTGGCTGCTTCTCGGGCATCGACGCGCTCCTCAACCCGGACCGCCCCTGCCGTTCACTTCGAAAAACGTGTACGACAGCGTGATCGTGTTCATGTCCTCCGGCAGTCCGGGCTCGACGACGAACACGACCGGCATCCGGCGCACTTCACCTGGCCCGAGCGTCTGCTCGCGGAAGCAGAAGCATTCGATCTTCCTGAAGTAGCGCGCCGCGTTCTGCGGACCGAAGCTCGCGATGGCCTGTCCGGTGACGGGCCGGTCGAGGGTATTGCGGACCTCGTACAGGACCTGCCTCACCTCGCCCGGATGCACCGCGATGTGCGGCTCGAGCGCTTTGAAGGTCCAGGGCAGGCGCTGCAGATTGGCGTCGAACTCGATCGACACCTCTCGGCTCGTGTCGACCTGGGTGTTCACGGGCGCGGGGCCGTCGGGCTGGAACACGTTGCGGATGCCGGTGACCTCGCAGATCTTCTCGTAGAACGGAACGAGCGCGAAGCCGAACCCGAACATCGCCACCGCGACGACGACGAGCTTCCTCATCACCTCGCGGTTCACGGCGTCGGTGCGTCGGGGCGTCTGCGTCATTTCAGCAGCCAGTACTTGAGCACGATGCCGACGAAGAGCGCGAGCACGATGGATGCGAGGATCAGCGCCGTACGCTTGTTGCGCTCCATCGACCGCTCGCCCGCATGCGTCATTTGACGACCGGCTGCTCGTGGAAGGTGTGGTACGGCGCCGGACTCGGCAGATGAGTCCATTCCAGCGTGTCGGCGCCTTCCCAAGGCCGCTGCGGCGCGCGCTCGCCCCGCCCGAGCACCGTCACCTTGAGGATGATCCACAGGAACAGGATCTGCGCGAGGCCGAAGCCGAACGCGCCGATCGAGGCGACCTCGTTGTAGCTCGCGAACTGCAGCGCGTAGTCCGGGATGCGCCGCGGCATGCCGGCGAGCCCGAGGAAGTGCATCGGGAAGAACGTGAGGTTGAAGAAGATCATCGACAGCCAGAAGTGCCACTTCCCGAGCGTCTCGTCGTACATGCGTCCGGTCCACTTCGGCACCCAGAAGTAGAACCCGGCGAAGAGCGAGAACAGCGACCCGGCGACCAGCACGTAGTGGAAGTGCGCCACCACGTAATAAGTGTCCTGGAGCTGGATGTCGACCGGCGCGATCGCGAGGATCAGGCCGGTGAAGCCGCCCATCGAGAACACGAAGATGAAGCCGATCGCGAACAGCATCGGCGTCTCGAAGGTCATCGAGCCGCGCCACATCGTCGCGAGCCAGTTGAACACCTTCACGCCGGTCGGCACCGCGATCAGCACGGTGGCGTACATGAAGAAGAGCATCCCGACGACGGGCATGCCGACCGTGAACATGTGGTGCGCCCAGACGATGAAGGACAGGATGGCGATCGACGCCATCGCGTACACCATCGAGGAGTAGCCGAACAGGGGCTTGCGCGCGAACGCCGGGATCACCTGGCTGATGATGCCGAAGCCCGGCAGGATCATGATGTACACCTCGGGGTGCCCGAAGAACCAGAAGATGTGCTGGAACATCACCGGGTCGCCGCCGCCTGCCGCATTGAAGAACGACGTCCCGAAATGGCGATCGGTGAGCACCATCGTGATCGCGCCGGCGAGCACCGGCATCACGGCGATCAGGAGGTACGCCGTGATCAGCCAGCCCCAGACGAAGAGCGGCATCTTCATCAGCGTCATCCCCGGCGCGCGCATGTTGAGGATGGTGGTGATGATGTTGATCGAGCCCATGATCGACGACGCGCCCATGATGTGGAGCGCGAAGATCGCCATGTCCATCCCCGGGCCCATCTGCGTGGTGAGCGGCGCGTAGAGCGTCCACCCGGCCGCGACCGCGCCGCCCGGCACGAAGAACGAGCTCACCAGCAGCAGCGCAGCCACCGGCAGCAGCCAGAAGCTCCAGTTGTTGAGGCGCGCGAAGGCCATGTCGGGCGCGCCGATCATCATCGGGATCTGCCAGTTCGCGAAGCCGACAAAGGCCGGCATGATCGCCCCGAACACCATGATCAGGCCGTGCATCGAGGTGAGCTGGTTGAAGAACTCGGGATGCCAGAACTGCAGGCCGGGCTTGAACAGCTCGGCGCGGATGCCCATGGCCAGCGTGCCCCCGACGAGGAACATCGTGAAGCTGAACCACAGGTACAGCGTGCCGATGTCCTTGTGATTGGTGGTCGTGACCCAGCGCATCAGCCCGGAGGGCTGGTGCTCGTGATCGTCGTGTGCGTGGCCGTGGCCGATGACTGCGCTCATTGGGGGCTCCCGATCCTGAACAATGCTGTGACTGCGGTGTCGCTCATTTCTTCGCCGACCCGATCTCGGACGGCTGGATGACGTCGCCGGTCTTGTTGCTCCAGGCGTTGCGCTCGTAGGTGATGACGGCGGCGATATCGGTGTCGGACATCTGCTTGCCGAAAGCGGCCATGGCGGTCCCCGGCTTGCCGTTGGTGACGATATTGATGTGCGCGGCCTTCGGGCCGTTCACGATCTTGGAGCCGTCGAGCGACGGGAACGCGTTCGGCACGCCTTTGCCGTTCGCCTGGTGGCACGCGATGCACGTGGTCGAATACACCTTCTCGCCCCGCGCGCGCAGCTCCGCGAGCGTCCATTTCTTGTTCGGATCCTCGGCGGCGGCGGCCGACTGCTTCTTCTGCTCGGCGACCCAGGCCGTGTACTTGTCCGGCGAGACGACGTCGACCACGATCGGCATGAAGCCGTGGTCCTTGCCGCAGAGTTCCGAGCACTGCCCGCGATAGGTGCCTTCCTTGTCGGCGCGGAACCAGGCATCGCGCACGAATCCCGGGATCGCGTCCTGCTTCACGCCGAACGCGGGCACAGACCACGAGTGGATGACGTCGTTGGCGGTCGTGAGGATGCGCACCTTCTTGCCGACGGGCACGACCAGATGGTTGTCGACCTCGAGGAGGTAATGCTCGTCCTTGGGCGCGTCGCCGGCGATCTGGTCCTGCGGCGTCGAGAGGTTCGACAGGAACGAAATCCCCTCCCCTTCGCCTTTCAGGTAGTCATAGCCCCATTTCCACTGATACCCCGTCGCCTTGATGGTGATGTCGGGGCTCGACGTGTCCTTGAGCGCGAGCAGCGTCTTGGTCGCGGGCCAGGCCATCGCGATCAGGACGAGGAACGGAATGATGGTCCAGATGATCTCGACGGTCGTGTTCTCGTGGAAGTGCTCGGCCTGGTGGCCCACCGAGCGGCGATGCTTGTAGATCGAGTAGAACATGACGCCGAAGACGCCGACGAACACGACGAAGCAGATGCCGAGCATCAGCATGTGCAGCTCGTAGATGTCGGTGGCGATGCGGGTCACCGGCGGCTGCAGGTTGTGCTCCCAGGCGGCAAACGCCTCCCCCGAGAAGGGAAGCAGCAGCCAGCCCGCCAGCTTCAACGTCCTATTTTTCATCTTGTCCCCGTCGGTCTAGCAGAATCGGAAAAGCGTGAAGAACGCGCGAAGGCTCGGTGCACGCGCGGCGCGAGGAAAATCGGGCAGACGGAACGAGCGCGCTGTGCATTTCATTCTGTGTTGATTCGGTAGCGCGCCGCCGTGCGGTGCGGGCTTCGCGCCCGCGCACGGCTCTCTGGAAAAGGCCCTGAATTATCCGCTTGTAAACGCGCTAAATTAGCACACCGCCCTCCCCGGGGGCAAGGTGCACGGGCCGAAATTCCCGGATTTCTCTCAGCCGCCGCGCTGGAAGCGCACGATGCTGCGGCCATCCTCGGTCACCGTGCGCCGGCCTCTCCATGCATGACCATAGACCACCTCGACGGTCGCGGGGAGCCGTCCGGCGACGCGGCTCTTCTCGTACTGCTCGCGCACGCGCCGCCATTCGCGCGGCGTGGTCAGCCCGCGGCGTCGCGCCGCGGACGCGCTGGTCTGGCCCGAGCCCTTGAGGTCTCGCGCGAGCGCGTCGATATCCGGATACGTGACGGCGATGCGCTCCATCTCCATCACCGGCGCGTCGAAGCCGGCGGCGACGAGCATGTCGCCCAGGTCGTGCATGTCGTGGAACGCGTGGACATGCGCGGCGGAATCGATCGCCCCGAGCGCTTCGCGCAGCTCCTTCAGCGTGTCCGGGCCGTACGTCGAGAACATGAGCGCACCGCCCGGAACGAGGACGCGATGGAACTCGCCGAGCGTGGCGAGCGGCTCGGCCGACCAGGCGAGCGCCAGGCTCGACCAGATCATGCCGAAGCTCTCGCCGCGAAGGGGCAGGCTCGAGAAATCCGCGCAGACCCAATGCCTGGCGCGCGCTCCTGCGGCCGCGCGCAGAAGCTCGCGCAGTCCGCGACGCTCTCGCGCGCGTCGCAGCATGGCGAGGGACAGGTCGACCTCGACCAGCTGCGCCGCCGGGTAGCGTCGCCGCAGCACCTCGTGCGCCGTGCCGGGTCCCGACCCCGCGTCGAGCACGCGCTCGGGATCGACCCTCAGGTACTCGAGCTTCCGCGCCATGCGCCGCTCCACCTCGCGCGCGATCACCGACGAGCGCTCGTAGGTCTGCGCGGCGCGGTCGAAGGCGCGCCGCACCTGCGCGGGGTCGAAGCCGGCGGGACGCGTCGCCATTGAGCCCAGGCTGCTGCGCCGCTCGGCCGTGTCGCTACGCGGGGCGGATGCCGAGCTTGGCGAGCAGCGCCCGGTCGCGCGTCGTCTCGGGATTGCCCGTGGTGAGCAGCTTGTCGCCGTAGAAGATGGAATTGGCGCCGGCGAGGAAGCAGAGCGCCTGGACCGCCTCGGGCATGTCGGTGCGGCCCGCCGAGAGCCGCACGCGGCTGCGCGGCATCGCGATCCGCGCGCAAGCCACGGTGCGCACGAACTCGCTCCAGTCGAGCGTCTCGCTGCCGTGCAGCGGCGTGCCTTCCACCTGCACGAGCGCGTTGATCGGGACGGACTCGGGCTGCGGATCGAGGCTCGCGAGCTGCGCGATCAGGCCCGCGCGCTGCGAGCGCGTCTCGCCCATGCCGACGATCCCGCCGCAGCACACGCTGATACCGGCGCCGCGCACGCGGGCGAGCGTCTCCAGCCGGTCTTCGTAGCCGCGGGTGCGCACGATCTCGCCGTAGAACTCGGGCGCCGTGTCGAGATTGTGGTTGTAGTAGTCGAGGCCCGCGTCCTTGAGCCGCTCGGCCTGGCCCTCGCGCAGCAGCCCGAGCGTTGCGCAGGTTTCCAGGCCGAGCGCCTTGACGGCGCGGACCATCGCGAGCACCAGCTCGAGGTCCCGGTCCTTCGGGCCGCGCCAGGCGGCGCCCATGCAGAACCGGGTCGCGCCGTTGCGCTGGGCGGCCTGGGCCGCCGCCACCACGTCCTCGAGCGGCAAAACCGGCTCGTCCGCGACGCCCGTGCGGTAGCGCGCCGACTGCGGGCAGTAGGCGCAATCCTCGGGACAGCCGCCGGTCTTGATCGACAGCAGGGTCGACAGCTGGACCTCGTTCGCGTCGAAGTGACGGCGATGCTCGAGCTGGGCTCGATGCACCAGGTCGTTGAACGGCAGCTCGAACAACGTCTCGACGCGCTCGCGGGTCCAGGCGGCCCCGTCGGCAGCGCGTCGTCGCGGGGCGCCGGTCGTGCGTTGCGGGTTTTGAGCGGGCGAATCCATGCCGCATCATGGCGGCCCGCGCTCGGGGATGTCAAATGAGCACGGGCGGCGTGGTGAAGAGGCTCTGGTGCGATCTCGAACGTCTCGCGCTCGCGCAGGATTGCGCGCTCTGCGGGGCACCGAGCGCAGATCGCGTGCTATGCGCCGGGTGCTGCGCGGACTTGCCCGCGCTCGCCGAGTCCTGCCCGCGGTGCGCCCTTCCCAGCCCGGGCGGCACCGCGTGCGGCGCCTGCCTCGCCGCGCCTCCTCACTTCGATCGGACCATCGCGGCATGGCGCTACGATTTTCCCTGCGACCGCCTGATCCACCGGCTCAAGTACCGCGCTCGTCTGCCGATCGCGGGCTTCCTGGCCGAGACGCTGGCCCCGCGCATCTCGAGCCGGGTCGACTGCGTCGTGCCCATGCCGCTGCATCGCGAGCGGCTTGCCGAGCGCGGCTTCAACCCCGCGGTCGAGATCGCGCGCGCGCTCGTCGCGCGGACCGGGGGCAGGCTCGCGACCGGCGCGTCGCGACGCGTGCGGCACACCGCCCCTCAGGCCGAGCTGCCGCTCGACGAGCGCGCCGCGAACGTCCGCGGCGCGTTCGCGTGCGCGCCCGATCTGCGCGGCAAGCGCGTGGCCGTGGTCGACGACGTCATGACGACCGGCACCACGCTCGACGAGCTCGCCCGCGCGCTGAAGGCGGCCGGCGCGTCGATGGTGGAGAATTGGGTCGTCGCGCGAACACTGCTCGATTGAACGATGTTCCACGTCGTCCTGGTCCATCCCGAGATACCCGCGAACACCGGCAACGTGCTGCGGCTGTGCGCGAACACGGGCTGCGCGCTGCACCTCGTGAAGCCGCTCGGATTCCGCCTGTCGGACCGCGCGCTGCGGCGCGCCGGCCTGGACTACGGCGACATCGAGCAGGTCGCCGTCCACGGGCACTGGGACGCGTGCCTCGCCGCGCTTCGGCTTGCGCCGCGCCCGGGCCGTCTGTTCGCGCTCTCGACGCGCGGCACGGTTCGCTACGACCAGGCGCCGTTCGCCGAAGGCGACGTTCTCGTGTTCGGATCGGAGACCGCCGGTCTCCCCGCCGCGCTCGTCGCGACGATCGCCGAGGAACGGCGCGTGCGGCTGCCGATGGTCGCGGCCAGCCGCAGCCTCAATCTCTCGAACGCCGTCGCGATCGTGGTCTACGAGGCCTGGCGGCGGACCGCGTTCCGGGGCGCCGGCGCCTAGGTTTCGCTGCGCGGATCGCGGGCGAGAAGCTGCTCGACCGCGCTCTCCGGGTTCACGCCGTCGAAGAGCACGCTGCAGACGGCCTGCGTGATCGGCATGTCGATCTTCTTCTCGGCGGCGGCGCGGCGCACCTCGCGCGCCGATTGCACGCCCTCGGCCACGTGGCCGATGCTCCCGAGCGCCGCGGCGAGCGGCTCGCCGCGCCCGAGCAGCAGCCCCACGCGCCGGTTGCGCGAGAGCTCCCCGGTGCAGGTCAGGATGAGATCGCCGGCGCCGGTGAGACCCATGAAGGTCTCGGCGCGTCCGCCGAAAGCGACGCCGAGCCGCGTCATCTCGGCGAGGCCGCGGGTGATGAGCGCCGCGCGGGCGTTCAGCCCCAGCTCGAGCCCGTCGCAGATGCCGGTCGCGATCGCGAGCACGTTCTTCACCGCGCCCCCGATCTCGACGCCGACGAGGTCGTTGCTGAAGTACACGCGCAGCTTGCCTTGGTGGAGCTCGCGCGCCATCGCGCGCGCGAAGCCCGGGTCCGACGACGCGAGGGTGAGCGCCGTCGGCCGACCTTGCGCGACCTCGAGCGCGAAGCTCGGCCCGGAGAGCGCCCCGCAGGCCGCCGGTTCGCCGAGCGTTTCGGACACGATCCGGTGCGGAAGCGCGCCGGTCGCCGGCTCGAATCCCTTGCACGCCCAAATCACCGGCAGCGGCCGCCCGCGCTGCTGGACGCGCACCAGCGCGTCGCGCATCGCGCCGGTCGGCGTCGCGATGAGAGCGACATCCGCCTGCGCCAGGGCCGCGGCCGAGTCGCTCGTGACCGCGACGGCCTGCGGCAGCGCCGCGTCGGCGAGGTAGCGTCGGTTGCGGCGCTGCGCGAGCATGTCGCTCGCCTGCGCGGGATCGCGGGCCCAGAGCGTGATGCGGTGCCGGCCCGCGAGCGCGATCGCGAGAGCCGTGCCCCACGCGCCTGCGCCCAGGATCGCGATGTTCATCTCGATGATCCGATCAGCGGCGCGCGCCCGCGCCTCGAGGCGCGCCTCAGACGCCCCAGATCTGACCGATGCGGACGTAGCCCGCCAGGCCGTCGGGATGGCGCACCTTGACCCAGCCACCCGCGGGCGGCTCGGCGACCTCGAGCACGACGCCTTGCTGCGCCTGGAAGGTGACGGCCGACTGCTCGCTCGCCGCCTGACGCACGTCGGCCACGGACGCAGTCACGACGACCGTGCGGCGGTCCGACAGCGCTTTTTTCTCGACCCAGGCCAGCTCGCCGGCCGAGTCGCGGACTTTGGCCCAATTGTCGATGCTCACGACGATCTCGACCGGATACGAGCGGCTCGCCGCGAACAGCTTCTTCGATTTGACCGACGGCGCGTCGTACAAGACCGTGCCGCCCTCGGCGATCGAGCGGAACTCGGCCGCCCAGAGGCACGCCGGGAACGCGAGCAGCGCGACCACTACGGCTTTGCAGGTCACGGGGCGGGCTGCGCGCCGGCAGTCTGGGGTGCTTGCGCTTGCTGCTGCGCGAGGCGTTGCTGATAGATCGCCTCGAAGTTCACGGGCGCGAGATTGACCGGCGGAAATCCCGCGCGGTTCACGGTGTCGGACACGGTCTCGCGCGCGTACGGGAAGAGCACGTTCGGACACAGCATGCCGATCACGGCGCCGAGGTTGTCGTCGCCGACGTTGCGGATCTGGAAAATGCCCGCCTGCGCCGCCTCGACGAGGAACAGCGTCTTCGCGCCGGACTTCGCCGTTACCGTCACCGTGAGGGTCACCTCGTAAAGGCCGTCCGCGACCTGCTCGTTCTGCTGCTCGAGCTGGACTTCGAGCTGCGACTGCTCGGGCTGCAGGAACACCTGGGGAGCGGCCGGCACTTCCACCGAGAGGTCCTTCACGTAGATCTTCTCGATGCTGAAGACGGGCTGCTGCGCGTCGCTCATGGGATCAGGGGCCTCGCTGGGGCGGCCGCGGGCGCGGCCACGAACCGGGAACTATACCGCGCCCGGCGCGAACGGCGCTAGCTCGCGAGCAGGGGATCGAGCTTGCCGGCCCGGTCGAGCGCGGCCAGGTCGTCGAAGCCGCCGACGTGCGTGTCGCCGATGTAGATCTGCGGCACCGTGCGCCGCCCGGTCTTGCGCACCATCTCGTCGCGCTGGCCCGGATCGAGATCGACGCGGATCTTCTCGATGTCGGACACGCCCTTCGCCTTCAGCAGCATCTCGGCGCGGACGCAGTACGGGCACACGCCGGTCGCGTACATCCTGATCCGCTTCGCCATGCTATTTCTCCACCGGCAACCCGGCCTGCTGCCAGGCGGCGACGCCGCCCGAGAGCGTGTAGACCTCCTCGAAGCCGAGCTTGCGCAGGGTCGCGGCGCCCGAGCGCAGGCCTTCGTCGCATACGATCACGGGCTTGGTCCTGTGCTTCTGCAGCTCGCCCGCCCGGCTTTCCAGCTCGGCGACCGGCAGGTTGCGCGCGTTGATGATGTGGGCCTTGCGGAAGTCCTCGGCGCTGCGCAGATCGAGCACGAGCGCGTCGCGCCGGTTGATCATCAAGGTCGCCTCGTGCGGCGAAAGGCTCGAGCCGCCGGTGCGCCGCAGCGCCGGCCAGATCAGCATCGTGCCGCTGGCGAGCGCCGTCGCGATATAGAGGTAGTTGGGCCACTCCGTGGCGAATTTGACGACGTCCGCCATGTCTTCAGAGGGCGCGCGGATCGCCGCAGAACACTTCGCGCATGAGCGCGATGAGCTGCAGCGTCCGCTGATCGCGCACGGAATAGAAAACGCGGTTCGCGTCCTTGCGGGCGCCGATGATGCCTTTCTCGCGCAAGACCGCCAGGTGCTGCGAGATGTTGCTCTGGGAAGTTCCCACGGCGTCGACGATGTCCTGGACGTTGACTTCCTGCTCGCCGAGCACGCACAGGATCTTCAGCCGCAGCGGATGCGAGATGGCCTTCATCGCCCGCGCAGCCTGCTCGATCTGCTCCTTGCGGCCGATCAGCTCGAAGATGTCGTCGTGCTCGCGCTTCACCGGGTTTGTCTCCGGGGCGTATTATAAAATCCTTTCCCGCAACATACTTGATCATCGGATCCATGTACAAGATTGTCCTGCTGCGCCACGGGGAGTCCACCTGGAACCGCGAGAACCGCTTCACGGGATGGACCGACGTCGACCTGTCCGAAGTCGGTCGCGAGGAAGCCCGCCGCGCCGGCCGGCAGCTGCGCGACGAGGGCTTCGAGTTCGATGTCGCCTATACCTCGGTGCTCAAGCGCGCCGTGCGCACGCTCTGGATCGCGCTCGACGAGCTCGACCTGGTGTGGATCCCGGTGCACAAGTCGTGGCGGCTGAACGAGCGTCACTACGGAATGCTGCAAGGCCTGAACAAGGCGGAGACCGCGGCGAAATACGGCGAGAAAAAAGTGCTCGAATGGCGCCGCAGCTACGACATCCCGCCGCCCGCGCTCGAGCCGAGCGACCCGCGCCATCCGCGAAACGACCGTCGCTACCGCGCCCTGCGCGAATCCGAGCTGCCGCTCACCGAGAGCCTCAAGGACACGGTGGCGCGCTTCCTGCCTTACTGGAACGAGACGATCGCGCCGGCGGTGAAGGGCGGCCAGCGCGTCCTCATCGCCGCCCACGGCAACAGCCTGCGCGCTCTGGTGAAGTACCTCGACCAGATGGACGAGAAGGCGGTGATCGAGCTCAATATCCCGACCGGCCGACCGCTCGTGTACGAGCTCGACTCCGGCCTGAAGCCCTTGCGCCATTACTACCTGGGCGACCCGGCCGAGCTCGAAGCGGCGATGCAGGCGGTCGCGAGCCAGGGGAAAGCCGGTTGAATCCTCGCGGCCTGCGCCGAGCCGCCGGCGCAGCGTCCGCGCTGCTGTGCTTCGTTCTCGCGGCGGCGCCCGCCGTGTGCGGCGAGCGCGAGCAGCTCGAGGCGCTGAGGGCGCGCATCGAGAAGCTGCGCGTCGGCATCACCGAATCCGAAGGCGCCCGCGACGAAGTACGCGACCAGCTGCGCGACTCCGAGCGCGCGATCTCCGCGACCAACCGCGAGCTGCGGGCGCTGGCGGCGAAGCGCAATACGCTGCAGACGCAATCGCGCTCGCTGGCGGAGCGCCGGCGCCAGGCGGAATCGGAGCTCGGCGCGCGACGCGAAGCGCTCGGGCGGCTGCTCCTGCGACGCTATCTCTACGGCGACGAGGGCTACCTGCGGCTCGCGCTGTCGGGCCGCGATCCGACGCAGACGGCGCGCGATTTGCATTACTACGGCTATCTCTCCGCGGCTCAGGCGCGCATGATGGAGCGCTTGCGGGGGCTGCTGATCCAGACCCGCGATCTCGAGCGCGAGCTCGACCAGAAGCGCGCGGAGCTCGCGGCCGTGGAATCGGATCAGCGTGCGCGCCGCAACGATCTAGCGAAAGAGCGGGCCGCGAAACGCGCCGTGCTGACTCGCGTCTCGAGCCGGCTGCGCGACCAGCGCCGCGAGGTGCGCGGCCTCGAGCGCGACGAGGCGCGGCTCGCGCGGCTGGTGCGGGAGATCGCGAAGATGCTCGCGGCCGCTCCCGGAGCGCTGCGCAACGACGCGCTCCCGGAGGCGGGCGCTCCCGAGCGGCGCTTCGCGAGCCTCAAGGGCACGCTGCGGCTCCCCGCCCGCGGCGAGGTCGCCAACCGCTTCGGCTCCGCGCGGCCGGGCGGCGGGCCGATGTGGAAAGGCCTGTTCATCCGCGCACCCGCGGGCGCTGAGGTGCGCGCCGTCGCCGGCGGGCGCGTGGTGTTCGCCGATTGGCTCCGCGGCTTCGGAAATCTGCTCATCCTCGATCACGGAGACGCGTATCTGACGATCTACGGAAACAATGAATCGCTATTGCGGCAGGTTGGTGACGTAGTTCGCACAGGTGAAGTCATCGCGACCACTGGAAACAGCGGCGGTTCCCAAAATTCCGGGATATACTTTGAGCTCAGGCATGAAGGAACACCTTTCGATCCCCTGCGCTGGGTTTCGTTGAGGTAGGGCTGCACCCTTCCCGCGCTTCATGCTCTTGTTTTTGTTCCCGAAAAAAGGGAACCCTTCACCCAGGGACGGAACGTAGGAGCAATCGATGAGGATCCGTATCAAACAGGTCAGCCTCGTGCTGATCGGCGTGCTGGCAGGTGTGCTGCTCAGCCTGAATTTCTCGGCGGTCGCGCAACGCGACGGGACGCGTTACCCGCTGCCGGTGGACGAGCTGCGCGCTTTCGCCGAAGTGTTCGGCGCGATCAAGTCCAGCTACGTCGAGCCTGTTGAGGACAAGAAGCTCATCACCGAGGCGATCAGCGGGATGCTGACCGGCCTCGATCCCCATTCTGCCTATCTGGACCAGGACGCCTTCAAGGAGCTGCAGGTCGGGACGCAGGGCGAATTCGGCGGCCTCGGCATCGAGGTCGGCATGGAAGACGGCTTCGTGAAGGTCGTGTCCCCGATCGAGGACACGCCCGCGTTCCGCGCGGGCCTGAAGCCCGGCGACCTGATCATCAAGCTCGACGACACGCCCGTGAAGGGCATGAATCTCAACGACGCGGTCAAGCGCATGCGCGGCAAGCCGAAGACCGCCATCCGGCTCACGATCATGCGCAAGGGGGGCGAGTCGAAGCCGTTCGAGGTCACCCTGATGCGCGACATCATCCGCGTGCAAAGCGTGAAGTCGAAGCTGATCGAGCCCGGCTATGGCTGGATCCGCGTGTCGCAGTTCCAGGAGCACACCGGCGAGAACCTCGTGAGGGCGCTCGAGGGCCTGTACAAGCAGGGCCCGCTGAAGGGCCTCGTGCTCGACCTGCGCAACGACCCGGGCGGTCTGTTGAACGGCGCGGTCGGCATCGCCAGCGCCTTCCTCCCCGCACGATCGCTCGTCGTCTCGACCGACGGCCGCACCGAGGACGCGAAGCGCAAGTTCCTCGCCTCGCCCGAGGACTACCTGCGCGGCAACCGCGAGGACTACCTGAAGGGCCTGCCCGCCGGCATCAAGACCGTCCCCATGGTCGTGCTCGTCAACGGCGGCTCGGCTTCGGCCTCGGAGATCGTCGCCGGCGCGCTGCAGGACCACAAGCGCGCGACCGTCATCGGCACGCAGACCTTCGGCAAGGGCTCGGTTCAGACGATCCTGCCGCTCGGCAACAACACCGCGATCAAGCTGACGACGGCGCGCTATTACACGCCGAGCGGGCGCTCGATCCAGGCGAAGGGCATCGAGCCCGACTTCGTGGTCGAGGATCCCACCTCGCCCACCACCGGGCGCCTGCGCGAGGTGGATCTCGAGAAGCACCTGCTCAACGACCAGGACAAGAGCATCGAGAAGCTGCACCGCGACGAGGCTGCGCGCGCCGCCGGCAAGACCGGCGCGGACGACAACAAGCCCGCGGCACCGCTCGAGTTCGCCTCGGACAAGGACTTCCAGTTCCAGCAGGCGCTGAAGTTCCTGAAGGGCCAGCCGCTCACCACCGCGCAAAGCGCCCCCGCGGCGGTGCCGGTGGTCAAGAAGAACTGACCGCGATGAGGCGCCGCACCGCGGCGCCTCTTTCACGTCCGTGACCGACGAGCAGCTGCTGCGATATTCGCGGCACATCCTGCTCGCCGAATTCGGGGTCGAGGCGCAGGAGAAGCTGCTCTCGGCCTCGGTGCTCATCATCGGCGCGGGCGGCCTCGGCTCGCCCGCCGCGCTTTACCTCGCGGCCGCGGGCGTCGGGACCCTCACGCTCGCAGACGGCGACGCCGTCGACCTCACCAACCTGCAGCGTCAGATCCTGCATACGACGCGCTCGGTCGGGATGCCGAAGGCCGAGTCGGGCAAGGCCGCGCTCGCGCAGATCAACCCCGAGGTCCGCGTGGTTCCGGTGCCGCGCCGGCTCGCGGGCGACGAGCTCGAGCGTTTGGTGGCCGCCTCCGACGTGGTCCTCGATTGCTCCGACAACTTCGAGACCCGGCACGCGGTCAACCGGGCGTGCGTCCGCCACCTCAGGCCGCTGGTCTCGGGGGCCGCGGTGCGCTTCGACGGGCAGGTGAACGTGTTCGACCTGCGCGATCGAGCGAGCCCCTGCTACAGCTGCCTGTTTCCCGAGGACGCCGAGCTCGAGGAGATGCGCTGCGCCGTGATGGGCGTGTTCGCGCCGCTCACCGGCATCGTCGGGACGATACAGGCGGCCGAGGCGCTGAAGCTCATTACGGGTGTCGGCACGACGCTCGCCGGGCGCCTGCTCCTCATCGACGCGCTGTCCATGGAATGGCGCAGCGTGAAGCTCGCGCGCGATCCCGGCTGCCCCGTGTGCGCTACGCGAGCAGCGGCCACTGCTTGTCCCAGCCCTCCGTCGGCAGCCGCCTGAAGCCGCTTTTCGCGAACTGCTGCCAGCGGCCGATCACGTAGCAAAGCAGCAGGTTCGCGTGAGCGCCCGGGTCGGTCTGCGCCGAACCCGCTTCGGTCCCCGCCACGCGCAGGCACTGCTTCAGCGTGGCCTCGAGCCGGTCGTGCAGCTGGTTGATGCGCGCCTGCAGCCTCTCGTCCTCGTTCACGAGGGCGTCGCCGATCAGCACGCGCGTCATGCCCGGATTCTTTTCGGCGAAGCCGAGAAGCGACGCGAGGATGGCGTGGGTCTGCTTGATGCCGTCGTCCTCCTCGGCCGTGATCTTATTGACCAGGCCGAACAGCGACTGCTCGATGAACTCGATCAGGCCTTCGAACATCTGCGCCTTGCTCGCGAAGTGGCGATAAAGCGCCGCTTCGGACACGTCGAGCTTCTTCGCGAGCGCCGCCGTGGTGATCTTTTCCCCTTTCGGATCCTGCAGCATCTGCGCGAGCACCTTGAGGATCTGCAGGCGCCGTTCGCCGGGCTTGGCGGGCATGGGTCCTCCGGGACGGTCGGGGGAGCGACATTGTATGACTACGGGTAAGCGCTCGCTAGCGCCTTTTCACAGATCGTCGGCGAGGCGCGGCAGCGCCAGCACCGACGCGACCCGTACGTCGACCGACGGTGGAACGCGCGCCTCGCGCGAGACCCAGACGGTCTTCATCCCCAGGCTTTTCGCGGTGCGGAGGTTCTCGAGCGTGTCGTCGACGAGCACGCAGCGCCCGGGGACGAGCCGCTCGGCCCGGATCATGACGCGGAAGCCCCGGCGTGACGGCTTGGGATGGAAGCGCGCGCGCTCGATGCAGTAGAGCGCGTCGAACGAGGTTTCCAGCCGAAGCGCGCGCAGGATGCGCTCGGCGTAGGCGAGCGGCGCGTTGGAGAACAGCAGCTTGCGGCCCGGGATGCGCCGCAGGGCGTGGCGCAGGCCGCGCTCGGCGAGCACCAGGCGCTCGAGATCCGGGAGATGATGCGTTTCGTGCAGGAAGCGGCGCGGATCGGTGCCGTGGAAGCGCATCATGCCCACGAGCGTGGCCCCGAAGCGCAGCCAGTACGCGCGCCGCAGCCGGTCGGCCTCCGCCTCGGCGAGCCCGAGATCGCGCTGCAGGAATTCGGTCATGCTGCGGTTGATGTGCGGCATGATGCGCGACCGGTAGTCGTGCAGCGTGTTGTCGAGGTCGAAGATCCAGGTCAGACGATTCGCCATCCGGGATGCCAGTCTTCAGTACAATTTTCCGATGGCCAGGCTCTCACGTCGCTTCAACATCAAGCAGCTCATCGTCTCGGAGACCGCGGCGCGGCGCGGCCTCGACAACCGCCCGCCGGTGCGCGTGGTGCGGCGGCTGCGCAGGCTCGCCGCCGGTCTCGAGCGCGTGCGCGCGATCACGCGTCGCGACCTGGAAGTGACCAGCGCCTATCGCGGTCCGGCGCTCAACGCGCTGGTCGGCGGCAGCCGGACCTCGCACCATATGCAGGGACTCGCCGCCGACTTCAGCTGTCCGCGTTTCGGCTCGCCGTTCCGCGTCTGCAAGGCCATCGTGCGCAGCCCGCTGCGCTTCGACCAGCTGATCTACGAGCACGGCGATGCGGACGATGGGGGCTGGGTCCATCTCAGCTTCGCGCCGAAAATGCGCAGGAGAGTGCTGACGATCTGCAAGTCGCGCGGCGCGTATCAGCGGGGCCTGCGCCGCTGCCCCGTCGATCTACTTTGAGCGGATGAGGGTGCCGACGCCCTCGTCGGTGAGGATCTCGAGCAGCAGCGCGTGCTCGACGCGCCCGTCGATGATGTGCACGCTCTGCACGCCGCTGCGCGCGGCGTCGAGCGCCGAGCTGATCTTCGGCAGCATGCCCCCGGACAGCGTTCCGTCGGCGACCAGGGCGTCGACCTTCTTCGGCGAGAGACCGGTGAGGAGCTTGCCGTTCTTGTCGAGGACGCCGGGCGTGTTGGTGAGCACGATCAGCTTCTCGGCGCGCAGCACCTCGGCGAGCTTGCCCGCCACCAGGTCGGCGTTGATGTTGTAGGACTGGCCGTCTTCGCCGACGCCGATCGGCGCGACGACCGGGATGAATCCCGCCTGCTCGAGCGGCGAGATCACGCTCGGGTCGATCGAGGCGATCTCGCCCACCTGGCCGATGTCGATCTTGCCGTTGCTCTTGTCCTGGAGGAGCATCTTGCGCGCGCGGATGAACGCACCGTCCTGCCCGGTGAGGCCCACGGCGCGGCCGCCCGCCTGGTTGATCAGCGTGACGACTTCCTTGTTCACCTGGCCGCCGAGCACCATCTCGACGATGTCCATGGTCTCGGCGTCGGTGACGCGCATGCCCTGCACGAACTCGCCCTTCTTGCCGACGCGCGCGAGCAGCTCGTCGATCTGCGGGCCGCCGCCGTGCACCACCACGGGGTTCATGCCGACGAGCTTGAGGAGCACCACGTCGTGCGCGAAGCTCTCCTTGAGGCGGGCGTCGGTCATCGCATTGCCGCCGTACTTCACGACGATGGTCCGGCCGTGGAAACGCCGGATGTAGGGCAGCGCCTCGGCCAGCACCTTGGCCTTCTGCGCGGGCGTGAGGATCTCGCTCGAGATGGCCCCGGTCACGACGTTCTTCGTGGCGCTCGTCATCGAACGCCGATTGTACCCGCGCGGGCCCCAAAAAAGGAAAGGCGGCCGGGGCCGCCTTTTCCATCCGCCTCGCGATGCGCTTACTGGATCGTCAGCTGCTTCACGGCCGCCGCGGCCTTCTTGGGCAGCGTCAGCTCGAGCACGCCGTCGGTGTAGCGCGCGCTCGCCTTCGACTCGTCGACTTCCTGCGCCAGCCGGAACGCCCGCGACACCTTGCCGAACTGCCGCTCGGAATGGATGACGCGCTCGCCGTCCTTCACCTCGCGCTCGGCGCGCGTCTCCGCGGTGATCGAGACCTGGTCGCCGTCGATGTTCACCTGGATGTCCTCCTTCTTCACGCCGGGCAGCTCGGCCAGTACCTTGTACTCGCCGTTCGCCTCGGTCACCTCGAGCTTCACGCGCCGCACCGGCTCGTCGGACTCGTAGCCGACGGGGCGCACGAAGAAGCCCTTGAAGAAATCATCCACCAGATCCCCGAAGGGATCGTAACGGGTAATGCCTGCCATGATCGCTCTCCTATCAATATCCAATATCGGCCGGACCCGGGGGCCCGTACGCTGGGAAAAATGGGGAGGGCGTGGGAGAATTCAAGGCCCCTCGGTGCCGCCGACGACCATGCCCGACCCTCTTGAAAACGCCGCTTCCAGCCCCACCCCCGGCGAGATGCGCTGCGCCGGCTGCGGGGAGGTTTTCGTTTGCGGCGGCCGGGCAGGGTCGGCGTCGTGCTGGTGCGCGGAGCTTCCGCCGCGACTCCCGGTGCCCGACGCCTCCTCGGCCTGCTATTGCCGGACGTGTCTCGAGCGCTTGATCGCGGACCGCGCCTAGCGGCGCGCGCCGGATGCGAAATCCCGCACTTCCGCTCTGACGTCGACGCTGCGACGTTTTCCGCCCGGCGTCTCGACGACCAGCCGCAGCGGGACCCGGTCGCCCTTGGCGAGCGGGCGCTTCAGACCGGTCAGCATCACGTGGGCGCCGGCGGGACCGAGGTCCACGGTCCGCCCGGCCGGAAGCTCCAGGCGTTTCAGCGGGCGCATCCGCATGATGTCGCCATCCATCTTCATGTCGTGCAGCTCCGCGGTCCCGAGCGGGCTCTCGACGGCGACGACCGCGGCCGGCTCGTCGCTGCGCAAGCGCATGTAGACCGCGCTCGAGCTCTGGCCCGGGACCGTGCCGCGCGCCCACGCGTCGCTCGCGTGCACCTGCGCGGCCGCGGGCCGCGCGAGCGCGCACAGGAGCGACAGCCCGAGGGCCCGCGCCAGGACCCCGGCGCGCCTCATAGCACGTAGCGCGCGAGGTCCTCGCTCCGGGCGAGGTCCTGCAGGCGCGCATCCACATAGGCGGTGTCGACGACGACGGACTCCTTGCCGCGCTTGCCGGCGTCGAACGATATCTCCTCGAGCAGCTTCTCCATCACGGTGTACAGGCGCCGCGCTCCGATGTTCTCGGTCTTTTCGTTGACCGCGTAGGCGATCTCGGCGAGCCGCCGTATGCCCTCCGGGGTGAACGACACCTCCACCCCTTCGGTCGCGAGCAGCGCCTGGTACTGGCGCGTCAGGCAGGCGTCGGTGTTGACGAGGATCTGCTCGAAGTCCGACACCGAGAGCGAGTCGAGCTCGACGCGGATCGGAAAGCGTCCCTGCAGCTCCGGGATGAGGTCGGACGGCTTCGAGAGATGGAACGCGCCGCTCGCGATGAAGAGAATGTGGTCGGTCTTGACCATGCCGTACTTGGTGGCGACGGTCGTCCCCTCGACCAGGGGCAGCAGGTCGCGCTGCACGCCCTGGCGCGAGACGTCGGCGCCCGCCATCTCGCCGCGGCTCGCGATCTTGTCGATCTCGTCGAGGAACACGATGCCGTTCTGCTCGACGTTCGCGAGCGCCTTCGCGCGCAGGTCCTCGTCGTTCACGAGCCGCGCGGCCTCCTCGTCGGTGAGGATCTTCATCGCCTCGCGGATCTTCATCTTGCGCGGGCGCTTCCTCGCGCCGCCCAGGTTCTGGAACATGCCCTGGATCTGCTGCGTGAGCTCCTCCATCCCGGGGGGCGCGAGGATCTCCATGTGCGCCTGCGGGCTGGAGACCTCGATCTCGACTTCCTTGTCGTCGAGCTCGCCCTCGCGCAGGCGCTTGCGGAATTTCTGCCGCGTCGCCGATTCCTCGTCGCCCGCGCGCGGCGCGGCGTCGACCTCGGCGGCGAACGCATCCACCCGGCGAGCACCGGGCAGCAGCACGTCGAGCAAGCGCTCCTCGGCGGCGTCCTCGGCGCGGCGACGTACCTTGCGCGTCGCCGCTTCGCGCGCGTCCTTGATCGCGATCTCGACCAGGTCCCGGATGATGGTGTCGACGTCGCGCCCGACGTAACCCACCTCGGTGAACTTCGTCGCCTCCACCTTCACGAACGGCGCGTCGGCGAGCCGCGCGAGCCGACGCGCGATCTCGGTCTTGCCCACGCCGGTCGGGCCGATCATCAGGATGTTCTTGGGCGTGATCTCCTGACGCAGCGGCTCGCCCACCTGCTGCCGGCGCCACCGGTTGCGCAGCGCGATCGCGACCGAGCGCTTGGCGCGATGCTGGCCGATGATGTGCTTGTCCAGCTCGTGGACGATTTCCTGCGGGGTCATGGAAGACATGATTGCGAACCGGAAATTGGAGCGCGCGCGCGGCGCGCGGCGCTCATTCGAGCACTTCCACCACCGTGTTCTGGTTGGTGTAGATGCAGATGTCCGCCGCGATCGAGAGCGCCTTGCGCACGATCTGCTCGGCCGACAGCGTCGTATCGTCCAGCAGCGCCCGCGCCGCCGCCTGCGCGTAGGGGCCGCCCGAGCCGAGCGATATCAGGCCGAGCTCGGGCTCGAGCACGTCGCCCACGCCGGTGATCACCAGCGAAGTCTCGCGGTCGGCGACGCCGAGCATCGCCTCGAGCCGGCGCAGCATGCGGTCGGTGCGCCAGTCCTTCGCGAGCTCGACCGCCGAGCGAAGCAGGTTGCCCTGGTGCTTCTCGAGCTTGGCCTCGAAGCGCTCGAAGAGCGTGAACGCGTCCGCGGTGCCGCCCGCGAACCCGGCGAGGATGCGGTCGTGGTACAGCCGGCGCACCTTGCGCGCGCCCGCCTTGATGACGACGTTGCCGAGAGTCACCTGGCCGTCGCCGCCGAGCGCGACCTTGCCGTCGCGCCGGACGCCGAGGATGGTGGTGCCGTGGAATTGTTGCATGAGGTGGCCGGGTGGGGCGGCCGGGAAGCCGAGCCGCGAGCGTCAGTTCGGGACGAAACCCGGGATTTCAAGCCCGCTCGTTTGCGTCACTCGTTTGCGTCTGCTCATTTGCGTCGGATGACGGTCGCGACCTTGGACACGCCCATGACTTCGAACAGCGCCGCGATCATTTCGTTCGCGCCGCGGATCTGTATCGTCGTGCCGCCCTGGCGCAGCTGCGAGAGCGCGTTCAGCATCACCCCGGCGCTGACGAAATCGACGCGCCTCGCCTTCGACATGTCGACGATGAGCATGCTGTTCGCGGCGGCCCAGTCCTGCAGCTCCTTGACGAGCGCCTCGCCGGCCGCGGTCACGTCGCCCGCGAGCGCGAGCGCCTGGGTCGGCGAATCGCCCGTCGCTCGCGCAACCGGAGCCTTGGTCGCCGCGGGTGGGCGCTGCTCCCACGACGGCGGCGATACCTCGTAGGTCACCGCGTAGTTCACCGCCGCTTCCTCGAATCGCTCCTGGTGCCCGAACCACTTGTACACCTCGAGCAGCAGCCCCCACATCGCGCGGTCGGTGCCCGCGTCGCCCGCGCGGCACGCGCTCTCCAGCAGCTCGAGCAGCCGCGCCTCGCCCGTGAGGACGACTTCCTTTCCGCTCGCGCGTAGATCGACCAGCGCGGCGCGCAGGTGCTCCGCGGCGGCCGGCTCGATCGCCTCGATCTTGCCGAAGTCCACGCGGATCATGTGCTGCCGCTGCGCCAGGTTCGCGAGCTTCTCGAACTCCGCCGCGCCGGCTGCGATCGATCCCGCGAACGCGCAGTAGCCGGTTCCGCCCGTCAGCAGCGCGGGGTTCGCCCGCGCCTCGACGCCGCTGTCGCGCCACGCGGGCGCCGAGCGCTCGAACTTCACGGCGAACTCGAGCGCGAGCGACTCGAAATCGTCGCGACGCCCCAGATGCTGATGGACGTCGAAGAGCATGAGCCAGCATTGCGACGCCGAGGCGCCGAGGTCGTCGGCGCGCACCGCTTGCGACAGCTTCGCGAGCGCCTGCTCGACCTGGCCGTTGGCAAAGAGAATCGCGGTCTCCTCGATCACCGGCGCGACGTCGCCCGAGGCGGCCGTGACCTCGATGCTCATCACCGAGTCCGGCTCGCGCGGCGCGCGCGCGGCGGCCTGCAGTGCGGCTGCTCGTGCCGCGGCGGCGGTCGCGAGCTCGCGCTTGGGCAGCGGCGTGTAGCCGGTGAAATCGAGCGAAGTCGACGGATCGTCGATCGCCGCAGGCTTCGGCTGCGACGCCGGACCGATCGACCTCGCCGGCTGCGGCTTGGCCACTGTCGGCTTGGCGGCCGGCTTTTTCGCGGGCTGCGAAGCCTTCTTGCCGAATAGCGAAAACACCAGGGAAGACCTCAGTTTTACGGGGTACAGCGGGGGGTACGGAGACTTTTATCACAGGAGCGCGGCCGAGCGCAATGTACGCCGCCGTTGCCGGACCGGGGCCGCTCAGGCGGCCGCGCGCCTGCGCCCCAGCGCCGCCAGGGCCGCGCCGATCGCGACGATCGCGCACACGATCATGGCACCCGAGGGCAGGTCCGCGACCGCCGAGACCACCAGGCCGACCGCGTACCCGAGCACGCCGACGGCATACGCCTTGAGGTAACGCTTTCGGGGATCGTAATAGGTCGAGAGCGCGGGCACCACGAGCGTCGCGAACACCAGATACAGTCCCGCCAGCTGCACCGACATCGTGACCGCGACCGCGAACACCGCGTAGAAGCCGATTCGCCCGAGACGCTCCCGGAGCGTGAACCACACGCCGAGGATGGCCGCCGAGACGAGCGCGATCAGCGGAAGCATCGAGGGATTCACCCAGAGGATCTGGCCGATCAGCAGCTCGCGCAGGTTCTCGCTGCCCCTGGGGTTCTTCGCGAGGAGCAGCAGCGCGGCGCTCGAGCCGACGACGAAGACCACGCCGATGATCGCTTCCTGCACCTCGGGCCAGCGCTTCTCGGTCCACGTGAGCAGCATCGCGCACGCGAGCGCGGCGCCGAGCGCGGCGATCTGCACGGCGCCACCGGTCGGCTCGAACCCGAGGAAGTCGGCGAGGATCACCCCGAGCCCCGCGACCTGCGCCACCGCCAGATCGATGAAGACGATGCCGCGCTGGAGCACCTGCATGCCGAGCGGCACGTGCGTCGCCGTGACGAGGAGCCCGGCGATGAACGCCGGCCAGAGGATCCCGAAGCTCGCCGCGTCGAGATTCATCGGATCACCGCGAGCAGACGCGCGATCGTGTCGTCGAACAGGCCGAACAGGTCCTTCGCCTTGTCGTCGCCGCCCACGGTGAACGGCATCATCGCCGTCGCTATGCCGGTGCGTTGCGACAAGAACTCCGCGGCGCGCGGATCGTTGTAAGGCGAGTACACGATGACCTTGGCGGGATCGCGCTTCATCTGGTCGAC
>Ga0070741_10006331_pt1 | contig 25518 bp, 21 predicted proteins | sample Coa_R1_4_FD_66440 | JGI IMG/M metagenome (GOLD analysis project Ga0070741, IMG submission 66440) | Surface soil microbial communities from Centralia Pennsylvania, which are recovering from an underground coalmine fire - Coalmine... | ecosystem: Environmental > Terrestrial > Soil > Unclassified ... | reverse complement strand
TTAGCTCAACTTCGGCCGTTCAAACGGTTTTCCAATTCTTCCAGCGACTCCACTCGCGGAAACCCATTGTCGCGATACGCTCCCGCAACATCGAACAACACAGCTTGCATGCCAGCGCGTGTCGCGCCTAGATAGTCCACTGAGCAGACGTCCCCGACATACAGGCTCTTGGCGGGGTCAGCATTCATAGCCTCGAGTGCCGCGTGGAAGATAATCGGATCTGGCTTTTCTTTGCCGACGATGCCCGAGTCTGTAATGCTAAGAAAGCATCGCGCAATGCCACAGCGCTGCAATAGTTGTTCGATCTTTCCATCCGCATTCGAGATCACCGCAATCCGGTATCTGTTCCCGATGCGTTCGAGCACATCGCAGGTTCCCGGCCGAACGACGTCCCAGTTACTTGAATCGCGAGTCGCCGCAACCAACTCGTCGCGCAATGCATCGTCAGCAACCTTCAGGTCTCCCAGCAGGTGCGTGTAGAACATGTACCAGAAGCCGTGATCGAGCCGAAGACCATGTTCGATGACGTCGTCGAATTCAAGTTTCGTCTTCCGTTCCAAGGCGCTCCACTGCTCGGAAGTCACCGAGAGCTGGCGGTCCCGCAGAGGTTTCAAAATGCGCTCGTGGTTAGGAAAACAGAGAGTATTGCCGACGTCAAAGAAAATTGTTTCCAGGCTGGGCATAGGACAGTGCGAATATTGCAATCACCGTACCTAGTCCACCTTACCAGATATGCCTATGGTTCCAGAACCAGGGTTTCAGCAGTCACGGACTGCACCGCAGGCTGCGAATATGCCAATGGAAAATATTGGCCCGCATCCCATAACGGCAGAAGATCCGAATAATGTGGACTGCCGGGCTGGCCGCTTTGCCCAGGGGTATTGACCGCCACGGATTTGTCCCAGTCGCTCAGGTCCATAATCTCTCGATAACTGGCGCCCGAAGTCTGTTCATACGAGCCGCCAGAGAAACCGGTTGCATTGACCGTGTACTCATCCCCGGGGCGCGCCAGTGGTCCTAGGTCCATGACTGGCGCTGCTCCCGGCACTTGGTCCAACGGGTGGCGGAAGCGAACAGCATGCAACTTCCCCCATGACCACTGGGCGGGATCTGTTCCCTGCAAGCTGCTCAATTTTTCGCGCGCCTTCGTTAAACTCGCCTGCAGGACGTGTTTGCGAGTGGCGTCATCCGCGCCGCCCTGATCGCCCTGCTGGAGAAAACTAATCACCTTGGGCAACGACCATCCATCCAACAAGGCCCGGACGCTCTCCGGTATGACCTGCTCTTCAACGACACTCGTCAGTTCCTGCAACCAGATTTCGTACAACGCTGCGACACCGGAATTGCGCTCCAGTACGCCGTCCCAATCCAGAAGCATGCGGGCAGTCGGGTCGGGAGCAGTTCCAAGACTCCGCCGCAGAATACCGATCAATTCTCGCGCGGGCAGCGAGACGACATCCGTCTGCAATTTCTCCAGATCGTCGATTGCGAGCTTGTGGCCTTTGTCGCGCGCCATGGATAGAACGTCGGTGATTCGTGTGATGCGATAGTTCGGTGCCCATTCATAGCCTATCTTGTACGGATAATTCTCAGGAATCATTTTGTGATTTGCGGTCGCTACAAAGCCGGCCTTCGGATTGAAGGAGTGCGGCAACTCCCGGTTGGCGATGAAGCCGCTCCACTCGTAGCCACCCGCGCCAGGGATCGGCAACAGGCCGGTCCAGTTCTTGCGGAGGGGTGCGAGCCCAGTCGAGTGTTCACCGATGTTGCCTTCGGTATCCGCGTACACGATGTTTTCAGACGGGACTTTCCATCGTGCCATTGCCTTTTCAAAGGCGTCCCAACTTTCTGCGCGATCAACAGATAGCGAAGCCAGGTATCCGGCCGTCCCCGGTTCGCTGCCGACCCAGCGCAATGCCAGGGCCCTCTTGCCATCGTCCCAGAGGACAGGTCCGTGGCGCGTGAATTTCATATCGATTTGGACGACGGCACCTTCTTTGATTGCGAACTTCTCGTGCTTCACCTGCATCTTTGCCCAACCGTGCTCGGTCTTGTACTGAAGGGCATCCAAGGGATTGAGTTCCTCAAGATAGAGATCCTGCTGATCCAAACCGAAGATAGTGAAGCCCCAGGCAATGTGGCGATTGTGCCCTAGCGCGACGCCCGGCAAACCAGGTTCGCCGGCGCCGATTACGTCCCACCCGGGTGCTACCAGGTGGACCATATAGCGGAGCGACGGCTCAGCAATGACCCGGTGGGGATCATTCGCCAGGAATGGCGCTCCTGTCCTTGTGAGAGCGCCCGAAATCGTCCAGTTATTGCTCTCCTGCACCGGCGAATGAGGCGGGAACTCAGTCCGGCTGTCACTGCCGACAAGATTGCGCAGCAGTTCCGGAGAAAGGCCGGAAAAATTCACGCCGGGGGCGGGATCGAGCATCACTGCCGGATCGAGGTCGAGCAGTGGGGATGCTTTTTCCGCTCCTAACCTCGCGACCAGCGCCGCGTTCAACAATTCACTTCCGGCGTTTCCGGTCATCGAGTACGCCGCCATGCGATTAAGACAGTCCTCCGACTTCCACGGCTCCGGCCGAAATCCAGCCAGCTGAAATTCAAGTGGCAGGCCGGGACCGCCTGCTGCTGTGAGACTTGCAATGTAGGCATTGATTCCGGCCGTGAAGGCCGCAAGGATCTCGCGCGTGTCTGGCGCGTAGCTCTCGTACTCCGCTTGCATGTCGCCGCCATAGCGCAGCAGCCGTGCGTTTACGTCGCGCTCCAAGGCTGAAGGTCCGAGCACCTCGGCGAGCCGACCCTGCCCGGAGCGCTTCCAGAGTTCCATCTGGAAGAGACGATCCTGAGCGGCTACCACCCCTTGCGCAAAGAACAGGTCATGTTCGTTCTGTGCATAAATGTGCGCGACTCCCCAGCGATCCCGCTTTACCGTGACTGGTTGCTGCAAACCGGCAAGATGCAATTTGCCGCTAGTTTGCGTCAGCGCTTGCCTGGCACGATCTTCAAGACTCGGCGCAGCTTGCGATCGCTTTACAGACGACGCGACGAGGAATAGCAAGGCAACGAGAAGAGCCGCAATCTTTTGAGCCGGGGGGTACTTGCGCATGGGCCGCCATTCTAGCGGAAGGTGCAGCGGGGGGTGGTGACGAATTTGATTTGCCTGTGCGTTTTGATTTCTATTTTCCTGGTATGCAGAACCCGCTTCGCATCTGCTTTCGGTCCGGCTAAGCTGCTATGCTTTCCGTACTTCGCCATGCTGACGCCCTTCCCTTTCCCGGTGGTTGGCGCCAGGGAATGCTTCTGTCAGTTCCCGCGCCTGTTCGGCGAAGCGGTACGCCCACGTTCGTCCGTGCTGGGTGCACTTCTCCTGCAAGCCGCCGACCCCGGCGCGGCTCTCTATGATGTTCTTTGGATTGTGGTTTTTGCCTTCGCTACCTTGAATATCATCAGTCTTGGCGCCCGGCAATTCGAACCGAACAAACGAAGAATGAACATTGGCGAGTTTCTGGCTGTGTTGGTGGTAATCTTCTCCATCGTCCTGTTGTGCTGGGAGTTGCTTCACCTCTTTCACATCTTCCCCATACATTTGAGTGCGGGACGAGCTTTTGCGCTATGATTGACTATGGCCAGGAACAACGCAGCGTTTGAAGTAACCTGCCCCTGCTGCGGAGCCGTGCTGAAGGTCGATGCTGGTACCAAGGCTGTGATTTCTCACACTGCGCCGATCGTACCGAAAACCTTCAACGACATGGAAGAGGCAGCTCGTGCCATGCGCGAGCAGGACAGTCGGCGTGAGTCAATTTTCCGCCAGTCGGTTGAGGCGCAAAAGCACGCCTCTGACCTCCTGGAAAAGAAATTTCAGGAAGCCGTTAAGCGTGCCAAGGAAACTCCCGATACAGGTAAGCCCATTCGCGACTTCGATCTCGACTGACGTGAGCGCCCGATTCTGCCCTCTGGCGTGACACTGATGCGAAATCGGCCACTTCTCCTTGGTCATCGCGGCGCCCGCTCCACTCGCTCCATACCCGAAAACACCATTGCCTCATTCGATCTTGCGTTGCAGCACGGCTGCGACGGATTCGAGTTTGACGTTCGCCTCGCCGGCGACAGCCATGCGGTAATTTGCCACGACCCGGAAATCTCCGGGATGCGAGTGGCCAGTTCTGCTGCTCACGACCTTAGCTTGCCGACTTTGAACGACGTGATTGCGCGTTATGCCGAAAGTGCATTCCTAGATATTGAACTCAAAGTTTCGGGAGTGGAGCAGCTCACCGTCTCCTCGTTGCGAACACGCACTACGTTACGGGGCGTGTTGGTTTCATCATTCCTGCCCGCCATTTTGCTTTGCCTCCGCCAAATGGCCGGGGAACTCCCTCTCGGCATAATCTGCGAAACTCGGGAGCAACTGGCGAGTTGGCCGGAACTACCGGTGCAGTACGTCATCCCTCGCCGTGACCTCATTACTCCCGCACTTGTCGCGGAGATTCATGATCGTCATAAGCGGCTGTTTGCCTGGACCGTGAACGACCCTGTCACCATGCGCACGCTGCGGGGTTGGGGCGTTGATGGGATTATTTCTGACGAAACTGAACTGCTGGTTAGAACGCTCGGCGGAGATCAAAGCTGACTGCAGGGCTGAAACGTCGCAACTGGAACGCAACGGCAACTGTCGCGGGGTTGTTCTAATCCGCCGCAGCTTCAAAGTTAACGCGGCCGCGCGGCACTTTTCGTAACAGGGCAGCGCGTTCGGTCTCGACTGTCTCCAATTCCGACGCCGTCCGCTCCTCGCCCCACCCGAGCGCTGCCGCAATGCGCATGGCAGCTTCCCGGCTGCATGAGTCTGACCAGCAACTACCCCAGGCGACCGGTACTCGGCGAAGCAGTACATCGCTGAGCGTGACCGCACACTCGTTTGAAAATGCATCGACCGCCTCAGCCACGATGTGCTCGGTATGAGGGCACAACGGAGCGCGCAGTTCCGCGCTGCTCAACGCCATGCGAGCGATGTCGACGGCGCGCTTGCCGTGCCACTCTACAATGCTTCGGGCCGTGCTTTCGCTCACAGCGCCGGCGTCGGCAATCTGGAGTACCCAATGGTCCAACAACGGATCCATCGACTCCCCCGCGACCAGCGCCATGCCCGATTTCCCTTGCGGCGCTATACCGATCTTCTGCACGCATGCGCGCGCCAGTTCCGCGGCGGTCGTCAATTTGCCGCCGATTACTGAAATCATCTTGGCTGCGCCTTCCTCGCTATGATCGTGCAGGAAGTGCCTGCGGCTCACTGCCCCCAGCGCTTTGCCGGGAGAGAAAGGCAGCGGACGAACGCCGGCAAATGCGTATCGGATGTGCTGGGCGGATATTCCGGAGCGCGGGAACATGCGTTGCACGGAGCCAAGCAGGTATTCGATTTCCTCCGGCGAGGCCGCGGTTTTTGCCGGGTCAGAGCTGTCCGGAACTTCTGTGGTGCCCACCAGCACCTGGTCATTCCAGGGGATGACAAAAAATGGACGGCCATCCGGCGCCTCGGTGTAAAGAGCGGTCCCCGGTGTGCCGGGAAAATGCTGCAGCACGATGTGCGATCCGCGGACCCCGCCTACCATGGGCGCCTTGGTTTTAATAGACGAGCGCTGCAGCAGCCGGTCGGCCCAGGGCCCGGTGGCATTGATCACCCATGTGCCTTCCACAGGTTCTTCTTTCCCCGTCAACTGATCGCGCACCAGCACACCGCGCACCCGGCCATGCGCAACATTGACGGCCAGCACTCGGGTGTAGTTCCGGACAACCGCTCCCGCCTGCTTGGCGTCAAGCAGCCACTCCGCCACCAGTCGTTCGGGGAACTCGCATTGCGCGTCTTCATAGTTGAAAAGCGACCAATGGTGGCCGGCGTCGAGCGATTGCTCCAGGCGTTTCTTCTCAAATTCTGTAATGGAGCGACCCAGGTTGCGCGCACCCGTGCGCCGGTAAAGCCAAAGCCCGGCTCGTATTGCGAAAGCGCTGCGGCGGCCTTTGCTATTCCATGCCAGCACAAATTGCATGGGATGCACCAAGTGCGGGTATTCGCGGAGCAATCTTCCTCTCGCACGCAAGCTCTCGCGGACCAGATCGATCTCGCCGTGCTCCAGGTACCTCAATCCGCCATGAATAATGCGGGTCGACCGGCTGGTCGTGCCTGAACCGAAATCATGCTCTTCCAAAAGCAGCGTGCGGCGGCCGTAGCGGGCGCACTCGCGCGCAATCGCGACCCCATTGATGCCGCCGCCAATTACAATCACTTGGAAATGCTGCGCTTCAAGTGGCGGACGCGGGTTGGCGGGGGAAGTCATGTCCGGTGTTGATGGTTGGATGCGAGTAACCGGCGATCAAAACCGTTACTCAATGCGTCATTGTTCCCATAATAGTCTGCGCCTCTGCCCATCTTGAAGGAAGGTAACCTTGGTGCAACCAGGTAATACTGTCGGCGTGGGGAAAACGGGGTGCGACTACGTCAAATGCTGGAACGCGCTTGTTATGAGCGAGTTGCAGCTCTCCAGGCGGAGCTCTCCCAACACCAGATAAATAACGAAGAGCTTCGGACTCGAAACGCATGCTGGTCGCGTGCCAGCCAGCGCGCCCGGCAATTTAAAGCGGCCTGCGCTTCGTTGCTCCCCCTCTCGCGCTCATTTACATTGGTAGCCGATGCCCGAGAGCACAGGCGAACGCTTTGAGCGCGCGGTTTCCATTATGGCCCGTCTTCGGGGTCCGGGTGGATGCCCGTGGGATCGCGAACAGACATTCGATTCCATCAAGCCATACACCCTGGAGGAGGCCTACGAAGTCCTGGAGGCCATCGACAACCGCGACTGGCCTGAACTGACCGGAGAATTGGGTGATCTTCTTTTGCAAGTTCTTTTCTACTCTGAGATGGCGCGTGAACAGGACATCTTCTCGATTGACGATGTGCTCGAGCGCCTGTCCACCAAGTTGATCGACCGCCATCCACATGTGTTTGGTGAAGTTAAGGCGGATACCTCCGCGGAGGTACTTCGTAATTGGGAGGCCCTGAAAGCAGAAGAGAAAAAGAAACGTTTGGAAGCAAGAGGGGAGAGCGCCCATCGAGGCGAAAAGCCAGAGTCGGTTCTAGCGGGTGTCTCCTCAGCGATTCCGTCCTTACTCGAAGCTCACAAATTGAGCTCTCGGGCGGCGCGCGTCGGTTTCGATTGGGCGAACGTTGAAGGACTGTTCGATAAATTGCGCGAGGAAACCGGAGAACTCGAGCAGGAGCTCCAACAATTTCCAATTCCGGCTTCGTCACAAAATGGCCGCGGGGTCGCAGGCTCGGGAATGCCGGCCGTTTCCGAACAATTGCGGGCGCGACTCGAAGATGAACTGGGCGACATGTTCTTCGTACTCGTCAACATTGCCCGCCATCTTGCGCTCGATCCCGAGTCGGCCCTGCGCAAGACCAATCGTAAATTCAAACAGCGTTTTCAGTGGATGGAAGATCAGCTTCGGAGTTGTGGCCGTACCCCACAGGAAGCATCGCTGCAAGAGCTGGAAAGCTTATGGCAACAGGCGAAGCAACAGGAAAACGTGAAGTGAGTGTGACGGGTGTAGCCGGCGAGATCATGATTCGGCACTGCCACGATCTCGACGAGATGCGCGCCTGCGTGCTGCTGCAGAAGGAGGTCTGGAATTTCACCGACATCGAATTGGTGCCTCTGCGGCTGTTTGTGGTCGCCTCGAAAATTGGCGGCCAGGTCATTGGCGCCTTCTTTGATTCAAAGCTCGTCGGTTTCGCCTTTGCGATCCCCGCCCTCCGCAATGGCTGCGCATATCTGCACTCCCACATGCTCGCTGTCCACTCCCAATACCGTGATGCAGGCCTTGGCCGTCGCTTGAAGTTGGCTCAGCGGGATGACGCTCTCGATCGCGGGATTGACCTCATCGAGTGGACCTACGATCCGCTAGAGATCAAGAACGCCTACCTGAACATCGAAAAGCTCGGCGCCATTAGCCGGCGTTATAACGTCAACCAGTACGGCATTACATCGTCGCCCCTGCAGGCTGGCCTGCCAACGGATCGGCTCATTGCCGAGTGGTGGCTGAAATCTAAGCGAGTCGAGAATCGGTTGCGAAACGGCTTACGCGGAAACATGGAGCCCAGTAAAGCCATCATCGTGCCGGCTGAGATTTATGACTGGAAAGCCAATCCCGGGACGCGGGCGCGTGCCAAAACAGTGCAGGACCAAAACCGCACCGAGTTTCTGCAGTCCTTTCAGGACGGTCTTGCTGTTCTCGGGTACGAGCGCGGGCAGGACGGAAGCGGGAAGTTCTTGCTGGGAACGTGGGACGAGTCCTGGGCTGTGTAGGCATTCTCATTTTGGTGTACAGGCCCGAGCATTGTCACTCACCGGTTGTTTGAATTATTTGCAACGACAGTTGCCAACGTATGAAAGTTGAAGCCATCACTCTTCGGGAAATTCAAATGCCGCTCGTTCACTTCTTCGAGACGAGCTTCGGTCGCATCTACAGCCGCCGCATTCTCTTGCTTACCCTGCATTGCAATGGTGTTGAGGGGTGGGCCGAGAGTGTCGCCGGGGAAGATCCTTTTTACAGCGAAGAGTGGATCGAAACAGCCTGGCCCACCATCACTGAATACCTCGCGCCTGCCATTCTGGGTCGCGAAATTGCGTCGGCCCGCGACTGTGGGCATCTCTTCTCGCGAGTTCGTGGGCACCGCATGGCCAAAGCCGCACTTGAGAATGCTCTCTGGGACGCCGAAGCCAAGCAGAAGAACTTGCCCCTCTGGAAACTGCTTGGTGGCACGCGCCGACAAATCCCTTGCGGCGTCTCTATCGGGATTCAGGATACCGTCGAGCAATTGTTAGAAAAAATCGAAGCCGAGCTTGCCGCCGGCTACCGTCGCATCAAGGTGAAGGTGAAGCCCGGATGGGACCTGAAGGTGCTGGAAAAAATCCGGTCCCGCTGGCCAGCGATACTGCTGAGTTGCGACGCCAATTCCGCTTACCGGCTCGACGAACTCGAACACCTCCGCTCTTTTGACCAGTTCAACTTGCTGATGATCGAGCAGCCGCTCTGGAACGACGACATCTACTGTCACGCGCGCCTGCAGCGTGAGCTCAAGACAGCGCTCTGCCTGGACGAATCAATTCGGCATGCCCGTGATGCCTCCTTCGCGCTCGAGACCGGGGCATGTCGCATCATCAATATCAAAGTCGGTCGAGTGGGGGGCTTCAGCGAAGCTTTGAGCATCCACGATGTTTGCCAGGCCCACCAGGTGCCGGTCTGGTGCGGGGGGATGCTCGAATCTGGCATTGGGCGCGCCCAGAATATCGCGCTCTCCACGCTTGAGAACTTCCGCCTTCCGGGAGATATTTCCGCGTCCAAACGCTACTGGAAGCATGACATCATTGAACCCGAAGTCGAAGTCTCATCAGACGGTTTGATCGGCGTGTCCGATGAACCGGGGACAGGTTATCGAATTCTTAAAGATGTGATTGAAAAGCTGACTGTCAGGAAAGAAACGCTGCAGAGAGAAGTACGTGTGTAGCAGTCACCACAGTAGAAAAACGGACGAGTAAACAAAGCTCCCGAAGTTCGCAGCTCGCAGCCGCGCTTATCTACCCCCTGCTTCGGCATGGTTCTCCGCAATAAAGGGACCTTCTTTCTTCAGCACCTGCACGCCTTCGGCGAACGTCAGGTTCTTGGGTACCTGTCGAAAATCGCTGTACGTCTCCGTGGACTGAATGTGCAGGCTCTTAAACAGCATGATCTTGCCGCTGAAGTTGAGTGTCATCCTGGTCACGTCCCAGCCGCTGCCCCCAACTTCGCCTTGGTTCACCAGAAAATGGCCGCCTTTATCCAGATGTCCGAGGATGCCCCACCCGAATTCCACTTGCCGGAAGAGCGTGCCATCGATTTCTGCAATGCGGCATCGATTCGCATCGATGAGAAGGTGTCCTTCCATGCCGGTAAGTACTTGCTCAGTGTGAGTCGGCGGAGAGTAGCGGGGATTTGGACGGAACTTTAGCCGGACGAGTTCGTCTCCTTCGGCTCCTACTCCTGCTGTGCCGGTGACGGTTCCGTCTGGCTCGTAGAGGAATGCATCAGGCAAGGCCCTCATGATCTGCAGGGTATGCTCCGCGTCTTCTTTCTCCTTCTTTCTCTTTTTCTGCAATTCCTGTGGATCATTCAGGAACCGCTGCACGCGCTGTTCTTCGTCCTGGCGCTGGGCTTCGTTCAGCGGCTGTCCGTTGATTGCGACCAGCATGCCCGCCGTGCCTTCTTTCGTCTCCACGTAGAGCTTGACCTGGGAGCCTTGCGGGCCTTCCTTGTGCGAGCGGAACATGAAGTGCTCGGGCGCAGCATTATTGACTGCATTAATCTCCTTTTGAACCGTCCTGCGGACGAGTTCAGCGGGATTGAGAGAAACATTTTTCTGCTCGGGATTGGCAGTTTTTGACTGCTCTGAAGGCGAGCTTTCCTGGGCCAGAAGACCGGTCGCGCAAAGCACGACGACCAGAAGGGTAACTTGCTTCCGCAGCTGCGAAACCTGTCGCATCACGCCCTCACTGCCCCCTAAGTGTACCAAGTTAGAGGCCAAGTCCGGTGCAGGTGTTGCATGTAGAGGTGTTTTGCAGAGGCAGCCCTGGGGCGCACCGTCGTTCGCAAGGGTACGAACCTTCGCAGTTCCAAAGCCAGATCGCATAGCGCCCTTAGCCGCCGAATACAGCATCTACCCTAGAGCCACAGTACTTGCCGGGCACTAATATCCGATCATCCGCCGGGGAGGGGCCTCCTTCCTGCCGAAGCGCTTTAGTTATTCGTACTGCTCTCCGCAGGACGTTTCGATTAGTCCGCATTGGAATTTCGATCCGACTGTTTGCTCGGAGGCAATCACAATGAACATATGGCACCTGAGAAACGCTGCATTGGTGCTTGCCCTTGGAGTCGGCTCGACCGCCTTGGTCCGCGGGCAGCAGCCCGCCCCTGCGCCATCCGATCCCAATGTGCAATCAACGCCAGCGATCGCCTATTCGCAGATGCAAGCTCCGGTGCCGGAACCCGCCGCGCAAGGCACAGCCGAACCGATCCCGCCCACGCAACAGCCGCAAACTCAAACGGAGGACCGCTCCGCACCCGGCCGTCCTGGTCAGGGGCCACCTACCCAATCGGCAACGGCTCAGCCGCGCAGTGCCGGCGCGATTCGGGGAAACATCGTCAAAACAGCCGCGGGCTATGTCCTAAACACCGCTTCCGGCTTGTCGTATACATTGGATGACCAGAAGCGTGCCAGTAAGTTTGAGGGCATGCAGGTCACAGTAACCGGCGATGTCGATCCCGAGGCTCGCAAGATTCGCATCACCAACATCGAACCAGCCTCCTGACGCGTTCTGCACCGTGGGTGGACAAAGATTCAAGGAAACTTGCGTCCGGGCGACCGCACGGGAACTGTGGGGCGTGTCGTGATCCCACGGCTCCCATCTATAATTCTCAAAGAACAACATGCCCCAGCCATTGCACCACTCCGCACTGCTGACCGATCTCTACGAACTCACGATGGCGGCGGCGTATTTCGAAACGAAGTTTGATGCCAATGCCAGTTTCGAGCTGTTCATCCGCTCTCTACCTCCGCAGCGCGGATTCCTGATCGCCGCCGGCCTTGAACAAACGCTCGAATATCTCGAGAGCCTTCATTTCGAAGACTCAGATATCGCTTTTCTGCGCCGGAACCCGGTATTTGCCCATATCAGCAGCGATTTTTTCGATTACCTTGCCGAATTCCGTTTTACCGGTGAAGTGTGGGCTATTCCTGAGGGCACCCCTGTCTTTCCCGAAGAGCCCTTAGTGCGCGTGGCCGCGCCCATGATCGAAGCGCAGGTGGTCGAAACCTTTCTTCTTTCCTCGATCACCTTTCAAACCATGATTGCCTCCAAGGCCGCTCGGGTCGTGGCGGCGGCCCAGGGCAGGGCGGTGGTGGAATTCGGTACTCGACGTGCCCATGGTCCGGAAGCCGGGGTGCTGGCGGCGCGCGCAGCCGTAATCGGAGGATGTCAGGGAACCTCGAACGTAGAAGCCGGGCAGCGCTTCGACATTCCGACTTTCGGGACTCAGGCCCACTCCTTTGTAATGGCATATGGCGAAGAGGAAGAGAGTTTCCGGGAATTTCAGCAGCTGTTCCCCGAGCACGGCGTGCTGCTGGTCGATACCTATGACACATTGGCCGCGATCGATAAGATCATTCATTCCGGCCTTCGCCCGCGCAGCATTCGAATCGACAGCGGCGATCTCGTGGAACTCTCGCGCGAATCCCGGCTGCGCCTTGACCGCGCGGGTCTCACTGGTACGCAAATCTTTGCCAGCGGCGACCTCGACGAATTTGTGATTGCCGATCTGCTGGCGCGCGGCGCGCAGATAGACGGCTTCGGAGTCGGTACAGCACTGGCCACCTCGAAGGATGCGCCTACCTTGAGCGGCGTGTACAAACTGGTGGACGTCGACACGGGAGACGGTCCCTCCTGCCGTGCCAAGTTGAGCGATGAAAAGGCGACATATCCTTGCCGCAAACAAGTCTTCCGCGTTACCGATCCAGACGGAAACTATCGCGAAGATTTGATTGCCCGCGAGACCGAAGATTATTTCAATGCCCACCAGCTCCTGACTTGCGTGATGCGAGGTGGGCGCCGGCTCAAGGCATCACCTTCCGTGCACCAGATACAGGAACGCGCGCGTGCGGAACTGTTGCGTCTACCCGAAGCCCACCGGCGTTTGCACAATCCCGACAAGTATCCCGTGAGCTTCAGTCGTGAATTGCAGAGCCAACTCGCCGAAATGCGTCAACGGTTCACGTCCGTGGGCAGACAATAAACCGTCCTCCGCTGCGCCTTGACGGCGATTGAAAAACTCCATACTGCTGCATGTGAGGCCAATCACTGCGGTCTTTTCTGAATGGACGTAAATTATGCCATGCAGGACTTTGTACTGCGCGAGATAGAGCCAGTCGTAAGAAAGGCGGGTGTGGTGTATGATGCCGACCCATTTTCGCCTATTGCACGATCGCTACTTTCATCCGCACCCATGGCATGACGTATTCGCTCTGGTTGCCAGCCTGGTTTTAGCTGGATTGATGGTATTGGTGCTCGCAACCGCGGCGCACTAGTGATCTTTGCGTTTCGGTGAAGCTGAGTTGCAGATTTCAGCGTGGCGACAAACCCTGCTCGTCCGTTGAACTTAGCCATCCCTCACCTCACCCAGTATTCGTGGCCACCCAATTACCAGATGTTGCAAATCGCTGCATATCTGCGAGAACATACCTGTTTGCCTTAATCTCACGGAAGTTATAAGGATCATCTCCCGATGGCGAAACGCCAGCAGTCCTCCCGCACTCCAACCAAACCGCAATCGAAAAGTGAATATTCCACCGTTAACAGCGATATCCAACCGACCAAAGGCAAGCTCGGCGTCATGATCCCCGGCATGGGCGCGGTGGCCACAACCTTCGTGGCCGGCGTGGAAGCCATCCGCAAAGGCTTGGCTAAGCCAATCGGCTCGGTCACGCAGATGGGGACCATTCGTCTCGGCAGGCGAACCGACTCCCGCTCGCCAAAAATCAAAGAATTCGTTCCGCTCGCTGCCCTCGATGACCTGGTCTTCACCGGGTGGGACATTTTCGAAGACGACATGTATGCCGCGGCCACTAAAGCCGGTGTCCTCGACCGCTATTTGCTGGAACAGATCAAGCCATTTCTGTCGTCCGTCAAGCCGCGCACAGCAGTTTTCGATCACAACTACGTCAAAAAACTCGATGGCCCGAACGTTAAGAAGGGCAAGAACAAGATGGAACTCGCCGATCAGGTGCGCGCCGATATTCGCGAGTTCAGGAAGACATCAGGCGCGAGCCGCCTGATCACAATTTGGTGCGGTTCGACCGAGGTCTTTCTGGAGCAGACGGCAGCCCACCAAGGTCTTAAAGCCTTCGAAAAGGCGATGACGCAAAATGACGAGTCGATTGCCCCTTCGATGATCTACGCCTACGCTTCACTGATGGAGGGCGTGCCTTTCGCGAACGGCGCCCCGAATCTCACGGTCGACATCCCGGTGATGCACGAACTTTCCCGTCGCAATAACGCTCCGATCTGCGGCAAGGACTTTAAGACCGGGCAAACGTTGATTAAGACAATTCTTGCGCCAGGTTTCAAAGCCCGAATGATCGGCCTGAACGGCTGGTTCTCCACCAACATTCTCGGCAATCGCGACGGCGAGGTGCTCGACGATCCTGGCTCGTTCAAGACAAAGGAAGAATCAAAGCTTTCGGTGCTGGAACACATTCTCCAACCCGAACTCTATCCGGATCTGTACAACGGCTTCACTCACAAGGTGCGCATCAACTACTATCCGCCGCGCGGGGACAATAAAGAAGGCTGGGACAATATCGACATCTTCGGTTGGCTCGGCTACCCCATGCAGATCAAAGTCGATTTCCTGTGCCGTGACTCAATCCTGGCAGCGCCGATCGTGCTTGATCTCGTACTATTCCTCGACCTTGCGCAACGGACCGCGGGACTGCGCGGAATTGGCATTCAGGAGTGGCTCAGCTTCTATTTCAAATCGCCCATGACCGCTCCCGGCCTGTATCCCGAGCACGATCTGTTCATTCAGCTCATGAAGCTGAAGAACACCTTGCGTCACCTGCGCGGAGAGGAACTCATCACCCACCTGGGACTGGAGTATTACGACTAAGGCCCGGCTTGCGCAGGCGATTTCGAACCATCCGATCGACCGCTTCTCGATCAAAGGCTATGGTCGTAGCGGCACTGCTTTGACCTAGGACGCTTGTTTGTCGCGCCCGTATTCATCAAATTTGGCGAGAAAGCGGTCAATCTCTGCTTTCTGCAGGTAATACGGCGTGGAGAGCCTCAGCTTCGACGGATCGCCGCCGCGAATTCGGATCTTGTGCGACTTCCACAACCAGTTCTCCAACTCCATGCGCTTAAGACCGGGGACGTTTACGGTTGCGATCGCGCATCTCATCGTCGCATCAGGCGAGGTCCAGGATTCCGCCCCACGCTTGATCATCTCTCCCAGAATGTAATCGGCCAGCTGGCGATGTCGCTTCTCAATCCGATCCATGCCAATCTCGTTGGCGAGTTGAACGGAAGCGCGGAGACCCCAGAGAGCCGGCACGTTCGAGCTGCCAATACGCTGGAAGCGCTCAGCGCGTATCTTCGGCTCGTCCCAGCCTTCCGTGGCAATAGTGTTCCACAAGCGATCGATCACTTCGTCGCGAACATAAAGGAAGCCGGAGCCTTTGGGGGCTTGTAGCCATTTATGCGGACTGGCCGAGTACATGTCGCATCTCAGGTCATGAACATTGAGCGTCATCATCCCCGGAACATGTGCGCCATCAACAGCTGACAAAATGTGCCTGGAACGCGCGAGGGCTGATAGCTCTTTCACCGGCAGCACGACTCCGGTTGCCGTCGTGATGTGGCTGAAGAACATGACCCGGGTGCGCGCCGTGATGGCCTCATTGAAGAGGTTGAGCAGCTGTTCAGGGTTCTGGACAGGCTTGGGCAAAGTGACTTTCTTAACTACGATCCCGTATCGTTTGGCCTTGAGTTGCCAGGGCTGCTCCCCTCCCGGATGTTCCTGATCCGTCATCAGGACTTCATCTCCGGCTTTCATGTCCACGCCGTTAGCAATATAGCTGTTGCCTTCCGTCGCATTACGCAACAGCGCGATCTCATCGCGCTTGCAGCCGACAAACTGGGCCAGGGGGTCGCGGAATTCGTTCCACGACGCGTACCCCCAGATCGGGTAATCCTCAGGATCGGCTTCATCCAGTTTCTCTGTGGTGGTGTAACCGTCAAATATGGCACGCAGTACGGGCGCCGGGCTCGAACCCACGGTGCCATTGTTCAGGTAAACCTCGTCCGCCGGTATCAGAAACTGTTTCCGCAACTCCGCCCAGTAGGCGTCAGGATCCTGGGCGTAAAGACCGACATCGGGCAGGGAAGCTGGCGCATTTTGCAACTGCGCAAAAAGGCTCTTCGACAACGCCAGCGCACCCCCAATTCCCGCACTGGCTACTAAAAACCTGCGACGATCGAGCAAATTACACCTCCCCAGAGTTGGCTTAGAATCTAGAGCACTGGCTCAAAGCCGAATTGCCGCCGATTTTCGGCTTCTGTTCTCCGCATGCGCGTCTTGGCCAGTTCCAAACAAGCCGTCCGGCGACTTACGCCTGCAGAGACTTACTGCGGAAGGGCGGATATTACGCCCGGCGTGACACTGCAAGCAACGTCAATTCGACCCAGCCCGGCCATTCTTTCCGTTGTACAAAAATTTACAATCCGGCAGTCAGGGTGATTGTCATCTAACTATCAGAACTTTTGCACGACGAGCGCCGGGGGGCAGCGGACCGACTGGCTTGCGAAATCACGAATTCGGGGTAACCCGGCTTTACCTTAACGCGTCCAACTACTTAGGAATCCCGCGCAGAACCGTGTGTACCCGGGGTTATAATCAAGCCGGAACCACCTCGGGTCCAGGCACAAGGGAGTTTTTATGAAGTTTCATCAGTTTACCTCTGCGGCACTGTCCCTGGCGTTGATAGCCGGGACGATGGCCTTCGCACAAAATGAGCCCTCTGTGCCGCGGTCCGACACATCGGCCACCCAGCCGCCTCCTCCAGCTACCCTCCCGCAAAAGGATGACAGCGAAATTAAGCATACGGGCGGCAAATCCGACGTGGACGCTATCGGCAACCGTAACGTGGGTTGCTCGCGCGGCATGGGCAACTGGTACAGCGTGGAGAAGCAGGTAGCGATGGGCAAAGCCTACTCGCAGCAGGTGGAGTCCAGCGTGAAGCTGGTGCAGGATCCAGTTGTCACCGAGTACGTGAACCGTATCGGCCAGAACATTGTCCGCAACTCTGACTCCCAGGTTCCATTCACTATCAAGGTCGTCGATTCCGACGACATCAACGCTTTCGCGCTGCCCGGCGGATTCTTTTATGTGAATTCGGGCCTGATACTGGCGGCCGATGAGGAAGCAGAATTGGCCGGCGTAATGGCGCACGAGATCGCGCACGTTGCCGCCTGTCACCTGGCCCGTCAGCAGACCCGTGGCAACCTCATGAACATGGCGTCGATCCCGCTAATTTTCGTGGGCGGCGCGATCGGGTATGCGGGATATGAAGCGGCGGGTCTGGCGCTCCCCATGACATTCCTGCACTTCTCACGCGGATTTGAAGCTGAAGCTGACTACCTTGGGCTTGAGTACATGTACAAGACCGGTTACGATCCCAACGCTTTCATCAGCTTCTTTGAGAAGGTCCAGGCGCAGGAGAAAAAGAAGCCGGGGACTCTCGCGAAGGCGTTTTCCACGCACCCGCAAACGCCGGACCGCATCGAGAAATCTCAGGAAGAGATACAGCAGATTTTGCCGGCGCGCCCGCAATATATCGTCTCTACGTCGGAGTTTGACAACGTGAAAGCCCGGCTGGCCGCAATTGAAAACCGGCGCAAGGTGATCGACCAGAAAGACAACAACAAGCCCAGCCTGCGGCGTACTTCCACCAGCAACAAGGGAGACAGCAGCGGCGACAAGACGGGCGACGATCGGCCGACTTTGAAACGGCGGCCCGACGATCAGAGCCAGGACTAAAGCTTGTTGCAATCAGAATCGTGAGCGAAACCGGTGGCGAAAGCTACCGGTTTTCTTTTATGCGATTTCCAAGGCGATGCGTTGGCCGCTTTACTCGCCCATGACTTTGACGATGAGGCGCTTGTCGCGCTGACCATCAAATTCCGCATAGAAGATTCGCTGCCATGGACCAAAATCGAGTTTCCCCGTGGTAATCGGCACGATCACCTCGTGATGAATGAGCAGCGATTTCAGATGCGAGTCTCCATTGTTCTCCCCTGTGGAATGGTGCCGGTAGTCTTGGCGGAAGGGCGCCAGGGTCTCAAGCCAGCGGTCGATATCTTCGATCAAACCAGACTCATTGTCGTTGACATACACCGCGGCCGTAATGTGCATCGCGGACACCAGCACCATGCCCTCCCGTATGCCGCTCTTCTTCACGATCGCGTCCACCTGCGGCGTGATGTGAATGTAGTCGCGGTGCTTTTTCGTATGGAATGTCAGATATTCCGTATGAAACTTCATCAGCGCTCCTTCGTTCTTTCGATGAAAGCTGCAAGTCAATCGCCGAAGCGGGACTAGTATTTTTATATTATTGCCGCTACTCTCCCGGCGCAGATAAAGTCCCCTTCAATTTGCGCAGCCCACTCGTGTGCACCATCATGCTGCGCATCTTCCGTACTGGGGTGAACTCAAGGTGATAAGACACCTTCGATTACTGGTAGCGCCAGTCTGTCTCGCGCTGTTAATGGCCCTTCCAACAAGCGCCCAGGAACTTGGGACGGCCGTGATTAACGGTGATGTCACCGACCCCCAGGGCGCTGTCGTGCGCAACGCGACGGTTACCGCGGAGAATAAGTCCACCGGCTCGAAGCGCAGCACTATCACCAACAGCGCTGGCATCTTTGCATTCAACAACCTAGCGCCGGGTTCCTATGAACTGCGCGTCAACGCCCCGGGATTCGCCGGCTTTATCTCGCAACTCAGGCTAGAAATAGGACAGCAGGCAAATGTCAAGACGCGCTTATCCGTTGCGAGCCAACAAACTGTCATCGAGGTCGGCGGTTCCAACGCTATCCCGGCGGTAAACACAGTCTCTTCCGTCGTCGACGGTGTCGTTGACTCGCATCAGATCGATAATCTTCCGCTCAACGGCCGCAATTTTATAGAACTCGCACTGCTGATGCCGGGAAATTCACCGGCTCCGAATTTCGATCCGACGAAAACCAACACTGTCGTGATTTCCTCCGCCGGTCAGTTGGGTCGAGGTAGCAGCGTGACGATCGATGGCAGCGATGACAATGATGATGCCGTCGGCGGCATGTTGCTCAACCTGCCAGAAGATGCGGTTCAGGAATTCCAGATTGCCACTAACCGCTTTTCCGCTGAGTCGGGGCGCACTGCATCAGGCGTGGTCAACGTCGTCACCAAGTCAGGCACAAATGCTCTCCACGGCACAGCTTCCGTTTATGAGCGCGACAAAGCCCTGCAAGCGCTGCCCGCGACTTTCGATCCTAACTCGGTTCCAGGAGAAACTCCGCCTTTCAGCCGTCAACAATATTCGGGCACCCTGGGCGGTCCCCTGGTCAAAGACAGGGCCTGGTGGTTTGGCGGATTCGAATATCGCGACGAATTGGGCGGCGTGTTGGCGGGCACCCGCGATCTTGCGGCCCAGACTATCACCAAGAGCTTCGCGACTGCTCCCCTGAACGACCTATTGGGCACGGTGCGCGGGGACTGGCAAACCTCAGCGGCCGATCAGTTGACCTTCCGCTACTCCCTTGAACGCATGAACGGCACCGGGGCTAGCACTCTGAACACATCCCTGGGTTCCGCCTCTGAGAGGCAGGATCTCAGGAATAACTTTCAGGCCTTCTCGACGTCCTGGGCGAGGGTGATCAGCCCCACGCTGCTCAACAAATTTAGTTTCAGCGTGAATAATTTCATCAACATCACTGATCCGGTTACTCCGGGCGCGCAACTAGATTTCCCCAGTTTGACCGATGGAGCGTCTTACAGAGTTCCCCAGCAGACTACCCAGAACCGATTGCAATGGGATGACGGAATTGATTGGACGCATGGCAAGCACAACTTTCGTTTCGGCGGCCAGTTCCAGCGTATTGACGACAGCTTTTTTCTGGGAGTTTTTCAGGCGGGCCGAGTGGAGCTGCTGGAAGATTTTGCGCCTTACGATCGCAACCGCGACGGCGTGGTCAATGATCAGGACCTGCTGTTTGCTGTAACTATTCGCAGCGCGAATCCGACGCAGCCGCTAAACATTCCCAATGCGGATAACAACTTTGTCGCCGCCTACGTGCAAGATGACTGGCACGTCCACCCGCAGCTCACGCTGAATCTAGGTTTGCGCTACGAGATCGATACCGATGTAAACAATGTAGGCCATTACAATCAGCTCAACCCGATCCTCCGGCCATTTCTTCATGGGAACCGTCACAAGGACGCGAACAACTTCGGCCCGCGTGTCGGCTTTAACTGGGCTCCGCGGAGCCAATTCAGCATGCACGGCGGTTACGGGATTTATTACGATCGGGTCACGCTTGAGGTCTTGTCCCTGGAGCGCGGCTTGGATGGCCGGGCGCTGCCTATTGACGTTCGCCTAGGCAATGTTGCTTTTCTCGATTCAACGGGTCACTTTGTGCCGGGCGCGCCGACCCTGGCCAATCCCTTTAGCGGACCCATCATTCCGGGGGCCGGCGCTGCCGAGGGAATGGACGTCATCTCAAACCAGCTGCAGAACCCCATGGTGCAGCAGTTCAACTTGGGAATTCAGTGGGAGCCTGTGGCCAACTGGATCGTGCGTGCCGACGGCATTCACAATCTGGGTACGCACTTCATCATCGGCAGGCCGGTGGGCGCGGTCTTCAATCCCGTCGTCGGCGGACCCGAGGGTGTGACTCAAATCGAATCGAGTGTGAATACTCACTATGACGCTTTGTGGCTGAGCGTCGACCGCCGTTTCGCCCAGCGCTATCAATTCCATGGCGCCTACACGCTTTCAAAGGCGCTGAACTATGCCAACGACGATCAGATTCCATTTGCCTACCCACCCATCGATCCCAACAACTTGCATCGCGAATATGGTCCCGCGCCTAACGATCAGCGGCATCGCCTGGTCCTGCAAGGGGTGATAGATCTGCCCTTTGGATTCCGTGCGTCCCCTATCTGGACATACGCGTCCGGTGTTCCCATGGATATCCTGCTGGGGGATGGTAGCGCGATGCGCGTGCCGCAATTGGCTCGCAATGCCGGAGGCCGCCAGTTCCATAGCGGAGCGGAATTAAATGCCTATATCGCCCAACTCAATGCGGCGGGCGCCACCAATGGCAGTTTGGGATCGCCACTTCCCATGGTCGATAACAATGCGCACTTCAGCGATACCTTTAACTCGTTTGACCTGCGGATCTCAAAGACGTTCCGCTTGGGCGAACGAATCTCGGTCGAAGCGCTTGGCGAGGTCTTCAACTTGGCAAACAAGACCAATATTCTGGGCGTCTCAACGACTAATTATTCAGGCTTCTTCAATGCGTTGGTGCCCGATGCTAATAACCCACTACACTCGTCAGCATTTGGAAGGCCGGTGACCACCGCTGGTGGGATTTTTGGCTCCGGCGGGCCGCGCGCATTCCAACTTGGCGCGAAGCTTTCGTTTTAAAGAAGGACACAGTAGCCGTGGTGAGAAGCTGCGGAAGTTTGCGCTTGATGTACGGGGCACGCCGCCAAACTATGGGCAGGTTGCCGGTAGGCTGTAGTTATTCCCGAACGTGTACCAGCCATTTACGGATGTCGATGGTACTTGTTCAGCGAACCAGGGAAGAAACGCGAGATCTTCGGGATGGTAGCTGTACCCATTCACCACAAAAATACCAATGCCGAGTCCCGATACCGGATCACCCACCTCCAGCAAATTGCTACACGTGCCCGGCTGCTGCGGGTTCGACCACGCGGGCACGATGTTCGATACAAACGGATCGTCCATGGTTTCACCCATCTCGTGACTTAGTGCGATAATGTCGCCGCCGTAACTGAATACCTTCTGATCGAAGAAGCCCGCCGACATATACACCTGAGCCGGATTGCCCACTGCCGTGTGATAACCGGCGTACACGAATCCCGGCGAATTCTGAAAGATGTTGTATCCAAGAAAAATGGCCAGCGTATTGCTCCTGACGCCCAGGCGGGTCAGCAGTGAACGAAGTTGCCCGTCATACCAGCTGTAGTTCACGTAACCGAGCCGGTTGCCGGGGCCCTGCAGCGTGTATCCATCGGCGAGCGGCACCGTCAGCGCCTGAACCGGCGTGGTCACCAGCTTGAATCTGACGTGGTAGTTGGGCGACGTCGTGGACACGAAACTCCAAAAATTCGCCCGCTGAAAGGCATCGATATATTCCGTAGTCCCCACGTTCGTTCCGCCCGGACTGAAATTTGTTTGCTGAAACAAGGGCGAGACCTGCACCAGTCTCGTTGATGACCGGGTCTCTCCAAATACCGGAGCAGTCGCATCCAGAATCGTTCCATCGGAAAAAATCATTTTCAGAGGGATCAGCACGGCAGTGATCAAGGTGGTTGCCGAGCCCAACGCTGGATCGCTGCCTAACATTGTGTAGTGATAATTCACCAATCCAATCCGAAAGGCACCCGACCAGGTGGGAAGCGTCAGGCCCGCCGCGCCATCATTCTGGACTCGGCTGAGATCGACGTCCTGGGCGGGAACCGCGCCGAGTGTAATCGGCTTGTCTGTGTAAATGCTGGTAAGGGACTGCGCCGGGACTGGTTCGATCGCGCAGACGCAAACGAATAAGCAAAGAACGACAGACATAGGAAGAAGAAACTGACCTCTCATGGTATTGACACCCCAAGGCATTGATACCCAAGCGGAATGTGCCCCTGTGGCCACCGTGGGGAACTGATTCTATCCCAAAGACGAAGCATTGATACATAAAGCTCGACTTTGTAATAAATAAGGGCCTGCATTCGATCGCGGGAGCGGAAAACATTAAAGATGGTTTAAAATCCAGTATTCCACCATCGAGCGAACTGTTACCGGCTCGTACGCGGGGTCTCCCCCAAGGGCTCATGGTCGCTTGTGAACCGAACCTATGCTGCCGTACAGCGGCCGCGATTCATAAAAGGAGCTGAGCTCATGGACGCACCTAAAACCGGCGACTTCGCCCACATCGGCAAATCGGTTGTTATCAAAGGCGAGCTTTCCGGCAGTGAAGATTTGTACGTCGATGGCCAGGTTACGGGCAGCATCGAACTGCGCGGCAACAGCCTGACCGTTGGGCCGAATGGTCAGGTGAAAGCCAATGTCAGTGCGAAAACCGTCGTGGTGCAGGGACGGGTCGAAGGGAACGTGCAGGCAGCGGACCGCGTGGATTTGCGGAAGTCGGCGGTGATGTTAGGCGACCTGTTCACGCAACGGATCGCTATCGAGGACGGCGCCTATCTGAAGGGGAAGGTTGATATTCAGAAGGAAGGCGCCAAGCCGGAAATGAAGCCGGCCACCTCCCCGGCAGTGGCGCCTACCACACCCGCAGCCGCCCCTGCCACTGCCGTCTCGACCGCGGCCTCTACCGCGGTAGGAACCGTCGCCACTCCGCAGGGCTCGTTCGAGCAGAAAAAGTAACCGGTTTGCTTTACCGCACGCGCTACACTGGGCGGGAACTAAGTTGAACCGGACGCCAGAGATTAACCATGGCATCCGTCGCACAAAACGTCATGAAATTCTTTCGCGGTAGTCCTTCGGCCGAGTCGAAACTATCGACGGCCAAGTCGCAGCGCCTCAGCCGGCGCTCCAGCGGGTTCGCAGAACTTGCCAAGCAATTGACGTCCCAGGAGGGCCTCTACGTCCTTGATCTTGGCGCCACCTCTCCATCCAACATACGTTTCCTCACCGAGCGCGGGCACAAGGTGTATAGCGAGGACCTGCTCGTTGCTTCCACGGATCCATCTCTTGTAACGCGGGACGAACAGGGGACTGTCGTACTAGACAGCAAGAGATTTCTGGACGAAAACCTGGTGCACCCGGCTTCGCAATTCGATGTGGTCATGTGCTGGAACATAGCCGACTATCTTGACGAGAGCCTGGTCAAGCCGGTTGTCGGCCGTCTATGGTCGATTATGAAACCAGGAGCCGCCCTGCTCGCCTTCTTCCATACCCGGGATGCAGGCCCGGATGCTCCCTGCTACCGCTTTCATGTGAGCGGCAATGACGTGCTTGAGATGCAGCCGATTGTCGCGCCGCGAGAGGTTCGTAAGGGACCTACCGGCGCGGTGCACAGCGCCGTGGGCGGAGGCTTTCGCCTGCAGCGCGTTTTCAATAATCGCCACATCGAAAATCTTTTCCGCGATTTCGCCTCGATTAAGTTCTTCCTAGCCCGCGACAACGTACGCGAAGTGCTCGTGATCCGCTAATCCCCCTGACCCTGGAAGAATGTCGCCGGCTCTATGGCAAGGGAAATCGGTTTTGCCTATCCTCAGTTCGCCTACCTTGTCTTTCGAACTGCATACCGTAGCAGCGAGGGAGTGTTGCGCAACACGGCCAATGTTAACGAGCGTGCAGGTTTGGGCAGGAGAAGTAATCGGCGCAGTTGCGATGAGATTCGAAATACCGGCGCGAGCGTCCGCTCATAGGCCTTCCGGTAGGCTTCGACAGCCCTAGGTAACTGCACGATACCGTTGATAAATGGCAACAAGGATTGGCCAGCAAGGGTTCCGCTGCGCAGTGCAAGTGAGATGCCGTCTCCGACAAATGGGTCGACGAAACCGGCGGCATCTCCCGCGGCCAACACGTGCTCGCGCACCGGCCGTGGCGCGCGGAATACCAGGGGCGACGTTGTGACGGGTTCAGTGATTTTTTGCCAGCTGTTGCTCCGTTCCGTGAGCGCTTGGCTCTGCGAAAACACACCTTGCATGTCCGTCGCCACATCCGCGCGTACCATCGCGCACACATTGATGCGGGAGGCTTTTTTGCCTTCAGCGCGGGTCACTGGTTGCACGCCACAGTAGCCACCGTCGAAGAAGTAGAGATCAACCGACTGGGCAGCTTCAGGTTCCTCACAGTGGGCCTTCATGCCAATCCACTTTGCGCGTTGGGCTCCAGGATGCTCGGGGGAGGCATTCAGGTTTGACCAGCGTCCGGAACAATCAATGACCGCTCGGCTTTCGAATTCTCCCGCGGTGCAGCGGACCACGAAGGGACCGTCTCCCTCGATTACCTGAACAGTAGTCTGCTGACGCGCGTCCACTCCAGACTGCTGAGCCGATTCCCACAATGCAGCATCCAGATCCAGACGTGTAATGGAGGCACCCGACGGATCGACGGTACTACGCAGAACCGACCGGTCAACAAAGATTCGGGCGGCGTCGATGCGGATAACCTCATCGACCAGCTGGCTTGTCCCATTCAACAGCGAGCCGAGAAGACCGAGAGATTCCGCTGAGACAAACTCGCCGCAGACTTTCTGGCGAGGATAACGCCCACGTTCCAGCAGCAACACGCGGCAACCCGCGCGCGCAGCCGTAATCGCGGCCGAGCAACCAGCAGGGCCTCCGCCGGTCACAATAAGGTCGTAAATACATCGCGGCGACCTCATTTCCAGGCAATCGCCCCCATGCGGTAAAGGTAATGCTGGGCAATCTCAACCCGGCGCGCCCCCGCTTCGGAGAGCATTCTCTGCATTTCGTCGATGGTATATGCCTGACGCACTGATGCTGGTGCGTCGTGGCGCGTTATGCGGCTACGAAAGGACAAGCACCCCAGATACACCATCGCGAGGTGAATCGGGTCGCGTATCAGATCATTGATGAGCAACGCGATGGAGGAGCAGCGCAGCGCCT
>Ga0070741_10006330_pt1 | contig 25520 bp, 21 predicted proteins | sample Coa_R1_4_FD_66440 | JGI IMG/M metagenome (GOLD analysis project Ga0070741, IMG submission 66440) | Surface soil microbial communities from Centralia Pennsylvania, which are recovering from an underground coalmine fire - Coalmine... | ecosystem: Environmental > Terrestrial > Soil > Unclassified ... | reverse complement strand
GTCTGTGCCTCCCGACTGCGAGCGGGAGATTGCCCCCAACGCAATTGACCGCGCAGGATTTTGAAGAATTCTTCAATCTGTTGGCGCTCCCGATAGAGGGCCTTCACTTGCCGGGGCGAGAGAGTCAAATCGCTGGTGGCCAAGTACCGCTTGCCGTCTTTGACGAGCGAGACTTCGATCCCACCGCCGAGTTTCCCCCTCGCGTGGCCGAAGCGATGTGGCCAGTGCTTCGACAGGCGCTTGCCATTGAAGTTCCGATTCTTCTTCAAGCGGGTCACGAAGTGCCACCCGTAGCCGCGGATCTGTTTGAGCAGGGCTTTGGCGCTGTACCAGCTATCCATCAGCACGCAGTCCGGTTGCAACCCCAAGTGATGCGCCCATCGCAGGAGTTTCGCCGCCAGCACCACTTTACTCTGTCTGCCTTTCCGCCAGAGTTTGATCCCGACCGGCAGCCGGCGCTCCCCGTCGGTCCAGATCAGCGCGACCAGATTGAGTCCGCGCACGACTTTTTGCAGGCGCGAAGAGTAGACCCACGAAACCCCGAAGATGTGTTCCCCGAACTTATCCAGGACCGTGTCATCAACTTCGAGCCAGCCTCCACGGCCGATCCCGGGTTGCGCAAACTTCTGCCACAGGAGTGTTGGCCAGCAGCGAGGCGTTTGCAGCAAGCGCGTGAATTGATCGTGACTGACTCCGGTAAAACATTCACTCAACTCGGTCGCGTTGGCTTTGGTGTTGCGGTAGCAGAGGGCTATGATGAAGAGGGCCATCAGGGTTTCCATCGTTATTTTCTCCGCCAGAGAAAGTGGAAATCCTGATGTTACCCTCTCTTACCTCCTGTGCGTAACTTCTGCTTAGCCGCGTCGTCACTTCGCCCTTTCGTAACCATGCGCAGGCTTTTGAATACTCAACCGGTCACTCCGGACAGGCGTCGCGACCGCGCTCTGGCGGGAAGCCTGCGCGTCGGGCTGGCGGGTATTTATGAACTCCCAGCCGCCACGGGGCGCATCGTCCCGATGGATGGCATGCGCGGTCTGGCGATCCTGCTGGTTTTTCTGGTGCATTTTCACAGCCTGTTCAGCCCTTACCTGGCGGGCGGGTCGCTGCCCATGAAAATTTCAGAGGCCGGCGCGATCATCGGCAATACGGGCGTTGATCTCTTCTTCTTTATCAGCGGCTGGCTGATTTACAGCTCGATTCTGCACCGCAGGGCGGAATGGCTCCTGTTCCTGCGTCGGCGCACGAGGCGCATCTACCCGGTCCTCCTCTCTGTCCTCGCCGTTTACCTGGCCGTCTCGATTGCTTTCCCCTCGGTATCGAAGATTCCACCGGGCGCGGGGGCCGCGGCCATTTATCTATTCCAGAATATCGCCCTGCTGCCGGGGGTCTTTGACATCCCCCCGATCATCACCGTCGCGTGGTCACTCAGCTATGAGATGCTCTTTTACCTGACGATCCCCATACTGGTGTGGGGTACCAGTATGGGGCGCTGGGCGCGCCGGCGGCGGATGTTGTTCTTCGCACTTTTCATGGCCTTCCTGTTTGCGCTGACCGGCCTGATCTCGGGCGGCCAGCATATGCGCTTCGTCATGTTCACGGCGGGGATTCTGGCTTATGAGATTCTGAGTCACGACCGTTTCAGACAGTCGCTTTCACTGAAAGGTGAGATGGTGAGCGCCCTGGTTTTTATTGCGGGCTTTGTGCTGGTCTGGCAGTTACGCGTGTGGTACGACTCGCAGCGAATTACGCTGCCCGAACACAATCTCTGTCGCTCGCTCGCGCTCGTGCCGGCTGTTTCCGGCCTCGGGATCTACTGCCTCGGTCGCGAAGGATTGCTCGCCCGGGTCTTTTCGTGGACGCCGCTGCGGTGGATAGGCAACATCAGCTACTCGTATTTTCTATTTCACGGTTTGACGCTCAAAGGAGTGCAGATGCTGATCGCGCAATTCTGGCCGGTGCGCCCTCATTCGCCCGCAATCTATGGCTGCCTGCTGCTGATCGGACTGGTCGCGACCGTGATCAGTTCGACGATTCTTTTTGTCCTGATCGAGAAACCATTCTCGCTCAAGCCGCATTCTGCCGGATTGGCCACTGCGTCGGGCAGGTGAATGAAATGGCATGTTGTGACGAAGCGATCGTTATGAAGCGCGACGTGACGCCCGCTTCGTGCCTGGAGCTTTTGCTTTCTCCGTCACCCCGGCTGACGCCCCGCCGCTCTTATAATCGCAGCCTTCCGTCTGGCAATACTTCACAGTCTCGTCCTTCTTCGCGTTGTATTTCTCCAGCAGGAACGGGGCCTGACACTGCGGACAGGCTTCGGCGACCGGCTTGTCCCAGAAGACCGCGTCACAGGTCGGGTATTCAGAGCAGCCGTAAAACACCTTGCCGCGTTTCGATTTCTTAACGACGATTTCGCCTTTGCAGCCCGGGCGCGGGCAGGCCACGCCAGTGGTTTCGCGCTTGATGTATTTGCAGGTCGGATAGGTCGAGCAGGCCGTGTATTCGCCGTACGGCCCATGCTTGACGGCGAGCTGATTGCCACACGTCGGACACTTTTCATCGAGCATGACGGGCGCGGCGGCGACTGCCCCGCTCTTCGTGATCCTGCGCGTGGTCTTGCACTCGGGGTAGCCCGTGCAGGCGAGGAACTGGCCGAAGCGGCCTTTCTTGAGCGACATCGGCTTGCCACAGTTCTCGCAGACCTCATCGGCGTAGGGGTTGGGAGCCGCCTCAGCCGCGGCGTCACTATTCGCCTCATTCGCCGCCTCGGGCTTCGCCAGTTCGCGCGTACTCCTGCATTCCGGGTAGTTGGTGCAGGCGAGGAACTGACCGAAGCGCCCGAATTTGATCGCCATCTTCGAGCCGCACTTTTCGCAGACCTCGTCGGTGATGATCTCCTGACGTTTGACGTCGCGCATGTGCTGCTGCGCGGCCTTCAGGTCTTTGGTGAATTTGCCGTAAAACTCCCCGAGCGCGGCCGTCCAGTGCAGACGGCCCTCCTCGATCTCGTCGAGTTCCTCCTCCATCCGCGCCGTGTATTCGACGTTGAAGAGATCCTCAAAACTGCCGATCAGCAGGTCGTTGACGATCGTGCCGAGTTCGGTCGGCTTGAATTTGCCCTCGAATTTTTCGACGTACTCGCGGTCCTGAATCACGGTCATGATTGAGGCGTAGGTCGAAGGCCGCCCGATGCCTTTTTCTTCGAGCGCCTTGACCAGTGTGGCCTCGGTGTAACGCGGCGGCGGGTCGGTGAAATGCTGATCGGGCGTGAGCGAGTTGAGCTTCAGCTGCTCACCCTTTTCAACTTTCGGCAGCTTCGCCGCACGCTCTTCGTCTTCCTCGTCCTTCTCGTCCTTGCCCTCTTCGTAAACTGCCAGGAAGCCGTCGAACTTGACGACCGAGCCGGTCGCGCGGAACAGGAATTTCTCGCCCGCCGCGATGTCAATCGTCGTCTGGTCGAAGATCGCGGGCATCATCTGCGACGCGACGAAGCGCTGCCAGATCAATTTGTAGAGCGCGAGTTCATCCTTGTCCAGATACTGCGCCAGCGATTCCGGCGTGCGTGCCACGGAAGTCGGGCGGATCGCTTCGTGGGCGTCCTGCGCGTCCTTCTTCGAGCGGTAATGAATGGCCTTCTCCGGCATGTATTTCGCGCCGTACCGCTCGTTGATGAAGCCGCGCACTTCCTCCAGCGCACCTTCGGACACGCGCGTCGAGTCAGTTCGCATGTAAGTGATCAGACCGACCGTGCCCTCGCTGCCGACATCCTTGCCCTCGTAAAGCTTCTGCGCGATCTGCATCGTCCTCTTCACCGGGAGCCGCAGCTTGCGCGAACCTTCCTGTTGCAACTTGGAGGTAATAAAGGGCGGGACGGGATTGCGCTTCTTCTCTTTGGTCGAGACGTCGGAAACGACGTAACGCGCGCCTTCGAGTTCGGCCAGAATCTTCCTGGCCGTCGCCTCGTCGGTGATGTGGAATTCGCTCTTCTTCGGCCCCTGATCGAAGTTCGCGGTCTTGACCGTCTGATCCGCGATCTTGTAGAGCCGCGCGTCGAAGGCGGGCGGGAGCTGGGCTGATAAATTCGCCGTGACCGTCCAGTATTCGGTTTTGACGAAGGCCTGAATCTCGCGCTCGCGTTCGACGACCAGCCGCACGGCGACCGTCTGCACGCGCCCGGCGGACAAGCCGCGCCGCACTTTGTCCCAGAGCAGCGGGCTGACTTTGTAACCGACCAGCCGGTCCAGCACGCGGCGCGCCTGCTGCGCATCAACCAGATTGTCGTTGATCTGAACGGGCTGCTTGAAAGCTTCCTGAATGGCCGATTTGGTGATCTCGTTGAAGAGGACGCGATAGACCTGACGCTTTGATTTGCCGCGCCCGCCGACTTCTTCGGCGATGTGGCGGCCGATGGCTTCGCCTTCACGGTCGGGGTCGGTGGCGATGTAAATCGTCTCGGCGTCTTTGGCGGCTTCCTTCAGCTCTCTGACGACCTTTTCCTTGCCCGGCATGACTTCGTAAGTCGGCTCGAAGTTGTTTTCGACGTCCACGCCGAGGCCTTTTTTCGGGAGGTCCTTGATGTGACCGACCGAGGCGAGAACTTTGTAATCCCTGCCCAGATATTTGTTGATCGTTTTCGCCTTCGACGGCGATTCGACGATAACGAGCGATTTAGCCATGATTTATTTCAAAACTCCTGCCCTGCCCCCGCGGGCAGAGCTGACTGCGATCAGATAAGTGCGAAATAAGCTGCCCCGGTAAAAAGGCATCATCAAATACCACGAACGCGGCTTGTGGTTCAAGCCGCGTTCTCTCTGATGCCGGATAAATTGTTTCGGATGCAGGATTTGATCGGGGGCTAATTCTCCTCTCCGTCATCGTAATCGTCGTAGGCCGCGTCGAGTGCTTCTTCAAGTGTGAAGCGCCCCTCATAGAGCGCCTTGCCGATGATCACGCTGTCGACGCCGCAATCTTCGAGTTCCTTCAGGTCATAAATGTCATCGAGCGTGGCGACGCCGCCCGAAGCGGTGACCCTGAGGCCGCTGGCTTCGGCGATCTCGCGTGTGGCGTCGAGGTTGACGCCGGTGAGCATCCCGTCGCGGGCGATGTCCGTGTAAACGATCCGCTCGACCCCCATCGCTGCCACCTTCTGCGCGAAGTCAATCGCGGTGATGTCGAGTACCTTCTGCCATCCGCGGGTCGCCACCCTCCCTTCGCGCGCGTCAATGCCGACCACGATGGTCGAGCCGAATTCGTCAACGATGTGTTGAAGCAGAATGGGGTTTTCAATCGCCGTCGTCCCGATCACGATGCGGGTCGCGCCCAGTTCATCGAGCCGGCGCACGTCATCAATCGAGCGCACGCCGCCGCCGAACTGGATCGGCACGTTGACCGCGGGCAGGAGCCGTTCGAGCGCCTTGAGGTTGGCCGAATCGTTCTGGTTGAGCGCCCCGTCGAGGTTGACGACGTGGAGCATCTCGGCCCCCGCGTCAACGAACTGCGTGGCGATTTTGACTGGATTCTCGCAGTAGACTGTCTCCGCCGAAGGCTCACCCTGTGCGAGCCTCACGCAACGCCCGCCGCGCAGATCAATCGCTGGAATGATAATCATGGGAGTGTGACTTGGAATATAGTCTGGATAGGGTACGACATGACTTTGACTCTGCATACTTCTCCGGTAGTGTTCGGTCGTGATTGTTCACCGGAGCTGTTCCTGATTACTGCGTACGGCTCGCCGCTTCCAGAGGGCCTGTGCCGCCCGGCGGATGCGTAAATACTACTCATTTCGCTATAACAATCAAGCACAGATTTCATCGGGGTGAATCCGATGCGCCCGGGTGGGACTCAAGCTGGTTTGCAGCCGCATTCGATTCGCCCGGGTGGCGTCAGGTCACACCGGTTTTCGGTTCCGAAGCTGTTCCTGACACTCTGTGTTCACGGGTGTTTCCCGCTGGAAGGCTCACCTTAACAATCGGGTCGTATCGCGCTGGCCGCCCGGTCCCGGGTTAACTCTCCTTTTCTCGCCACCGTGGGGGGCCTCGGAAACAACCCAGGGACGGCCGTTCAGCCGTGGTCTCTGGAAGACCGATTGGCCATAGACATCGGTGCCCGAGAGGATTATTCTCTGCTCACACTCACTGCCCTGCGCATCCCGGGAGGGTGACTGGCTCCGGACCCTTCCTCAGTCCGGCTCGCCCATGGCTGTGGGTGAATGCGGTGGCCCCAGGCGGCGCTTTCTGGTTAAAGGCAGCCGGCAAACCATCGCAGAGATCGCGTCAACGTTTCTGTTGTGGCTCCGAAAAACTTTCAATCATTGCGCCAGGGAAGGTGCCAGGTTTCGGTGAGTTGTGTACAATACGCGTCGACACAGAGACTCCCCTCGTTCGGAACTGTGCAGGATGTCAGTCAACAGCCTGCTCACGAAATGCCCTGTGTTCCCGCATGATCTGAGGTTACTCAATCCTTTGTTTTCAGACAGCCCGGCGGAAGATCGGAAAAGCGCCACCAAAATTATTGGGTTGAGCAGCCTGTTTTCGCCAGTGTCCACCAGCATGGTTCCAGTGCTGTTAACCTGAAACTGTAACGAGGTTCTACCTCACACCCGAAAGGATGAAGTAATGAAAGCTCAATCTGTACGCCTTGCTTTGTTGATTCTGGTTGTAACGTGCCTCGCTCCCCGGGCTTTCGCCGCTGACAAACCGAAAAAAATCAAGGTCCCGAAGTCACAGGTCAGGCAGGCTGCCCATCAGCTGGTGAAAATTGAAGTGAAGATGGTGCAGACCAAACACCTGCACCGCAGGGAAAACTGGTTGAAATGGATGTTTACTGAAAAGGTGACCAAGATTGGCAACGGCTACTACATTGAGCCGAATCGGGTGATTACCAACTACCACGTGGTGAGCGCCAACCTGCCGAAAGACCTCAGGTGGATGGTGGGGATTGATGATGAAGACCCGCTCTCGGTCGTGGACATCAAGGTCGGGTTTCACAAGGCTAAGATCGTCAAGTTCGACCCGGCCAACGATCTGGCCGAGCTTCTGGTGGAGGCAAAAAATCCGAAGAGCGCACTCCCGCCGCCCAACGTCCAGCCGCAGAAAGGCCTGGTGGCCTACAGCGTTAACAAGGACATGAACGGCGAAAAAGAACTCGAGCTGGGCGAAGTGATCGGGCCATTTACGCTCGCCGTGTTCAAGGACGGCGCCTATGAACCGACTGACGTGAACCCCACATACCGCCTGCCCTCCAATATGACCGAGGCGTCCGTCCTGGGGTTGAAGTTAAAGGCCGCCCGCGGCTGGAGCGGCTGCTGGGTGTTTGACCTGGATGGCAAGTTCCTTGGCATCGTGCGCTCGGCGCATTACCGCTCCAACCTCATTCTGCTGGTTCCGGCTCAGACGGTAACTGATTTCCTCCAGAATGTGACCGCCACGAGCGTGGCGGTCAGCCAGGAATCGCAGCGGGCAAATAAAGAATAAACATCAGGTTCAGAGACAAGCTGGTCGCGTTGCAAAAATGACGATGCCGGTCCGCACCCCGGTGAATTCAGCTTTCGCCTGTCCACATCATCACTTTTGCAACTCGACCACGCAGGTTTTTCCCGCCGCCGCCCCGCCCTCGCAATGTCCTGAGGAAGAAATTCGTGCCGCCTCTCAAGGCGTCTGACAGGATCACACCACAGGCGTGAATCAGTCGGCCCTCCCGGTCAGTTGCTCAGTCCCAACTCGATCATCGCCCACACAGAACAACTGATTTCAGGACGCCGCACCGGGTGTTTTTCAAAACCGGAGAAATTGCACTCACGACTTGGATCCGGGTTTTATGGGACAGTCTTTGGTCTGGGTTCTGGCCGATGACCCCATTTTGTTTCCGGGTTATACCAGTTGGTGTGTCCGGAATTCAGCCCTCCCCGGTTGCTTCTCATGTCAGACACACAAATAAATATTGCTGCCAAAGGGCCTTATAAATCACCTGATACACTTGCTCTTCTGTGGCCCGAAAAATGCAATTGGAGGCAGCCGTGAACCTGGAATTCACTGGAATTCACCGGGGTTCAATGAAAGCAGCTTGATTGAGAGGAGAGCTATGAAATACGAGAGACTTAAAAAGTATGTCTGGTCCCTGGCGGTGGCGGTGACGTTCGTTTTGTCTTCCGGCCTTGCCGGTAATGCACTCGTCCAGGCGCAGAGCAGGGACTGGGACCGCGACCGCTGGGAGCGGCGTGAGCGCGAGCGGCGCGAGGAGGAGTGGCGGGAGAGACAAAGGCGTGAGCGGCAGAATTATCCGTACGGCGGCTATGGCAACTATGGCGGCTATGGTCGTAACGGTGGGGATTATGGTTACAGCCGGGAAGAGCAGAAGGGTTATCGTGACGGACTGAACCGGGGGCAGGAAGATGCCCGCGATCGCAGGTCGCCCAATCCGAATAACTCCAGCCATTACCGGAGTGGCAACGGCGCGTACCGCGAAGGGTTCCGCCGAGGCTACGCTCAGGGCTACCGCCAGTATGGCGGCGGTTATCGCAGGTGGTAATCGGCGTAGTGAAGCCGTTCAAGCCGCTCCCACTCTGGTGAACGCGAGCGCTCGCAGGGCTGCTGATCCAACAACCAGAAGAAAACCACGAGCCGCCGACTTTGGCGGCTCGTGGTTTTCTAGCGGGAGAGAAGCTGCCGCATTCAATCATCCAACCTTGGAGAACCACATTCCCTACAGGCGACCGGGTGTGCTTCAGTCTCAGAAGCCCGAAGATCAGGATTCACGCCAGCCATTTTCAGAAGTCACAGATCTGTTTGCCAGCCCCTCCGGACGGCTGACACCGAACTGGTCAAACCCGGGCTGGTAATGCCCGATGCCTGACGCAAGTCAGTGTCATCCTGTGCGGCGAAATTTAATGTGCCGTTTTTGCGTCTGCTGCTTGGCAGCGGCCAGTATTACCTGCTACATTCCGGCCCGTCACAGATCATCAGCCCCTGACAGGTGACCGGATCAGTCATTCATAAATAAAAGCCATTTGCCCACGTCTCGGACGTTACCTTAACAATTCAGTAAGGCGCCTGATTCAGTCCCAATGAGAGCGCCCGTGTCAGAGGTTACACGGGCCGGCCCCACTATCCCTCACTCCGTGAGTTGCAGCTTCAGTTCGCGTGAAGCCGCCTCCTGCGGGTTCAGCCATCACCATCACTACAACTCTCAATTTTCCGGAGTGCATATGAAAAAATTTCTCGCGTTCGTTACGTTTATCGCCCTGTCTGTTCCGGCCTCACTGCCGCCGACGGCGCATGGTCAGGGGCAGGGCAAAATTTACAGGCACCCCAAAGCGATTGCCAATCATTATATCGTTGCGCTGAAGGATGAAGCAGCCGGGCCGCGCGGCTCCGGCTCGAAGGCGGAAGATCTCGCCAGTGAACTCGCCTCCAGATTCAGCGGCCGCCTCAAACAGGTCTACAAACACGCGCTCAACGGCTTCTCAATCGAACTGCCCGAAGCCGTCGTGCTCGCACTCAGTCAGGACCCGCGCGTCGAGTTCGTTGAAGAGGACGCGGAAGTGACCACCACGGACACGGAGTCCGGCGCGACCTGGGGCCTCGACCGCCTTGACCAGCACGCGCTGCCGCTCAACGGCAGCTATACCTATAACGCCACCGGGTCGGGCGTGAATGTCTATATCATTGACACGGGCATTCGCACGACCCATCAGGAATTCGGCGGTCGCGCGTCCGTCGCCTATGACGCCGTCGGCGACGGTCAGAACGGGAACGACTGTAACGGGCACGGCACTCACGTCGCCGGCACGGTCGGCGGCAGCCAGTACGGCGTCGCCAAAGGCGCCAGACTTTACGCGGTGCGCGTGCTTGATTGCAGCGGCTCGGGCAGCTCCTCGGGTGTGATCGCTGGCGTTGACTGGGTCACGTCGCATGCGGTCAAACCCGCCGTCGCCAACATGAGTCTCGGCGGCAGCGCCTCCCTGTCGCTCGATCAGGCAGTGCAGAATTCGATCAGCGCGGGAATCACTTACGCGATTGCAGCGGGCAACAGCAATACCGATGCCTGTAACAGTTCACCCGCGCGCGTTTCAGCCGCCATCACCGTCGGGGCCTCGACCAACGGCGATGCGAGGGCGTCGTTTTCCAATTACGGGACCTGCGTTGATATTTTCGCGCCCGGTTACGCCATCACTTCCGCCTGGAACACGGGTGACGCTGCGACCAACACGATCAGCGGTACGTCCATGGCGACGCCTCACGTCGCGGGCGTTGCCGCGCTGTACCTGCAGAACAATCCGGGCGCCACGCCGGCCGCGGTGGCCGGCGCCATCACCGGTTCGGCCACGTCAGGCGTACTCGGCGGGGTCGGCGCCGGCTCGCCGAACCTGCTGCTCTACTCGCTGCTCGGCGGCAGCAGTGGTGGCGGCACTGGCACGACGCCTCCCTGCACCGCCTGCACCGCCTACAGCGGCACGCTTGCGGGAACCGGCGCCGGCGAGTGGCAGCCGAATGGCACTTACTACCTGAGTTCGGCGAGCGGCTATCACCAGGGCTGGCTGCGCGGCCCGTCAGGGACAGATTTCGATCTCTATCTGTATAAGTGGAATGGCTTCAGCTGGGTGATTGTCGCCAAAGCCGACGGCGCCACTTACGATAAGGTGATCTCTTACTACGGCTCGTCCGGTTATTACGCCTGGCGCATTTACTCGACCAGCGGCGGCGGCGGCTATAACTTCTGGCTGCGGCACCCCTGAGCCAGTATCCATCATGTAAAAGCAATGATGCCCGGTCAAAGTCTCTGACCGGGCATCATTGCTTTTGGCAACAGCAGTATTTGGTGGCGGTTGCTTCCACGCCCGTCTCCGCACAGCCTTTTCAGATCTCCGCGAAATTCCTGAGCAGCTTCAATCCCGTCGCCTGGCTCTTTTCCGGGTGGAACTGCACGCCAATGACATTATCGCGCCCGCAGATCGAGGCGAAGCTCGACGCGTATTCAGTCTCGCCCAGCACACACGACTCTTCCGCCGGCTCGACGTAATACGAATGGACGAAGTAAAAGAACGGCTGACCGGGCAGCCCGCGGAAGACCGGGTGATCCCGCCTGATCACCACCTGATTCCAGCCGACGTGCGGCACCCGCACGTCTTCGGCGAAGCGAATGACTCTGCCCGGCAGCAGTCCCAGCCCGCGATGCACGCCGAATTCGTGGCCCTCCTCAAACATCATCTGCAGGCCGACGCACAGGCCGATGATCGGCTTACCAGCCTTCGCTGCTTCAGTCACCAGCTCGTCAAAGCCCAGCTCCCGCAGGCTCTGCATCGCATAGCCGAACGCCCCCACTCCGAGCAGCACGAGCTTGTCCGCCGCCCGCAGCACTTTTTCGTCTCTCGTCACGACGGCGGGAATGCCTTGAGCGGTGAAAGCCTTTTCCACGCTGCGCAAATTGCCGATGCCGTAATCTATAATTGCGATGGTCATTGCCGAATGCCTTACAGAGTCCCTTTCGTTGACATCACGCCCTTGATCCGGTCATCAAGCCGCGTGGCCTGAGACAGCGCGCGCGCCGTGGACTTGAAAACCGCTTCGATGATGTGATGCTGGTTGCGGCCGTAAAAGACTTCGATGTGCAGGTTGCATTTGCAGTGTTCGGCGAACGAGTGCCAGAAATGTTCGGCCAGTTCGGTCGCAAAACTGCCGATCTTGTTGCGCGTGTTCTTGACGTGGTAGACCAGAAACGAGCGCCCCGACAGATCAACCGCCGCCCGCGCCAGCGTCTCATCCATCGGCACATAGGCGTGCCCGAACCGCACGAGTCCCTGCTTGTCGCCGACCGCTCCGGCGAAGGCTTTGCCCAGACAGATCGCGATGTCTTCGACCGAGTGGTGATCGTCAATGTGCAGGTCGCCTTTGCAGCTGACTTCCAGATCAAAGAGCCCGTGCCGCGCAAACAGGTCGAGCATGTGATCGAGGAAGGGAATTCCCGTGCTGATCTCACTTTTGCCTGAGCCGTCGAGTTTCAGGGCGATGCGAATGTCGGTCTCTTTGGTCTTGCGTTTGATTTCAGCTTGTCGGGTCATAAACGGTCAGGCTCATCTCCTTCTACCCGGCTTTCCATTTGGACTGGTGGTTTTCCTTGTAGCTGTGATGGATTGCTTTCGAGTCGTCTTATCCGCCTCTTCAAGCAGTTCACGAATTTGAGGATTCCTGGAACTTTGCGCATATGAGAGCGCGGTAAAGCCATGCCGGTTTGTAATGTGTATGTCAGCTCCGTATTCGATCAGGACCTCAACTACGGGTAAATCCCTGTGCAGGACAGCTTCCATAAGTGCGGTCATTTTGTTGTTATTCTGAGCGTCAATATCTGCTCCAGAATCGAGCAAAATCCGCACAACTTCTGCGCTGTTCAAAACGCCCAAGGCGGCCCAGATCAGAGGAGTCCTTTTCCATTTGTCCCGGTACCTCACATTAGCCCCACGCTCGATAAGAGACTTGATACGATCAGTCTGGCCGTTCATTATTGCTGCCTGAAATTCCTGCATCAGGTCTACCGCACTCATCATTGTCCTCAGTGATTGAAGATTTCGTGCAACGCCTCAACTAACTGGTTATTCTCTTCCGGCGTCCCCACGCTGATGCGCACGTATTCTGACAGCATCGGCGCCTTGCTGACGTCGCGAATCAGAATGCCACGGGCGTGGAGTTCGTCAAACAACTGCTTCGGCGGGATCGCCGTGCGCACGACGAAAAAGTTTGCCGCCGAAGGAATCGGGGAGAGCCCTTTGATCTTTCGCAGTTCGGCAAACAAACGATCACGCTCGGCAGCCATCTGCTTGACGAGCGGGCGCAGGAGGTCTGATTTTTCTATCGCCACTTCGGCGGCGGTGACTGAAAAGATGTTCAGGCTGTAAGGCATCTTCGCCTTGGTGAACTCCCTGATCAGTTCCGGCGCGGCCAGGGTGTAGCCGACGCGCAGCCCGGCCATCGCCATCGCCTTTGAAAACGTCCGCAGGATGATCAGGTTCTTGTATTGCCTGAGCAGCGGCACAAAATTTTCGCCGCCGACCTCCAGATAAGCCTGATCCACGACGATCAGCCCTTCCGTGTTGCGCAGCAGCATCTCCAGATCGCGCCCGCCGATCGTGCAGCCCGTCGGGTTGTTGGGCGAGCAGATGATCGTCAGGTCTGCCTTTGTGGTGACGATCCGGCTCGCGAGACGCGGAATGTTGAAGGTCAGGTCGTCGTTGAGCGGCACCGAAATGACCTCGCCGTTCATGACGTTGATGACCTGACGGTAAACCGAGAAGGTCGGTTCGGGCAGCAGGACGCGCACGCCCGCCTGAACGATGGAGTTCACGACCGACTGGATCATCTCGTTCGAGCCGTTGCCCGCCATCACCCCGTCGGCGCGCCAGCCCGCGTATTCTGCGAGCTTTTCGAGCAACGAGGTCGGGACGAATTCGGGGTAGCGCGACCAGTCGAGCCCGCTGACGCGCCGCAGAATCTCTTCGCGGATTTCCGCCGGCATCCCGAACGGGTTCTCGTTCTGGTTGATCTTGATCGGGGCCTGCAGGGGCGCGAGCGTGTAGGCGCTGATCGCGCGAACATGAGGTTTGATTTTGTCGAGTGGGGATGGCATGTCAACAGGTAACTGGTCGTTAATTCTCAACAGCAATCACAGGTCACATCAATATTGATTCGATCAGAGAGGAAGCGTTCTCAGTTCCCACAATCCCAGACGCTTGTCGGCATAAATTCCGCCCGAATGCAGGCACTTTTCGTCAATCAGGCGGTGCGGCGGCGGAAAGTTGAAGGGTGGTTTTTGCAGATTCAACTGCCTCCATCCTCCCGTCGCGATGTCGCCGTTCGCCGGGAAGTGAATGAAGGTGGTCGCGAGCAGCCACCCCGACTGACTGCGCTTGAAATTGCGCAGCGCGGCCAGACAATCGGACAGGGAGAGATGAACCAGTCCGTCCCGTGACAGAATGACATCGGCGCGCGGCAGCGGATCTGTAGTCATATCAAGGTGCATAAAAGTTCTGGTGGCGCTGCCGTACCGCTGCCGGTTACGGGTGATCAGTTCGGCGACCACGTCAACGCCGACGTACCGATCAAGCTCCAGCGGGGTTTCACTCATCCAGTTGAAGTCGCCGCACGGGGCGTCGAGCAGCGAGCGCGCCCCGATTTCTCTGAACAGCCCGGCCAGTTTATTCCTGAAAACGGAAGTCCGCTCAAGACCGGAGCCGGGGCCGGAAACAGATTCAGGATCGCCCCAGTGATTGCACCGGTAAATCCGGGTGAAAATCTCCTGCATTGAAATCCGGTCAGCCTGTTGGGTATCACTGCCCGTCATTCCGGAGAATTCCTTCCGCATGAAACTGGCCAGCCGTCTCAGCATGCTTTGGCTCAGCTTTCCTGCTCGCCGAGGCGAATCGTCGCGGCGCGGGCGTGTGCATCAAACCCCTCGGCCCGCGCGAGCCGGTCAATTGACGCGGCGGTGCGCTCAAGTTCAGCCTGCGTGTAGCGAATGATGCTCGTGCGCTTCAGGAAGTCGTAAACGCCGAGCGCCGAAGCGAAGCGCGCCGTGCCCCCGGTCGGCAGCACGTGATTCGATCCGGCGAAGTAATCGCCGACCGGCTCGGGCGAATAAGCGCCAATAAAAATCGCCCCGGCATGGTTGAGTTTCGCCGCAGTGGTTTCGCTGTCGGCAGTGATGACTTCGACATGCTCCGGCGCGAGCCGGTCAACCAGCCGGCAGGCGGCGTCGAGCGAATCAACGACGATCAGTGCGCCGTAATCGGCGAGCGATTTTTCGACGATGGCCCGGCGCGAAAGCGTGGCCGTCTGTCTGATCAGTTCTTCGCGCACGGCACCGGCAAAAGCCTCGCTCGTGGTGACTAGGATCGCCGCGGCGTCTTCCGAATGCTCGGCCTGCGAGAGCATATCGGCGGCGACGTAATCGGCGCGCCCCGTCTCGTCGGCAATCACCACGATCTCGCTCGGCCCGGCGAGTGAGTCAATATCCACGGCGCCGAACACGGCTTTCTTCGCGGCGGTCACGTACTGATTGCCGGGGCCGACGATCTTGTCTACGCGCGGGATCGTCTCGGTCCCGTAAGCCAGCGCCGCGACGGCCTGCGCGCCGCCGACGGTGTAGACCTCAAACAGTCCGAGTTCTTTCAGCACCGCCGCGATCACAGGGTTTTCGCTGAATTTTGCCGGGGGCGTGACCACGACGATGCGTGGAACCCCGGCCACCTGTGCCGGAATCGCATTCATCATCACGGTCGAAGGGTAAGCCGCGCTGCCGCCGGGAACGTACAGCCCGACGATGTCGAGCGGCCGGATGCGCTGGCCCAGCCGCACGCCGTTGCCCGATTCGATCTCCCAGTCCCCGGCCAGTTGATGCTCATGATAGCGGCGAATATTGCCGATGGCTTCGCGCATCGCGGCAATCAGCGATTCATCAACCCGCCCGGCCATCTCTTCGATCAGTTCGCGGCTGGCGCGCAGCGTTTCAGGCTTCAGCTCCACGCCGTCAAAGCGCGCTGTGTAACTGAGCAGTGCCTCATCACCGTTATCCCTGACATCGCGCACGACCGCTTCGGCGCGCGCCATGATGTCGCCGTCGAGGCCGTTCGTGCGGCCCAGAATCCTTTTCAGTTTGCGGCTGCCTTCGGGGTCGGAGCCGGTGAGTTTGATGACTTCAATCATTGCCTTTGAGGACCGCGGATAAATCCGAAATCAGCGCGCTCACTTCGGCGCGTTTGAGGTGAAAGCTGGCGCGATTGACAATCAGTCGCGCGGTCGTTTCGGTGATCACGTCAATCACTTCGAGGCCGTTCTCGCGCAGCGTGCGACCGGTTTCGACCAGATCAACGATGCGATCTGACAATCCGAGCAGCGGCGCGAGTTCGACCGAGCCGGAGAGTGTAATGACTTCAATCGGGATGCCGCGCTCGTGGAAGTAATCAGCCGTGATGCGCGGGTATTTCGTCGCGACGCGCACCGTCGCCAGCAGGTTGTAATCCTGCCCGACGACTTCGCGCTTACCCGCGACCGCGATTTTGCAGCCGCCGAATTTCAGGTCCAGCGGCTCGTGAACCTGCGCCTGCGATTCCAGCAGCACGTCGCGCCCGCAGACCCCGGCGTCGGCCACGCCGTATTCAACGTAAGTCGGCACGTCGCCCGGCTTGACAAAGACGAACCTGAAACGCCCGTCCTGCGAGGCGACCAGCAGCTTGCGCGAATTGAGTTCCTCCGGCGCGACAGTGATCCCGGCCTGCGCAAACAATGCGAGGGCTTCATCCTGCATCCGGCCTTTTGAAAGTGCGATGGTCAGCATTCGGAAAAAAGTAGAAAGTGGAAAGTAGAAAGTGCCGTGACCTGATGGCGTGCGGTTGAAATGATTTTCTACTTTTTACTTTTCACTTCCTACTGCATCTTCACCTTTCTGCCCTGTTCTCTGGCTTCGCGGGCCTGCCGAAAAGCTGAAACGTAATCGCCGTCGAGTTCAACCGGCTGGCTGTGATTGTCGCGCGGGGCAATCGCTGCGTGATCGTGGCGCGCGAGTGCGCCGACCAGCCCGTCGAGCGCCAGCGAGAAGCCGACGGCGGGTTCCGGCGCGCCGAAGTTGCTGATCAGGTTGTCGTAGCGCCCGCCGCCGCCGATCTCCGCCCCCCAGCCCGCGACGAAGACGCGAAAAGTCAGCCCGGTGTAATACTCCTGCCCGCCCGTGTCGCCCAGATCAATGTCGAAGTAATCACTCAGGCCGAGCGCGGCGAGCGTCGAGTAGATCCCTTCAAGCTTATCCATTGCGGAACGCGAGATTTCGTTGCGCAGCACTTCGCGGGCGCGGGTGATGGCTTCAACCTTCCCGGCAATCTGCGTCAGCTCGATGAAGCCCCGGCGGCGTTCGGCTTCGACGTGCGGCAGGTGTCGTTTCAGGAATTCGTCGAGCGCGAACTGCTGCCGCCTCTCGATCAGCTCCCGCATCTGCGCCCGGCTCTCGCCGCCGAGCCCGTGCGAGTCGGCGATGCCATTGAAGAAGTCCGTGTGCGAGAGCGCAATGCGGTAGTCGGTGATGCCCAGCGTCGTCAGGACTTCGGCGACGACGAGCAGGATTTCAATGTCCGCCGCCATCGTCGGCTCGCCGATGTATTCGACGCCGAGCTGATGAAACTCACGTGAGGCTCGCTCGGTCGGCTCGTCGTAACGAAAGACCTCGCCGGAATAGGAAAGCCTGACGGGCCGGGCGCGGTGGACGAATCGGGTCGCGACGGTGCGCGCGACCAGCGAAGTCAGCTCGGGCCTGAGCGCGAGCAGCGCCCCGTCACGGTCAACGAAGCGGTAAGTCTTCTCCGCCCGCTCCGCGCCCATCCCGCGCGCGAACAGGTCGTGATAATCGAACATCGGCAGGATGATTTCGTCATACGACCACCCGGCGAAAACTCCCATCGCCTTCTGTTCGACGTGCCGGCGCAGGCGCACTTCATCATCGAAGAAGTACTGGACGCCGGCAGGGATTTTGGTCAGTGATGACATAAAAACTGTTGCTGTAATCTCTTTCCAATGACAGATACGCGGAATTCACGACTTCGGCAGTTCCATCAGTCCGTGCGAACATTCTCACTTAGCGCCTGTGATTTTTGCAGCATATGGATGATTCAGTCAGGAGTCTTCCATAGCTGACCCTGCCGCACGACCGCGCAGTGATAACACGCACTATACTCGTTATCCTGATTATACCAGTGGTGTTCTGCCTCAACTGATTCACAATCTTTTCCCTTGTTTATCAGCCGGCTCAGAGGTAACGGCAGGAGGCCTCTCAACCACGTGCGCCATCGATACGGGTGCCTGTAACTCAGTGTCGGATGATCGCCGCCAAACATACGATAACGACCTAACCGATCCTCCGTCCCACATTATCCACCTGCAACTCCATCGTCCGCGAATGCACGCCGTGCGCCGCCAGACGCGCGCTCATTGACTCGGCAATCTTCTCGCAGTTCTCGGTCGCGAACGCGATCATCGTTGAGCCCGCGCCGCTGATGGCCAGCCCAAGCAGTCCCGGGAACTTTTCGAGTTCGTCGTTCATCTTCAGCACGTCGGGCAGCCCCGGCCCGAGCGGCGCGCGGTACGGCTGGTGCAAATTGTCGCGCAGTGCCTCGCCCAGCAGGTCAAAGCGTCTTTCACTGATCGCCGCCTGGAGCAGGGAGGCGCGCTGGATGTTGTAAATCGCGCTGCTCATCGGCAGCAGCTTCGGCAGGGCGGCGCGCATCTTCGCGGTCTCCATTTCAAAGTCGGGGATGGCGACGACGATTCTGACCTCTTCGGGCCAGTGGCGTTTGACGGCGATCAGGTGGAAGAATTCGTCCTCGGGATCCCTGACCACGCAGGTGACGACCAGGCCGCCCAACCGGCACGGCGCGAGGTTGTCGCCGTGATCTTCGTAATGCATCGCGTAGCCGAAGAAATCCTCGTCCTCAAGCCGCTCGCCGCTCAGCGCCTCGTAAACAGAAATCCCGGCGATGATTGCGCAACTGCTGCTCCCGAGGCCGCGCGCGAGGGGGATTTCGTTGTGGACGAATAACCGCGCTCCATTCAGTTTCCTTTTGCGCCGGTGGGCGACGAACGTTGCCACCTTCGCGATCAGGTTGGAGTCGTCACGCGGCACACTTTCCGCCCCCTCGCCTGAGGGGATGACTTCAAATCCTCCCTCCTGCTCCTCGACTGTCACGCGCAGGTAAAGCGACAGCGCCAGCCCGCAGGTATCAAAACTTGCCCCGAGGTTTGAAGTTGAAGCTGGAACGATAATTTCGGTTTTCGACATCAATAAATAGCCCGGGTGATTTCTCCTGTCCTCTGTCAGGAGCCGATGTAGCGCGCGTAAAGTGACCGCGCTATATTCGGGTCGTCAGTGCCTTTGATGATACTGCGCGCGTCTGGGAAGACGGTGATTTCATAATCGCCCGCGGCGCCCTTCAGAACCAGCTTGAGTAAAAAGCGATTGTAGCTTACTTCGCCGCTGCCGCGCAGTTGTTCGGCCAGCGCGTTGAAATCCACCTGCATCCTGGCGGAGGGCGCAATCTGCACCGCATTGCGTCCGCACAGCGTCATCACGAACTGGCCGCCGCGCGGCGTGAGGAAATCGTAAAGCCCCTGCCGGCAGGTGCGGCACGGGTCGTCTTCGTCCGGCTGGCGATAATTGTCGAGCCTGATCTGGCGGAGCTGGTTATGCCAGAGATCAAACTGCATGAGCGTGCCGTGCAGCTTGTCGAACTGACCAGTCAGGATCTTCAGCGCCTCGGCCACCTGCCAGGCGGAGACCGTGGCGATGACGGGGAGGATCACTCCCGCCGTGTCGCAGGTCGGCGCGTTGCCCGGCGATGGCGCTTCGGGGAAGACGCAGCGCAGGCAGGGCGTGAGGTGCGGCCTGATCGTCATTTGCACGCCGTAAGCGCCGACCGCGGCGCCGTACACCCAGGGCTTGTTGAGCTTCACCGCCGCGTCGTTGATCAGATACCTGACTTCAAAATTATCCGTGCCGTCAAGCACCACGTCGGCGTCGCCGATCAGTTCCTCGACGTTCATGTAATTGACGTCGGCGACGACCGGTTCAGCGGCGACTTCGGAGTTGATACGACTGATGCGCGCGGCGGCGGCGACGGCTTTCGGCAGACGTTCGGCGACGTCGCGCTCTTCAAACATGATCTGGCGCTGCAGGTTCGACTCTTCGATGAAGTCGCGGTCAATCAGGCGCAGTCTGCCGACGCCGGCACGGGCCAGCATCTCGGCGTGCATTGAGCCCAGCGCGCCGCAGCCGATGACGCTCACGCGGCTGTTAGTGAGTCGCTCCTGCCCCTGTCTGCCGATGCCGGTGAAGAGGATTTGGCGGGAGTAACGATCAGAAGCCATTGCGGATTGCGGATTGCGGACTGCGGATTAACCGATTGTCTGTTGCGGGCTCCTGATCCCGGGGGATCCGCAGTCCGCAATCCGCAATTACCTTGTTGTGCGGATCAGAATTTCAGTGCCGCGGTCGAGCGTGACTTTGTTGGTCCCGGTGATGTAAACCGAGCCCGCGCCGGCCGCGCCGCCGACGATAGCGCCAATCGCCGCGCCCTTGCCGCCGCCGGCAATCGCGCCGATGACGGCCCCGGCGGCCGCGCCACCGGCTGAGCGCTTAACGGTGGTCGAGGACTGCTTGCCGCCCTTGATGTTGCCTTCCTCGTCAACTTCTCTGGCCGACTTTTCGCCGTAGACTTTGACGACCTCGGCGGCCATCGCGGCGCTCCGGCCGTCTTTCAGCGTGATCCTGTCGAAGGCCAGCGAGAGCGCGGTCTGGCCTTTGAATTTGCCGGACTTCCTGAGGGCGGCGATGTGGCCCTCAATGGTCGCCTCGTCGTATTTGCTCGGCGTCTCCACGACGGCAGTGAACCTGTCACCGTCCCTCGACTCTTTGGTATTGATCGCGGATTCCAGACGGACCTTCATCGTCGTCCCGCGCGGGACTGAGAACGCGGACGGGGCGGCGGTGCTTTTTCTGACGGCTTTCCGGGTGGTTCTCTTTCTGGTCTGCGCCTGGGCGCTGCCGGCGAGGCTGAAAACCATCAGCAGCAATCCGGCCGTCACAAAGAGACTGGTCAGGCGATGGAAATGACTTTTCATAAGTCCTCCTGTTGTTTTATTGATCGCGCGTTAAATGTAACAACGGGTGAAGAGTAACAAATCCACGCCAGGGGGTAAAGACGAGGGTCAGGGGGTACTTTGGCCCCGCCTCTGAAAAATAGTGACCGTCGGCCTTCACAGTTCCGTCCGGGCTTCGGGTTATTTGCAGGAAGGATTATCTGGTCGTCAGCCGCGCGAATATTGACCTGAGCAGTCTGAGACCCGACTGCCGGTCATTCCGGCCGGAGCTATTGCCGGCCTCGGGCTGTGGTTGAGGGAATTTCCATTCATCAACGACCCAGTCTGTGGCCCGGTCGAGGTGCCGGTAGAGCGACTCTGCGAACTTCAGTTTCTGCCGCCGCTCCGATGAGCTTAAAAAGTGGCTTCCGAAACTTTCCCGATCGTGGCTGGAGAGGCCGCCCCTCACATAATCATCAATCAGTTCGTTCTCGGCGATCAGGATTTGCTCGAAGAAATCATCATCCGCCAGCATGTTTTTTTCCAGTTGCGCCATTTCCTTCTCACCCAGCCCGCCGAGCAGATACCGTCTGATCTGGTCTTCGTTGATGGCATTCATCTGATTATTACTCCATTTGGTATAGACCTGTCCGGGGTAGCGGGGAGCCTTCAACCACATATGAAGAATCCCCGGTTTTCGTTTCACGAGTTTTTACCAGCGGAGGCATTCAAGCCAGTATTCTGGAGGGCTGTGTGACTTCTATATGTTTCGATTTTCAACGTGTTATCGTCGGTCCCACGGGCTTCAAATTAATTTTTTAACGGGAGGCTGTATTCCGGCAGGAGAGAGTGAATTTCGGCATCACGACTGGCCGACGGGTCTGATCTTGCCGCTCGGCAGCACGCGAAATGTCGTCCCGCGCCACTGAATTTCGTCGCCGACAAAGCTGGCCGCCCAGACGCCGAACCCGATCAGATCGCGCAGCGGCACGAGCAGGAAGTTTTTCGCCAGCACCCGGTCACCGAGCGCCACCACGCCGAAACACCAGGCCGTCAGCATTCTGACCGCCATCGTGATCGCGAAAATCACCCAGCCGAAGGCGGAGAACCCCAGCGCCACGAGCAGCAGCAGCGAGGTGGCCGTGCCGTAAGTCAGAATCAGCCCGGCGTAACCTTTCGGTCGCGAAATGCGAGTCGAGCGGCCCCAGCGCAACTGGTGCCTGAGCATGGTCGCGAAAGTGTCGGGGCCGGAGAGGTGTTCGACGACGTAATCGGACAGAACGACTTCACAGCCCGCTTCCGCCGCGTAGTTGCCGAGCAGGAAGTCATCGGCCAGATAATCCGCGACCGCGTGAAAGCCGCCGATCTTTTCGAGCAACTCGCGCCGGGTGAGGATGGTCGAGCCGAGCGCGAATCTGATCCCTTCGAGCGCGCGGGCCGTGACGACTTCGGCGGAGAAGGTGGATGAGATGCCTATGTTTTCAACGAGCGCGGCGGCGGTTTCCGCCCCCGCGCCGCGGTACAGGCAGGTCACCATCCCGACCCCGGGCCGCCGCATCGGGGCGACCACGCGGCGCAGGTAATCCGGGCCGACGCGGATGTCGCTGTCCACGATGATCAGCAGGTCGTGCCCGGCGCGGGCATACATATTCTGCAGGTTCGAGACTTTCGCGTTATAGCCAATCTCAGTCGGCGAAATTACGAGTTCGATCTGCCGGGCGGGGAAATCGCCTTGCAGCTTTCTGATCACCCTGACCGCCGGGTCGTCCGCCTCGCGCACGCCGAAGACGATCTGGAATTCGGGGTAATCCTGCCGGCAGAAGCTCGCGAAATTTTCGTGCGTGTTGTGGTCGGCCCCGCGCACCGGAATCAGGATCGTGACGGGCGGCGTAAAATCAGTGCCCAGCGCCCGCTGCCGCCGCCGGTCGCGCGACCAGAGCCAGCCCGCGACGAGCGAAATCCCGTAATACACGACCGCCGCGATGACACAGACGAGCAGCGCCGCGCGGAGTGCAAACAAGAGCCAGCCGGTGAGTGGCGTCGCGGCCGAAAGCATCTCGCCGCCGGTGAGGGCCGCAATGAGGTTCTGAAAGAAGCCGTTCACGGAACTGATGATCGTCGCTTCAAAGTTCTGCGGCAGAGTGACGATGACGACGCCGAAAGTCACCATCAGCGTCCCTGCCAGTCTCGCCGTTGTAATTTTCTCTTTCAGCCAGAGTTTTGCGCCGAGGGTGTTGGTGAGGTAGGTGACTGCGGTCAGCGGGATGACGAAACTCAGGTCGGCGTAACTGAGCAGCGCCAGGAACGAAAAGAAGGCGAACGCCAGGCAGACGATGCTGGCAATCAGGCTGGGATTGCGGACCGCGCGCGCGATGGATTCAAACAGGTGTCCCGGGCGGAATGAAATGTGGCCCACCTGCTTCATCCCTCTGGACGAGAGAATCTCGCCGAGTGAGCTGAAGACGACCAGTGCGCCGAGCAGGAGCCAGGTTTTCATGCCGCGTCCGCCCCCGCCGTCTGTGTTTCCGTCGCCGTCCGCTGTTCGGTGAGTGAGACGAGGGCGACGCCCACGAAGATCACCGTCGTCCCGACCCACCGCAGCAGCGAGACGTGTTCGCCGAGCAGGTATTTCGACATCAGCGCGTTCAGGACGTAGCCGAAGGCCGACACCGGGATGACGTAAGTCAGGTCGGCCCACGAGAGCGCGACGAGGTTGAGCAGGTAGAAGACGAGCAGGATGCCTATCCCGGTCCAGATCCACTGGTTGGTGAAAATCTGAACGCCGGCCGCAAAAATTTCGCCGGGCGTGATGGCGTTGATTTCGCCGACCGACCTGGCGCCTTTGGTCAGGCAGACGTCGCCGAGTACCTGGGCGAAGATGGCAATGAAGATGACGAGGAGTGTTTTCATAAATCGGGGATTGTTACGAATCAGAAGCCCTTCAGATCGTTACGCCCTGGCTGATCCGTTCGCCAGATCGCCGTAGGTCGTGAGTTCGAAGCCGGCCGCGCGGATCGCTTCACGCACGCGCCCGCTCGTCAGCGCCTCAAGCTCGCGCGCGCCGCCGGGGTTTTCGCGCTTCGCCGTTTCGTCGGCATCGAAGGCGAGCGGGTGGGCGTAAATCTCGCTCGGCCTGCCCTCCATCCGGGCGAGCAATCCGAGCAGATAATCCTCGTTCAGGTCGCCGGTTTGCAACAGCCCGTAGACTTTTTCAGGCTGCACGAAGCCGCGCCCGCGCAATCGTTTTTCGCAGTGGCGCGCGAGCAGGTTAAAGACCGTGCCCCACACCAGCTTGATCGGCAGGCGCCGGCGATCAAGGCCGAGGCTCAAGCGCATCTCGCCTTTGACCACGCGTACGCGCCGCACGCCGTACTCTTCGCAGAGCCGGATCAGTTCGTCAAAGATCGTCGGGTGCATGTGCAGGTGAGTGTGCCCATCCACGTGCGAGAAGGGCAGCCCCGTGGCCACGAATTTATCAAATTGCGCGCGCATCTCGCGCCGCAGTTCGCGCCGCGCGGCGGGGCTGAAATAATATTTGATCCCGGCCTCGAATGAACTATTCGTAAAATTGCCCCGGGCGTCAGTGAGGTGCGGAATTTCCGAGGGCGGCAATGCCGCGCGGCCCAGCACCAGGACGAGGTGTAAGCCGACTGCCAGACCGGAATTCTCTTTCGCCAGCCTGACGGCTTCATCAGCTGCGCCCTCGTTGACCATCAGGCTCGCGCTGGTCAGCACGCCTTCGCGGTGCGCCCGGATGATCGCGCGATTGACGGCGGCGGAATACCCGAAATCGTCGCCGTTGATGATGAGTGGAACTGGTGATCCGGGGCTGACAGTGGGGACTTGGTACTGATTCATCTTCAAATTGCAGGAAACTGGTCCGATATGTTCATCTTTCAGATATCAGGATCGCCTTCAAAGCCTCAAGCCACTGATAGCAGGGTTCATCAATCGGGGCAAGTTCGGGGCGCAGCCGAGCCAGTGATTCGGTGTAGGCCCGGAGCCAGCCGCGGGCCAGCTCAGTTTCAGCCATCAGACCATCCCGGATCGAACGGGCGAATTGCCTGGCAATCCAGGTGGTGATGGTCATTATTTCCGGCCTGACTCCGAAAAGCTCCTCGATGTCGTGTAGTCGGGGAACCAGTTCATCAAGCCGCTCCGGCTTGATGCTGGTGACAAATCCGACGGTCACGAGACCGGAATGCTGCTCCATCTTGTCAGCCAGCTCTTCGATTTCGTCACGCAGATAGCTCTTGCCGTATTTGGCATCCCAGGCTTCGACGATCTGGCCCTGCTCAAGCAACTCAATATCACCGACATTGCCATGCTTCTTGTTGGCTGATCTCATCTGTGACAGCGGTTTCAGTTCCGCATCACCAAACACCCGGCCTTCTGTCATCGCCTGCATCAGGCTGTGCATCGCAATCTCCATCAGGCGCGCCGCATAATCTGATTCGGTGATATGCCTCAGAATCAGCTTTTCCACGTCTGCATGGCTAATGGCCTGGAGTGCCTCGAAATATTCTTCAAGCGAAGCCAGGGTTTGTATAGAAAGAGATTTGAAGGCATCGGCCTGATTGAGGAGCTGTGTCATCAGCCAGCGCAGGGCAGGCTCGGCGGGCATCACTCCCGATTCAATTTTCTCAACGATCTCCGTCCACTGGTTTCGCGCGCCACGAATGTTGGCCTTGTACACCATCGAATACAGATAATTCTCAGCCAGACTCCGAGTCATCATAAATCCATCGGCATTGAGCCTGAGCAGTTCATGGCGGCGCAGGATGGGTGTTATGTATTTTAGGACTTACGCAGAGGCGACGTTAAGAGTCGCTTGATCATTGAAAACCGGGTACAGTCTCGGCTCATGAGCGATTCCGTGAGCCGACTCGACTATTGTCAATACTTGCTGGTCAGCCA
>Ga0070741_10006329_pt1 | contig 25526 bp, 14 predicted proteins | sample Coa_R1_4_FD_66440 | JGI IMG/M metagenome (GOLD analysis project Ga0070741, IMG submission 66440) | Surface soil microbial communities from Centralia Pennsylvania, which are recovering from an underground coalmine fire - Coalmine... | ecosystem: Environmental > Terrestrial > Soil > Unclassified ... | reverse complement strand
GATCGGGGCGTACTACTATCTTCGAATTATCGTCGTCATGTACATGCGCGAATCCCGCAAGGAAGTCCCCGTTTCCCCCATTCCTCTGGGATTGGCTTTGGCGCTGGGGGTGAGTATCTTGGCAACACTGTACCTGGGAATTCTGCCCAACCGAGTCCTTCAGGTCGCCCAGCACTCCGCCCAGGATCTCTTGCCCGATCTCACCAGCGCCCCGGCCAGCACCGCGCAAACCCCGCATCAGCAGCCGATTTCCCGGCCTTAACGGGGATAAAAATAAACTGCTAAAGCTATTTGACAACCACACGGGGCCACATGCATGATGTGTGCACCAGTTTTATCGCGTGTACCTCTCACAAACAGACAGTGGCCCGGAGGAGAACACCATGTCCCAACTGATTCGCAGGTTTTGGTCCGAGGATGAAGGGCAAGACATCGCCGAATACGCCGTGATGCTGGCGGTTATCCTCGTTCTTGTAGTCGGAACTGTGCGGCTGATCGGATCGAATGCTAACAATGCATTCTCGAGCGTGGCCAGTTCCTTGCAGTAGTGGTCTCGCAGTATCAGGGCGACCCAGTTCGGTTCATTCGCGCAGCAGAGATTCTATGACACAATTTACTTCAGGCATGGCCTTTACCGTGTACTACCGATTTTGCTGGTACGCGGCTGCGGCGCAGCTTGGAGTAAAGATGAGCCTCTAACGGCCACCTGACAACAAGCTTAAGCCGTAAGCCGCGATGGAAAATCGCGGCTTTTGTTTTCTATTGCAGCGGAAAAGGAGAGCCGCAGCCCATGATCGTCAACATGTCCGAGAAAGCAACGGAAGAGCAGATTAACCACATCATCGATCGCATTCGTGAGGCCGGATACAATCCCCACGTCACCCGCGGTACCGAGCGCACCATCGTCGCCGCGGTAGGCAGCGGGCGCCGTCACGAAATCGAAGCCCTGCAAGTCGCGCCCGGGGTCGATAACGTGGTCGCGATTGCCCAGCCTTTCAAGCTGGTGAGCAAGCAGGTGCACCCGGAGCGCACGGTCGTAAGCATCGACGGCGTCCAGATCGGCGGCCCTGAGGTTGTGGTCATCGCCGGACCGTGCTCGGTGGAATCGCGCCAGCAATTGCTGGAAACCGCTCACGCGGTCAAGCGGGCTGGAGCCTCCATGCTGCGCGGCGGCGCCTACAAGCCGCGCACTTCCCCCTACGACTTTCAGGGACTGGGGATCGAAGCCCTGAAGATCCTAAGCGAAGCGAAAAAGGAGACTGGGCTCCCCATCGTCACCGAAGTGATGAGCACCGAGGACATTGACCTGATCTCCGAGCACGCCGACATGTTGCAGGTGGGCGCGCGGAACATGCAGAACTTCGCGCTCCTGCGGCGCCTCGCCATCATTAACAAACCCGTCCTGCTCAAACGGGGCCCGTCGGCCACCGTAAAGGAGTGGTTGCTGGCAGCCGAATATCTTCTTTCCGGCGGCAACCGCAATGTGGTCCTGTGCGAGCGCGGCATCAAGACGTTCGAGAGCGAAATGCGCAACACCTTCGATGTGGCGGCGGTCGCATTGGCCCGGGACCTTTCGCATCTGCCCGTAATCGCCGATCCCTCCCACGGCACCGGCAAGCAGAGCCTGATTGCCGCCGTTTCCCGGGCCGCCGTCGCGGTCGGGGCGGACGGCTTGATCATTGAGGTGCATCCTTGCCCCGAACGAGCTTTGTCCGATGGACCGCAGTCTTTAGACTTCACCGGCTTCGAAAGGGTAATGCGCGGCCTTTCCGAGCCTCTGCGGAGGACAGCCACGCTCTCCAACCTGGCTGGGGCGGTGTCGTAATTGGATACGCGTGCCGCCCGGGGGAGCCATAGTAAACCGCCTCTCGGTACAGCGGGCTTGGGCTGCTGGCCGCGCAGAGGCGGGAAAGTGCAACCGGGCAAACTGGGGGACTACCTAAGGAGCCGTGCCTGAAGATTGCGACGCCCTCCCGGTTGAATGCATTTTCCTAGTGGACAAACGAAAGAGTTCGTTATAAAAGGAAATGCGGCCGCCCGGGGTTGTCGCACATGAAACTGCCGGCCGCAGTCCACATCCTGTGCTCAACGAAGAACGCCGACGCGCTATTCTCGATCTCCTCAACCGCCAGGGACGGGTCCTGGTTACCGAACTCGCCCGCAACTTCGAAACCTCCCAGGTTACGATTCGCAAGGATCTTGAGATCCTGCACGCCCACGGACTGGTCCACCGCACCCACGGGGGCGCGCTGCCCTCGCGCGAAGGCGCGCTGGAAGATCCCACACTCCGCGAAAAGGAGAAGCTTCACCACCAGGAAAAGATGCGTATCGCGCAATGTGCGGTGGGCAAGGTGAAAGAAGGCCAGGTGTTGATTCTCGACTCCGGCACCACAACCACCGCGATCGCCCGGGCGCTGCGCAACTTTCAGAATCTCACCATCATCACCAACGCCGTGAATATCGCGGCCGAATTGACCGGAACCGCGGTGGAGGTCATTCTCACCGGCGGCACCCTCCGCAAGAATTCCTTCTCGCTGGTCGGTCCCATTGCGGAAGAAACGTTGCGCCGCCTGAGCGCGGATATCTTGTTCCTGGGGGTGGACGGCTTCGACGTTCACTTTGGCCTGAGCACTCCCAATCTCCTGGAGGCCAAGGTCAACCGCGTGATGGTGGAAATCGCCAGAAAAACCGTAGCCGTGTGCGACGCCAGCAAGTTCGGGCGCCGCAGTTTGTCGCTGATCGCTCCCACCTCGTCACTGCAGGAAGTGATCACCGACCGCGGCGCGCCCAAATCCGATATACGCGCGCTGAAGCAATCGGGTATGGAAGTCACGCTGGTCTGAATGCAGATGACCGGATCCCTATAAACATTTCCCTCTGTACGAAATCCCATGCCCCGTTTCGACATCACCATTGCCGGCGAATTAAACCTTGACCTGATTCTCTACGGGCTCCCCGAGCAACTCGCTCCCGAGCGCGAACTTCTGGCCGATCGGATGATGCTCACGCTGGGCTCCTCCTCCGCCATCCTGGCCCACAACGCTTCGGTGCTTGGAAGCCGCGTGGGATTCCAGGCCCGCATCGGCGACGATCCGCTCGGCGCAATCTCACTGGAGCGCCTCCATGAAGGGGGCGTGGACACCTCTCAGGTCCGCCGCATCCCCGGAGCAGTCACCACCGGCCTGACCGTAATTTTGCATCACCAATCCTGGCGCAACATCCTCACGTATGCCGGAACCATGGCCGAACTTGCCTGGGAAGATCTCGATCTGGACTACCTGGCCGACTCCCGCCATTTTCACCTCTCCTCGTATTACCTGCAGCGGGCGCTGCGACCGAGGGTAGGTGAACTCTTCCAGCATTTGAAGTCGAAAGGCCTGACGATCTCGCTCGACACGAACGACGATCCGGACGACCGATGGGAAGGCAATCTGCGGGAAGTGCTGCAGTACGTGGACGTATTTCTGCCCAATGAACGGGAGGCCTGCAAGGCGGCTGGCACAGAAGATCTGGAAGCCGCAATCCGCAAACTGGCGGAACTGGTCCCGCTGGTGGTCGTGAAACTCGGCCGCCGTGGAGCGATCGCGCAGCGCGGCCAGGAAAGGTTCACCAGCCCGGCGAAAGCAGTGGAAGCGGTGGATACGGTGGGAGCGGGCGACAGCTTTGATGCAGGATTTCTGAATGCATACGTGAAGGGAGCCGGTATTGCGCAGTGCCTGGCAGGCGGCAATCTGGCGGGCGCTCTCTCCACCACCCGCCCCGGCGGCACAGAAGCCTTCCGGGATGCCGAACACCGGACCAGATTCATCGCGGAACGGAAACTTTGAACCCTGAGCCCATTACCGTCCGGCAGGCAATTTTCAGAATCTGCTTCTACTTCTTGCTTTCGATCTTCTCTTTGAGATGTTTAGCGCAAGCTTCCGCGGTACTCTTCTTCCCGTGGGCGGAACTCTGTTTGTTGACCGAGTAGGCGAATGCAACTTGGCTGGTCTTCAGGTTCACGACCTGAATGCTCGCCTGTTCATTGGACTGCCAGTTCAACATGATGACTTTCTTCGCGGTGCTCGCTTTCTGAGTGTCGGAGTGTCCGGAGATCTCAAAATCAGCGGAGTCCTTATTGTCGACTACTACCAAGGGGACCTTCTTGACTTGCAAGGCCGCCTTCAGATAGTCGTCGAAGCCGTTCTCCATTGTGGCGATGAAGACTTTGGATCCCGCTGGAACTACCTTGTCAACGGCGTCCTGACTGACGGCTACAGGAGCAAGGGCGACGAGCAGGAGCAGGGCCAACCGGAACGATTTCATAACGTCCTCCTAGTGGAACCGATTTTCGATCTTCTCGTTAATGTGCTTGGCTACTGCTTCGCCCGCGCTCTGCTTTCCCCGAACGGAGTTGGTCTTGTTTACCGAATAGGCAAATACCACGTTGCCAGTCTTCAAGTTCACAATTTTTATGCTTGCCGCTTCATTTGTCTGTTGCGACCCGAGAAACAGCATTTTTGCCCAACCCGCCCTATCGGAATCAGAAACTCCGGTAAGTTCATAGTCGGCTTTGGTACGGTCAGCCACTATGACAATCGGAACCTTCTTTTTCTCAATGCCAGCGGTGATGTAGGTCTCGAATCCGTTTGAGATCGGCGCGACATACAACCGCGCCCCTTTCGGCAAAGATTCATCGCTGATAACAGGGGCTACAGATTCAGAGGGGGCTATATGTTCCTTTACGGGCCCTGACGGCTCCTGGGACCGGAGCAGCGCGGTCGGCCAGATCAGTAACAAAAGAAACATCATGCAGAAAGCAGGTTTCATGGAACGCTCCTAGGTCATGCGCATCGTAGAACGCGCTTAGGAACGTCGCAGTGATGAGGATCACGCCCTGCCTCGGCGTTAAATTAGCTGCACCAAACACAGTTCAGGCCATACGGTAGGGCTCCGGCCGACTTAAGCACTCCTCGCTTCGGGAGAACACTACGCATTGTCGCTGAAGCCGGAATCAGTTCGCATGCGTTAAGATCCCGGTACCAGCTGGGCCCGTTCTGATGTAGTGATTGACCGCCGCGCATTCCTGGCACGAACCCTCGGGCTCAGAGATGAGGCCCTCCGCCTGCCTGATAGGACACTGAAATGTACTCTTACGGGCGCAAAGTCATGATTAGGCTACCGCGCTACTTCGCACTCACCTCCAGCAGCAAATGATCCTTGAACTCCGCCTTCACGCGCGGGGCCTTCGCATTCTCTGCTTGCACCGTGCCCAGAGACTTCCCGTCCGCATAGTCGAGCACCTGGTATGAACCCGGCGTCAAGCCGCGCAGCTCAACTTCTCCCGTGAAGGGCTTCCCGGCCTCCGCAAAGAATGCGTAATACATCTTCCCGTCCTTCGCGATGGCGTATGCCTCGGGCACGTCGTAGCCATAGGTATAAAGATCGAGGAACTCCCCTTTGGACAGCATCTTCTGGTTGTACAGCCCGATCCATTTCTTCCAGTGTTCCTCTTTCTGAGCAGTCAACGCCACGGGTTTATATTTGGGCCCCGGATCCGGCCAGACAAATTTCGTCCCTACCACGCCGCCGGTGCCTACGGTGGAAGCGAAATCCCAGCCATGCTCGCTCCACCCATCGGTGCCGACGCGGCTCATCTCCGACAATTCCACGTGATCTCCATAGACAGCCGCTCGCGGGCCCATCAGCGCCTTGTACATTTTGATCCGCCGCCGCACCTGTACACCGCCCACCGGATCGGCGGTGACCGCCTGATCCATAAACGGCAGCCAGGCCAGTGAGGGCGGGGTCCCGCACGGACAGGCCTGCGTCACACTCTCCGGCTTGATCGCCCGCGTGGTCTCAAAGATGATCTTGTACACGTCACCCATGGCCTTCACCGAATCCTGGGGCGACTTGTGATGATGCGCCGGGTTATAGCAGGCCGGCACCGTATAGATGTTGTCCAGCTTTGAGCCGTCAAATCCCCAATCGCGAATGAACTTTTCCGTGAGCTGCTTGAAGTAGCTCTGCACCTCGGGCACGGCCGGACACAGCGCCGCCAGGTCGCGCGTCATCCTCCCATGTTTTCCGTTCTTGTCGAGAATGAACCAATCCGGATGCTCCTTCGCCACCTTCGACACGATGTATTTATGCGACTCCCACTTCCCTTGCCCATCTTCGGCCCCTAGCGGCAGCCACCAGAGCTGCGCATAGATTCCCTGCTTGTGGAAGTCGTCCACCATCTGCTTGATCGAATCTCCCGGGAATGTTTCTGCCCGCGGATTCCAATCGCCATAGGTATCGAACCACCGGTCATCCAGGGTGGCCCACTTGATGCCCATCTCCTTGAGCTTGGGAACGGTGCCCAGCATCTCCTTCGGCGTGACATTGAACTCGTAACCCCATCCGCACCAGGCCACGCTGTAGGCCTCGTTCGAGGGCTTCGGCAGGTTCCACCCTTCTTTCTGCAGCACGCTGGACCACATCCGCAGCGGCTGGTAGAAGTCTCCGCTGTACACGGCGACAAAACTGCGCGGAGTCGAATAGCTCTCGTTGGGCTTCAACGTTGAATTGACGGGAATTTCCACTTGCGCGTCGACCCGGCCCTCTCGATCCACCTTCACCGGAATCGAGAGGGTCCAGGGTAGGGTCTCGACATGCCCGATGGCCTCGCCTACCGATGCAGTCCAGAACGCAACCACCGGAATGCCGCCACCGTAGCCGCCTTTCACCTCTTCGCCCATCAAATTCGGCTGCGTGGAGGTGCTGGTGACCTTCTGCACATCGTCCTTGCCCCAGTCGTAGCTCGACCCCTGAAACGACCACATGTCATAGGGCTGGGCTTTGGCATCGGCCAGCCTGGCGTTAAACCGGTGCTGCTGCATCAGCGCCTTTTCAATCTGCACCTCGGCGCTCCCCACGTTCTTGTACGACGTACTGACCAGAGCCATGTCGGGAAAATTGTCATAAGCCTCCAGCACCAGCGTGCGCTCAATAGCAGTTCCCGCGGGCGCCAGCGGCCGCGCCGTGATCTCCACACGTTTTCCCCGGCCCAGTTTGCCGCTGGCTTCGAGAACCTTGGCCTGGCTGAAATCCGGCACGAAATCGAATTCTTTCCCTGCGAGAACGATCGAATCGCTTCCACCAGTGGATCCCACGGCAGGTTCGTCCAGGGTCAACCGCTTGCCGTCTTTCAACAGCGTTGCCTGCAAAAACCCGGAGGGTAAGATCTGGAACTCGGCCGATTGGGTAGTCACTACGATAGGCCCGCCATCCCTGACCTCCACGTGAATTGCCGAGGGCTGAGAAGGAGCGGGTTTCGGCGCCTGGGCCTTCGAACAGCTTAACAACGCCGCCAACAGCAGGATGGCACTCGAGGAAACGACTACCGCAACGGATCTGGGATTCCACGAAACGCACTTCATAAGACCGCCTCCCGGACAGGGGACCATTTGAATCGAAAGAAAACACAACTGTTCGTAACTATAAAACTATAGATTGGCACGAGCAAGCGCAGGCGACATGGCCCGCTGTGATTGTGCGGACCTTACAGGGTACACCGATCGGAGTTGTCTTGGATTTATCCGTTTGAACCGGACCTTATGGCGGCAGGTATTTCTCCGGAAACCAACCTGACCTTATCGAATTTCCGCCAGCGAGTATTCCAGCGCGCCGCGCTTCGGAGCAGGCATTGCACCCACTTCGCTGGCCACCCACGCGCCCACCAGATTCGCCACTTCATTCATCAGTTCGAGGGGCGCCCCGTGCAAATATTCGTGCACCATCCCAGCCGTAAACGCATCTCCCGACCCGACCGTGTCCGCCACCCGCACGCGAAACCCTGGATGCTCGCTGACCTCATCTCCCTGCACCAGCATGCTGCCGTTGCTTCCCCGGGTGATGCAAACCACCCGTAATCCGTAATCGCGGATCAGCCTCTTCGCCGATGCCTTCTCGTCATTGTGAGAGATCTGCAGCAATTGCATGATCTTCGGCATTTCGGCGTCGTTGAGCTTGACTATATCCGCCAGCCGCAAGGACTCGGAGAGAATCTGCTGCGAGTAATATGACTGGCGCAGATTCACGTCGAAGACCTTGAGGGTCTGCTGGGGGACGGCAGAGAGGAAGCGCCGGATGGTGGCACAACTCTGCTGCGAGCGCTGCGCCAGCGATCCAAAGCAGACCGCGTCGGCCTGTTGCGCCAGCTGCTCCCAATCGGAGTTCCACTCCAGGAAATCCCAGGCCACGGGATGCGCGATTTGATACTGCGCCACCCCGTCGCTGTCGACGTTCACATTCACCACACCCGTGGGATGATCCCCGTCGGTCTGCACGTGATCGATATCAAGTCCCAGTTCTTCCATGCGGCGGAGCGCATCAATGCCCAGCGAGTCCCCGCCCACGCGGCTGGCCACAATGCCGTGATCGCCCATCAGGGTCGTGATGTAGGCGAAATTCGCCGGGGCCCCACCCAGGCATGCTCCCCCGGGCAGCAGATCCCACAACACTTCCCCAAGTCCGACGACTCTCTTCTTCATGGCTGCTCACCGGACAGCGTCTGAAAACGTTTACGCACGCCGCTCGTAAAAAGAGGGACTCCCGAAGGAATCCCTCTGTGATTCACCCCAGACGGCTTAGAACGAGACCTTCAATGCGAACTCGAGTTGACGCATTCCGGTAGTGGAGCCCGGCGAAGAATCAGCCTCGATGTCGGTAATATTGCCGTTGCCGGCACAGTCGATACACTGTCCGCTTCCCGACTGGTTGCCGTTGAAGCCCAACACCGGATGGTTGAACAGGTTGAACACATCCATGCGGAATTGAGCCTTTACGCGCTCGGTAATCGAGAAGTTCTTCGAGACCGCCGCATCCGACGTGAAAGCCCGCGGGCCGCGCAGACTGAACACGCCGTAGTTGCCCAGGTGACCGACCCCGGGATCGGCAAAGGGGCCGCCGCTGGCCGTCGTAATATTGGCGACCGGAGTGAAGAACGGCGTGATGTGTTGGATCGGGTCGAACTTTCCCGCTCCCATATGGAATGACCCAGAGCCCCGATTGGGACGGCAGACACCCACGTCTTCTTCGCCGCCGCACTCGCCGAAACTGGGAGTCCAGGGCAAGCCGCTGCTCCAATTCGTAGTATTGGTTATCTGCCAACCTCCAATCACCGCATCGACCAGCCGGCTGGTATTCCCGGCAAAGGTCTTGCCCCTGCCGAATGGCAACTCGTACACGATGTTGGTCACCCAAACATGGTTGCGGGTCTGGTCGTCCGGACCATAAGCAATGGGGTGGCTGATCGCGTAGTAGTTGGAATCATATTTGTTGGAGTGGGCAAACGTGTAGTGAGTCAGGAACTGCAACCCCTTGGTGAATCGCTTGTCCACTTTCACCTGCAGGGCGTTGTAGCTGCTGCTGGCATCATTGCCGAGATAGTTGCCGAGATCATTTCCGCAGCAGACCACGACAGGTGCCGTGCAGGTCACATCCGTGCACGGAGTAGAGAATCGTCCGTTAAACGGCCGCCGCAGCGCCGGGGCTACGTCCGGAACAAATGATCCGTTGACATCGGTTCCGGAACCCAACGCTACCGGGTTCACGTTGTACCCCGGCCCGTCGCCGGCAAATACGTGTGTGCCCTTGTTCCCGATATAGGCGACCTCAAGGCTGGTGGTGTTGTTCAATTGGCGTTGCACAGTGAGATTCCACGCATCAATCGTGGGAAGCCTTTGGAACGTCGGACGAATCTTCGGGTCCGTGTTGTTAGCCGGACCTTCGAGCGGTAGTTGTCCGTTCACGAACTGGGTTGGGAAAATATAAGCTGGCGGGCCTTGCGCCAGGGCAAAGACCGGGAGCAAGTTGTCCGAAGCGTTGGATCTCCCCGGCAGGTTGCTGACGCTGATGGACTGGTTCACCAGGACCGGAAGGTTTTGGGTAACGGTGTGGCCAAAGTTCGAGCCAAATACGCCGATATCGAAGCTGCGGCCATAACCCATGCGAACCACGGTCTTCGGATTGATTTGATAGGCGAGACCCAGTCGCGGCGCAAACGCGGTAAATTTGTTGTCGACGTTTCCGCTCAGATTGTACGGCCCTTCTCCGGCGACCCTGATTACACCACCACCGTTGTCGCCCGTCCCAACGATGTTCGCGAATCCGCCCTTGTCCTTGCCGTTGACCGCTTCCGGAGTGTAGATCTCCCATCGCAGACCATAATTGAAGGTCAACTTGGATGTGACACGCCAGGTATCCTGCCCGTAGAAGGCGAAGCGCTTCTGGCTCTCGGCGGCATCCAGGCTGGTGCTGACGTAACGATTCAGGTGAGTGACATCGCCCAGAAGGAAGGTGGCTAAATCGAGTCCGCCGGCCCCTCCGTTCGACGTAGCCTGATGACTGAAGTTCAATTCGCCAGTACGGTTGGCGTCGCTCGGCACCCGCAAATTATGGGCGAAGCGGAAATCTGCGCCGAACTTGAACTGGTGGTTGCCTTGCATCTTGGTCCAGTTATTTACAAATTGGTACTGATGCTCATTCTCGGTCAGCGGGCAATTGCAGCGAGCGACGTTCAACCCGTCGCCAAAGGGCGAGAGCACACCGTCGAAGAAGAAGGAGGCCAGACCGGCGGTCGCGGCTGCCTGCTCAGGCCGGTTCATGCCAGGAATTCCCAAATCCGTCATCGGCGTGCCTGCATCAGGCTTGCGAGCTTCCGGATTGTATTTGAAGTATCCGAAGCGGAAGTCGGTAAGAAGAGATGCGCTAACTGTCTTGGTGAAGCCGGTCGCCAGACTGATATTGTGAACCGTCGAACTTCCCGCCAGACCGCCGGGCCCGAATCCCGCGCCTCCCATCACCCCCAAGCCACCTTTCCCCGAGAGATTAAAGTAGTCGAGGCTGAAACGGCCAAACACGTTCAAACTCTGGCTGGCCGAGTAGTCGATGCGCGTGTCGAAGCTGTTTTGCTTGAACGGCCCTGCCCCACCGGCGATGAAGTTGTTGAGCAGGTTCGAATTGTTCGGCGCTGGAAGCAACCCGAGAATGCTACCCACCTGAGTGGGGATTGCGGTGATGGGAATCAGGAACGGCGTCGCGCAGTTGAGCGGACTGGGATTCGCAACCTCTGTGGCACCGCAGAAAGCCAACCGTCCGGTGCCATTGTTGGGATCTCCGGTAGTGGGATCGAAAAGATAATTCGTTGGATCTCCAGCAGTGCCATTGCCGATCTTGCTGGCGTAATCCGCGAGGTTACAGAAGCCGGGAGTGGAACTGGTGGCATTGGTCGCCGGGTTGCAAGAGGTGAGCGCGGTTAGCGTCGGAATCGTGTATTGGTTGGTAATGCCGCTAGTCTGCCGCGTGGCCTGGTAGTCGCCAAAGAAGAACAACTTATTCTTGATGATCGGGCCGCCGATGGTGCCGCCGAACTGTTGCCAGCGCGACGATGGGATGAACCGGCCGGTGTTGGCGTCTTTTTGGAATTGGGTGAACGGATCCCGCGCCGCCAATGCGTCGGTACGCCGGAACCAGAATGCGCTTCCGTGCAAGTCGTTGGTACCCGACTTGGTCTGCACCGTCACCACGCCAGCGACGGCTTTGCCGAACTCGGCGTCGTAATTCTGCAGCGCGATTTTCGTCTCGGTGATCGCTTCCAGGTTGGGATTGACCACGATAATGCCCAGGATCGGATCCTGGTTGTCAGTGCCGTCCAACTCAAAAGCGGTACCGCTGAAGTGCTGCCCGTTGACGAAAATCTGCTGCCCGCCCTGCGGGTTCTCCGTCGCCGCATGGCTCCATCCCACAAGCTTTTGCGTTCCCGGAGATAGCAACTCAAACGTGGTGAAGTTCCGGTTGAGAACCGGCAGATCGGTTACATACTTTGAATTGAACTCGATCGACACATCGGCGCGGTCCGTTTTCAACTGTGGCGCCTCTGCCGTCACTTCCACCTGCTCGCTGGCCGAGCCCACCTGGAACTGTCCGTCAACCCGCGACCCGGTGTCGGCCGAGACTTGGATATCCTTGTACTGGATGGTCTTGAATCCCGTCCCCTCGATCCGGACCGAATACACGTCGGGAATAAGGTGCGTGACGGAGTAGTTTCCACTGTCGTTGGTCACATCCGTAACGGAGACGTTCTTGGTTTGGCTGGTGACGGTTACTTTCGCGCCCGCCACGGCCGCCCCGGACGGATCAGACACCGTGCCCAGGATGCTGCCATACACCGCCTGTCCGACGGCACACGGCACCCACAGTGCGCACAGAAGACTCAAAGTCGCCACCGCGACCAACGCAGACCTTCTCATGGACTTCCTCCTCAACCTTCCAAACTCGATTGCCCCAGAAATGCAGAGGGATACTTGACTGGACAACGTGCACTCGTAATACAAAACAATTAACTGGATTAAGTTTCACTAGGTTTGATACTGTTACCGGAGCGAAGTCCCTGCGTTTCAGCTTGATAGCGTTTTCGGTTACTTCCAGGTGATATGGCTGTAACACACATTTTTTCGGTAGGTCGCGACCAGTGCTTCCAACAAATAGAGAAGCTTACAAAAAGCCATAGCCTTCACAGCTCTGAGTCGCTCTGCAAATTGCTGCGTTACCTTGCGGAGCACTCCCTCGACCGTCCGGGGGTTGCGCTGAAGGAATACCAGATTGCCACCGAGGTCCTGGGCCGTCCAGCCGGGTTCGATCCGCAAAGCGATTCTACGGTTCGAGTTCAGGCTGGCCGTTTGCGAGTCAAGTTGGCCGAGTATTACGCTCAGGAGGGCGTGAGCGATCCGATTCTGGTCGAGATTCCCAAAGGATCGTATGCCCTGACTTTCCAGCTCCGCCCCTCCAAGGCAGGGGTTCAACTTGCGTCGCCTCCGGCGCTGCAGGAGCAGGAGAAAAGGATTCAGATATTTCCATCAGACCGCGGTTGGGCGATCGCGGTAGTTGTGCTCTCCGTTCTGCTGGCTGCATCGTCCATCAGCAGCGTGTTGCTGTTGTCACAGCGCGTCCATTTGCAGGCAACCTCCAGCCCGCCCATACCTCCTCAGCTTCAGCTCTTCTGGAATCGCTTTGTGGCCGGGCCGCAGCCGCCGTGGGTAATCTTCAGCAATGGGAGTTTCGTTGGCCGGCCTGAGACCGGAATGCGTTATTTCAATCCCGGCTCCGACGCGCGCTCCTTCATCCTTGACCACTACACCGGGGTGGGAGAGGTTCTGGCCATCCACCAGCTCGACCACGTCTTCGAGATGCTCAACCGGCCCCTGAGGGTGAAACGTGGTGCCTTGTTCTCGCTGGACGACGCCAAGAACAACGATCTGATTTTCGTGGGTTCGCCATCCGAGAATCTCACTTTGCTCGACATTCCCGGCACGCAGGATTTTGTCTTCAAACGCCTGGACTCCGGCGCCCGTAAAGGGGATCTCGCCGTCATTAACGTCCACCCCCAGGGGGGAGAGGCGCCCTATTTCCTGGGGACCCCCGCCAACCAGCCTACTACCGACGACTACGCCATCGTCAGCCTGCTTCCCGGCCTCGATCCCTCGCGCTCCATCCTGATCCTGGCTGGGGCCACCACCTTCGGCACACAAGCGGCGGTTGAATACGTGTGCCGTGAGGATGATGTGAAGGCTTTGCTGCAGCGCCTGAACGTCTCCAAGCCAGCGGACTTGAAACCGTTCGAAGCGGTGTTGCACGTGAAGATCGCGCATGGAGTGCCGGTCACTACCGACCTGATCGCGCTCCGCACTCGCGCGAACTGAACCGTGAACATCGGGCGCCCGGCGGTGATTGCGTTGCGCTACTTCCCAGGTACCATCAGGTGCGGATCCAACTCCGCCGCCCGCTGAAACTCTTTCTGCGATTCGTCTCGCTTCCCACTCTGCTGCAAAGCCAACCCCAGCTGATAATGCGCCGCCGCATAATTCGGTTCTGAACTGATCGCGGACCGGAACTGCGAAATGGCCCCGTCCACGTCGCCCGCCCCAAGTAATCTCTTGCCGGAGTTGGTGGCGACCTTGGCTGCCTGCAAGCTATTCGTCGAAGCCACGATCGCTGCTCCCGCCTTTGCCTCCTCCGACGCCCCTTGGGAATCGCCTAACTGCCGCAACACTCCGGCCAGAGTTGTGTGCGCACCCGCGAAGTCCGGCTGTAACCGGATCGCTTCCCGTAACTCGGCCGCTGCCTCCGGCAATTTTCCCTGCTGCTTGTAAACCGTGCCCAGGGTGTAATGCGCCTCCGCATAATCCGGCCTGGAGCGCAACGCGGATTGCAGTTCCGAGGTCGCCTTCTCGAACTCCCCGCTTTGCCAGTACAAAATTCCCAGGGTGTAATGTGCATCGGCGAGATCCGGCTGCAGGCGAATCGCTTCCTGAAATTCCGGCACCGCCTTATCCAGTTGATCCTTCAGCTTGAAAGCCAACCCCAGGTTGTAATGCAAAGAAGCATTCTGCGGAGCCAGCTTCAGCGCGGCCTGCAACTCGTTGACGGCCGCATCGAAGTTTGCCAGCTGGATATAGGCGATCGCCAGGTTGCCCCGTAGCGTCCCATCGTCGGCACGCAACTGCACCGCCTTCTGAAACTGAGGAATCGACCCGGCCGCGTCCCCCTTCTGCACGAGGGCCAATCCGAGATCGTTGTACACCTCCGCATCCTGCGGATTCAGCTTCAGCGCCCGCTCAAATGCCGCAATCGCGGTGTCAATGTCTCCCGCCCGCTGGGCGGCGATCCCCAACTCCACCTGCAATTCATACCAGTCCGGCTTCAGGGCCGCGGATTTTTTCAATTCCTCAAGCGCCCCGGCAGAGTTCGACTGCGCGGTCAAAGCCTTCGCCAGATAGTAATGCGCAGCCGCATCCTGCGGATTCGCCGTCACAGCGTGCCTCAATTCGTCCGCCGCTTCCTCGAATTGCCCCTGCTGTAAGCGCGCCGCTCCTAAGTGAAAATGTGCTGACGCAAGACCGGGCTGAAGCCGGATAGCTTCCTGGAATGCTTGCGCAGCCTCGGCGAGCTGATTCCGCTGCGCCAGGATCGTTCCCAGTTCGTCGGCCAGATCCGCCCGCGCCGGGGCCAGTTCGGCTGCGCGCCGCATCTCCGCCAGAGCCTCGTCCCCGGGGCGCTGGGCGAGGATTCGAGCCAGCGTCCGATGCGCCTCCGCATTCGCGGGGGCGTCCGTGACTGCCCTCCGCGCCTCTTGTTCGGCCTCCGCCGCTTTTCCCTGCTGTCCCAGGACTCCCGCTAGCGTCAGCCGCGCCTCCACATAACTGGGCTTTGTTTTGAGCGCGAGCCGCAGATGACCGATTGCCGCTTCCGCTTGTCCCTCTTGCGCCAGCACCCATCCCAATGCCCCTTGTGCCAGCGCATTCTCTGGAGCCAGCCGCACCGCCTTTTCAAATTCCTCCTGGGCGCGCGCGAGATCACCCTGCCGGAGCGCCTCTTGGCCGCGCTCGAACGCGGCCTGCCCTGTCGACTGGCTGGAACGCTTGGCCTGCGGGTAAGCCTCCCCCCATCCGACCGCCAACAGCAGACTGATGAGCACTAACCTGGAAAATCTTCTGGACACGGTGAATGACGGATATTGCCGAAAGAAGTGGTCCGGACTTGAGGGCAATTATATCGGAGCCGGTTGCGCGATGAGCGGCATGGAATCTGTTATTGGCTTTCGGCCTGCCAACTCGCGAGGTCCGCGTGCACCGCAAAAGAGATCGGCCGACCTGGGATGGCCGGCCGAAGTTGGCTCGCGAAGTAGGCTCAGGGCAAGGTGAAGACAGGCGATTGTCCGACCGGAATGCTGCCACCCACCACCGGGTTGATTGTGCCGTCCTCGGCCTGGTAGGACGTAGCGGTCGTCGCGTAATTCCCAGTCCCGTTGGTGACCCAGACGATCTGGTGAGGGATCGTATCCTGCACCGTGCACACAAAAACGTACCCGGAGTTGTAAGGTTTTCGCGAGCACCCCATGGCCGTTCGCCCGCTGAACCAGGAAGAGACCGTGTTATAGACGGTCGCGGCGGGAGTTCCCATTAAGATCCCGACCTTCCCATCGTTCCACGAATACCAGTAGTGGCGCTTCTCTCCATAACTGAGTACGAGAGTGTAGTAACGCGCCACGAAATCATTTTTTTGCTGCTGAGTGAAAGTGGACCAATACTTATCCGATCCTTCCGAGCCCCAGAGCGGCAGGTTGTCCAGCCCCAGCGAAGTGCGGAACTTCAGCACACTCTGAATTTCATTCACAATCTTCTCCGGCGGCCCGCCCCAGGTGTAGCCATGCATGGCGAAGATATCAAAGGTTACCAGTCCCTGCGCCGCGGTGAAGAAGGTCTGCAGAAAAGCCTGGTGGTTCAGCCAAGGCGAGATGCTAGGAGTCAGGATCACAGCCTGTGGATTAAGCGAGCGAATAATCTGCGCTCCATCTGCAACCATGGTAGCCAGCTGCGCTCCCGTCCCGTCCCAGTACGGAGGGTTGTATGGTTCATTCCACATCTCGTAATGCGTGATCCTTGTGCCCGCGTGCTGTACCAGCGCGGTAACGAAGGCCTTGAAATAGGCATCTCCGCTATCGACGTCGCTGGGCGGCGCGCAGTCTCCCGCCTGATACGCATCCTTGCAATTGGGATCCGTCGGGTTGGAACTCGCCCATTTGGGAACCTTGGCGAACGTATACATGACGTCCACTCCCATCTGCTGCGCCACGTTCAGCATCGTGTCCAGCGTTGTCCAATTAAAGGTTCCATTCTGCGGCTCCAGATCGATCCACGCTGTCTTCGAGTCCCAAAGCCGCAGATGGCAGATCCCGTTGCCCGGCAGTGTCGAAAAAGTGGTTGGCTGATAATGAGCCTCCATTCCCATGGGGCAGTCCTGCCCGATTGCGGCCAGCGGGAGCAATACTGTGATCAATAAAAATGCGAAAAGAATCAGCTTTGCGGCATTCCTCATTTTCCTGCGCTCCTGTGAATATTGGTTCCCTTGGATCTCAATCGTCATCGCCTTCGTCATCCTGATATTTCAGCATTTCCTGTTCGGTGACAGTCACCGCGGGCGCGGCCACGGCAGTCGGTGCGATCCCGGTGCCGGCCACGCGGATCTGATGCGGGCTGCCTGGATCATCGTCCGTGATGTTGAGTTGTCCCCAACGCGGTCCACCGGCTGAGGGAGTGAATTGAATGCTGATAGTGCAGGAAGCTCCGGGCGCAAGGGCGCCCTGGCAGCTTGAACTCAGAATATTGAAATCTCCGCCTACCAGTTGAACCGAGTTGAAGGAGATTGAGTTCGTGGTTCCCTTGTTGGTAAAAGTCAGGGATTTCGAGCTGGATGTCCCCACTTTCTGCCAGGTGGTGAAAAGGAGGACGCTCGGCACCGACAAGAGCGACCCAATGCCGGAGGCGGTAACAATTTGCGGGCTGGTTTTCGCATTGTCGGTAATCGTAATTGTCGCCGAGCGCGGGCCAGGCCGGGTAGGCAGGAAATTGACCGTCATTTGACAGCTCTGTTGCGGAGGAATGGTCGTCCCTGCGCATCCGGAGATTTTGAAATCCGAGGTATCCCCCGACATCTGCATGCTTTGAATGGTCAGCGACGTGGACCCGCCTGAGTTCAGGATGACCAACGGCTGGCTCAATGGATCAAACGTGTTGGTCACGGTTGAACCGACGAGGTGCTGCCCGAACGTTACGCTGTTATTCACTACCGGGCAGGCGCGTTGCGGCAACAGAAGAGGAAGAGCCGGGGTTTGATTGAAATTGAAACTGTCCATCGTGTCATTGGCGGTGACGTCCCGGGCTCCCAGATTGGGTAATGCGAATGTCTCTTCGATAAATCGCAGCACGCTGGAGAACTCGTATACGGTGTGCGAAATGTAGCCGGGGATGGCGTAGGGAGAGATGATCAGAAACGGAACTCGCGGTCCGAGCCCGTAAAAATCAACGCTGGGGGGAGGGACGTGATCGTAGAAGCCGCCAAAATCATCCCAAACCAGAAAGATGGCCGTGCTCGGCCAGTCCGGTCCCTTCATAATTGCGTTGATCTGTTTCACCGTCCAGTTCTCGCCCAAGCAGGTGGAATGCGGCGGATGCTCGTTGGCGTTGCCGGTCACCAGCCAGCTCACCGCCGGGAGATTCCCCGCTGCTGCATCTTTCACGAACTGCGCATCCGGCACCACGTAATTCCAATCATTGCTGTAACGTATGTGGCGGACATTGTTATAAACCGAGTACTGATAACCTTGGTGGCCGTACGACGGCGCGTAATATCTCCAGGACTGGCCCGCCGCATCGAGCAGATCCGCCAGCGTCTCGAAATCAAAGCAGGGGAACACGTTGGTGATGTTTCCGCTGGTGTCCATCTGTTGCACCGTCATAGTCGAAAGGCTGCTGTCACAGCCCCACGACCAGTCCGCACCCCGCACCGTCGGTGTGCTGATCACGTCGCCGGAGGTCGCTGCAATCGTGTAGAAGTGGTTGGGCAAAGTCGGGCCGTGCAAAGAAGAGAACGCGTTATCCGCCAGCACGAAATGCTGCGCGTACGCAAAATAATTTGGAATGTCGCTCTGTGTCAGCTGGCTGTAAGCCAGCATGTCCCCGTCCACATTGGCCAGGGGAATCAGGTCGAAGCCGTCCATCTTGCCGTTGTCGATGGCTCCAATGGCCCCGTACCACGTGTGGTCAACATCGTGCGGAGTGGCGTCCGGTGCGTGCAGTAAGGGGATCACCTGCCCGGTCGATAACGTCCCTTGCGTCGCCCCGTTCGCCCCGGGATATGTCCCGAAGTAGTGGTCAAAGCTGCGATTTTCCTTGATGATGAAGACAACATGCTTGATGGGATTCTGGGCCCAACTGGAGCTGGCGCCCATGATGAGAGTCAGGATAACCCGGCAGACAAGTCGCTTTACTCCCATGACTTCTTCTTCTTCTCCGACTCATTAAGCGCTTAGGCACACGTACGCCACGTCGCAATCAAGGTTGGAACTGCAAGCTAAGGCTGTGGGATAAAGGGGGGGAACTTCGATCCCAGACCACTGGTAACTCAGGATGACAATGCCCACCGCTGATGTCAAGGCAAATGTCGCAACCAAAGCGAATGTCTTGCACGATTAGAGACTAAAGACTCCATGACATCGATTCCACAAACCCGTTTTGGATTCCCGCAACGCGGGTGTGGTATCAATAGCAGATTCGAATCCCGCACTCGCCATGCCGCTCACGCGAAGGTCTTTCCTGAAAGTCTCAGCCGGCGCAGCCGTGACCTCGATCGGGCTGGAGGCGATGACTGATCCGTCTTCCGACGGCACATGCCAGAAGCTCGCCGCTGACCCGCTGCGCCCGCAATATCACCTTCTGCCGGCGCACAACTGGATGAACGATCCGAACGGCCCCATCTTCTACCGAGGCCGCTATCACATGTTTCATCAGTACAACCCGCAGGGCGCCACCTGGGGCAACATGAATTGGGCGCACGCCACCAGTCCCGACATGATTCACTGGCGGCATGAACCGGTAGCGCTTTCGCCCACTCCCGGCGGTCCCGACCAGGACGGAGTCTTCAGCGGCAGCGCCGTCATGCACCAGGGCAAGCCGACCCTGCTCTACACCGGCGTGCAGCCGCCGCGCTCAGACAGCGAGGCCACTCTGCGAGACGGCGTTCACTCCTGGCGTGAAACGCAATGTCTCGCCGAGGCCGCCGATGACGACCTCCGCACCTGGAAGAAAGCCCCGCAACCGGTGATCGCCAGTCCGCCCGCGGGCCTCGAGGTGACGGGCTTCCGCGACCCCTGCCTGTGGCGCGAAGATGACCGCTGGATGATGGTTGTCGGCTCTGGCATCCGCAACAAAGGCGGAGCCATCCTGCTCTACTCCTCGCCCGATCTTCGAAACTGGAGTTACCTCCACCCCCTGATCGAAGGTTCCTTCAGCGGCAAACAATCCGTCAACCCCGTGGACACGGGAGACATGTGGGAATGTCCCGATTTCTTTTCCGTCGGCGGCAAGCACGTGTTGCTCATTTCAACCATGGGGAAGGTCCGTTGGAAAGTAGGGACGTATGCCCATCAGCGCTTTACGTCCGAAAGAGAGGGAGTCGTAGATTGGGGCTCCTACTACGCAGCCAAAACCATGCTGGACCGGGACGGTAACCGAATCCTCTGGGGATGGATCCCCGAGACCCGGCCCGACGCCGCTCTGATCGCCGCGGGCTGGGCGGGCGTAATGTCGCTTCCGCGCGTGATCTCACTGAGCTCACAAAATGACCTGCAAACCGAGGTGTCCTCCGCAGCGAAGATTCTCCGCGGCACGCACACCCGCGTGCACGGAAATGAAATAAACACTCTGCGCATCCATGACCTGGCGGCGGAACTCAATCTGCAGATCCAAGCGAAAGGCGGGGAATTCACGTTGCGGCTTTATTCTGACAATGGGGACTTCGCCTCGATCGTGTGCTCCAACCGGTCCGGCTCTCGCGAGCTTAGCGTGGACAAAATCAAGGCGCCCATCGCGGGCGATGTCGAATCACCGGTGGACCTCCACATGTTCCTGGACGGATCTGTCCTGGAAATATGCGCCAATGAAACCACCTTCGCGACGGCCCGCGTCTATCGGGTCCCATCCGGCGTTTTGCGTACGAAGTTGGAAGGAAACGCAGAAATCAGCAGCGCGGATCTATGGCCAATGAAGCCGATATCGCCCAACCGCCTCACCGATCCCATATGCTCGTGAGGCGTCCCACCGGCGCAAGGGTTCACTCCGTGTGGCTGGTGCTGGTGATTTTGTTTGGGCTGGCTTGAAACTGCTGGGAAAATCCATCCGGCCCGAAAAAAGTGCTATTCATGTAGCCGGTACATTCTGTAGCCGATGTGTCCGGGCCGGACCCACAATATCTGGTGAGCGCGGCAGGATTCGAACCTGCGACCCATGCCTTAAAAGGGCATTGCTCTACCAACTGAGCTACGCGCCCAACTCTTTCAGTGTAAAGCACGCTCGCGCGTTTCGTAAAACCCGCAAACGGGAAGGAATACGACTCACGCAGCCCCGGACGCATTCGTCCACCAAGGTTTTCGCGAGTCGGTTGCGTGGCCTTCAGACCATGGACGCCACCGGCTTCTCCTGCAGCAGAAGCGCCGTGGCCTGCACGCGCGCATCGGCGTGAAACCAGCGCTGCACCACCCGGTCGCAAAGAAAATTCGCCAGCGACAGCAAGCTCATCCCCTGATGGTGCACCATCCACTCGCGCACCAGTTCATAACGCGGGCTCCCGAAGCGCTTGCGGCCGGCCGTGTAATCGGCCGCCTCGAAGAAACCGTAGGCACCAAACCATCCCAGCGATTCCATCTTGCGCAGGTTGGCCAGCACCGATCTCCGGTCCACACTCAAGGCCAGGAACGTCGCATAGGGAGCAATGATCAAAGGCTCTGAATCCTCTCTCTTCAAGGCCAACTTCGGCACGCCGAATGCCTGGTAATGATAATCTCCGACCGGATTGCGCTTCGCGCAGGCCGATTCCGAAATGCCCCACGGCACTCCCTTGCCCGACGCGTATGCCTGTTGCTCGCGCACGGCCGCTTTCAGGGCGCCATCCAGCAGCGTATTGGGATACGTCTGCATCCAGATCGCAGGCATCATGTACTCGAACATAGTGCCGGTCCAGGAAAGCAGCGCCGGATCACGATCTTCGGTGAGCGGCCGCCCCAGGCGGAACCACGCTTCCTGTGGGATCTCGTCCTTTGCGATTGCGATGAAGATCGCGGTCCGGGGCTCGGTCGCAAGCAGATCGTAATAATAGGGAGCCAATTCCTTCGCTTCCGCGTCGTATCCGATCGACATTAACATCCGCTCTTTATCGAACAGGAAGGAGAAATTCATCGCACTGGCCAGGCGCTCGGCCTCCTCGGCGGTGTGCCGCAGGGTCTCGATCAACCGCTGCGTATTCTTCCCCGCGTCCGCGAGCATACTTCTCAGACGCTCGGCGCTGGCGCGATGACCATTACGGTTCAATTCGCCGGACTGCTCGAGCAAAGATTCCAGGGCCGCGATCAGATCCGGCAGCTTCTCCAGGCGCACCGAGTCGTCGTTGAACTTCATGCCCTCTTTCAGAATCTTTCGCAGATCCGCGAACTCGGGCAACTTCCACGGCATATACAAATTTGCAAGCTCACGCACGGCCTGCACTCTCGCCTTCGCCTGCTCACGGAACCACGCAATCTCCGCGGCATCGGTGTTGCCTTCGGCCTTTGCTTGTTCCAGCGAATCGCCGGCGAAATTCAATATCGAACTGCACCACTCGTTGCCGGAGAGTTCCTCTTCGTAGCGCTTCAATTCACGCTTGGGAAATGCCTTGAATTCGCCCAGCACCCGCAGATAATCCAGCAGACCCTCGCCCAGCGCTTTTGCAAGCAACGGCTGCCGGCAGCGGTCGAAAAGCCCTTGACGCAAGGTCCAAAGGGAGGCCACCAGATTGCCGTTGTCCACCGAAGAAATGAAAAATGGCGGCGCCGCCTCCAGCGTGTGCGTCTTGTACCAGTTCATCAGGTGCCCGCGATGCTTCGGCATGCGCATCAACGTCTGCAAGGTCTTCCGGGTCAGGTCCAGCATTTCCGGAACGGTGAGATATCCAAACTCATTGGCTGCCTGTCGGGCGTTCAACAGCAAACCAATGTTGGTAGGAGAAACCGTGGCTGCCGCTTTTCGCGGCTGATCCTGTACATTGTCGGGAATCAGCCAGTTGTGCTCGCTGGTGGAAAACTCCAGGAAGTATCTCCAGATGTACAGCGCCGACTTCCGCAGCAGCCACTTGTCGCGTTCCGTGAGTTCACCCTCGGGAGCGATGGGACTGCCATTGAGCCAGAGCGCAAAGGGCTGGCTGCAGAACCAGAGCACCAGTACCGGCATCGCTGCCCACAGCGCATGCGGCTTAACCAGCCAGATCAGCAGTCCCAGCCCAACCGCCAGGAAGGGCATCCAGTCGATGTAGCGGTCGATGGGAGTGCGGCGTTTCCCCATCTCCGCTTCCGCCGCTGTTTCCCACTCGAGCAGGCGCTCGCGGGTGACCAGCCTTCGCACCAGAGCGCGCACCACCGCATCGATGGACAACAGCATCTGGTGCGCCAACAGGGTCAGGTTGAGCAAGACAGTCAGGTTGGCTCCCACCAGCTTGCCCAGCGCGTCCATGGCAATTCCCGCCTGTCGCGCCACCAAAGCGCGCGTCACCACGAACACGAACTCTACCCATTCGGGAACGAACATGATGCCCACAGTCGCCAGGGTCCACCACACGGGATGGCCCATGCCGAACCAGCCGAACAGGAGCAGCACAAACGTCGCCGGCTCCACCAGGCTGCGCCGCAGGTTATCCAGGATCTTCCAGCGCGAGACCAGGGAGATGGGGTTCCGGACCCGTGCGCCCGATTCGTCCGGCACCTTGTCCGTGAGCCATTGCACGATTTGCCAGTCGCCGCGAAGCCAGCGATGCTTGCGCCGGTTGTAAGAGCTGTAGTGCGACGGATAGTCTTCGATCACCGCGATGTCGCTGACCAGTCCCGCGCGGGCATACGCGCCCTCGATCAGATCGTGACTGAGCAGCGCGTTACGCGGGAAGCGCGCGTACAAGACCTGCAGCAGGGTATCGACTTCGTAGATTCCCTTCCCGGTGAACGACCCCTCGCCGTATAAATCCTGGTAGACGTCGGAACTGGCGCGGGTGTAGGGATCGAGACCGACCTCGCCGACAAAGATCGCCGCCAGCCGCGACCTGGCGGTGCTGTCTACGCTGATATCCACCCGCGGCTGCAAAATCCCGTATCCCGCCACGACGATGTTGTCCTGGGGGTCGATGATCGCCTGATTCAACGGATGATTGATCGCACCCACCATGCGCTGCGCCGACCCGCGCGGCAACTCGGTATCGGAATCCAGGGTGATGACATACCGCACTTTGGGCAAGATCGCCAAGTTGCCGCTTTTTACCGGAAAGGGATCGTATTTGCCGCGCAGAAATTGATTAAGGTCCATCAGCTTTCCACGCTTGCGCTCCCATCCCATCCAGCCCTTTTCCCGCGGGTTGTACACGCGATGCCGGTGCAGGAATAAGAACGACCCGGCCTTCCTCCTCGCATAGCGCTCGTTCAATTCCTGAATCAATCTCGAGCATAAAACTACCAGTTCGTTTTCTTCCGGCGCCGGTTGCCGTGAATCCGGCAAGTCCGACAAAATCGCGAAATGAATATGCGGGTCCTGGTTCCCGACGTACCGTACCTCCAGTTCTTTCACCAGGTGATGGACCTGCTTCTCATTGAGAAGCAGGGTCGGAATTGCCACCAGGGTGACGCAGTCCTCGGGAATTCCTTCCGAGTAATCCATCTTGGGCAGCATTACCGGTTCCAGCAGATTCGTGGTCAGGTAATTCATCACCTCGACGGCTGCCTGCGAACTGGGAATAGCCAGGATCAGCATCGAAACTAGAATTGTTCCCAGCGGCGTAGTGGGAGGAGTCAACAGCCACAACACGAAAGTGATGATGACGAGCGCCAGCACCGCAATCCCCACCAGCAGAAACCGATCCGGATTGGTGCGCAGCCAGATCCGCACCCGTTCTCCAAAGGTGGGATGGTATGCCACTCGCTGCCGCAGAAGCGGAGCTCCTTCCGCCACCAGATAGTAGCCAATATGCGATTCCCGCAGGCCGATCTTGGGATCGCGGTAAGTCCGCGCTTCCGCTTCGCGCGCCAGCGCCAGCGCTGCCCGCGCAACATCCATTTCGGTGTGATCGGAGCGCAGCGCCATCTGCGCCACTTTCTCGCGGTAGAGATTCTTGGTCTCCGCGTCCATGAACGCGAAGGCGCAGGCCGGGTCCTGCCTCAGGATCCCATCAAACGGGAGCAAGGACTCGATCTCTTCCTTCCAGGAAGCCTGCGAAACATACCGGAAGATGCGTATGTAGGGAGGCAGACGCTTGGAACCGGCCGTGATCGGGGCGCTCACGACCGCTTTCCCGTGCGCCGCAATCGTCTCCAGCAACAGAAGTTCGAGAGACGGCACCAGCGCCCCAACTTCGTGGAATTTGAGCGGAGTATGCTCCTCAAAAGCCTTGCAGAACTCAGTGAACTGTTCCTTGGTGAAGGATGTTTCGACGTGATTCAGAAACCCGAGCGCGATGGCCATGACCCGCGGCAGGATATCGACTTTGTTCGAAACCACGGGTAACGCGGTGTTGCCGCCGAGATTATTGGCTAACGCCCGCGCCGCCAGCAAAAGCTGCTGATCGTTATCCCTCAGCCAGCGGATATCCTCGGAAGGCTTGCCCTTCCCGAAAGCTTCTTTTACCCCTTCAAACAGTGATTCAAATGCCTCACACAGCCTTTCACAGCGCTCCGAGAACATCTCGCCCGCATCGCGGTCTGGAAGCCAGCTTAGATTTGCCGCCAGTTCCAGCGCAGCCTTGCGCAAAGCCTGTGCGTCGCGAGCCCGCTCGACGGGCGCCGATTGCCGTGTCTCCGCGCCGGTCACGCCACCGGTATCAGGAACAATGCCGTTGATCTGAATTTCCGAGCCCATATCTGCCATTCACCGGGTTGCCCC
>Ga0070741_10006328_pt1 | contig 25527 bp, 33 predicted proteins | sample Coa_R1_4_FD_66440 | JGI IMG/M metagenome (GOLD analysis project Ga0070741, IMG submission 66440) | Surface soil microbial communities from Centralia Pennsylvania, which are recovering from an underground coalmine fire - Coalmine... | ecosystem: Environmental > Terrestrial > Soil > Unclassified ... | reverse complement strand
GCACACCAAGTTTGCGGCAGAGGTCTACATTCTGACGAAGGAAGAAGGCGGACGCCACACGCCGTTCTTCACTGGTTACAGACCGCAGTTCTACTTCAGAACAACGGACGTGACCGGAGTTGCGTCATTGCCCGCGGGAACAGAGATGGTGATGCCCGGCGATAACGTGGCAATGACAATCGAATTGATTACGCCGATCGCGATGGAAAAGGGATTGCGCTTCGCCATTCGCGAAGGCGGACGAACGGTCGGTGCTGGCACCATCGCCGAGATCATTCAGTAGCATAAGAAGACACGGGCATTGATGTTCGCCCGTGTTTTTTATTTTGGTTTGCCGGATTTACCGGAGGCATTTAGATGTTGAACGAGAAGATTAGAATCAGACTCAAGGCTTACGACCACCGCGTGCTTGATCAATCGACGACGGAAATCGTCGAGGCCGCTCGCCGCACAGGAGCGCGTGTAGCAGGACCGATTCCGCTCCCGACGGTGAAGAACAAATACACGGTGCTGCGCTCGCCTCATGTCGACAAAAAGTCGCGTGAGCAGTTCGAGATTCGCACGCATAAGCGTTTGATGGACATTCTTGACCCGACGCCGCAGACGGTCGACGCGCTGATGAAGCTGGACCTGCCCGCGGGCGTGGACGTCGAGATCAAGGCCTTTGGAAAAGACCATAAGTAGGTCTTGACTGACAGGCGGAGACGTTTCTGCAGGCTCTGCGATTTAGCGGTTCTAATACAAGTTCAGGATTGCAATTATGGTTAACGGGATAATAGGTAAGAAAATTGGAATGACCCAGGTTTTTGCCGAAGATGGCACGGTTACGCCGGTCACTGTGATTAAGGCCGGCCCTTGCGTCGTTGTTCAGCGAAAGACTGTGACGACCGATGGCTACGAGGCGGTTCAGATCGGGCTGGTAGAGCCAAAGCCGGTCAAGCGCGTGAACAAAGCGATGAAGGGTCACTTTGATAAAGCCGGCGTTCCGCCGGTCAAGATTCTGCGCGAAATTCGTGTTGACGCAGAGTCCGGTGATGCAAAAGTCGGCGATAAAGTTCTGGTCGATCAATTTGCAGCCAATGAGCTGATTGAAGTCATCGGCACCAGCAAGGGTCGTGGGTTTGCCGGGTTCGTGAAGCGTCACAATTTTGGTGGCGGTCGCGATAGCCACGGTTCGATGTTTCACCGCGCTCCTGGTTCGATCGGCGCGTCCGCTTATCCGTCACGCGTTATTAAAGGTGTCAGAATGGCTGGCCATATGGGCGTTGATCGCAAGACTGTTAAGAACCTTCGCGTAGTTGCGGTCGATGCAGACGAGAACATTCTGATGATTCGCGGCAGCGTGCCGGGACCGAATGGCGGTTACCTGTTGATCAAGAAATCGCAGAGATAATGTTCAGAGTAAGTTCAGAGTACAAGCTTTAGCTTGCTTTGAACGGAAAAACGGCAAGTTAAAGCTTGTACTCTGAACGCTCTGAACCAAAGAGGAATTATGCCTAGTGTTGAGGTAAAAAACCTGAAAAACGAAGTGGTCGAGAGTCTCGACCTGAATGACGTCGTCTTTGACGCTCCTTTGAACAAGGCGCTCATTTACGACGCGCTCAAAGCATATCTTGCTAACCAGAGAGCGGGCACGTCCGCGACAAAGACGCGAGGCGATGTCTCTGGCAGCGGCAAGAAATTGTGGAAGCAGAAGGGTACTGGTCGCGCTCGCGTGTCTTCATTGCGAACGCCATTGTGGAAAGGTGGCGGTAACGTCCACGGTCCGCAGCCGCGCGATTGGTCAGTTTCTTTTCCGAAGAAGATGCGTCGTGGCGCAATCAAGTCGGTTTTGTCAGAGCGTTTGCGCGAAGGCAACCTGACGGTTGTTGATCAGTTCAATCTCGAAGATCACAAAACCAAAGCATTTGCATCTGCTCTTGCCGGCCTCGGTTTTGAAGCTGGCAGTGTTCTGGTTGTTGAATCAGGAGAGAATCGCAACCTGGAATTGTCATCCCGTAATCTCAGCGGTGTGACCACCACCAGCAGCCTGGGTTTGAACGTTTACGACCTGCTCAATCACGAGCGAGTGGTGTTGTCGCGAGCCGCGGTCGCAGAGCTGCAGGATTTATTAACTCGATAGGAGGGCCCGAAATAATGCAATCCGTTTGGCAAGTAATCAAAGGGCCGGTAATCACGGAAAAGGCGCTTTCGCTAAAAGAAGCGAGCCAGGATACTGGACAACTTCTGACCTTTCGCGTCGCTACTGAAGCAAACAAACGCGAGATTCGTGAAGCGGTCGAAACGATCTTCAAAGTAAAAGTATCCAGTGTCCGCGTTGCCAATTACAAAGGCAAAGTCGTTCGCCGAGGCAGAACGTTCGGTCGTCGCAACGATTGGAAGAAGGCTTACGTAACGATCAAGGCCGGTGAAAAGCCAGTCGAATACGCGGAAGTGATTTAGGCGGAAATGATTAACAGGATATTAGATGACGAGCGCGTGTAAATCGCTCGGAATCCGCTGGAGCAAGTATGGGTATTAAAAAACTAGCACCGACATCATCAGCGCGACGCTATCAGACATTTCTGACGCGCGATGAGATTTCAACCGACAGGCCGCACAAGGCACTGTTGGAACCACAGCTTCGCTCGAATGGTCGTAATGCTCACGGTCACATCACTGTCAGACGAAAAGGCGGTGGGCACAAGAAGATGTTTCGCATCATCGACTTTAAACGGAACAAGCTCGGCATTCCGGCCAAAGTCGCCACAATTGAGTACGATCCCAATCGCTCGGCTCATATCGCGCTGCTGAACTATATTGACGGTGAGAAGCGATATATTCTGGCCCCGACCGGTTTGTCAGTCGGACAGACTGTGGTTGCCGGACCCGAAGCTGACATCATCGTCGGAAATGCGCTTCCGCTTCGTAACATTCCGCTCGGCACGCAGATTCACAATGTCGAGCTGAGACCTGGTAAAGGCGGACAGATGGTTCGCAGCGCCGGTTCTTCGGCCCAGTTGATTGCGAAGGAAGGCGATTACGCGCAGTTGCGCTTGCCTTCGGGCGAAGTTCGTCGCGTGATCATCGACTGTATGGCGACGATTGGTCAGGTTGGCAATATCGAGCACGAAAACATCTCTCTCGGTAAAGCCGGACGCTCGCGATGGCGTGGAATTCGTCCTCACGTTCGCGGCGTTGCGATGAACCCCGTGGATCATCCGCACGGCGGCGGTGAAGGTAAGACATCCGGCGGTCGTAATCCTGTAACTCCGTGGGGACAGCCGACTCGCGGTTACAAGACCAGAAACAACAAACGAACGGACAAGATGATCGTTCGCCGAGCTAAATAGAGGATAAGTAGAGGCTAAGTAAGGAAGACATATGGCACGTTCGATTAAAAAAGGACCGTTCATCGATCATCACCTGGATAACGCGATTGCCCGAATGAACTCCAATAACGAGAAGCGGGTTCACAAGACCTGGTCGCGGCGCTCGACGATCTCTCCGGATTTCGTCGGACACACGCTGGCGGTTCACAACGGCAAAAAGTTTATTCCGGTTTATGTCACCGAGAATATGGTTGGTCACAAACTGGGCGAATTCGCTCCGACCCGCACATTCAAAGGCCACTCAGGTGAAAAGACCGAGAAGGCAGTAGCAAAGAAGAAGTAGGCACAAGCGAAGCTGATAGAGGATTAGCAATATGGAAGCAGTTGCCATTACACGAAACGCAAGAGGCTCGGCGCAGAAAGCGCGATTGGTTATCGACCTGATTCGCGGACGAAGCGTCAACGACGCGCTGGCGATTCTGACGCACACGAACAAGCGAGCGGCCGCGCCGATCAAGCGAACGCTTGACTCTGCGATTGCCAATGCGGTTCAAAAGGCAGACAAACAGAATATTCTGGTTGATGTTGATGATTTGGTTGTGAAAGGCTGCGAGGCAAACACGGGACGCACCAAGCATATGCGTCGTGTTCGTCCAGCCCCGATGGGACGCGCGTATCGCGAGCGTCGCCATTTTTGCCACATCAAGATCACGTTAACGAACGAGAAAGAGTAAGCCGCAAGTAACGCGCAGGAGTTTTATGGGACAGAAAGTTCATCCATATGGTTTTCGCCTCGGCTACAACCGCGGCTGGCATTCAAACTGGTTCGCCAAGCGCGATTACGGTCCATTGTTGATCGAGGATCTGAAGCTGAAGGCTGACCTGAAGCGTCGCTTCGCTGGTGCGGGTGTATCGCACGTCGATGTCGAGCGCGCGGCGAACAAGCTCAAGATTATCATCCATACTTCACGACCGGGAATCATCATCGGTCGAAAGGGTGCGGAAATCGACAAGCTCCGCGATGAGATCAAAGGCAAAACCGGGCGCGAAGTTCTGGTTAATATCCAGGAGATTCACAAGCCGGAATTGAATGCGCAGCTCCAGGCAGAACAGATCGCGCTGCAACTGGAAAAGCGAATCGCGTTTCGACGCGCAATGCGCAAAGCGGTGGAAAACGCCCAGAGGTTCGGGGCGCTTGGAATTAAAGTGAGAGTTTCCGGTCGATTGAACGGCGCTGAAATCGCGCGTTCGGAATGGTATCTGAACGGTCGATTGCCGCTTCACACTCTTAGAGCAGACATTGATTACGGATTTGCCGAAGCACGAACGACGTTCGGTGCGATTGGCGTTAAGGTTTGGATTTATCGAGGCGACATAATGGGGCAGCGAAAGAGCGTTGCCCCGGTAGTAACAAATGCTCCGGGTACCAGACCGCAGCCGCGTGGCCCGCGGCCGGGTGGTGGTGGAAGACCGGATCGAGATAGAGACAGAGCTTAGGTTGGATTTGGCTCGCGCAAAAAAACGAGCCCGCTTTTTTGGAGATAAATTGTCATGTTGATGCCAAAGAAGGTTAAGTACCGAAAGCAACAGCGAGGTCGCATGTCCGGCAAAGCCGTTCGTGGATCGAGCCTTTCTTTCGGCGAGTTCGGGTTGAAATCACTCGAACCGGCATGGGTCAGCAGTCGGCAAATCGAGGCCGGCCGTATTGCGATGACTCGTTTTATCAAACGCGGTGGGAAAATCTGGATTCGAGTGTTTCCGGACAAACCGATCACCAAAAAGCCCGCGGAAACCCGTATGGGCAAAGGCAAGGGAGCGCCGGAAGACTGGGTAGCAGTGATCAAACCGGGCCGCATTCTTTATGAAATGGAAGGCGTTACACCGGAGATCGCGAAAGAGGCTATGAGACTGGCCGCGGCCAAGCTTCCGATCAAGACCAAGTTCATCTCCCGCCACGATCAGGAGGCAGCATTATGAAGGCTGAAGAGTTGCGCGATATGTCAGTGGAAGAACTGAAAGTTAAAGAGAACGATTTGCGAGAATCGCTCTTTAGACTTCGCTTCCGCCTGGGTCTGGGCGAAACGGACCCGGTTAAAAAGTATCGCCAGGAAAAGAAAGACTTGGCCAGGGTGCTAACAGTAATGCGACAACGGAGCTCGCAGCAGTAAGAGATTTGGGAGCAAACCCAACTTAACGTCGACTTAACAGGGTGTGAAAATGGCAGAAACCGAAGCTAATCAGGCAGGAAACGGAGAGGCAGCGCCGGCGAAGCGAAAGCAGGAACTGGTCGGCACCGTTTCCAGCAACAAGATGATGAAGACGGTTGTCGTCAAAGTAGACAACATGGTGCGTCATGAAAAGTACAAAAAGATCATTCGACGCACATCGAAGTTTATGGCGCACAACGAGCTCGAAGGTGTGAACATTGGCGACAAAGTGCGCATTGAATCGACGCGGCCGCTTTCTGCTCACAAACGCTGGCGCGTAGTCGAGGTAGTTCAGAAAGCAACGAGATAGTTCAGAGTACAAGCTTTAGCTTGCACTCTTTGGAAGAGCAGCCTGAAGGCTGGACTCTGAACATAGAGAAGAGGCAAATCATGATTCAGATGCGAACAATTCTAGAGGTGGCCGACAACAGCGGCGCGAAACGCCTTGCGGCTATTCTGCCAATTGGCGGATCGACGGGATTGAAAGCTTCCCTTGGCGACGTGATCACCGCTTCAGTTAAAGAGGCGTCCCCGGACGGAACCGTTAAAAAGGGACAGGTCGTCAAATGCGTGATCGTGCGCACCCGTAAAGAAGTTCGTCGAAAAGATGGCACGTACATCCGCTTCGATCAGAATGCGGCAGTTTTGATCAAGGCTGACGGCGAACCAGTAGGAACGCGCGTGTTCGGTCCGGTTGCTCGAGAGTTGCGCGAAAAGAAATTCATGAAGATTGTAAGCTTGGCCCCAGAGGTCATCTAGTCGGAGATTGCGATGACAAAAGGCGTTCAAAAAGTAAAAGTCAAAAAGAATGATCAGGTGATAGTCCTTTCGGGTGGCGATTCCGGCAAGCGCGGTCGCGTCCTGGAAGTATTCCCGGACAAACACAAGGTTCGGGTTGAAGGCGTTGCAATGGTCAAGCGCCATCAGAAAGCCGATCCTAGACGGAATATCGGCGCCGGCATCGAAGAGAAAGAGAGACTGATTGACATTTCCAATGTCAAAGTTGTTTGCCCGTCCTGCAAGCGACCGATGCGCGTCGCTCGGGACGTCACCACGGACGGCAAACATACTCGCATCTGCAGAAAGTGCGGCACGAACCTGGGAGAGTAAAGATTAGCCCCGGGAGAGTAAAGATTAGAAGGATCGATTATGACACCGAGATTGAAACAGAAATATAAAGAGCAGATAGCTCCGGCGCTGATGAAAGAGTTCAGCTACAAGAACACCATGGCAGTGCCGAAGCTGGAAAAAGTAGTCCTGAATATGGGACTGGGCGAAGCTCTGCAGAACCCGAAGATTGTCGACACCGCGGCTGAAGAGCTTGGAACGATCACCGGTCAGCGTCCGGTTGTTACTCGCGCAAAGAAATCGATTGCGCAGTTCAAGCTCCGCCAGGGACAGCAGATCGGTGCGACAGTCACATTGCGCGGCGACAGAATGTATGAATTTCTCGATCGTCTGATCAACGTAGCTCTGCCACGTGTCCGCGATTTCCGCGGTGTTTCACCGAAGAGCTTTGACGGCCGGGGAAACTACACTCTCGGTCTGCGCGATCAACTGATTTTTCCTGAGATAGATTTTGGTAAGGTTGAGAAGACTCGCGGTATGAACATCTGTATCGTCACCACCGCGAAAAGCGACGAAGAGGCGCGTACGCTGTTACAGCATATGGGCATGCCCTTCAGGCAGTAATTGAAACTTGATAAGTTTTTAAGAGTTTAGATGGCAAAAAAATCACTTATAGCGAAAGCGAACAGTAAACCAAAGTTCTCCAGCCGCGCTTACAATCGCTGCAAACGCTGCGGTCGTCCACGTGGGTATCTGCGCAAGTTCAACGTATGCCGTATCTGCTTCCGCGAACTGGCGCTTGATGGTCATATCCCCGGAGTGACGAAGTCGAGCTGGTAAGAATTACGCAAGCCGCAAGTCATGCGGCTCTGCAAGGTTTAATCGGTCGCCGGGCGTTGTTTGGCGGCCTGTTTAGGAGCATCTATGACTGATCCGATTGCTGACATGTTAACGCGCATTCGAAACGCGATAGGCGCAAAGCATGCCAAAGTGGACGTGCCCGCATCAAACCTGAAGGTTGAGATCGCGCGCATTCTGAAAGATGAAGGTTACATCGCCGACTATAAAGTCAGCGGCGAAGGGGCGCGCAAGTCGCTTCGCATCCGCTTGAAGTACGGCAGCAAAGGCGAGGCTGTTATCAGCAACCTCGAGCGCATCTCGAAGCCGGGTCGCCGCGTTTATATTGGACGCGATGACATTCGCCTGGTGCTTGGGGGGCTCGGACTCAGCATCATCAGCACTTCAAAAGGCCTGATGTCCGGTCAGCAGGCACGCAAGCAGAACATGGGCGGCGAGCATCTTTGCAACATTTACTAGTTGTACCGGCCGCGCAGGGCCGGTTAAGTGGAGATTGAGTTATGTCACGTATTGGTAAAAAACCAATCCAGATACCCAAGGGCGTCGATGTTAAAATCGATGAGGGCGAAGTGAACGTTAAGGGTCCCAAGGGCCAGTTGAGTACGCCATTGCCATCAGGCGTGACTGCTAAAGTTGATAACGGCAGCCTCCTGATTGAACGCCAGGACGACGAGCACCGTGCGGTTCACGGTCTGGCTCGAGCTTTAATTGCAAATTCAATCAAGGGTGTCACCGATGGCTTCACCAGGCAGCTTGATGTTGTTGGTGTCGGTTACAAGGTAGAGCAAAAAGCCGGAGCATTGCTGTTCAGTTTGGGTTATTCACATCCAATTGAATTTCCAATACCGAAGGGAATGGAAGTCAAACTGGACAGGATGCAGAAGACGATACCGCAGTATCAGACGACGATCAGCATTACCGGAACGGACAAACAGCGTGTCGGTCAGTTAGCGGCCGATATGCGCGGCTTGCGTCAGCCTGATGCTTACAAAGGCAAGGGCGTTCGTTACTCTGAAGAGACCTTGAAGTTGAAGCCGGGCAAGACTGGCAAGTAAGCATGTAGCGTAGGCTTCCAGCCTGCGTACGTTACGGATGCGAGGCGTTTTAAGGTAATCGAACATTTGGCAAATGCGTAAGCTGGCAGCTTGCGCCACATAGTAACTGTGACGGTCGAATAAGACACTCGATAAACGGTGTCCGACCTATTCCCCAGAGCGGGAGCAGGAGAAGAAAATGGCTAGAAGAGCAAAAGCAGACATCAGGCGTGCGGTTCATACCCGAATCCGCAAAAAAGTTTTGGGATCGGCGGAACGTCCCCGACTGTGCATTTTCCGCAGCTTGAATCACATTTACGCGCAGGTCGTGGATGACAAACAGGGACACACTTTGGTTGCTGCATCCAGTACGGAAAAGGATCTTGGCAAAGGCGGCGGAAACATTGCCGCGGCAAAGCGGATCGGCGAAGCAATCGCAAAGCGAGCTATAGACAAAGGCATCAAGCAGGTAGTTTTCGATCGCGGCGGTTATATCTATCACGGGCGTGTTAAATCATTAGCAGAAGCCGCTCGCGAAGCAGGTCTGGAGTTTTAGACGGGTACTGGTCGGCTGAAGGCCGGCGTATCTGATTTCGGAGGTTAGTTTGGAACGAGTTAAATCCGATGGACTCGATCTCAAAGATCAAGTGGTCTCGATCAATCGCGTGACCAAAGTCGTAAAGGGCGGAAAAAACCTGTCCTTCAGCGCTCTGGTTATTGTCGGCGACGAAAACGGCGTGGTGGGCTTTGGCTCCGGAAAAGCCAAGGAAGTTCCGCAGGCGATCCGCAAAGGGATAGAAGCCGCCAAGAAGAACCTGATCCGCGTGCCGCTCAAGGGCAACACCGTCCCGCACGAGATCAAAGGCCGCTATGGCGCAGGAAAAGTATTGTTGAAGCCGGCGCCGGAAGGAACCGGCGTTATCGCTGGCGGACCGGTTCGCTTGATCATGCAATGCGTGGGAGTGCGTGACATCGTTACAAAGTGTCTGGGCTCGAACAACCCGCACAATATTGTGCGTGCGACATTCGAAGGCCTGGGCAGTCTGCGCGATCCGAACGAAGTTGCACGGCAGCGTGGCAAGATTGTTGAAGAGCTCTAATAAAACCAGATAATGGTCGGGGAAGTTATGGCTGACGGAAACAAAATCAAGATTCAATGGTATCGCAGCGCGATCTGCACACCCAAGACACACAAGGTGATTGTGCGCAGTCTGGGGCTGACAAAGCTTAACCAGATCGTCGAGCGCCCTGATAACGAATCGATTCGCGGCATGGTAGCAAAAGTGCCGCATTTGCTGCGAATAATTGATTAGCATGTAGCGTAGGCATCTTGCCTGCGCATGCACGGGTTGTGTGATTTACGTGAAACTCGTGCTCTTCGAAACGGCGCAAGCAAGGATGCGTGCGCTACATCAGACGGAGTTTTTATGGCACTGGGATTAAACAACATCGAAGCGCCCGAGGGCGCTAACAAGTCAAAGAAGCGAGTCGGTCGCGGACCTGGTTCCGGACACGGCAAGACCTCGACTCGCGGTAACAAGGGACAGAAGTCGCGATCCGGCTACTCCGCCAAGAGGGGATTTGAAGGCGGACAGATGCCATTGCAGCGCCGGTTGCCCAAGCGCGGCTTCACCAATATCTTCAAGAAAGACTGGACTGAAGTTAACCTGGCAACTTTGGAATCGCGCTTTGAAGCAGGCGAAGCGGTTACACCCGAAGCCCTGGTTGAAAAGGGAATCGTCAGCAAGATCGCGTCTGCAGGCGTCGTCGTTCTCGGCGAAGGCACGTTGAACAAAGCTCTGACTGTCCGTGTACAGCGTTTCAGCAAAGCAGCACAGGAAAAGATCGCGGCTGCCGGAGGAACGGCGGAAGTTACGGCCTACGGCAAAGCCAAACGAGAGTCGGCTGAAAAATAGGTCGCTGGCAAAATTCAGCCAGGTAAGGTCTCGAAAGACTGCAGCGTCATATTTTGATCTGCCAACCACCAATCAGCACCGCGCGGGAATTAAGCAAACCACTCGGTACTCATTGGTGGTTTCTGCTATTATAGTTTTCCTTACTTTTATTATCGGTGTGGGTCGCCACTCGCGGAGAAGTGCAATATGTTCGAGAATTTCATAAACGCAATCCGAAATATGTTTTCCATTCCGGATTTGCGCAAAAGGATATTGTTTACGTTGGGAATGCTGGCGGTCTATCGCCTTGGCTCTCACATCCGAACCCCAGGTATTGACGCTGATCTGTTAAAACAGCACTGGGAGCAATTGGCAAATTCGCTCCTCGGCGTTCTCGATCTCTTCACTGGTGGTAACCTGCGCGTCGTTTCGATCTTCGCTCTCGGAATTACGCCATACATTACCGCGTCCATTATCCTTCAGTTGATGACCGTAGTGTGGCCGTACCTGAAGGCTCTGCAGGAAGAGGGCGAGCTGGGACGACGAAAGATTACCCAGTACACTCGCTACCTGACAGTGGTGCTTTGCGCGGTTCAGTCATTCTTTATCGCTAACTTCCTTTATTCTGCCGGTGTTGTTAACGAGAACGTCGGCAAGTGGAGCTTCTTCGCAATGACGATGCTGGTTCTGACCACCGGCACGACATTCGTCATGTGGATAGGCGAGCAGATCACCGAACGTGGCGTCGGCAACGGTATCAGCTTGCTGATCTTTGCCGGTATCGTCATCGGTTTGCCACGCGGCATCCAGCAGATCTATGCCAAGATGACCAGCGGTCTGGCAGTAACTGGTATTCTGCTGATGCTGGCCGCAATGGTTGCGATTATTGCGGTGATCGTATTTGTCGAACGAGCTGCGCGTCGCGTCCCGATCCATCTGGCGAAACGTGTTGCGGGTGGACAACAGATCCCGGGAAATCAGTCTCACCTGCCGTTGCGGGTAAATATGGGTGGCGTTATTCCTGTGATTTTTGCCGCTTCGATTTTGGCAGTGCCGCAGACTATCGGCAGCTTCGTGCAGAACGAAAAGCTGACCAGCCTGCTCAGCAGGCTTCACGGCGGACATCCGCTCTATATGCTGATATATGTGTCCGCTATTGTCTTTTTCACTTTCTTTTATGTGACCATTATTTTTCCGGTTGACGAAGTATCGGATAATCTCCGCAAGCACGGTCAATTTATACCAGGTATCCGACCGGGCAAGAGAACTGCGGATTATCTGAACGCCATATTAACCCGGCTGACTACAGTCGGAGCGATATATCTGGCCGTGATCTCGATCATTCCTCAGGTGCTTTTGAACGGATTCAACGTATCGGCTTTACCATGGATTGGCGATTGGCTCGACGCCCTTTTACGCCAAACCCCGCTTACAGCATGGATCACGACCGGAGCTGGCTTCCAATTCTATTTTGGCGGTACTTCCCTGTTGATCGTGGTTGGTGTAGCTATGGACACCGTCGCGCAAATAGAAGCTCAATTGATCATGCGGCATTACGACGGATTCCTCAAGCGAGGTACGCGCATCCGAGGGCGGCGTGGCTAAACCTAAAATAATAGTCCTTATTGGACCGCAGGGCGCCGGCAAAGGGACACAGGCGAACTTGTTGTCCGAACGGCTCCAGTTGCCTCATATCTCGACCGGGGATCTCCTGCGAGAAATCAGTCGACAGGACACGACGCGGGGTCAGGAAGTCAAGGCAATCATTCGTTCTGGCAAACTGGTAAGCGACGAAATTCTGGCTGAGATAATTCGCGACCGCACTCAGTGCGATGATTGTTACAAGGGCTACATCCTTGACGGGTACCCCAGAACAATGCCCCAGGTTGAAAATCTGGAAGAAGTAGCCAGAGACCAGAACAAGGATATTCTGGTAGTCAATATAACGGTGCCCAGAGCGACCTTGTTGCAGCGCCTTTCAGGCAGGTTAACTTGCAAGACTTGCGGACACGTATACAATATTTTGTTGCGTCCACCCAAGTCGGACATGGTTTGTGACCTGGATGGAGGCAGCCTGTTTCAGAGAGCGGACGATGTTCCGGAGGCAATCGACGAGCGATTGCGCATATTTGAGGAACAAACAGCGCCTTTGCTGGATTATTATCGAGCGACAGGGCGTCTGACGCAGATAGACGGCGAACGGGAAGTTGAAGCGGTGTTCAATGAGCTCCTTCAGGTCGTTAGTCAGTAGAGTTATACCGGGGATGATAGTCTGTAAATCACGGAACGAGATCGAGAAGATGCGGCGCGCGGGCGCGATCGTCGGACGCGTGCTTAAAGACCTCAAGACAATGGTCGAGCCGGGTATGGCAACAATCGACCTTGATCGCTATGCGGAAAAAACGATACGCGCCGCCGGCGCCTATCCGACTTTCAAAGGATATCACGGATTTCCGTATTCGCTTTGTATCTCCGTTAACGAAGAGATAGTTCACGGTTTTCCGTCTGAGCGAAAACTGAAGGAAGGCGACATCCTCTCAATAGACTGCGGTGCAACTTTGGACGGCTATGTCGGCGATGCGGCGTTGACCGTCCCGGTAGGAAAGGTAAGCGAAGAAAAAGCCAAGCTGATAAAAGTGACAGAGGAATCGCTCCACAAGGCAATCGAACAGGCTCGCATCGGAAACCGCCTTTTTGATATTTCATACGCAGTGCAATCGTACGTTGAACCGCTGGGTTATACGGTTGTCAGGAACTATTGCGGTCATGGCGTGGGCAAAGAAATGCACGAAGAACCGCAGGTGCCTAATTACGGGCGTCCAGGCACCGGTCCGAAGATTCGCGAGGGGTGGGTTCTGGCAATCGAGCCGATGGTTAACATCGGCACATATAATACAAAAACCTTGAAAGACGGCTGGACGGTCGTGACGGCGGATGGCAAGCCGTCGGCTCATTTCGAGCATACAATTGCCATAACGGCGAATGGCCCTGAGATTCTCACAGCGTTGCCGGTCAACGGATCGGCGTAAGGCTGTGGCGCAGACATTCAGTCTGCGCGGATAACGGAAGAGCCGACTCCGTCTATTCAGTGAATCTCAGCAAGGGCAGACCGAATGTTTGCGAAACTGTCGGGTCATCTGATTTCGGCTATTTTGCGGGATTTCAACATGCGCAGACTGAATGTCTGCGCCACAGCGGCTAAATTTGTCCAAAACGCTTTACAACTATTGACTGTTACTATAGAATTCTCGGTTTGGGTTGCGGTAGCATCGCTGTGTCTATGCGGTATCTGACCAGCGTTAATATCTATGTCAAAAGAAGATGCAATTGAAGTTGTAGCCAGTGTGATCGAACCGCTGCCCAATGCGATGTTTTGGGTCGAGCTGGAAAACAAACATCGAGTTCTGGCGCATATTTCGGGCAAAATGCGGAAGAATTTCATCAAGATTCTTCCCGGCGATAAAGTTCTCGTGGAGTTGTCTCCGTACGATTTGAATCGCGGACGCATCGTCTATCGCTACAAATAAGATTTAGCGCCGGTATCGGAGTCGGAGGAAAAAGTGAAGGTCAGAGCATCGGTCAAAAAGATTTGCGATAAATGCAAAGTTATCCATCGTCGCGGCGTTGTGCGGGTAATCTGCACTAATCCCAAGCATAAACAGCGACAGAAGTAGTATTTTGGTGTCGAGCGGATTGATACGCGGCTCGACGAAATGATTCTGGAGGAAGAATGGCACGTATTGCAGGCGTAGACTTACCGCCGAATAAGAGAGCGGAAATCGGTCTTACCTACATTTATGGCATTGGGCGCTCGCTCTCTCAGACGATTCTGAAGGGAGCAGGCGTGGATGTTAATACCAAGGTTCGGGATCTGACGGACGACGAGCAGAATCGCATTCGCGCGTACATCGATCAGAACGCTGAAGTCGAAGGCGATCTGCGAAAGCATATCCAGATGGACATCAAACGACTGATGGAAATCGGTTGTTATCGTGGGATACGTCACCGCCGCGGATTGCCGGTACGTGGTCAGCGCACGCACACAAACTCCAGGACCAGAAAAGGTCCGCGTCGCGCCACTGTCGCCAAGAAGAAGGCCCCGGGCAAGAAGTAATAATTAGTTTTGCGCGCTTGCCTTTATTTGATTTGGCGAGTCGCGTTTCGATGGGAAGAGTTTAAACTGGAAGAGTAAGATGGCAAAACAAGCAACCAAGGCACCCGCCGGAAAAAAGAAAGCTTTCAAGCGCAAAGAGAAAAAAGTTGTACAGCAGGGCATCGTGCATATTCAGGCCTCGTTCAACAACACATTGATCAGCATCACCGATCTTCAAGGTAATCTGGTTACACAGTCCAGTTCGGGCGCGCTTGGATTTCGCGGGTCGCGAAAAGGAACACCGTTCGCCGCTCAGCAGGCCGCAGCCAAGGCTGCCGGTATCGCTAAAGATTCAGGAATGAATTCCTGCGAAGTCCGTGTAAAGGGACCAGGATCGGGACGAGAGTCCGCTATCCGAGCCATCCAGATTGCCGGAATTGACGTTCGGGCAATCCGCGATGTTACACCGATCCCCCATAACGGTGTGCGTCCGCCAAAGAAACGTCGCGTTTAATTTTTTATTTAGGACCCGCCCGAAAGGGCGCAAAGGAAGAAGGGCCAGTTTCATTGGTCTGTAAACTTTTACTTCAGAGTAGGAGAGATTAGATTGGCAAGATACAGAGGTCCGGTGTGCCGTTTGTGCCGCCGCGAAGGTGCAAAGCTTTTCCTAAAAGGTGATCGCTGCTTTAAAGCTTCCTGCCCGATTGAAAAACGTGGCACCCAGCCACCAGGGCAGCATGGCAAAGATGCTAGACGTGCAAAACTGATCGGATACGGTGAACAGTTGCGCGAAAAGCAAAAGGTAAAACGAATTTACGGAATCCTCGAGAACCAGTTCCGGGGATACTACGAGCGCGCTCTGCGTCAGAAGGGCGTCACCGGCGAACAGCTCCTGGCACTATTAGAGCGACGGCTGGATAACGTTGTCTTCAGGCTCGGTTTTGCGCTGAACCGCTCTCAGGCTCGCCAGTTTGTGCGACATGGTCACATAACAGTCAACGGCCGGAAAGTAGACATCCCTTCATTTCAGGTCAAGGTTGGCGACGAGGTCTCCATTAAAGAGAAGAGCGCAAATAATGTTCATATTCAGGGCGCATTCCAGACGGCCAGCGGACGCGGGCGTCCGGCCTGGCTTGAGGTAGCTGATCAGACAAAACTGGCAGGACGCGTTAACAGCCTGCCGCGTCGAGAGGATATTTCGCAGAATATTAATGAGCAACTCATCGTCGAGTTGTATTCGAAGTAAAGCAACATAAGGAACAGCATGACCGCTGGTTTTCACGAGCCAACGGACGGGCTGTTCGTTTTGTGCTTTCTTTCGCGAGGAGAGAATGGAACAAACTACTTTGTGGAAGGGTTTTCAGAAGCCGAAACACTTAGTCCCAGACAGCGAGACCATGACCGACAAATATGGTCGGTTCTACGCCCAGCCGTTCGAGCGCGGGTTTGGAATCACTATCGGTAACAGTCTCAGGCGCGCCTTGTTGTCTTCGATTGAAGGCGCCGCGATAACCGCGGTAAAGATAGAGGGCGTGCTGCACGAGTTCTCGTCTATTCCCGGTGTGGTCGAAGATGCGACCGACATCATTCTTAATCTAAAGCGAATCCCGTTCAAAATGCACGGAGATCGCCCCGAGACTATCCGTGTATCACGGGAAACCGCCGGACAGGTTAAATCGGGCGACATCGAAGTGGATTCCGGTGTCGAGGTTCTTGATCCCGATATTCACATCGCCACCGTTAGTGAAGGCGGCGCGCTTCACATCGAAATGCGAGTCAAAAAAGGCAGAAGCTATATTCCTGCAGACCGTAATTTCGACGAGGATTTGGCCGTCGGTTATATTCCGGTAGATAGCGCCCATTCACCAGTGAAAAAAGTCAACTATATCGTCGATGCTGCTCGACTGGGGCAGGACACCGACTTTGACAAGTTGACGCTGGAAGTCTGGACGAACGGAAGCGTCCGACCAGCCGATGCAGTCGGCCTTGCCGCAAAACTGATCAAGGATCACATGGCGATCTTCATCAACTTTGAAGAAGAGCCAGAAGTCGTCAGTCGCGACGTTGCGGATTCACGTCCGGTGTTCAACGAGAATCTGGACAGATCGGTTGACGAGCTCGAGCTCTCGGTCCGTTCGTACAACTGCCTGAAGAACGCTGAAATTCGGACGATCCGCGAGTTGGTCCAAAAGAGCGAAGCTGAAATGCTCAAGACAAAAAATTTCGGTCGTAAATCATTGAACGAAATTAAAGAAATCCTGACATCGATGGGACTCGGCCTGGGCTTGAAACTGGATGACCAGGGAAACGTAATCGGTCAGGAATAGTGTTGTAAGAAATCGACGGACCTCCATCGGGTCCGTCTTTTAATTTGTCCTAATTTTATCTGGAGAAGGTCATGCGACATCGCGTTGCTCATAGGAAACTAGGCCGGACGTCATCGCACCGGCGCGCATTGCTTCGTAATTTGTGCACCTCGCTTATTGTGCACGAGCGGATTATCACCACTTTGCAAAAGGCCAAAGAATTACGGCCGTTCGCGGAAAAGGCTATCACTCTCGGTCGTCGCGGCAGTCATGCCAATACCGAACCGGCCGCGGCCGTTCACGCGCGCAGGACCGCAGCCGATTATTTCATCGGTGGTCATGCAGAGCGAAAGCAGAGAGCCTTCAGAAAGGCTTCACTGCAAATCGAGCCGGCGACAGGCGGAGTGCAGGCGCTGGACAAGTTGTTTGATGAGATTGGACCCCGCTTCGCCGATCGAAACGGTGGATACACTCGTATCATCAAACTGGGTTATCGCAAAGGCGATGGCGCCGAGATCGCATTGATCGAATTGATCGGCAGTGAAGTTGCTCCGACTACAGTTAAGGAAGAGAAATCGGCTGCAAAGGGGGACAAGAAAGCCAAAGGTAAGGACAAGGGCGAAGAGAAAGTAGATAAGAAAGCTAAAGGCAAGGGCGCAAAGGAAACCACGAAGGAAGAAGAGAAGCCCGCAAAGAAGACCAGAGCAAAGGCTACAGCCAAAAACGAAGAAGAGCCCAGGTCTGAAGAGAAGCCGGCCGCAAAGCGCCGCAAGAAGAAAGAGACTGAAGAGAGTTAGTCTTTAGACTGGCCCTCTGAAACTGGTGCCCCAACCCAAAGAAAAGGTTTAGGAATGGGCGGTTGGGGCTGTTTTCTGTAACATACCTGTTCAAGTAACTGTGCTGGCAGTTTGCACTTTTGGAAATCCACAAATGAACCAAAAGGAAATTAGAGAGCTGATCGAGCTGGTTGCAGAGAAAGAGTTCGCCGAATTCGAAGTTGAGCGGTCTGGTTTTCGGATGAGGATCAAGCGCAGCTCCGAACACGTCAACCATGTTGCGCCGGTTGTATCGTCTCAGCCGCATGTGCTGGCTCCTGTTCCGCCGCCACCGATCGAGTTCCCAACGCCCGCGCGTCATCAGGCGCCTGTGGTTTCCGAGCCAAAGAAGAGCGAGGCGGACCAGGATGCCGATCTCCATCAGATCAAATCCCCGATAGTCGGAACGTTTTATCGCGCCCCGAGCCCCACGTCACAGCCGTTCGTAAAAATCGGGGACAGGGTCGAAAAGGGAGCGGTCCTTTGCATCGTGGAGGCGATGAAGCTGATGAACGAAATTGAATCGGAGGTCTCCGGGACGATCGCTAAAATCTACGTCGAGACCGGGGTGCCAGTTGAGTATGGCCAGGCGCTCTTTGGAATTAAGATATCGTGAATTGAATACTGGGCATCGTGCCAGGAACCGCGGGCTGATGCTCCGCACATAATTTCTGATCTCTTCTTATTATGTTCAAGAAGATTCTTATAGCGAATCGCGGTGAGATTGCCTGCCGTATCATCTGGACCTGTAAAGAACTGGGCATCAAAACTGTAGCGGTTTATTCCGAGGCTGACGCTGACGCGCTACACGTTAGATTCGCCGACGAGGCGATCTGTATCGGTCCTCCGTCTTCAGCACAAAGCTATCTGAATATACCTGCGGTCATCAGCGCGGCCGAAGTTGCGAATGTCGATGCCATCCATCCAGGGTATGGCTTCCTTTCTGAAAATGCTTATTTCGCGGAAGTCTGCGAGGCTTGCAACATCAAATTCATCGGGCCGACACCTGAACAAATCCGAATGATGGGTGATAAAGCCCAGGCCAAAGATACAATGCGCAGTCTTGGCGTCCCGGTCACGCCAGGCAGCGATGGTGTAGTCCGAAGCGAAGAAGATGCGCAGGAAATAGCCGCAAAGATAGGCTATCCGGTAATTATAAAGGCTTCTGCTGGCGGCGGCGGGCGCGGTATGCGCATCGTGACAAAAGCGGAAGACGTATTGGGCGCTTACCAGACAGCAAACCACGAAGCAACCACAGCGTTTGGCAATGGCGATGTTTATATAGAGAAATACATTACAAGCCCGCATCACGTTGAAGTCCAGGTAATGGGCGATGAGCACGGCAACGTCCTTCATTTCGGAGAGCGCGAATGTTCTGTCCAGCGCAGGCATCAGAAACTGCTGGAAGAGACACCTTCGCCGACGTTGACTCCGGAATTGCGCAGGAAAATGCATGAAACGGCTGTCAACGCGTGCAAGAAGTTTGGTTATATCGGTGCGGGAACGATAGAGTTCCTGGTTGATGACGATCAGAACTTCTATTTCATGGAGATGAACACTCGCATTCAGGTAGAGCATCCTGTGACTGAAATGGTCACGAATTCAGACCTGATTCGAATGCAGATCCGCGTTGCGGAAGGAGCAGCGCTTGGTTATAAGCAGGAAGACATTATCTTCAGCGGTCATTCAATAGAATGCCGAATCAACGCCGAAGATCCTGTCAGATTTACCCCAAGCCCGGGCCGAATCACGGCACTGAACCTGCCAGGTGGCCCCGGAGTCAGAGTCGATACGGCCGTCTATCGTGATTATGTTGTCCCGCCGAATTACGATTCAATGATTGCGAAGATAGTTGTTCACGCGCGCCGGCGCGATATGGCGATTGCCAGAATGAAACGCGCATTGGAAGCGACGATAGTAGAGGGAATCAAGACAACAATTCCCGTTCATCTCAGGATTCTTTCCGACTCGGACTTTATGGCCGGCAAATACACCACAAAATTTATGGAACGATTCCACCAAGCCAACGGCAAAGGAATGGCCTGATCTAATCAGCAGCCTCGTCAGGTTTGACAGTCTGATTCCGAAAAAAAGCCCGATGCAAACGTTGTTGCACCGGGCAATTTCCTTTTTTGGGTCCAATATGGACTAGAAGTAAAGCTTCAATCCAAACTGGATGATGCGCGGATCGTGGGTACTGGTGATCTGGCCGAATGTGCCTGCGGTGAAACTCGTGCTCACATTGAGGAAGTTAGTATGGTTAAACGCATTGAACATCTCGGTCCTGAACTGCAGTTTCACATCCTCTTTGATCGTGAAGAATTTCGCCAGGGAGAAATCCCAGCGCCCAAAACCCGGACCCAATATAGTGCCGCGTCCGGCGTCACCTGGGCGGTGCACTGTTCCAGGAACCAGGGCAAATGCATTTTTGTCGAACCATTGTAACAGCGTTCCTGGCGCGTTATTCGGATCGCTAATCTGATCCGGTCGTCCTCCGGCTGCGCTTGTGCCAAGGAAACCGAGACCAGCTGGATCAAAACCGGAGGTGGTTGCTGTCAAAGGGAGGCCGGAGGCATAACTGGTGATACCAGAAATTTCCCAGCCGCTGAGCGCAAGTCCTTCTACACCTTTCGCACCTCTAAAGAAAGGCAATTCGTACACGTAGTCGACGGTCAGGATATGGCGACGGTCAAACGACGCCGGACCATACTCTGACGCTCGATCATACACGTTTTGGGGAGCATTGCTTCGGTCGCTTTGGTTGTCTGTCAGGTTGTGAGACCACGTATAGGCAGCCTTTATCAGGGAGCCGGCGCTGAATCTCTTTTCAACCGACATCTGCATCGAGTTGTAATTGGAGTTGAACCAGTTTTCCAGCGAATTAATTGCGACGTAACCCAGGAATGGACGAATCTGGTTAAGCTTGTTTGTGGCCGCGCCCGCCGTTACCGCAGTGCCAGCAGGAGCAAGTCCTGCTGCGACAGCCGCGCCGGGGGGAACCTCATTGAGATCGACGATTCCCAGCAGATGAGTGCCTTTTGATCCGTAGTAGCCAACCTCAACGATGAAATCTTTCTTAATCTCGCGCTGAAGATCAAGACTCCATTGCTGGATATATGGGACCTGGAAATCTACTGGCGTTGCGTGCAGGGTCAGGGGAGCCGCTGATACTGACGCCAGTACCGAGCCAGGATTTGCGAAATTCGTGTTGCTGATGCTGATGTTGTTAACAAACGGCGGATTGGCAAAAATGTTCTGCTCGAGCGTCCCAAACAGGGTTGTGTCATAACTCAACCCGTAGCCACCGCGGATCGAGGTCTTCGAGTCCTTGAATGGATCCCAGGCGAAGCCGAAAACCGGCGCAAAAGCTTTATAGTTTTCCGGTCCGACTTTATTGCCGAATGGTGAGTTTACGCCGGCGATGATGATTCCGTTGAGCGGGTCGCAGGGGGAAACACACGGCAGTTTATTTCCGCTGGCATCAATGCCCACCGCGTGGGCCGGATTGTACAGTGCCGGATCGAATGTTGTCAGCTCGCCGTTTTTATCAATAGGTTGACGGAACATCGAGTAACGAACACCCATATTCAGCGTCAGGTTTGACTTAATGCGCCAGTCATCCTGGAAATAGAATTCGTGCTGGCGAGCTCTGATGTCAGGAGTTATATCTTCAGAAGCCTGTGTGAATGTTGCCACATTACCCAGCAGGAAATTTGCCCATCCCTGTTGTTGAGCCAGAGTACCGGCAGTAGTACCGTCATTGGAGCGCGAGGTTGAAAAAGCGTAAGTTCCCACGTTGTTCCCCGCCGCATTTTCTGTCTTCTGGTAGAAATTGAGGCTGAGTCCGAACTTCAATGTCTGTGCTCCAACGATCTTGGTCACATTGTCAAAGATGTTGTGATTGCGGTTGAAATCACGGTATGGACCAAACCCGGCGATGGCGCTCATTCCATTAGATATACCCGGCACACGGTTCAGCGTCGATTTGAACGGCAGCGTGACCTGAATATCAGGTGAGTTGACCGAAGCTTCCAGTCCTGTCGTATCGCTGATGATCGCGCCGTAAGAGAAGGCGTAACCGATCTCATTCAGAAATGTGGGACGAAATGTCTGAACGCTTCGCAGGACAAGGCTTCTTCCCGGCGAATTGGTCTTTGTCGTAGCAACGCCGGGCAGAACGTCTCCTGTAAACAGCCCGCCCGGCTCAATGGTCGGAATTGAATCGTTCAAATAGCGGCCAGAAAGGCTGACTTTGGAATTGAAGTTATGGTCGATGCGAATCAGATCTTGTCGATGATTGAAAATGCTCTGAACCGGAGTGATCAACCTGTTCGGATCAGCGGTGGTGCCCGCATTGGGAAGCGGCAACTTGCTATATATATCCTTAATATACTCAGCCGCGATTGGGTCGATGTTCGATATAGTGTTGGAAGATGGACAAGTTGTTACTCCAGGCGAGACCGTAGTGATGGGCCCCGTGCAAACCTTAGTCGCAAAGATGCCCTGTCGTTCGTTAGCTGTCGGCACATCGGCAGTAAACGTTCCGTACGTGATGATCCGGTGATATTCCTGGGAAAAGAAGAAGAACGTTTTATCTTTACTGTCGTTATAAACACCGGGAATATACAACGGTCCGCCGATCGTATACCCGAAGTTGTTGTACCTCAGCGGCGGTCGCTTGACATTTGCAAGATTGTTGAAAAAGTTATTAGCGTTTAACGCATCGTTGCGGAAGAATTCGTACGCATCACCATTAAACTTGCTCGTTCCTGATTTTGTGATTACGTTAACCTGACCTGCCGCGTCTCGTCCATACTCAGCGCTGTAGTGGTTGCGCGTGACCCTGAATTCAGCAATTGCGTCGATGCTCGGGGTGTTCAGCAATGTCAGATTCGATCCGCGGTCAATATTGTCAGCGCCATCGACCGTGTAACTGTTCTCGCTGGTTCTTCCTCCGTTAATCGCAAACGATACGGTATTAGTCTGACCAGAAGGATTGGTCGTTCCGATGAAGAGCTGATCGCTTGATCCGTTGCTCACACCAGGCATAAGTGTTAACAACTGCAAATAAACCCGGCTGTTCAACGGCAATTCTTTTACTTCCAGGTTAGAGACGACCGTACCTGAGGTCGCTGTCTGCAGCTCGACCTCTGTCGATGCTGCCTGCACAGTTACCTCTTCGTTGACCTGACCGACCTGCATTGCGGCGTCAATTGTCAAATGATCATTGACGTTCAACTCAATCCCGGTCTTCACAAATTTTTTGAAATTTGCCGCTTCGACGGTAACCGAATAATGACTTACCGGCAGCAGAGTAGCCGTGTACTCGCCATTCGAATTTGTCGTCACTGTTCTAACAACGATGTTCTTATCTGTATCTCTGATCGTGACATTTGCACCGGCGACAGCGGCGCCGTTGGAATCTGTTACTGTTCCCACTATGGTACCAGTTACGTTTTGACCGAATGTTTGCGTCACAGCCGAAAGGCTGAGAGCCAAACAAACAGCCAGTAATATCTGGATGCCCAGTTTTGACATCTTTTTCATAGATTAACTCCAATCACAAAGCTTGGTCTCACTCAAAACGGTTCGACGGAGATAACCCGCCGACTTTACTGATCGCAATTGATTCAGCTCCGCACACAACCGACTGCTGACCTCCATGCGGGACTCCAAGACAACAATCCGATTGCTGCTTAACTAACTGCTGGCCGCGAAAGAATTCTGCTGGAATGATTGAGCCAGTCCTTTAGATCAGAACGATCCTCATACTTCGGCTGACCCTTACGATAAATGCGCAACAACGACGACAATTTTAAGAGCCGATCTGATGTTCCCCCAGATCCATAACGATCCGGTACCGGTCACCTCGCATAACTGAATAGACCAATTCGAATGGCTCGCCGCTCGGAACAAATGTAACTCGTTCTCCAGCCAGTCCCGGTGATCCCTCTGGAACCTTCAACTGTTTTGCCTCTTGCGGGCTCAACAACACGGCATAATGAAGTTCTTTCGCGCGCGAGGCTATAACTCCATATTTGCTTTTGAGAATTTCGTATAACGATACTGTCTCAAAATTTTCGTTCAGGAGATCTGGCGCAAAGCGCAGGGCAACAAATGCTGTCTGAATTCCCATCGGTTCCCCTTGAGCCATTCGCAATCGTTTCAGTTCAAGTACTTCTGTTCCTTCGGAAAGTCGCAGTTTCTCCGCCACATCGTTTTCTGCTTTGACCATCTGCTGTCTCAAAACCCTTGAGCTCGGTTGAAGTCCATAACCGCTCATCTCTTGTGTAAAACTGGTGAGCTCGCGTGGACCCAATTCGATCTTTGGCTCAGCGACAAATGTTCCGCGGCCCTGTTCGCGTCGAACCAACCCTGACGACACCAGCTCGTTCATAGCCTGTCGAACAGTGGCCTTACTTACTCCAAAACTGGCGGCGATCTCGTCTTCGGCCGGCAGACGATCGTGAGCCTTAAACGTGCCTCCCTTGATCTGATCGATCAGAATAGTCCTCAACTGATAATAAAGCGGTATGGGAAGATCCTTATTTAGGACGCCAGCCTGAATTTTCATTATTGCTTTTGCTGAGAAAACTTTATTATTCGATTTAAGAGGTGCTCATAATAACAGGTCTTCCGTAAGACATCAACACTCTTGTGACAATGTTGTGGCAATACGGGCCAGTTTTAGGCCCGAGCTCGCGTAAATAGCTGAAAACTCTGAATTCTTAAATTTGTTTTTGGGCAGTTTAACGCACATACCTATTTGTTATCGATCTTCACAGGTGGGCATGTGAAGACATCTCGACAAATAATGTAAGATTCTAATTGGTCCTGTTGATATTGATTCGGTAAAGATGGACGAAGAATGAAAATCCTTGTTTGTGACGATATTTCCTCGGCAGGAACCGATCTGTTTCGCCAAAACGGATTTGAAGTGAACGAGGCTGGCAGCCTCAAGCCAGAACAACTCGCAAAGATAATAGATCAATATGACGGATTGATTGTTCGCAGCGCCACAAAAGTTCCTGACACTGTTTTGAATTCTACAAATCGATTGCGCGTGATCGGCCGAGCCGGAACCGGAGTCGATAACATCGACACGCGTGCTGCAACCCGACGCGGTATTGTCGTGATGAACGCCGCGCAGGGAAACACCATAACAACGGCGGAGCATACCATCGCGATGTTGATGTCAGTAGCTCGGCTGATACCACAGGCTACCTTGTCGTTGAAAAACGGCAAATGGGAGAAAAACAAATTTGTCGGAGCCGAAGTCAACAGCAAGACTCTCGGCATCATTGGAGTCGGAAAGATCGGAGCGGTGGTCGCATCGCGCGCTATGGGACTGGGCATGCGCGTGATTGCTTTTGATCCGTATCTTTCCAATGAAGCCGCTGCGAAAATTGGCATCGAGCCGGTTTCACTTGATGATCTCTATGCTCGTTCTGACTTCATCACGATTCATACTCCAATGACAGCGGAGACCAAAGGAATGGTAAACCGCGACGCATTCGCAAAGATGCGTGATGGTGTGCGCGTTATCAACTGTGCTCGGGGCGGCCTTATTGATGAGGAAGACCTGCTTGCGGCATTAAATACCGGTAAAGTGGCCGGCGCCGCGCTGGATGTATTTGAGCAGGAGCCTCCACCTGCAAATCATCCCTTGGTGATTCACGAACGAGTCATATGCACCCCTCATTTGGGAGCCTCAACCGAAGAGGCCCAGGTCGGGGTGGCAGTGACAGTCGCGGAACAGATAATCGATTTCCTGCTCAATCAAACTGTGCGAGGACCGGTTAACGTTCCCGCATTGAATTCGGAACAGCTTCGACTTATTCGGCCTTATTTAAGTTTAGCCGAGTCAATCGGCGATTTCTTCGGCCAAGCGTTTGGTCACAGCATCAGCGAGATTACGGTCGAATATAGCGGAGACGTTG
>Ga0070741_10006327_pt1 | contig 25535 bp, 21 predicted proteins | sample Coa_R1_4_FD_66440 | JGI IMG/M metagenome (GOLD analysis project Ga0070741, IMG submission 66440) | Surface soil microbial communities from Centralia Pennsylvania, which are recovering from an underground coalmine fire - Coalmine... | ecosystem: Environmental > Terrestrial > Soil > Unclassified ... | reverse complement strand
CACTGACCAAGTCGTCGAGAGATTGCGGAGCGCGCTGCTTGTCGAGCGTGTACTGCGAAATCACCGAGCGCATGGTGAACAGGTCATCTTTGAGCACGGCCTCGCGCGCCCGCAGAATCGAACTGCTGTAGATGGGCGCCGCGATGGAGACGAGGATCAGGATGATGCTGATGACGATCATCAGCTCGATCAGCGTGAATCCCCGCTGGCTGCGGGATCGCTTATGGAGAAGCGCTACCATTCCGAATACTTGCTTCCGTCCAGGGAAGTGCCCTGGGACTTGGTGTAAACATCAAAAACGTTCTGCCCGCCCCAGGAATCGGAGGCAGGATCGTCCTGCGTAGAATGCAATCCCCACTCTTTGTTTCCGGTCATGGGATCGACAGGCACGCGGCGCAGGAACCGCACCTTCTTGCCGGCAACGTCCACGCCGTTGACCAGCGTGTCCAGATCCGGGGGATAGCCATCGCTGCCCACCTTGGTTTGGAAGGCGCCACGGTCGGCCGCGTCTTTATAGCGATCGATGGCGTCGCGCATCTCCCACAAATCGGCGCGCAACTGATGCTCGCGCTCCCTTTGAATTTGCAGGCGGGCCAGCGGAACCGCGGCCCCGGTCAGGATCATCAGGATGGTGATCGCAACGATCAGCTCAATTAGGGTAAATCCGGCGGCGCGATGCCGCGCCCAACCGCTCATCCCTTGCGGATTTCGCACTCCTGCCACGGCAGAATTAGAACGCGGAGGAACTCTGACCTTGCACATGCTCACAATCAAATTTTAACCGAAACCGGCGGCCTCGCGCTTTGTCACCCTCTAATGAACGCTGATCGTGCCCTGCGCGGTGCTGACCGGAATCGCCTGGTTCGAGGCATCGCGGGCCCCACCCCGCGTAATCGCCAGGGTCGAGTTGCCGGGCGCCTTGGCCAGGAATGTCAGGGTGAAGATCGTGCCCTGTCCCGACACTCCGCCCGCCCCAGGCGGCCGCGTGGCCGTTACTTGCAAGGTGCCGGTCGTATTGTCGTCGCGGTTGACCAGCGCCACGGGTTGGCCGTCGCTGGAGAGCAAGCCGCCATTCGAGACATTCACGACCTGCAGAGTCTTGGGGTCATACGAAACCTGCACGGGGACGGAATATACGTTTTGCGCGCCGTTCATGGTCACGTTGACGGCGAAAGTGGATCCCACGGTGGGAGACACGGTGGCCGGATCGAACGAGAGCGCCGGTGGCCCGCTCGGAGGCTGCTGTGGAGCTGGATTGATCGAAGGTTGCGTTGCCGGTATTGGTGTTCCGGGCTGCTGGGGGGCAGGATTCGATTGCAGCGGAACCGGCTGCGCTCCCGTGCCTTGGACTGGATTCGCCGTACCTACAGGGCGCGCGGGACCACCGCCATTCGCGACATGCAACTCGATAGCGTTCGCGGTGCCTACATCCAGGGGCCGCTCATTGAACTCGTTGACTTCGGCGCTGCGCACGATGTGCGGCACCAGAGCGAACACGATTTCGTCGTTCACGTGCTCTTTGTTCTCCTGGGAGAACAGGTAGCGGATGATAGGAATCTGCGCCAGCCACGGAATGCCGCTCAGCGCCTTGGTGTCGGTCTCGTCAAAGATTCCGCCCAACAGGTTGACTTCGCCTTCTTTCAGGCGGATCTCGTGCTCGATTTTTCTCTGGCCGATAACCGGCTGGTTGATGCCGCCGATGTTGGTCTGCGACACCACGGAAGAGACATCCAGCATCAGCTTCATGCTGACTTCGCGGTTGGCATGCACGTGCGGCGTGATGTCAATGTTCACGCCCACATCGAGGTACTGGAACTGGGTGTTAACCAGCGGGTTGATACCCACGCCGCCGATGCCCGGCTGGAACGAACCTGTGGCCACGGGTACGCGCTGTCCGATCTTGAGCGACGCCTTCTGACCGTCAAGCGAACGGATCTGCGGGTTCTGAATGATCTTGGTGGTGTTGTCGCTCAGCAGCGCAGTTGCAGTCGCTTGCGGAATCGTAACCACGAAGTCAGTGGCCTGCAGGTTGCCCAGGCGGTTCAGGTTGATGGTATTGGTCGAACCTGTGCCGTTCGAGTTCGTATTATTACTATTGTTGTTGTTTGAGGAATTCGTAGTGGTCAGATTATTGTTCAGGGCGACGCTGGCGCTGGTCGGAGGATTGATGCCGAACTGGCGCATCTTGTCGCGCGAGACCGACATGATCGCGACTTCGACGACAACTTCGGGACGAGCCTTATCGAGATCGCCTACCAGTTTTTCCGCCAGGGCGATCTGGTCGGGGGTGCCGCGAACTACGATCGCACCTTGCGAGGGCAGCGGCTGCACGCGGCTGACTTCCAGGATTGTACGGAGCGTGTTCACCACGTCGGTCAATTCGGTTTGCGCCGAGAGATTCGACAGATAGAACGTCTTGATGACGCTCTGCTCAACTTCCTTGCGCTTCTGCAGGGTATCGGCGGCGACGAAGATGGTGTTGAGCGTGACCGGCCGCCAGAAAGTCTTCGATTCGAGAGCAACGATTTCCAGGGCTTGCTGGAGCGTGACACCGTTCAGTTCGATACGAACCCGCCGGGAGGTGTAATCAGGATCAAAAAGAACATTAATGCCGGCCAGTTTTCCGACGGTTTCGTAAATGACCTTGGTGTCTTCGCTCAGCTTGAGCGTGATCGGAACGTTGGTGATGGGGGCCAGTTCAACCGGGCCACCCGCCTGTTGGACGCGCTTGGCAAGCGAATCCTGGGAGCGAAGGCCGGACTGCGGCGCGGTGCCCTTGCCTTCCTCGATCATCAACTGGGTGCGCTTGACCTCCTGCTGGGCCACGAAGCTGGAGGGGTCAATTTCGACGGCGCGCTGGAATTCCGCCAGCGCCTCCGGCAGCTTGCCGGCGTCACGAAGCAGGTGGCCGCGGTGGACATGCGAGGCGGCCGAGAGGAACTTGGTGCGCTCAAAAGCGGTGCGATACCAAAGCTCCTTGGGCTTCAGGTCGTAGGCTTGTTTGTAAAATTCGTAGGCGCCTTCGTAGTTCTGGCGCGCTTCGGCGTCCTTGCCTTTGTTGTAAAGGTCTTTAGCCTTGTCGGCGGCGGCCGGTAGTGCGATGGTCAGCACTGCCAACGCCAGCACCAACGGGCGGGTCAGGCGTCTCATACCGTTCCTTCCAAAGAAGTTGCGTCCATGGGGGCAGGGACTCAGCCTCTTCCCTGACCTGCTTTCCAAAACTACATAGGCGTGAGCTGAGCGGCGATTATAGCATTCGTCACCGACCTTTCAGGGGGTTACCGCTGTGGTAGCATGAACACCTTTAGTACTACGCCTGTCGTTTCGATGGCACGCCAGCCTGTCCGCCCAACCCGGCCCGCCAAGGAAAAAAATCCACGGCGCGACCCCACCGCCGCCGGGGAACGTGATGCGTCCGTCAATAGGATCGCCTCACACAACTACTTCTTGCTGGAAAAATTTGAGGCGGGGGTGGTGCTGACCGGGACTGAAGTCAAGTCGATCCGCGGCGGGCGGGTGAATCTGAAAGATGCGTACGGGATTATCAAGGATGGAGAACTCTGGCTGCTGAACGCTCATATCGGGGCTTATGAACATGGGAACATCTTCAACCATGCCCCGTTGCGGACTCGTAAGTTGCTGGTACATAAAGAAGAGTTGCGCAAGCTGATCGGGAAAGTGCAACAACGGGGGCTGACGCTGATCCCCACGCGCATGTACTTCAAGAATGGGCGGGTTAAGGTCGAGATGGCGCTGGCGAAGGGCAAACAGATGTGGGACAAGCGCGAAACGGAGCGGCGCAAGACGGCCGACCGGGAGGCCCGTGAGGCAGTCGCACGAAGCCGAAGGGCGTGAGCAGTACTCAATATCCAGTACTCAGTTGTCAGCGTTTTTCAACTTTAGACTATCGAGACGAGACGGGAAATTTGCATAAATGAAAACACAACTTATATTCAGCAATCCTTCTGAGGTTGAAACCGAATGTCTTGTTGCTGTCGCCGTGGATCGCGGCGAAGGAAAGAAGGCGGATCCCGCTGTGCTGGGCGACAAAGCCGTGCAGTATGCCGCAGCGGAACTGATCAGTTCCGGTGAAGTAACGGGGAAAATGTTCGAAAGCGTGATGCTGCACCGTCCACAGGGCCTGAAGGCGAAGCGGCTGCTCATCATCGGCGGGGGAAAAGCGAAGAATTTCAGCGCCTACGAATTGCGCAAGGCAGCCGGCACTGCGGTTCGATTTCTGAAACCCAAAGCAATCCGCAAATTTACCTTCGCGGTGCCGGACCGTTGGTCGGGTCAAGCCGACTCGACTGCACACAGCACTTATGTATTTGAACGCGGCGGCCCGGCAGAAGCGGTGCGGGCAATGGTCGAGGGCGCGTTTGTCGGCGACTTTGACCCCGACACGTACAAGAGCGACCGGAAAGATCAGCGCATCGAGGAAGTCACCTTGGTAGCGCCTGGCCAAGACAGTGCGGCGTTGCGACGCGCCATGGACGAAGGCCGCGTTGTGGGTGAGTCTCAGAACTTCACGCGCGAGCTGGTCAATGAGCCAGGAAACCGCATGACGCCTACGACGCTGGCGGAGCGGGCTCGCGGCATGGTCGAGGGTCTGCCGTCGAACAATCTGAAGATCGAGATCTTCGGCGCTGACAAGATCCGGCAAATGAAGATGGGAGCATTCTGGAGCGTGGCCCAAGGTTCGGATGAGCCGCCGGCGCTGATCGTGATGCGTTACGAACCCGAGGGCGCGCCGGAGAAGCCTGTGATCGGGCTGGTCGGAAAAGGGATCACGTTCGATAGCGGCGGTATCTCCATCAAGCCAAGCGACGGCATGGAGAAGATGAAGTACGACATGGCGGGGGGCGCGGCAATGATTGGCGCCATGCGCGCCATTGCGCTGTTAAAGCCGAAAGTAAAGGTGATCGCGATCGTGTGCGCGACCGAGAACATGCCGTCGGGCAAAGCGCAGAAGCCGGGCGATGTGCAGATCGCGATGTCGGGCAAGTCCATCGAGATCATCAATACCGACGCGGAAGGAAGGCTGGTGTTGGCAGACGGCCTTCACTACGCGAAACAACTGGGCTGCACGCATCTGGTGGACGCAGCCACCTTGACGGGGGCGTGCGTGGTCGCTCTCGGGATGGTGAACGCGGGCGTGTTCGTCAATGACGAGAAAATGTGGCAGCGATTCAGCCAGGCCCTTGATCGTGCCGGCGAGAAGATGTGGCGGCTGCCGCTGGACGAAGAGTACAAGGAGCAGATTCGCTCGAATATCGCGGACATGATGAATACTGGCGGACGCTGGGGCGGGGCCATCAATGCGGCAATGTTTCTGAAGGAGTTCGCCGAGGACACGCCGTGGATCCATCTGGACATTGCAGGCACCGCATGGATGGAAGACAACAAGGCGTGGATTGCGAAAGGACCGTCGGGGATTGCCGTGCGATCGCTGGTGGAGTTCGTTCGGGATTTCGCAGGAACTGGCGATGGCCAGAAGAGGGCGGAGAGCGGCGCGGGATTGTAAGGAATCAGTACTCAGTACCCAGTACTCAGTTATTAGTTGCGGGGTTTGGGTGGCAGACCACGACCATTTCGTGAAAAAAGGCCACGGGAAAATCGTGGCCTTTCTCTTAGTCTACGTACTTTCAAACCGGACGCCACCGCACAATCGCGAGGCAAAGAATTAATTTCCTGCCTTCGGTTTTGGAGCGCTCGCTTTATCCACAGCGGCCTGCAGACTCTTGATCAGTGGCATTTCCTGCGGATCGAGGCCACCGCGCGAACTGGTCCACCACAGCGGAACGCTGTTATCGAACCGCGGATCGTACACTGCGAGGTAATCCTCCGACGGCCGGCGCTGTACCACGATCACAAGATCAGCCTGCTGCGGCTCAAAGACGATGCCGTATTTACCCCAGCTACGCAGCGCATTCTGCACATCACCGACAGCCGCACGATCTTCCGGCAAAACACGGGATGAGAACTGCGGGCCATCCCAACTGGTCACGTAAACCCAGCGGGCATGGGCCATAATTTCCGGAATTGGCGGTACAGGCTTGGTTTGCGCCTGGACGGCCAATCCGGCTAACAACACGAATAATGTGAAAACGATGGCTCGTTTCATAGATTCTTCCTTTTTTGAGTGCCTGATTAATTAGATGTCAGCAGGCCTCTTTACGGTTCATTCGGCACCATTCGCAGACATCGTTAGTAACCCATGGATGGAGTTAAAGTTGCGGTGCTCCTGCCCGATTTGAGGCTACACCGGCAAAGGCGTGCGCATCCTCTTTGTGTAGGTCGCCCAGCCGGGCGGGAGGAAGAACCATGCCGGAACAAGAGACGCTGGAACGGGCCCGCGAAGACGCACGGGAGGGGAAATCGCCGTCGACGCAGGCCGGTGAATTCGTGCGGGAAGAGATGGACCACATCCGCGAAGGCAAACATGGAGCGCGCTCGACGAAGCAGGCGATCGCTATAGGATTGTCGAAGGCGCGGCGCGCAGGAGTGAAATTGCGGGCGCCGCGCAAAGGCAAAGCTTCGGCTCGCACGCGCACGCAGGCGAAACGCGACTACCGCAAAGGACAGAGTTCACGGCGGCGCAAACCGTCGGCGCGGCGCTCGCGAGCGGTAGCGCGCGCGTTAAAGCGTGAGCCGCGGAAAGCAGCGTCGAAGGAATCGCTGGCACGGCAGGCGAGAAGTTCGGCGCGTACGCGAGGACCGGCTGACCGTCGGCGCGCCGCGATGAAAGCGGTACGGACAAAGGGAGCAACCGGGCGCAAGAGGGCTGCGCAGAAGGCGGCCCGGACGAGACAGCGGGAACGGAAAGCGGCGTAACTCGTGTTCCCACGTTTCGAAAAACACGAAACGTGGGGCACCCCAAATTCATGGTTGAAACGCCTCTGAGCCAATTTGTCAGATGTACGGTGTAGGGGTCCTTCGACTCGCGCTCCCCTCGCAAGCTCGGGTCGCGCTTCGCTCAGGATGACAAGTCTATTGGTGCTACAGTCGTGGTAATTCATCCGACTTATTAGCGCTACAATCGTGGTAATTCATCCGAGGAGGGTCCTTCATGGCCACCACTCTAGGCGCCGCTGTCTCCTATGTTGACGCCGCCGAGATCGCGCGCCGTCCACTGGAAGCGGAGAATTGCGCGCTGCTGGTTGTTGATATTCAGGAGAAGCTGCTGCCGCCGATTCACGAACGCGAGCGGCTGGTGCGGAATTCGCAACTGCTGATCCGGCTGGCGAAGATTCTCAACATGCCAGTGATCGCGAGCACGCAATACGCCAAGGGATTGGGGAATACGATTGCGGATGTCGCTTCCCTGCTGCCGAACCGCGACGCCGTCGACAAATTACAGTTCTCCTGCTTCGGCAGCGACGTCTTCTGTTCACTGGTGAAGAACCTGCCCGGTAATCGCAACACCATGTTGCTGTGCGGCATGGAAACGCACATCTGCGTAATGCAGACCGCGCTGGCGGCGTTGCGTAATGGATACCTGGTGCACGTGGCGTCCGATGCAGTGGGATCGCGGAGTGAATGGAATTGGAGAGTCGGGCTGGAACGTATGCGCGCGGCGGGCGCGATCATCTCGTCCACCGAAATGATGATCTACGAGTTGCTGCGCGGATCAGGGACACCGGCGTTCAAAGAGATTCTGCCACATTTGAAATAGGCAGTACTCAGTACTCGGTACTCAGTACTCGGTACTCAGTACCCGTACTCAGTACTCAGTAGCCCTTGTGTTTATCCACGATGCCAAGCAGAGTTTGATCGGTGAGGAAGCGGCGCAGGTTTTCAGATATCTGGGCGTAGTGGCGTTCCCAGAGGCGCTCGGTGACAGCGGCAGTGTGCGGCGTGATCAGGCAGTTCTCCAGATCCCAGACAGGCGAGTCGGCAGGCAGAGGCTCGTGGGAGAAGACGTCAAGCGCAGCGGCGGCGATGGTGCGGTTGCGCAGGGCGTCGGCGAGAGCGGCTTCGTCCACGAGAGGGCCGCGGCTGACATTGATGAGGCAGGCGTTGCGCTTCATGTGGCGCAAGCGGTCGGCGTTGATGAGGCCCTGAGTCTGCGGGGTGAGCGGGGCGCAAAGAGCGATGTAGTCGGATTCGGCGAGCATGCGGTCGAGATCGGCGGGGCCGTACACCGCAGCCAGATCTTCCCCGCCCTTCGCGGGATGTTCGCGCACGGCTATGACGCGCATGCCGAGGGCGGCGGCGCGTTTGGCAGTCTCGCGGCCAATGCTTCCCACACCAAGCAAACCTAGCGTCGCGCCGGCGATTTCGCGGGTGGGCGGCTTGTCGTCCCAGAGCTGCTGCTGTCCCCAAATGTGGCGGGTCTGCAGGCGTACGGATTGGGGAATTTTCTTTGCGAGCGAGAGGAGGAGCGCGATGACGTGCTCGGCGACCACGGGGCCGTGGACATCACGGGCATTGGTGAGGAGGATGTCGGAGTTGATCAATTCAGGGAAAAGGAGTTGATGGACGGCAGCGGCGGGGGAGTGGATCCAACGGAGTTTTTTTGCCGCTCTGATTTGTTCAGGGCGCAGGGACCAGGCAATGAGGGCATCGGCGTCGCAAATCTGAGTTTCGATGGCGGAATAATCACTTAGTTGGACAACATCCATGCCCGGAAAATCGCGCTTGATTCTCTCTGCAAGCCAGGGCGGCGCATTCCAGAGTTCAAAACGGTGATGGAGAACAATAAGAAGTTTCATTCGGCGGGTAATACCCCTGCGTCTCCCGCGTCCTCTGGGGTTTTCATTTCTGCCTGCGGAGTGCGGTTTTCATTTTTGCACGGGTACGCGAAGGTCATGGCCGGTCATCTCTTTGGGCTGCGGGATGCCGAGGAGGCCGAGGAGCGTGGGCGAGATGTCTTGCAGCGAGCCGCCGGGACGAAGCGTGAAGTGCTGGTCGTCGGCGGTGACAGCGATCAGCGGTACGGGGTTCAATGTATGCGCGGTGTGGGGGCCGCCGGTCACGGGATCGATCATCATCTCGGCGTTGCCGTGATCGGCGGTGATCAGCATGGCGCCACCGTGCTGGCGAAGGGCAGTTTCGATCTGCGCGAGGCAGGCATCCACGGTTTCGACGGCTTTCACCGTGGGCTCAATCTTGCCGGAGTGGCCAACCATGTCGGCGTTGGCAAAATTGACGACGATGACATCGAATGAGTTTTGCCCGATCGCCTTGACCACGGCATCAGCGATACCCGCGGCGCTCATTTCGGGCTTCAGGTCGTAGGTTGCAACTTTCGGAGAAGGCACGAGAACGCGCTCCTCGCCGGGGAACGGCTTCTCGATGCCGCCATTAAAGAAATACGTGACGTGGGCATACTTCTCGGTTTCAGCGACGCGCAGGTTGCGAAGTTCGAGATTGCCCATCACGTTTGCGAGAATATTGGTCAGGGACTCGGGCGGGATGACGTACGGCAACGTGAATTGCTTGTCGTACTGGGTCATGCAGATGTACATCAGATTCTTGGGAACGCGGTCGCGCGGAATGGTGGCATCGAGGCCTCCGGCATCGGGAAGTTCGGCGCCGTCCTGAGGGGTGAGGCCGCTGTTGCGCGCGAGGGCGCGAGTGATCTGGCGCATGCGGTCGGCGCGGAAATTGAAAGCGATGCAGGCGTCGTCATCGCGAATGGTGGCCACGAACTCGCCGCGCGCGCCGGTGCAAACGAAAGGGATAATAAATTCGTCGGTCACGCCGCGGTTATAGGAATCCTTCACGCCGGTGACGGGATCCGCGTATTTCGGGGCTTCACCGTTGCCGAGGACCATCGCGTTGAAGGCTTTGGCAATGCGCTCCCAGCGGCGATCGCGGTCCATGGCGTAATAGCGGCCGCTGACGGTGGCGATTTTGCCACAGTTGTACTCGCGCATTTTCTGCTGCAACTGCTCGAGGTAGCCGGCGCCGCTAGTGGGCATAGTGTCGCGGCCGTCCATGAAGGCGTGGACGAAGACGCGCTCGACATTGTTCTCCTTCGCCATCTTCAGCAGGGCGTAGAGATGCGCCTGCTGCGAGTGAACGCCGCCGTCGGAGACGAGGCCGAAGAGATGCAACTGGTGGCCGGCGCGGGCGTGGTTCATCGCAGAGAGCAGCGTGGGATTCTTGAAGAAGTCGCCGTTCTGGATCATCAGGTCGATGCGGGTGATGTCCATGTGAACGATGCGCCCGGCGCCGATGTTGAGGTGGCCGACTTCGCTGTTACCCATCTGCCCGTCGGGCAGACCGACGTAGTGACCGCTGGTGTGAATCAGGGTGTTGGGATAGTCGCGCAGAAGGCGGTCATAGGTGGGCTTGCGCGCGAGCGCGATGGCGTTGGCCTTCGCCTCGGCGCGATAGCCCCAGCCATCGAGGATGATAAGAATGAGAGGTTTTGGACGGGTCATTTTTAGACGCGCATTTACGCGAATGCCGAATATTTCGATTTCACCACATCGAGTCTACCTGGCGTTTTCGTGGCGAGAAGCAGGAGTGGAATTCGTCTCGTTTTTCTTCCGCATCTGTTCAACTTCGCTATCAACCTGCGTGCGAATGCCTGCTATTCGACGGGTGGCAACATCGCTCGCGGCCTGCATCCCCTCCGTCATCATTGCCGGCATCTCACTAAGAATCCGCTGGCCAGTGGGGCTGGAATAAAAGGCAATCAGCGCATTCAAGTCTTCCTTGCTTATGTGTCGCTGGTAGACCGGAACCATTACATCAATTAGCTCATCAGTGGGAAAATTCGTGAACATCGTATCGATCGTATGATCGATTGTGGCTTCTTGTTTCGGCGTTAGATGTGGCGTCTTGGCTTCCATGCCGCGGCGCATGTCTCTCTTCACCTGAAGTTTCATCTGTTCAATCATCACGCTCATGGTATGTCGAACTTGCATCACGTCCATGAACTTCAGAACATCGTCACGGGTGGGGCCGAAATCGACCGTGGTCTGGCCGAAGGCAAACGACACCGAGAGCAGAACTAGAAACCAGGTTGCAAGTACAAATCGTGTTCTCATCGTTTTGCCTCCATAATCGTCATCATGCGCTCAGTTTCTTCGCTGATTCGCCGTGGTAGTTAAGCGCTTTGAGACCCAGGAAGCGGGCGCTGTCGCCGAGCTCTTCTTCGATGCGCAGCAACTGGTTGTACTTGGCGATGCGGTCGCTGCGGGAGGCGGAGCCGGTTTTGATCTGGCCGGCGCCGGTGGCCACGGCGAAATCGGCGATGAAGGGATCTTCAGTCTCGCCGGAACGGTGTGAGATCACCGAGGTGTAGCCGTTGCGGCGCGCAAGATCAATCGCATCCAGCGTCTCGCTGACGGTGCCGATCTGGTTGAGCTTGATCAGGATGGAATTGGCGATGCCGCGCTCGATGCCTTCTTCGAGGCGCTCGGTATTGGTGACAAAAAGATCATCGCCAACGAGCTGGATACGGCTACCCAGTTCTTCGGTGAGCATCTTCCAGCCCTCCCAATCATCCTCGGCGAGACCATCTTCGAGCGACACGATGGGATACTTACGGGCCCAGTCGGACCAGAAGCGCACCATCTGATCCGAGGCTTTTTCTGATTTATCGGATTTTTTGAAGACGTACTTCCCTACTTTCCCCTTTTCGCCAGCCTGGTAAAGCTCACTGGCGGCGGGATCGAGGGCGATGGCGATCTGCTCACCCGGCGTGTAGCCCGCCTGCTGAATGGCTTCGATCACCAGCTCGATTGCCTCAACGTTGGACTTTAACGATGGCGCGAAACCGCCTTCATCGCCGACGGCTGTGTTGTAGCCGCGCTTCTTGAGCACTCCCTTGAGAGTGTGAAAGGTTTCGACGCCCCAGCGCAGCGCTTCGTCGAAGGATTCTGCCCCGACGGGCATCACCATGAACTCCTGAAAGTCCACGTTGTTATCGGCATGGGCGCCACCGTTCAAGATGTTCATCATGGGAACGGGTAGCAGGTTGGCAGAGACACCACCGAGATAGCGATAAAGAGGAAGACCGAAACTGTCGGCGGCGGCACGGGCGGCGGCCATGGAGACGGCGAGGATCGCGTTGGCGCCGAGCTTGGATTTGTTATCGGTGCCATCGAGTTCGATCATCTTGTTGTCGAGGGTGCGCTGGTCGGCGGCGTCCATGCTGGCAAGCGCATCGGCAATCGCGCCGTTCACATTCTCGACCGCAGCGAGAACGCCTTTGCCGTTGTAACGGTTGTTGTCGTTATCGCGCAGTTCGACGGCTTCGTGCTCGCCGGTGGAAGCGCCACTGGGCACAGCAGCACGGCCCTTGGTGCCGCTTTGCAGCGTGACTTCGGCTTCGACCGTAGGGTTGCCGCGCGAATCAAGGATTTCGCGGGCGCGGATTTCATAAATGCTGGTGACTACTTGGCTCACCTTGTCACTCCCCGTTATTTCGCGGTTGACGTTCGTATCGAATGAAAAACGGCGGCCAGTCAGATAACCCATGCCGGTGTAGGTCCGCCCCCATGCGACTCCTCGAAACCCGCCATTATAAGTCACGGGGGATTGAGAAAGTGTGACAAGGTTAACCACAGACGATGCGGAGGGGGATTATTGAAGGATCTGTTTTCCGGGTACTTGATGGCTCAGCTCCGAAGAAGTACCTCAGGGCTAAAGCCCGTTAACTTTTTCGAACGTTCAATGAACCGCTAAAGCGGCCATCCACCCAAAGGCAAGCACCCCAAACCGAGCGCAAAAAGGCAAGGGAAACGACAATCAGCGTAATCGGTGTATTGTTCTCCGCTCCCGTGCGTCCTCCAAGTCCTCTATTGCTCTCTGCGCCCCTGCGTCCTCCGCGTCCTCGGCGGCTTTATTTGCGTGGTAACCGCAATGGTTCAAAGAGAGTTTTCCACATTGAGGCTCCCTCATGAGTGACATAGAGTCGCAAGAAGGAATGAAAGATCGCACCGAAAGCTTGCGAATCGGCGATCGCGCGCCGGAGTTCAAGCTGGCAGCGGCGAACGAGTCAGTTGGGCCGACGGGTGAGTTGAAAGCCGGGGACCAGGTTTCGCTGTCGCAGTTCACCGCGCGTGGTCCGGTGATCGTGGAATTTCTGCGCGGCACGTGGTGACCGAACTGCGCCAAGCGCATGGCCCAGTTCGAGCCATTGAAAGAAGAGATCGCGAAACTGGGAGCGCTGGTGGCGTACATCGCCGCGGAAAAGCGCGAAGGGATGTTCAAGCCGGAAAAGTTCCTGGAGAAAAATCCCGTGAGCTTCCCTTTCCTGCTCGATGAGGATCGTTCCGTCACCAAAGCGTATGGCTTGTATCACCGCATCGGAAAGGACGCGCTGAACATTGCGCATCCGGCCACGCTGGTGATTGATCGGCAGGGGGTGGTGCAGTCCATCTATCGCGGCGAGGGGCAACACGATCGTGCACCGCTGGAACCGGTTTTCGAAACACTCAAGAAACTTCGAAACAAGAACTGAACAGGGCCTGGCTGGTCCAAATTCAAGGGAGGAGTCACGATGAGGAAGTGTGCATTGCTGCTATGCCTGACATTCGCGACTTACGCAGTCGCGCAAACCAACCTGTCCCTGCCTGAAGGAACGGCAGTGAAGATGAGATTGGAGAACGCCGTCTCAACATTCGGGAACAAAGTGGGCGACACGTTTTCCGGGAGAGTGACCGCGCCGGTGGCAGTTTCAGGAAAAACCATCATTCCTGTGGGATCGACCATCGAAGGGCGGATCACACGTCTGACGGAGCCACGGCGCATCCAGGGAAAACCGACGATTGACCTTTTCCCGGACACGATTACCTTGCCGAGCGGCGAGAAATACGCGCTGCGCGCCGCGGTGGTGGACACGAACGCCGGAAAAGGAACGAGCGTCAACGAAGAAGGCGAATTCAAAGGCCAGGGCATGGATGGGCATGACAAGAAAGAGATCGCGATCGGCACCGGCGCCGGGGTCCTGGCAGGCGCGCTGATCGGCGGTGGCGAAGGCGCTCTGGTGGGAGCGGCGGTGGGCGGCGGCGCAACCGTGGTTCACTGGCTGGTAAAGAAGCGGTATACCACGATGCCGGCGGGAACTGAGGTGGTGATGGAACTCAGTCGGCGGATGGAGTTAAGCGCGGCGGCGAGCGGGAAGTAGCGCGCGGTCCTTAGTCGTTAGTCGTTGGCGAAGAGCTTGGCGCGTGAAGAGGACGGGGCTGCGGCTCCGTCCTTTATTTTGAAATGAAAACCGCAGAGGACGCGAAGGACGCAGGGGAAACTTTGCAAGAGATTCTCGGAGAATGCCCTTTGATATCTCGATAGTGCTAGCAGTGCAGGGGTCCTTCGACTCGCGCTCCCCTCGCAAGCTCGGGTCGCGCTCGCTCAGGATGACATTTTGAGAAGCAGGTCCTTCGCTACGCTCAGGATGACAAAATTGTTGATGGGGTCGCGAGGGGATACTTAAACCATGGCGGCGAGTTCGGATTCCTCGACGAGATGGAGTTCGATCCAGCCTTCCAGGGGCAGAGCATCGATAGGGAGACGCTCCTGCCAGACGCTGAAACGGAGGCGCAGTGCAATGGCATCGTGGGTGCCGGTGGCAGAGCGCTTCTGATCACGCAGCGCGGAAGCCGAACGGCTCGACGTTGGCGCCGCTGCTCTCATCCTCAACCAGTCCATCGGCAATTTGAAGACGAAGATTTTTCCCAAGGCAACTTCCAGGAACGATTGAGCGACATTGCCGGAATCTATCAGGATTTTTTCCGTCGATGAATCGCGCACACGCCAACTCTGAATGCTGCGGTCACTCACGGAGACTTCCAGCCGCAATGGGCGGTAAAGCTGTGGATTCTCCGATTCCAGATTTACGATGAGATCAAATTGCGTTTCCGGCGGGGCTCCGACGAAATCGAGCCTCCCGTATAAATTGCTGTCATCAATGCCGGCGTATACGGAATCGAGGAGGAACTGCTTGCCATGCATGGAACCGGAGCGGCGGTCGGCGGTGTACATGGCTGCCCCCACCCAATCGAAATAGCGGACAAGATCGCCGCGCACCTGGGGGTGGATATAGGCGGTTTGGGCAGCGAATTGCGGCCGCGCGACGCCGGAGAGAATTGGCTGGGCAAGATTTTCCGGGGGCGCAGCGCCGAGGGCTTGATAAACGTTCGACAGGTGCTTGCGGTAAAGCTCGTCGAATTCGCGGTCGTTGGCGGAATGGTGTTCCGGGCCGTACCACCAGTTCCAATCGCTGCCCTCGGCAATCATAAGTTCATCCCAGGCCAACTGCTTTTGCGGTTCGGTTTTCTCTTTTGAATTTGCGGCAAAGAAATCGCGGGCTGCGGACAGGTAATCCCACGAACGGTTATCTTCGGGCGCGCCGATCCAGATATTGAAGTTGGCGTTGATCCAGGATCCGGGCGTAATGGAGGAGAGTTTGCCAAATTCTTTCTGGCGGGCGATTGCCTCAGACGCGGTGAGGGCTTCAATCTCGGAGTCTGCCTGCAAACCTTGATAAAAGCGGCGCAGAAATTCTCTTCCCGACTCCGGGTAATACTCCCACGCGTTTTCGCCGTCGAGAATAATCGAGACGACCGCGTCTTTCCCCGATTGGAGAACCGGTCTGGCAGACTCCTTGATGTTCTGGATCAGATGGCTGGCGGCCTCTTGCGCCGGCATGCCCGAGTACACAAACCCGATCAGGTCGGAGAGGGTATGGTCGCGGAAGAACAGCCGCATGTCGATTTGATCTTTCTCGTATTGATAGATGGTGTAGAGCTTTTCCGCGCCACCTGTGGGCAGCGCTCCTTTGTCGTTGCGGTGAAAGTTGTAGTCAACGGTGCGGCCGAGGACACCCTCGTCGGTTGCCATCCATTGAATTCCCACGCTGTGTGCGAGGGCGAGAACCTCTTCCGAAACACTGCCCTCCGAGGGCCACACGCCATGGGGACGCATGCCAAAAACTCGCTCATGAAGTGCGAGGCCTCGGGCCAGTTGTTCCCTGGCGTCTTCGGGGTGATGAAAACGGTTATTGGGCAGAGGGAGCCCCGGACTGGAAACGGCACCCTGATTGGTGTCACAGAGCAGGGGCAGGATCGGATGATAAAACGGCGAAGTTGAAATCTCGATGCTGCCGCGTTTAGCGGCACTGGCATAGGCAGGCAGAACTTCAGCCAGGATTTGCTTTTCGCTGAGGAGAACCAGTTGCTGTTCTTCCTCGGTGTAGTTCCTGCCCTTGCGAACCAGCGCGGCGACTTCAGGATTATCGAGAAAAAATTCGTCAAACCAGGCAACCTGCGAGAGCACCTGCAGATCGGTGTAATCCTGCGGCTGAAAAAATTGCTCGGCGCGTTCCGGACGCTCGCCCACCCCGCGGTAGCGCTCCCACAGCTCGCGATATCGAGGGTAGCGTCCAATCATATGTACGGGATTCGCCTGAAAAAGATAAGTGAGGGCGGCACGACGATCCTGAGGAGCGAAATCGCGGGCAGGCTTGCCGACGAGGGCGAGTAGAGGGTCGCGCGCGTTGCCGGTGGCGTATTCCTGAATTTGGGTGATCAGCGAAGGGACAAGGTTGAAGGTCTGATGGACATTGGGAAAATCGTCCAGCAACTTGACCATCCCGTAGTAATCCTTCAGGGCATGCAGACGTACCCAGGGCAGGCGGTATTCCCCGGAAACCAGGTCCTTATAGAACGGCTGGTGCATATGCCACAGCAGCACTATGCGCAGCGCAGGCATGACGATCCAATCATGAGAAGATTCGAGGAAAGTCTAGCACGGGGGCAGTTGGCAATACTGGTACTCAGTACTCAGTACTCAGTTGTCAGTTATGACAGCAGAGCCATGCTAGACTCAGAAACAAAGCCCTAGGCCAACCCACGTCACCTGATCAGGTCGCGGAGCGACGAGCGCGCATGCGGATTTTGACCCGCTACATTCTGAGTGAAGTGCTGTCGCACGCCGCGATTGGAGCGGCGGTCTTCACCTTTGTCATCTTCACACGCGACTTGGGCCGCATTCTCGAACTGGTGGTGCGCAACAGCGCTCCGCTGCCGAGCGTCGCCGAGATTTTTCTTCTTACCGTTCCCACCGCTCTGACCGTCACCATTCCCATGGGCGTGCTGGTGGGCATCCTGATCGGGCTGAGCCGGTTGGCGGCAGACAGCGAAGTGACGGCGATGCGCGCCAGCGGACTTGGCGTGGGCAGCATCGTTCGGGTCCTCTCCATCTTCGTTCTGATCGCGTGGGCCCTGGCTTTGTTCAACAACCTGGTGCTGGCGCCCAAATCGGCCGCAGCCCTGGGCAGGCTGCAGAACAAGCTCAAGAACAGCCAAGCGTCGTTTGAGATTCAACCGCGTGTGTTCTACGAAAATTTTCGGAACCTGGTGCTCTATGTCCAGGACATATCGAGTACTTCCGGTGCGCCAATCTGGAAAGGCGTATTCGTCGCCGATATCAGCGATCCGGCAGCGCCAAAAATCATTCTGGCGAAGGAAGGTCTGCTGCTGAACGAAGGCGGCGACATGTTGCGGCTGCACCTGCTGAATGGGTCGCAGCATGAATCGGATCCGAAAAATCCGGAGCAGTACTCGATCACGACCTTCGCGCAAACCGACCTGCCGGTACATGTCCCGGTGACGGAAGCGCGAGCATCCGACTACACGCCGGTGGCGGAGATGAGTACTTCCACGCTCTTGCGGCCGCTGGCCCGTCCCGACCCGGCACGGGAGCGCTGGTACCAGATCGAATTTCACCGGCGCATGGCGTTGCCGACAGCGTGCCTGGTGCTGGCCCTGGTCGGAATTCCGCTGGGTCTTTCGGCCAAGAAGGGAGGCAAGGCCACCGGTTTCGTCCTTACCATCGCTCTTGTCTTCCTTTATTACTTTCTGTTTCTGAGCGGCCTATCGCTGGCAAAACAAGGGCGCTTCTCACCCGCGTTTGACGTGTGGATGGCTAACCTTGTGTTTTTCATCTGCGGTGTGGTCCTGCTCTGGCGCATGGATCGCATGCCATTCGAGATCGCGTCCGTGCGCTCCGTCTGGACCCGGATTCGCGAATCGTTTCGCAAAGGCAGGCACAGCCTGGCCACCGCCAGCCGCCAGACCAGCGCATTTGAACGGGCGGTAACGCGCAAGCGAGTGTTCCACACCCAGTTTCCCACCCTGCTCGATGATCTCATCGTGCGCGACTTCTTCACCTACGTGGTGATGATCCTGGCCACGTTTTTAATGCTATTGCTCGTGTTCACATTCTTTGAACTGTTGAGCGACATCCTGCACAACCAGGTGTCGCCGATCCTCGTGATCGAGTACCTGCTGAACCTGACACCGTATCTCATTTATCAGCTCACTCCTTTGAGCGTTCTGCTGGGAGTGCTGGTGACATTTGGCCTGATGCAGAAGGCCAATGAAGTCACCGCGATGAAGGCGAGCGGAATCAGCATCTATCGTGTGATTTTCCCCGTACTGGTCATTGCCAGCGTGCTGGCGACGTCGCTGTTCTTCTTCGATCAGCTTTACCTGCCCCACGCCAACCAGCGGCAGGATGAGTTGCGCAACCGGATCAAGGGCAAGGCGGCGCAAACGTATCTGCGGCCGGACCGCAAGTGGATTTTCGGCGAACACTCCACCATTTATTACTACCGGTTTTTTGATCCTGACCGCGACCAGTTCGGCAGCATTTCCGCATTTCAGTTCGATCCGCAGACATTCGAGTTCACCCACCGCATCTATGCCGCGCGCGCGCATTGGCAGGACGATCTGCACAAATGGGTTTACGAACACGGATGGGAGCGCTCGTTTCGCGGTCCGGCGATGGAAAGCTTCCGGGATTTCGACGCGGAAACTTTTGCGCAGTCGGATGAGCCGCCGCAGTATTTCAAAAAAGAGGTGAAGCAGTCCTCGGAGATGAACTACGACGAACTGAGCGAATACATCCGGGATTTGCAGCAGGGTGGGTATGACGTGGTACGCCTGCGAGTACAGTTGCAGAAAAAACTGGCATTCCCCATTATCACTTTTGTTATGGCGATTCTTGCCGTTCCCTTTGCCCTCTCGGCAGGACGCAAGGGCGCCCTGACCGGGGTGGCGATTTCGATTGGCGTGGCGGTGATTTACTGGACGGTATCCAGTTTATTCGAGGCCATGGGGAATCTGAGCCAATTGCCACCGGCGCTGGCAGCCTGGTCTCCCGACCTGATCTTCGCGCTGGCCGGCGGATATCTGATCCTGAAAGTTCCTACCTAGTTAACGCTGGCGACAATTACCTTCTCTTGTCTGTCACCAAATCAGCCATTGTTACGTTGAGGGGCAAAATTGCGGCAGAAATTTACACGTTGCTTACACTGCCCGGACAACAAACGACGGGGCGGCCCTTAGGATCGAAATCGAAGCGCGGGATCAGCGGTTGACAGCCTGAATCCCTCGCTAACTTTCGAAAAAGAGGATCGCCATGAAACATTTTTCTCGCAGAATAATTTTCTATATCTGCCTCGCGCTGGTACCGGCAGCCGTTTCCAGCACAGCAGCAGCCCAATATGTGGTGACGAAACTGACGTCGAATCAGGCCGCGGTAACCCCCAACCAGGATGTACATCTGAAGAACGCGTGGGGACTGGCGCGCGGCGCCAACAGCGCCTGGTGGATCGCCAACAACGGAAGCGGTTTTGCCACGCTCCACAACGCGAGCGGAGTGCTGCAGACATTGCAGCAGTTCGACGGCGTCACCATTCCTTCCGCGGTCGCCCGCAGAGTAGGGTCGCCCACCGGGATCGTGAACAGCAAGAACGGGGGCTTCCCCCTCACCCTGGAAAAAGGAAGCCTATCCGCGCCGGCGGTGTTTCTGTTTGCCACGATCGACGGCCAGATCCAGGGATGGAACCCGAACGTAGCGCTTGGCCACACGGTGGGAGCCGTCGATAACGTTAAAGTTGGCGCTTCTTATCGCGGGCTGGCGATTACGGACAATCCCGGAAAGCGCAACTTTATTTTTGCCGCCGACGCGAGAAATAATCGGATTGATATTTACGACGACGCTTTTGTTTTAGTTGGATCATTTACCGATTCTCATCTGCCGGCCGGGTTTGTACCGAACGGGATCCGCGACATCGAGCACGAACTTTATGTCACCTTCTCGGCTCTGGACGATGATGTACACGGTGGAATCGTGGATGTGTTCCATGAGAATGGGGAGTTCGTGCGCCGCTTGGTGGACAACAACGGAGTGCTGGATCATCCCTGGGGACTGGCCCTAGCGCCGTCGAATTTCGGGACGTTCAGCAACAGTCTGCTGGTCAGCAACAACACCAACGCGGGAAAAATCGCCTCCATAGATCCGGAAACCGGGGCCTTCCGCGGCTATTTAACCGATCCCAGGGGAAAGGTAATTGTCATCGATGAGCTCTGGGGAATCGACTTCGGAGGCGGGACCGCGATCAACGGACAGAGCAACACGCTTTTCTTCACAGCCGGGCCGGACGAGTACCAGAACGGGCTGTTCGGGAGAATCCAGTTTATCGCGAGCACGACCAGGGGGGCAGCGGCCGTGTCCGGTACGAAGTAGAGGTACAGAGTCACTTAAGGAAAGCAGAGGCGATGCTGCCTCTGCTTTTCATTTCCGCCTGGCCTCACGGTAATGTAGCCGGCGCTGCTACAATCGCATCTATTACTCAGCATGTTTAAGCGCCTGCGGCCACTCTATCCCTACCTGAAAAAGTACCGTTGGGGACTTTTCTGGGGGGCCCTCACGGTCCTCCTCAATAACGGTATCTGGATTCTTTTTCCCAAAGTCATTCAGAGGGCAATTGACGCGCTGAACACCGGCGTCACGCACCAGAAGCTGGCCACCTACGCAGGATTGCTGATGGCGGTTGTGGCCGCCAAGGGCGTTTTCCAGTTCCTCACCCGTTGGGTGGTCATCGGCATTTCGCGGGACATTGAATTCGACCTGCGCAACGACCTGTTCACGCACCTGGAATCACTGTCCTACAGCTACTACCAGAAGACGCGCACCGGGGACGTCATGGCGCGCGCCACGAATGACCTGAACGCGGTACGCATGCTGCTGGGGCCCGGGATCATGTACACGGCCAACACCATCGTGTACACCATCGGCGCGCTCATCTTCATGATGAGAATGAGTCCCCAGCTGACGCTCTACGCGTTCCTGCCCTTGCCGATTGTGAGCATTGTGGTCCAGTACTTCGGACGTCGTATTCACGAGCGCTTCGAACGCATCCAGGCGATGTTCTCCGACATCTCCGCGCGGGCGCAGGAGAATTTTTCCGGTGCACGGGTAATTCGCGCCTATGTGCAGGAAGAAGCGGAGATCGAATCGTTTGAGAGAGCCAACAAGGAATACATTGGACGCAGCCTGAAATTGGTCCGGCTGATGGGAATGTTGTGGCCTACGCTCGAGACCCTGCTGGGCTTCGCCATTGTTATCGTCCTCTGGCTCGGTGGACGTGAGGTCATCAATGGACGCATGACGGTGGGTAACTTCGTCGCGTTCAATACCTACATGGTGACGCTAACCTGGCCCGTCATTGCCTTGGGATGGGTGATCAATATTTTCCAGCGAGGTACGGCCTCGATGGTCCGCATCAACGAGATCCTGGTGGAGAAACCGGAGATCGCTGATCCCGTACCGCCGCCCGCCATGCCGGCCGACCGGTTGCAGGGCGAAATTGAGTTTCGCAACCTCAGCTTTGCATATAACGGGATCCCGGTGCTGCATGACATCAACCTGCATGTACCGGCAGGAAGCAGCCTGGCGATCGTTGGGCCAACCGGATCGGGCAAATCCACCCTGGTGAATCTCATCCCCCGCCTCTACGACGCAGCGCCCGGTTCAGTTTTGGTGGACGGACAGCCGATCCGCGAATTTCCGCTGCATTACCTGCGGCGAAACATCGGGTTCGTACCCCAGGAGACGTTCCTGTTCAGCGACACTATTCGCGAGAATATTGCATTAGGGGCGGAAAACGTCAGCGATGCGGACATCCACCTGGCAGCGGCAGCGGCGAGCATCGCAAGCGACATCGAGAGTTTTCCCGAACAGTACGCGACCATGGTAGGAGAACGTGGCATCACGCTGTCGGGCGGGCAGAAACAGCGCACGGCCATTGCCCGCGCGATTATTCGCGACCCTCGCGTCCTCATCCTGGACGACGCGCTTTCCAGCGTGGATACGTATACGGAAGAGAAAATTCTTAACCACCTGCGGGAAATGATGCAGGGGCGCACGACGATTTTCATCTCGCACCGGGTTTCGACGGTTCGCAATGCGGATCGCATCGCCGTGCTGCATGGCGGGCGCATCGTTGAACTGGGGACCCACGAGGAACTGATCGCGCGCAACGGCTACTACACCGACCTGTACAACAAGCAGTTGCTGGAAGAAGAGTTGGCGGAAGTGTGAGGGGCAGCACTCAGTACTCAGTAGTCAGCCGTGGTAATCAATAGTGCCGAACTGAGCGCTGTTTACAATCAACATTCTCCGCGTCCTCTGCGTCCTCGGCGGTTTTCATTTCCATCCATGAAGCGCGTGGTCACGCCCGAACTGCTGGACACCGACACGGGCGCTCCCGACGAGATCGCGGATTCGCTTGGCGATCTTCGACGCATCAACCGCTGGTTTGGCGGCATCAGCACCACTCGCGGCATGATCGAACGCGTGGCCGCCGCCACCCGGCGCAAGCAATTTTCGCTACTGGATGTTGCGTCGGCATCGGGCGATGTTGCCCACAAAGCACAGGAGCAACTGAAGAGCGCCGGCGTGACCCTCGACATTACTCTGATGGACCGCGTTCCCACCCACCTTATCAATGGGAACCGGAAAGTTGTCGGCGACGCTCGCGCGTTGCCCTTCCGGGATAACAGCTTCGACCTGGTATCGTGCGGACTTTTTGCGCATCACCTCGAACCTGCCGAACTCATCCAATTTGTGAACGAGGGATTGCGAGTGGCGCGATGGGCGGTGCTGATCAATGACCTGATTCGCGACCCTCTGCACCTGGCGATGGTGTATGCCGGACTGCCATTATTTCGCAGTCCCATGACGCATCATGATGCGCCGGCCTCGGTGAGGGCGGCCTACACCCGCGAAGAAATGATCGAAATGCTGAAACAATCGAAGGCCGCGCGAATCGAAGTGATGTGGACATTTCTGTTTCGCATGGCGGCGATCGTCTGGACAGAAGAAGGGCGCGAGCGACGAGGATGAAGTACGACATAATCATAGCGGGAGGTGGGCCTGCGGGTTCCGCGGCGGCCATCACGGCGGCGCGCCGCGGAGCATCGGTCCTGCTGCTCGAACGCGGGCGCTTTCCGCGGAATAAGGTTTGCGGCGAGTTTGTCTCACCGGAATCACTGAGCCTATTACGGTGGCTTTTGCCGGATGCAGTCCACGTCATTGAAGACGCAGCAGCCATCGGCACAGTGCGCCTGTTCATCGGAAAGCGTCTTGTGAAGACGGAGATCACGCCGTCAGCCGCGAGCATCACGCGCTTCGACCTGGATTCCTATTTGTGGTCAGCGGCGGAAAAGGCGGGGGTGGACGCGCGTTCTGGCGTCACGGTGCAGCACCTGGGTGGGAAGGGACCGTTTACTGTCGAGACAGGAGCAGGTGATTTCGAAGCCTGGGCGGTGGTGGATGCAACCGGGCGCTGGTCGAATCTGAAGCGGGCCACGGAAACAGCGGGGACGAAGTGGATCGGGTTAAAAGCGCACTTCGTGGAAACTCAGTGTAATCCGTCGGTAGATCTGTACTTTTTTCAAGGCGGCTATTGCGGTGTTCAACCGGTTCAATTTGCCGGCTCGGACGTTCCTGTTCTGAATGCATGCGCGATGGTGCGATCGGATGTGGCGCGCAGCCTGCAAGAGGTTTTTGCGCAGCACCCGGCGCTGCTCGAGCGTAGCCGCAATTGGAAACCTGTGACGGAGACTGTGAGCACTGCGCCGCTGGTATTTTCAGAACCAGCGCCGGAGCGGAATGGAATTCTTTGCGTCGGAGATGCGGCGGGTTTTATTGATCCCTTTCTCGGGGATGGGATCTCGCTCGCGCTGCATAGCGGGATGCTGGCTGCGGAATGCCTGCAGAATTTTTTTGAGGGGAGCCGCGGTCTGGCGACCGCCATTGCCGATTATCGAAATGCGTATTCGGAGTGGCTGCTCCCGGTTTTTCGGCGTTCGGCGCGGTTGAGGCGCGTCCTGGCGCTGCCGGAGCTGTTACTGCGATGGGTCCTGCCGTTCATGGAAGTTGGCGCGGTGGGAAGGCGGGTAGTGAATGCGACGCGAGTGCGATCGGCGGAAATGCTTGAAAGCGAGAATGTGGCAGGGTGGTTAAGTGGTTCCGGAATTCGTTAGCGGATGACGAGGACTTCGCGGACATTGTCGCGGGCGAGAAAGAACTTGATGGAAGAGAAATCGCGGAACAGATTTTCAATGTGGCGATTGTTGAAGACCCGCTGCAAGCGCCATCCGGAGTTTTCGTTGGCAGCGGCCTTTCGCGCTCCGCTGTCGGCGGCGGGGCCAATGCGCTGCAACTCCAGCGCGTCATCCCCTTTGAGGTGGTACCGGTAACAAGGAGCATCCGGACCGGCATCTTTGGTGTGAAAGAAAGCCAGGAGCACGCCGCCGGGCTTAAGGACTGACCAGAAGCGGCCGATCACCGGCTTCACCAGAGATTCTTCCATGTAGTCGGCCATATCCCAGCACAAAACCGCGTCCACGGTGGCGGGCTGCTGGGTCAGGTTCTCGCTGAGAAAGCGCTTGCTGTCCACGGCTGGCTTACCGTCTTCGCCAGTCATCTTAAGGGCCGGATCCATCGAGGCCAGAAGCAAGTCTTCGCTGTACACCTTGTAGCCGAGGCCAGTGAAATGGCGGATATTGGGGGCTGAGGTCGGACCGAGATCGAGGATGCACAGGTCCTCGGCTTTGCCCAGCGCGCGAGTGAACTCGCCCAAGCCGGTGGAACGGCGAACCAGACCGGCGCGAGGGCCAGTAGCAGTCTGGGCGTGCTGTTCCGATTCAGCGGGAGACCCGCGAAACAACCTCATGAATGTATGTGCTACCGAAGCCATTGAAGTTTACCGCCAACCGGCTCGGTAGTGGGCGCTCCCGAGTCGCGGAGGCTAATTCTTTTTGTGATCCCCGACGGTTTGGGGCACGAAAACGGATCCCGCGCTTCCGGCCTGACTCGTGGAAGCTGAGGCGGAGGTGGCGAAAGCGCTGGGCGCCGATTCCCTCTTCACTTCGGGCTTGGCCTCAGGTTTCGGCTCAGGTTTCGCTTCGCGCTGAACCTCGATTCCGCCTTTGAAAAAAGCACCATCTTCGATCGCAACGCGCTGGGTGATGATATCGCCGGTGACATTCGAAGAGGCGCGCAACTCGACGCGCTCGGAAGCCTGAATGTTGCCGTTGACTTTGCCGTGGACCACTACATTACGGGCATGCACATGAGCGCGCACGCGGCCGTGAGGTCCGACGGTCAAACTGTGACCACGCAACTCGATGGTGCCTTCCACTTCACCATCTACATAAAGATCTTCGCTGCCCGAAAGCTCGCCTTTGACGATGACCGACTTGCCAATGTGCGCCATTTCG